>JACCDN010842206.1_pt1 | contig 12414 bp, 13 predicted proteins | sample 7441691 | NCBI WGS metagenome assembly JACCDN01 (sample SAMN15323439, study PRJNA562643) | freshwater metagenome | isolation source: river surface water | place: USA:Blue River Watershed | collected 2017-08-16 | reverse complement strand
CAATGAGTGCATCGCTAAAGCCTTTTGATCTTAGATTATCTAAGAGGTCTCTAAACTCGCCTTTTTTACCCCTTACTACTGGCGAGAGGATCTGGAAGATGTGAGGCTTGGTTTTGGCACTATTTACATTCTGTTCGATAATGCTTTCGGCACGAAGCACGATCTCATCGAGACTGAGCTTGGTGATCTCGGTGCCATCGTTGGGACATTTGGGGTGACCGATGCGGGCAAAGAGAAGCCGTAGGTAATCGTAGATCTCGGTAGTGGTGCCGACAGTACTCCTGGGGTTGTGGCTTACTGTCTTTTGATCAATGCTAATACTGGGAGATAAGCCATCTATACTCTCGACTTCGGGTTTGTCCATGAGACCCAGGAACTGGCGAGCGTAGCTAGAGAGACTCTCGACGTAGCGCCTTTGACCCTCGGCATAGATAGTATCAAAAGCAAGACTACTTTTGCCACTACCAGATACTCCGGTCATGACCACAAACTTATCTTTGGGGATGTCCAGATTAACATTTTTCAGATTGTGTTGGCGGGCACCGCGGATTTTTATAAAATTAGTCATAAGTACCTAGTTATTAAGTTTATAAAGTTAGTTTTCTCCTTTGAGCTCTCGCAGTTTATCACGAACCTGGATGGCTAGTTCAAACTGCATGTCGCTCGCGAGTTTTTTCATATCTCTCTCAAGGCGTTTAATCCAGCGGATTTTGTCTCTAGGAGTTAGGGCACTAGCATCGAGCGTGAGAGATTGTTTGGTTTCGACTGACGCGAGTGTATCCCAGATGGCGGTACTCTCGGATCCGTCGATTATCCGCTCCCGAAAAGGCTTATTAATATTAGCTGGGACTATATTATTTTTTTTGTTAAAACTTACCTGGTACTCCCGACGTCTTTTTATTTCTTCGATAGCTAGGCGCATAGAATCTGTGATTTTATCGGCATAAAGAATAACTTCACCCTTGATATTACGTGCCGCTCTACCCATGGTCTGGATCAGCGAGACACGGGAGCGCAGGAACCCCTCACGATCAGCGTCAAGGATAGCGACAAGCGTTACCTCAGGTAGGTCCAGGCCTTCACGGAGCAGGTTGACGCCAATGAGTACGTCAAACTCGTTTTTCCTTAGTGAATCGAGGATGTCTGTACGCTCGAGAGTTTTGATGTCGCTATGTAAGTAGCTAGCTCTAATCCCCTGTTCTTTGAGGTAGCCGGTTAGATCTTCGGCAGTTTTTTTGGTTAATGTCGTTACGAGGACTCTTTCTTCTTTTTCGGCTCTAAGTTTGATCTCTTTGATAACATCCTGGATCTCTCCCTCGGCAGGCCTGATCTCGATCTCAGGGTCCACTATACCGGTAGGTCTAACTAGCTGCTGCACCACATTGTTACCTGCTAACTCTAGTTCCCAGTTATCAGGTGTCGCTGAGACGTGGATAAAGTGTGGTGGGATCTCTTTAAACTCATCAAATTTGAGTGGTCTATTGTCCATCGCCGCCTCTAGTCGGAAGCCGTAGTCTACAAGCGTCCTTTTGCGCGCCTGATCGCCGTTAAACATGCCTCTGATCTGGGGTAAGGTCATGTGAGACTCGTCGATGATGCAGAGCCAGTCGTCACCATAGCGATGGCGGAAATAGTCTGGGAGCGAGTAAGGCCTTTCGCCAATTTTGCGATCGTCAAAGTAGCGACTATAGTTCTCGATCCCGTTAACAAAACCGAGTTCACGCATAGTCTCGAGATCGTAGTTGGTGCGCTGCAAGAGGCGCTGTGCTTCTACTAGCTTGTTAGCTTTTTTTAACTTGTTGTATTCTTTTTCTAGGTCAGCTTTGATCTCGGCTTCGACTTTTAAGAACCTCTCCTGGTCGAGCAGATAGTGCTTGGCTGGGTAGATGACGATCCCGACTTTGGCATCCAGCGATTGAGGATCCAGGTTTTTGCCGGAGATCGGGTCAAATTCTACTATCTTAGTTACTGCGTTGTTTTCGAGACTTATGCGGTAGGCAGTATCCTGGTAGGCGGGGTAGATATCAAAGTTGCCGCCGCGCAAACGGAATGTACCACGACTAAACTCAAACTCACTGCGACTGTACTGCATCTTGATTAGTGATTCGCCCAGTGTTTTCCAATCAGTCCGGAGGCCTGGATAGATGGGGAGTTCAAACTTGCCATACTCCCTGGGGTCTCCAATGTTATAGATACAGGAGACTGAGGCGACCACAATGACATCATTTCTGGTCATAATATTGGTCGTGCTTTGGAGCCTTAATTTGTCGATTTTGTCGTTAATATCGGCGGTTTTTTCGATATAGGTATCGCTACTAGGGACATAGGCCTCGGGCTGGTAATAGTCGTAGTAACTCACAAAGTAAGAGACTGCATTATCGGGAAAAAACTCCCTCATCTCCTGATACAGCTGACCGGCCAGAGTTTTGTTGTGGCTAATGATTAAGGTGGGTTTTTGGGTGGCTTCGATTACTTTGCTCATGGTGTAGGTTTTGCCACTACCTGTTACACCCAATAAGACCTGATTTTTGACACCATTTTTTAGCCCTTTTACGAGAGACTGGATTGCCTCTGGTTGATCGCCTGCAGGCTGGTATGGAGACTTTACGGTAAATTGCATGACTAATTAGTATAACACGGTTTCGGGTATTGTTTCTAGGGTGGTATTTTACCCAGATAAGTCTCTCTAGCATGCTCAGTGTATTTGGGTGAGACTGGGAAGTGTGTTCGAACGTTGCTTACTAGTTACCCTTTAGATGCGAATATATCTAGATATTCTTTGAACATGTAGGACTGGCCATACTTAACGTTTTTGTCTTTTTGGCTAAGAAGATCTAAATCCATAAATCTCTGAATAACTGTCATAGCGCCGACCCTACTATAACCTGTCCAAGCTTGTATAACTGCTACATTGACGATAGGTTGGGTATAAAGTCTAGGAATGATTAGGGATGCGGACTCGGCTGAGCGCTTGCCAAGTTTTTGAATTTTCTGAGAGACCTTTTCTCGAAGAATAGTAATTTTATCTACAGTAGTAATCGCCTCTTGTGCTATTTCAATTACTCCATCTAAGAAGAAGTTTATCCATGACTCTATGTTTCCATTATGATAATCAGAAAGTTTTTGGTAGTAAAGTTCTTGATGTTGTTTGAAATATGTGGAGAGAAATAGTACAGGATTTTCTAAAAACTGTGTGTACCATAGGTAAAATGAAATTAGCATGCGGCCTGTACGGCCATTTCCGTCTAGGAATGGGTGGATTGTTTCAAACTGCGCGTGGAGAATGCCCGCTTTAATAATAGTTAGTAGATCATCTTGGACGTGAATATATTTTTCTAGGTCGCTTATTGCCCTTGTCATTTCGAAAGGTGGTGGTGGGACAAATTTGGCGTTTTCTGGCTTGGTACCACTAATCCAGTTTTGGCTTTTGCGAAATTCTCCTGGATCAGCAAAGTGCGTGTGTCGGGCATGTTCCATGAGTTGTTTGTGCAGCTCTCGTATAAAGCGTAACCCTAGAGGAAAATCATCCTTTTTTACTCTGTTCATCCCGTATCGCAGTGCTTTTATGTAGTGGAGAATATCGTCTACGTCCGAGGGTATAGAATCTTTAGTTTGAACTTCTGCCTCTATCGCATCTATCATCGTTGCCATGGTCCCTTCGATCTGACTCGAGGCTGCTGCATCTTTGCGCAAGTACATAAGTAAAAAGAAATCTAGATCTGGAAGTAATTTGGTAATACCATCAAGTTTGCCAACAAGCAGTGTTGCTTCACTGGCACGTTTAATAGTCTGACTTGTAATGTTAAACCCTCCAACTGGTGGAAACTGATTTGGTATAAAAGCCTTAAATCCTTGTGGCTGCGTGACTTTTTTCCCAATAATGTTTTCTGACATACTTGCTTACATCTTTATATTAATGTAAACAAACTATATATGTATGCTTACATGTTGTCAATAGATGTTTACAAACTATCACATCTGGTTCTCATCTGGAAGATTTATTGTTATATATATCAAAGTATATCATTGGGTCGATTAGTGGACTCATTCGTGAACCGAGAGGTTGAATTTGATGTTGCTTTATCTCATCTGAAACTTATATTAAGTGTCAGCTGAATTTAGAGAATATACTTTTCTATTGCTACAGCGAGTCCGTCTTCGTTTACAGTTGGAGCGACCCAGTCTGCATGATTTATTAGTTCAATTTCACTATTACCCATAGCTATCTTTATCCCTGCTAACTCAAATAGTGGTAAATCGTTCCCACCATCGCCAACAACCATTACTTTATCTAATTCAACATTTAGGTAAGATGCCAGAGATTGTAAAGCATGTTTTTTTGTCGATAGCTCATGTGTTATATGAATGTCATATAACCCATTAGTCCAGGATGACATACTATGTGCTGTAACCCCATCAAACTCCTTAATTGTATCGGTAATTGATGCCACATCCTCTTTTGATACTGCAAATATACAACTTAGTGCGATGGAGTCTTTTGGGTAGTACTCCTTAATTGATACCCTCTCTAACCATTTTTCATCAGCTACTTGATAATTGAACTTTCTGAGTTTTGAAAATATCTGTTGCAATATATCTGGGGAAATTTCCTGTTTCCAGATGTAGTTTTTGGTTTGACGAGAATATAAATGACTGCCACCATTTAATATACAGAGATCATCTATTTGGAGTACATCTAAAATTGGCAGACAAAGTTCTAAAGGTCTCCCAGTTGCGATCGATACGTAACATTTGTCTTTAGCTTTTTGTACAGCCTCAACGACTCTCTGTGAGGGCATTCCGTTGGGATCTTTAGGTATAGCGGTTCCGTCCAAGTCAAAAATTAGAGCTTGAATATCCATATCAATGAATTGTAGCAGAAGTGTTTAATATATCAATCTATATCATTGGGTCGACTACGGGAACGTGTTAGAACTATGCTGAGTGTATAGAAGTGTAGCGAGTTAGCTAAGTGTAGAGTTTGTTTTGTTGAATATAGCCATGGATTTCGGGCAAGAGCCATGTGGCAACTTCCTGTCCATTCAATAATCTCTGTTTTACAGCACCTGACGCGCCGTTTACGTTTTCAGCTCTAATCATAGTCATTCCTTGTAATGGTCTGGCATTTGATCCAATTCGAGGATGTACTAGCACTCTAAATTGATTTAATATCTCTTGGTAATTATTCCATAGATGAAAATTATCAATGCAGTCTTGTCCTACTAGAAGCGCGATTTGAGCACTAGCATAAGCTTCACCTAACTCGCAAAGTGCATTATAGGTATATGAGACGTCCGGGCTTTGCACTTCTCGAAGCGACAGAGATACTCTATCTTTTCCCCAGCGATTCTGTAGATCTCCTACCATCATTTTAACCATATTGATTCTATGGTTATCTGATACTCCATAATTTTTGCCATGCGCATGTTTACCTGCTGGTGAAACAATTAGGCGATCTAATAAACCTGACCTCAAGAAATTGTCTGCCATTCGGGTATGTCCTAACTTCGGCATATCAAAAGACCCACCATAATATCCGATTGTTTCATTGAGACTTTTTGTCATACACACTATTTTACATATTTAGTGCGTATATGTAAACTATGGGTCTGAAATATACTATATCTAAATATATCTTAACATATCTTTGGGTCGACTGCGGGAGTGTGTTAGAACTTTACTTTAGGGCGTATGAGTTAATATTCAATACCCTCATCTGATGATGCTCCCCATTGGTGATTCATTCTACTCGTCTCAGTAGGTAAAAGGACCATTCCATTGAAATCATCAGGTTTCATTCTACCGAATAAATCGGGTCTAGAAACCTGCTCTGGATCTGGGTATAGTTCAATAAAGGAGCTACTCAAATATGCAATTCGTTGTTTCGAATCTACAATTTTAGCTCCAGGATTTTTTGGTGATAATTGATGTAATCTTATGCTTGAAATTTTCTTTTTGCTACTTAGTAATTGAGCTGCTGGTGAAAATTTTTCGCTGCCAGAAGTTTTTAACTTTCTACAATGGAATGATCCAAGCAAAGATACGCCAAATCCATATTCATCTACTGCTTCGTGAATTTTTCGAGATATTTCTTGTTCATAACTTTGTGTTCCGAGCTCTCTATCCATATCTGCCAAAGGTATGATCTTTATATTGTTTGTCTCGCTATATGTAAGAAGTGGTGCAAGTCCTGCAAAATAACTCTTACCTGCTTCATTAAGTTTAGTCGGATTTAGAGAACTTAGATCAACGCCAATAAATGCAGGCTTGACACTCAATTCTGAAATAATTCTAGCAATCGTTTCAGCATTGAAAATATCCGGAGAAAATCTACTTGGTGTTGGATGAAATTCTCCGAAAAGTAACAAATCAGGTGCATTGGCAATAATCTTTTGAATATCCTCTGAAACTCTGAAGCTAATACTTTTTTCGGCTAATTCTATCGTTGGTATAAGTTCGATCATTGCTAAATAATACACTAACTACATTCGTTTAGGACTGTTTATTGATCTACTTTGATATATTTGGGTAGACTGCTGGAAGGTGTTCGAACCTTATTTGACCTATCTATTCAGGTAAGACTTGATACTAACCTCCAATAGTGTTGTTGTAAAGGTATACCCAAATTTTGTGATTGCATTGAAGTAAGCTTTGATGCCTTACTAATTTCTAGGATATTGCTTTGAGTAGCTTTCGAGATGTATAGCATGGCTAAATCTGGATCTAGACCTCTTTCTAAGCATTCTTTGATTGAGTATTCTAATCCTCGTTTCCATGGAGACTGACTATTTAGACTTTCCTTCTTTCCAGACGGCGTTAACCATACTGAGCCTCCTTGAGATACTCTATCAGCGATTGTTTCTACAAGACTCATTCCATTTTTACTTTTCTCAGTACTCCCCGATAATTGTCCACTAAGAATAATGAGTCTGGCCCACAAATTTCTTACGATATTCAGACTTGCTTTATGTTCTAAGCTTTTTACTGGAATAGTATCTATCCCAAGCACCGTTAAGATAGGTGAAAAACCAGCATTACAAACTACTGATAGATCCTTACGTTTGCAATGTATTTTTCCTAGGGTGGGCAGTTGATTGGCAGAAAAAGTGTGATTTGAAATACAAATAAGAGGCTCACCTGTTTTTGGTAACAAATCTAATTCGGGGAGAATACCATGTTCTAACCTTGCCTCATTCAACATGTGTGAAAGTATAACATTTTTCGAGATAGAAAACTAGTTATAGGATATATTTTGGGTGGGATCAGAGAGTGTGTTCGAACCTTGCTGAGTGATCAAGCAAGTTCATTTAGTAGTGCCGTGATGATGGGTTGAATAGGAATAGGATAACTGTGATCTCTAATGTATCCTAGTTTTTGCTCCTGACTTAATTGAGCGTTTCGATTGAGTGGTACTCCTTCTAGATCGTGCATATGTGGTTCATTAAGTGGAGCATCTTTTACGACTCCAGTAATTTTATCTGGAGTGACTAGCTCGTTGTCCCCTGAGTGTAAATTAGCCCATGTTTGAAGTTTTTGAATTGCAATTTCCATTGCTTCTGATCTATCGTTTGCAATAATTACTTCTAGAGCATTTATAAGCGACTCTGGTTTCATCGATAGCGCATTTGCAAATCCGCTAATTTCATTTTGCAGGGATACTACTAAGCTTTTCCCGTCAAATGGTGTTTGAATGACTCCAACGCTATAGACCTCGTCTGTATGTCCGAGTAGCACGTTTTTGTCTGCAGGGAATCTTACTACATCAATGTTTGCTAATAGTTATTGATCACCCATCCGCGGATATTACACTAAGACTACCGCCTTTGTCAATGTTATAGGGTATATTACTGATATACTTGGGGTCAACTAGTGGACTCATTCGTGAACAGGAAAGTGGAGATAAACATATCGATTATTATCATAAAACGGGTGCTAGATAATTTTGGAATCGTACTTGTAAACGATAAGGAAGTTTTTTCGTTGCCTAAAGCGAACTGAGTGGAAAGCGTGTGATGATGAGCAAAAATCATCCAAAAAATTTCAAAATACTACGAATTGTAGTACCTAAACTGCTGAATACTTTAATTATTGTTCAAGGTGGTGTGAGTAGTCATTGTGAAAAGTATAGACAGTTTTCCCAGTAGAGGGGTTATACCCTAAGCCTGCATATTCAAATTCTTCTGGGAAAGTAATCCAATTCAATGGGTATTTAGAAAGCATTAGTTTGTGTCTTTCATAGAACTCAGTTCTTGGGTTAACGATTGCGATACCATCCGTTATACCTGTGCCTGTATTGAAACCATGTAATGATGAATTTAGAAGAGTACCATCCCTATCTAGTGGCTCAGAAGGTAGAAGATGGAACAATTTAACGCCTTTGGTAGAGTCTTTAACTAAACCTATCGAACAGTTATAAGCTTCATCGGTGTAGTGTAATGGCGATTGATTAGTCAACCAATCTGTAACATTCCCAGGTTTTCCCCTGAAATCTACATATCTTGCACCATTTTCTCTAACAAAAATATTAAAATCTTGTCGAGATACTCTCTCGATTTTCATGTTAGGCATGAGTATTTCTGGTTTTGGCCTAAAGAGTCTATCAAAAATCATATATTTATATTTATCGTAGATCGAGCAAATTGTCTTTTCAAATTTCAAGTTAATTATAGAACAATAAATCTATAAATGACAAAGATTGGCAAATTCAGAAGCTAATTTGAATATCGTCTGTGTGATAGTTTGATGTATTACGATATACTTGGGGTGGGTGAGCGGATTTGAACCGCCTGCCTCATCCTCCACAGGGACGCGCTCTAACCAAATGAGCTACACCCACCATCCTGCGCTAAAGCTACGGATGGCAAGGCCATCCTGCGTTGATACATAATATCAAGCCACGCAACATTAGCATTTATGAGGTCAAGTATGTATTATATCTTATTTCTCTGTAATCTCGATAGTTTCGATGACGATTGGAGCGACCGGTCGGTCACTGGGTCCAGTCTTGCCTGCCGCGATTTTGTCGACAGTCTCTAGTCCTTCTGTTGTCTCGCCAAAGATCACATAATTGGGAGGTAATGGATAGTCGGCATGCATGATAAAGAACTGGCTGCCATTTGTATTGGGTCCTGAGTTGGCCATGGCGATGACGCCTCTCTTATACTCTCCTGTAAATTTTTCGTCGGCAAACTTGTATCCTGGTCCGCCCATACCGGTACCGGTTGGGTCTCCACCCTGGATCATAAATCCTGGGATAACACGGTGAAAGATGACGCCATCATAAAACTTTTTTTGAGCTAAAAAGACAAAGTTGTTGGTGGTTACTGGCGTATCCTTGCTTAGTTTAACGACTATGTTCCCGGCACTAGTTTTGATTGTGGCAGTGTAGCTTTTTTTATTATTGGTAACTTGCTCGGCTTTTTCGAACTGCATTTTTGGACTTGGCATAGGGGTGGGACTTTCTATTTTTGTATTTTGTAATTCATTAACACTAGCTTTTTGCTCTTTTGGGGTAATCAAAATCCAGATGACTAGACCTATTACTCCGAGTGCGAGGAATATATTTGCGTATTTTTGCATGAGATGTACTATACACGCTCAAACTACTTTTTGACTAGACCTTTTTACTTATTCAACTTTTTGACGATAAAGCGCATAGTACTGTAATAGAAAACCGGGACGATAAATAAGGTAAAGATAAAGACTACTCCAAACCCAAATGATACTCCAAACTCATAGATTAAGGCGGTAACTACAATGGGGAGCCAGATTGAGTTTAGCTGATCTAGATTATTGAGAGTTGAGACTAGCGTTGCTTTGTAGGAGTTCGGGTAGATCCTAAGGAGGTAATCTTGGTAAATTATGCGGCGATACCTCCAGAAGCTGATTGCGAGGACCATAACGAGTGCTAAGAGGTAAGGATTTTTGGAGGTAGCAGAGGCAAAGAGAGTGAGTAGAACGGCGCTATCGACTAAGATGTAGTAATTAGCTGGTAGACTCCTCAAATACGCGTTTAAGGGCCCAACAGCAGCGCCAACGATACTACCTAGACCGTAGATGAGACCTAGGTGCTCCGTCTTAATACCATATTCGCGTAGGGCAATGTTGAACATATCGTTTGGGGAGGTGTAGAGAGCGCTAATAATGCCAAAAGTTAGACCAAAAGTGAGCATCGATTTGTGGCTTGTGAGGAAGCTAAAGTTGGGGATACTGATCTTGAGTGGATTTGATTTTGGTGGATAGATGTCTGATAGATAATAGGTTGCCCAGAGGAGTATTAAGTAGCATATGGTCCCGAGCTCAAAAGGCAACCGTGGGTCTAGGCGGTAGGTATAGGTAGCGACACTTACGAGTACGGCATTTGCTAGGAGTGAGACTGCCATATTACGACTCATGATCTTGGTATATAGCGAGGTTTGCTTTTTGGCTGTTAAGGAGTCGTGGATTAGAGCCTCCCCTGCCCCGCCCATAAACGAGTAGCCAAGTGCCTCTAACCCTACACCGATATAGATCGCAGCTTTGTGCTGAAAGAGAACGTACGTTGTCGTAGCGATAGCGGCGAGCAGTGTCCCTATCCTAAGACTACGGACCCGACCGATACGATCGGCAAAGTAGCCGGTTGGGACTTCGGCTAGGAACTGGATCAGAGAAAAATATGCAGAAAGTAAGCCAATATCTTTGATCGTTAGTCCAGCTGTATCGATAAAGTAGATCGCAGTGATAGGGAGGAAAACGCGTTTGGTAAAGATCCTAACCCAGATGTAGTATTTGATGTTGCGATCTGCTTGAGAAGTGAGTGATGACATACTGTTAGTTTTCTTGAAAATCTTAGTTAGGCAGTTCAAGGTATATAAGACTTTGTAATATGAATTTATTAACTAAGTTTATCATTTTGAATATTGCCTTGACAAAATCTTCGTACAGGAGGAAACTTCAGAAATTAATCGTTATTTATTAAGTACTATGACAACAGAACTTAGGTCAATGCATAATAGCCTTCTACAAACACGGTTGTTACTAGAAAAGCAACATAATCACTCAAATACCCTAGTAGGATTATTAGAACTACTCTTTTCAGAGACGGAGTTTAATCAACAGATGGCATTTTGGGATGTTCTAACTGAAATGGCAATCTTAACGATCGAAGACAAACTTAATATGGATCGTACTGATGCTATTCCTCCGATTGGTCAAGGTATGTATAGAACTATATATGAGAATATTAAAGATGATCCCAAGGTAGGATCCAAAGTGATGAGGCAGATCAAGTCACAAAGTCCTGGGCGAAATATAACTACTTATATTGAAGAACATACCTCGCAAGATCAAGATACCTATACACTCAGTCAACTAGTCAATCTAGTAGTGAATGGATTGCGAGAAGAAATTAACTCTTAGATTAATTTTTCCAGATGTGTTCCCTAAGGGGAATCAGTCCTCGATATTTTACTATTAAAAAATTCTCAGAGTCCTGGATCGCCGCAGTCGTGGCTCCGCCTTTCGATCCCGACTTATGACACATTGTTTACATTCCTGACGGAATATACACAATGTGTGCCCCAGGGGGGAATCGAACCTCCGACCTACTGCTTAGAAGGCAGTTGCTCTATCCGACTGAGCTACTGGAGCATCACCAAGGATGGTAGGTAAATTATACCAGTAGTGAGGTATAATTTTGTTATCTTGCCGAGGTGGCGAAATGGTATACGCACAACACTTAAAATGTTGCGTCGCAAGACATGCGGGTTCGAGCCCCGCCCTCGGCACTTAGTGATTGAATGATATAATTAGACCTTGTTCGGGGTGTGGCTTAGACCTGCCTGCCGGCAGACAGGTGGTAGAGTTACTCCGATATAGGAGTTATGTTACGGGGTGTGGCTTAGATGGTAGAGCGCCGCGTTTGGGACGCGGAGGTCCCCAGTTCGAGTCTGGGCACCCCGACACACAATCAGTTATGTCGATCGTAGTCGACATAAGATATAATGCTATTGATCGTTAACATGCGGGTATAGTTCAGTGGTAGAACAGCTGCTTGCCAAGTAGCAAATACGGGTCCGATTCCCGTTACCCGCTCCAGAAAATCACATTGTTGAAAATTTTCATCATTTTTCACCGCCGTTTTTACAGATAACACAAAATCCCAGGGGTGTTGGGCTGTCCCGCTCGCTTCGCTCGCGGAGAGTTGCAAGTTCGATCCGAAGACTTCTTCGGATGCACGCTTTTAGTCCAAAAGTGTGCCACACTCGGCGATTGCAGGAAGATTCTCTGCCTGCACAATCCATTTTGACATCGGTTCGATCCAGCCAGTCTGCGTTCGTTCCAGCGTGATCAAATTTTCTTCTAGCGACTTCTTTTGACCGACCAACTTATTCTTTTCGGTGTTGTAAGTATCTTGGTCAATCAGTTGGTCAAGGT
>JACCDN010126454.1_pt1 | contig 12415 bp, 4 predicted proteins | sample 7441691 | NCBI WGS metagenome assembly JACCDN01 (sample SAMN15323439, study PRJNA562643) | freshwater metagenome | isolation source: river surface water | place: USA:Blue River Watershed | collected 2017-08-16 | reverse complement strand
GCACAGTTACCGTACATGGACTCACGCTACAGTTTGCAAGCTGATAAGAAACGTTTGGATCTGTAGTAGACATTTTTATCACGATACTACGACCCAACATCAATGCTTCAGGGGTTGTTGTGGCGGTCACCGTGAGATCACCGGTTACCACACCACCATCACTCGGTGTAGTAATAGTTACCATATTAGGATTCGAGCCGACAGTAGGACCTGTTGTTGGTGGTGTTGGAGGAGGAGTAGACGACGTTTTCACGAAAGTATGTGAATCACTAGATGTTTGACCGGTAATCAAATTTGTTACAGTTGCAGTAAACGTATGCGTCCCCACAGATACCGTATATGGAATAATACTTGTGTAACAAATAACTACACCCGTACACGTTTTGCTCAAATTACCATCTATGTAGAACTTAGTTTCCAAATTTGATGCAACAGTACCAACAGGAAGTATTGATGAGAGCTGAATGACTCCATTTTGAGTACTTCCTTCAACTGGAGTAACTGCATTAATTTGTGGAGCACCTCCAGAAGGGGTTGTTGTTTTCGTAAATGTATTTGAATCATTCGTTGTGGTTCCTGTAGGTGTATGCGTCGCAGTAGCTGAAGCAGTATGTGTACCAACAGCAACTTGTGCTGCAGGAATCGTAATCGCACACGTTGCAACACCATTACATGTATTTTTGAGTACTCCATCAAGATAGAGTTTCGTTTCCACATTGGTCACAGTTGCACCAGCAGGGAAATTTGCCGAAATTGCTACGTCACCATTTTGACTAGAACCTTCACTCGGTGAACTCAGATTTACTTGTGGTGCAGTAACCGGTGGAGGCGTTACTTCCACTTTTGTGACTGTTTTTGATGCACTCGTACTTGAACCGTTTGGAATATATGTAGCTGTGGCAGAAATTGTATGTACACCTATTGTTGTCTCAGAAGAGAGCAGTGTCACCAGACATGAAACAACATCATTACATGTTTTTTTCAAAGCACCGTCTACAAATATTTTTGTCTCAACGCCAGCAGGAGTTGTCGTGTTGAGTGCTGTCGTGATTACGAGCTCAGAAGTGTATGTCGCATTATTTGCTGGAACTGGAATAGAGATTGTTGGTGCGGTTACTGGTGGTGTTGCGGTTGTTTTTGTAAACGCATTTGAATCATTTGTTGTTGAACCATTTGGTGTGTATGTTGCAGTTGCAGATGCGGTATGTGCACCAGCAGTCACTTGTGCAGCTGGGATAGTGACACTACACGTCATCGTTCCATTACATGTCTGTTTTAAAATGTTATCCAGATACAACTTAGTATCCACATTTATTGGAGAACTTCCAGACGCAAGAGTACTCGAGAGAACAACATCTCCTGCAACAGCATCACCCTCAACTGGACTCGTAAGAGTAACGGCAGGCGCAGATGATGTACTCGTACCCACCTTGGTAAAATCAGCAATATCTTGAGTAGTTGCATTTGTCACTGTGTTCGTAGAAGTGGCTTTCGCAACATGACTTCCGTTAGACACTTGTGCGGCAGGGATAGTAATAGAGCAAGTCCATCCAGTACAAGTGTGTTTGAGCACATTATCAAGATACAATTTTGTTTGTGTTGTATTTCCAGGAGATTCAGATAGTGCCGCACTGAGGACCACGTCACCAGTGATTGTTGCGCCTTGTAATGGTGCTGTAAGCGTAATTTGTGGAGGAGTGCCTGACACTTCAACAAGCTGTTGTACTGTTTGAGATGCAGTGAAACCAGATAATCCTTGCGCTGCATTAGTACCAGTAAATGTCAGATTATTATACCCTGACACAGCAGTCGTTGGATACGTAACGAGAAATGTTTTTGTGATCGATTGTCCTGGAGCAATGGTATCGGTAAACGACTCTGGGCTTTTAGTCCACCCTGTTGGTAGTACTGCTGTATAGTTAAATGGACTTGCTGCGCATGTAGATGAATCAAAATTAGTGATAGTCACATTGTACGATTTAGTAGAAGGAGTTGCAGTATTTTGAGGGGCACTCACAGCAACACCTGGATTGAAGTGCGTACATGCTGATGTATTTCCTGAAAACGCGAAGGTAAGTACTGCACCAGCAGGAGAAATACTATTCACAGTCACCACCATAGGAACATTCGGATCAGCATAACTTTGCCCTGGAAGAAGCGCAGCATCGTAGAATGATGTTGTACTCGGTGTCATGTCGAGCAATTTACTTTGCGCAGTGCTCGTAAAGTCACCCGCTACACGAACAAGGACTCCTGTAGCCCCTGGAGCAAGTGCCCCAGTAAAGTTTTCAAAAACACCAGACTGTTGTCTAAATTCAAAATAGTAGTATCCGTAATTCGGTACAGGAACACGAACAACTTGTGTTTCCGTAGTAGCCTGACCAAGTGGTTTTATTGTATACGTACCTCCAGCAGATGATGGATTGAGGGTTAGGATATTTGTTGACGAAAGCCAATGTGGCCCATTATTTGCAGTGACACCCTTATGAAATCCATTGAAGTGCATTCGATGAGTAGATTTACCCATTACATCATATGGATCTCCGTATTCATTTGATCCAGTAGAGCTACAAACACCTCCATACAGAGTAACGCGTGTACCCGCACTATTTGTACATGTATACGCACTTGCGTGATGGAGATTAAAGTTATGTCCAAGCTCGTGTGCTCCAGTACCAGACATTTGTGATGTTGATATCACGTTAATCCAACTACGTGGACCACCCATGGTGCCGAGACCAGTCCATCCACATGCTGTTTGCTTTGGGAAAATATACACTTTATTTGTGTATGTACTCAAATTCACACCAGCAGCCGTTGCAGCGGCATCTGCTGCTGCAGACAAACTATACATATATGTACTCCCCGTACATCCACCCGCAGTTACTTGGTTCATCGGCAATGTGTAATATCCAAGCACATCACCTTCGAGAGTCCACTGCCCAAACGATCCTTCTTCGAAATATTTTTTAATTGAATCTGGAGCAGTAAAGTAGGTTGATTGTATTTCTGCTGTTGTGAATGGTTGTGTTGTATTATCTTGGAAATTAACCAACATAATGGCGAGACGCTTTGTTGTAGTTGGAGTAGTCGCACCATCAGCAACAGTAGTGTCTGCAACAACCGCTTGAGTATTCGCTTCAGTATTCACAACAACAGCTTCGTCTCCAAACACAAGTCCGTCAATGGAAACATCCTCTCCCGTAGTAACATTCGGGATACGATTTGCATTTGTATAGTGCACTGTATATGAACGATCTGGAGTAACCACCTTGTATTCATTTTCTGCGACACCAGTATCAAAATAGTCGGCATGAGTCCATACGTATGTACCGGTTTTTGTTTCTCGCTTTTCAACAAATGCCTGGACTTCAGCAGGCAAATTATTGCGATCAGCCCCCGAGATAGCTGTGTCTATAACACGATCAGCTTGACCATTGCGGATGAGCGTGAGCATCACGTTCTTACGACGTTCAGCAACCTTCTTCATATCTTGTTCAATCGACGCACGACCAGAGGTATCGGCTGCAACGCGTTCTCCTCGAAGAGAAAGAAGGGTTGATGTATCTTTCTTGATATTTTTTACCTGAGAATTAGTGATGTACGCTTTATAGAGTGCTGACACGTTCGAATCTGCAGTTCCCGCAACTTCATAGTCTTTGAAGACTTGCGTAAATGCAAAAATACTACCGAACACGACGATGAGAAGAAGGAACCAGTGCACCCATTGATGACGTGGGTCTTTATGCCAACTCGCATAGCCTTCGTTCGAACGCATATAATCTTTGTGAAGTCGTTTCATAATGTGAATACAATATTATTAAGTGGTTTATAACAATGGTAGTATAGCAAGGATAAAATAATAAAACCCCTGCGTGGGGTTTTATTGTGGATAACTGACGTATGTCATCCCGGACAACACCGACCGAAGGGAGGGTGTGATCCGGGATCTACGAGTGTAGATTACTCTATATATCAATGTCTGCAGTCTTCGCGTGCGTCTGAATAAATGATTTACGCGGAGCAACTTCACTTCCCATGAGCATATCGAATACTTTATCTGCATCAGCTGCGTCTTCGATGTTCACTTGTTTCAACACACGACGAGCTGGATCCATTGTTGTTTCCCAGAGTTCTTCAGCATTCATTTCTCCGAGACCTTTGTAACGCTGTACATGAATTTTAGCAACGCGCCCTTTTTCGTCTTTCACTTCAATCTCAACTTCTTCGGCAGGTTCGTCACCCTCTTCGACGAAGTCCATCATATTCGTACTTGCATCCACACCCATGACTGTGGCTTTTTCTTCATCTGAATATGCGTAGAAAATTTCTTTTCCTTTTTTGATTTTATAGAGTGGTGGCTGTGCGATGTAAATGAATCCCCCATCAATGAGCGGACGGAAGTATCGATACAGCAACGTCAAAATAAGTGTGCGGATGTGTGCACCGTCCACGTCGGCATCAGTTGCAATAATAATTTTGTGATAGCGAAGTTTTTCAATATCGAACGTATCACCGATTGCAGTACCAAGCGCAACGACCAAATTTTTAATTTGTTCAGATGCAAGCATGCGATCAAGACGTGCACGTTCAATGTTCAAAATTTTTCCACGAAGCGGCAAGATTGCTTGCGTGCGACGATCGCGTCCTGTTTTTGCCGTACCTCCAGCAGAGTCTCCTTCCACAATAAAGAGTTCACCTTCTTCAGCACTTTTACTCTGACAGTCAGCAAGTTTTCCTGGAAGTGTCATTCCTTCAAGTGCACCTTTTCGAAGCACTGAATCTTTTGCAGCCTTCGCAGCTTTACGCGCGCGCACCGCAAGAATTGCTTTTCCAATAATTGCTTTCGCTTCATCTGGATGTTCTTCAAGAAAGTTTTCAAATGCTTCACCGAAAACAGTTGCCACCGCGCCTTGCGCTTCAGGACTTCCGAGCTTTCCTTTTGTTTGTCCTTCAAATTGAATTTCACGAAGCTTCACCGAAACGACAACGGTGAGACCTTCGAGCACGTCTTCGCCAGTAAATCCCCCGTCGGCTTCTTTAATGAAATTATTTTTCTTTCCGTATGTATTGAGCAAACGAGTGAGCGCCATTTTAAAACCAGTGATATGTGTTCCACCTTCTGGGTTGTAGATGTTGTTTGCGAACGCAACGATCTTCGTTGAAATATCATCAACGTATTGCAGTGCGATTTCTACACCAACTTCGTCTTGTTCTTTTTCAACGTAGAATACGGTGTCTTGTACTGGCTTTTGTAATTTGTTGTAGAACGAAACAAGCGAGACAAGTCCGCCGTCGAAATAAAATCCGTATGACGGTACATCAAGGCCGAGATCAGAAAACCAATAGTTGTCGTCGAGATCTATTTTCCCCGCGTAGTCGCGTGCATCATAGACTTTGATTGAGAGTCCTTTCACCAAATACGCCTGTGAACGAAAATGGTTTACAATCGTGTCCCATGAAAATTTTACTTCCTTAAAAATTTCAACATCAGGTTCGAAGGTAATCACTGTTCCACGCATTTTTGAACTCGCGATTTTTTTCACTGCCGCTTTTTTCTTTCCTTGAGAATACTCCTGCATGTGCTTGCCACCATCGCGATGCACTTCCGCACGTGTATAGACTGAAAGCGCGTTCACCACAGACGCACCCACCCCGTGCAAACCTCCGGACACCTTATATCCATCACCGCCGAATTTACCTCCGGCATGAAGCACGGTCATAACCGTTTCGAGCGCAGACACTTTTGTTTTTGGGTGAATATCAACAGGAATACCGCGACCGTTGTCGGCAACGCGAATACGATTTCCTGGAAGGAGGACTACTTCGATAGAGTCACAATATCCTGCCATCGCTTCATCGCGAGAGTTGTCGAAAATTTCCCAGATCAAATGGTGGAGACCTTCAGGACCCGTCCCTCCAATATACATACCCGGACGGCGACGTACCGGCTCGAGCCCTTCCAGCACAGAAATTTCCTGTGCGCCGTAGTTCTTTTTGTCTGTGTTTGTGTCGTGTTTTGCCATAAAAATAAAAAGCGAGCGTGATTGCTATGGGTCTATTCTAACAAATTAGTGAGTAAAATCATAGGATGGAAAACTTGACAAATACTGTTTATTAAGTAAAGTGATATGAAATTTAAAATCAAATAAAACAATGAGCACACTAACAAAACTACCTATTGAGGAGATGCAAAACATCGAGTCTTTTTTGCAGGCTAGAAAAACTGTAAAAGATACTTTCAACACTGAACTTGAGGCACTAAAGAAGAAAATGAACGAAGCAAAAAAAGAATACAGCTCAAAAGCACTCTTTAGTATTCCTCTTGATAAAACCATTGTATTTTTAGGAGAGCAGACACTCAGTAATCTGTTCAGCAGTATAGAAAAAGAATACCCTATGTCCGGTCTTTTTTTAAGAGAAATACAGATAATACATCGTGAGTATCTGGGAGACATAGGAGGCTACTGGAATACTATCGATATCAAATTCATTTTCAATGTCGAGAGTTTTAACAACAACCCTTTTTCTCGTTTTTCATTTGATCGTCTCGGTTTCAAAGATGATAAAAATCGTCTTGTAGATGATTCTATGGGCGTATGCCTTAATCCAACCTTTGCGGACCCAGAAAAATACAGTGCGGTCCGCGATGCCCTCAAGGATATCCAGCAAAAGATTAAAGAATACGAACCAAAAGAACCAGAAAAGAAGGCATAGTTAGCTGGAACAGTTCTTGCTAACGAAAAACTAAAAATCCTCAAGGTTTAACCTCGAGGATTTTTTTATTACCGAATTTCGCAATTGAGATTTTTGAGCACAGTGAGTATTTTCTCCATCTCCCCACTCACCTCTTCATCAGTCAGTGTTTTTTCATATGATTGAAATACAAAGCGATATGCGAGCGATGTTCGTTCTTCTTTTGAGAATGAATCGACGAGCGTTGGACCTTTTACGACGAGTGGCGAAATTATTTTTTGTAGTTCTTGTTCAACGTCGCTCGGTTTAACCTCGAGGGGAATCCAAAACGCAATGTCGCGAGTGATGAATGGGAACAAACTCCAAACCTTAAAAGTCTCCGCCTTGGCTCCCTCTCCTTGCGTGCCCTCCGTAGCTTCAGCGAAGGATGGCGAAGGAGAGGGTTGGGGTGAGGTAGCAACAAGACTAGCAACGTATTCTTCTAACGTCTTTTCCGTCACTCCTTTTTTGTCCGCCCACGCAACATGTATTTCTTCTTTTTCTTTCTCAGGAAATACTGTTCCCACTTCAAAAACTTTAACCGCATCAACGCCAAGTAGCGGTGAGTTCAAACGATTAAGCTCATAACTTTCTTTCAATCCATCCGTGAGATTGGTTCGTAAAAATTCTTTTCCTTTTGGCCCGCGCGCAACTTCCACTTTTCCTTTCTTGGTGAACGTATACGTCATGACTTCGTTGTATCCTTCCGACAATAACTGTTCTCGCGCTGCGTTTATGTGCTCGTACGCTTGATGCTGTGCCGGTGTGAAATCAATTTTCGGAATCTGTGGCGCGATTTTGTCGTATCCATACACGCGTCCAATTTCTTCCACCATATCAATTGGTGTTTTCAAATCAAGACGAAGTGCGGGCGGAGTGACAGTGAACGCGTCCCCTTCTCGCACGTAGTCGAACGAATAGTTTTTCAAAATAGTTTCAATTTCATCAGAAGAAATAGTTGCGCCAAGTTTTTTATTGACGAGCTCTGTACTAAATGCAACACTCCATACTTCTTGTGGGTTTGGATAGATATCAACGATTTCTTCAAACACTGCGTCGGGGCACATTTCTTTAATAAGAGCAGAAAGTTCACGCATTGCATACGCTGTATGCTCAGGCGACAAATCATTTTCAAATCGTTTTGCTGCGTCAGAAAGCACGCCAATTCTTCGCGCTGTTTTACGCACTGTTTGTGGATCGAAGTTGGCAACTTCAAGCACAAGATCAACCGTATCATCAGCAACGCCTGAATTAAGTCCGCCTTTAATTCCCGCGAGTGCGAGCGTGCGTCCACCGTTGTCGGCAATAACGAGATCCGTTTCTTTGAGCGTTGCAGTAATTTTTTCAGAACCAAGCAGTTCGAGTGTTTCACCTGCTTTCGCACGCATGATGCGAACACCACCTTTTACTTCCCGTGCATCAAACGCATGGCACGGATTACCGGAGTCGAACATCACAATGTTTGTCGCATCGACAATGTTGTTGATGCTTCGCTGACCAATCGCAGTGAGATGTTCACTCACCCACGCCGGTGACGCTTCCACTTTCACATTGCGAACAACACGCGCCATATATCGACGACACACTGGATCAGCAACATCAACAGAAAGCGTTGTTGGAACTGTTTCAGGAACAACGTATTTTGGAGTCGGATCAACAAACGCAATTCCGAGTTGTCCTGCCAATTCTTTCGCCATTCCTTGATGTGAGAGCAAATCATGCGCGCGATTTGGAAGAATATTGATATCAAAAATCGTATCGCCGTTTGCAAGCACGTCGGTACCTTCCACCTCAGTAAGATGATACGTAACAATATCAGACAGTTTTTCTGCTGGAGGAATGTTTACCTCGAGCTTCGTCGAGAGGTCGGGAATATACCATTTGAGCCAGTTGTAGGAAATTTTCATAATTAAAATTGATTGAGTCGAAGATCGCCTTGGTAAAAAAGTCGCACGTCGGGAATATTCCACTTAATCATCGCGATACGATCGAGCCCGCCGCCAAACGCAAAGCCTTGTACTTTTTCTGGATCAAGTCCCGCGTTTTTTAACACTTGTGGATGAAGCATTCCCCCACCCATCATTTCAAGCCAGCGTCCATTGAATTTTGCGTGTACTTCAACCGATGGTTCAGTGAACGGAAAAAAACTCGGGCGAAATTCCACTTCCACATTTTCGCCAAGCATGTTTTTGTAAAATTCAACAAGCACGCCTTTCATGTGCGCGAGTGTAATGTTTTCGCCAATCATACAGCCGTCGATTTGAAAGAATTGCATTTCGTGCGTGATATCAGTTGCTTCATTGCGAAACACTTTTCCGATAGAAATAGTCGCAGCAGGATTAGTGCTGTCTTTTGCAAACTGTGCGAGCATGCGCGCAGTCACACTCGTGTTGTGTGTGCGAAGTACCTTTCCTTCTTCGCCTTTTATCCAAAACGTATCTTGCATGTCGCGCGCGGGATGATCTTTGGGAACATTCAAAGCGTCGAAATTAAACCATTCAGTTTCAAGTTCAGGACCGCTTGCCGCCTGAAATCCAAGCGAAAGAAAGGTCGCGTATGCGTCGCCAGCAAGGAGTGAGAGCGGATGTTCTGTCCCGCGAGTATTCGATTCCATAGAGCTACTATAGCGAAATTCGGCTGTATTGCAAAGGCAGATTGCATTCGTGGTACACTGAACACATGAAGAAGTGGCACATACTCGTCCTTGGATTAACGCTCGGCCTCATCGGCTTTATTTTAGGATTTCTTGAAAACGGCCCGGGGCACTAATCATATATTTTCGCCAATCGGCAATATTCGCACTCTTCCCCCGCCTTCCACGCCTTAAATTGACACTCGCGATCTACCCACGATCCGCTCGCCAAGAAACTATCAAATTCCATAATATCTTTTCGCAGTGCTTCCACCATACTCGGCGACACGACAGTGCTATACATGCGTTCATTCATTTTCTGCGCTTCCAAAAATTCAAGTTGTGATTCAACGACAGCAACATCGCCTTTTGTTGTGCGATCGAGTAGGTATGAGTACATTGCCAATTGACGAAGATAGTTCGACATATGTCCATCCTCGGTTTCTTTTTCAATTTCTGATTTCTTTTTCACTGAACCAGTTTTAAAATCCGTCACACGTACGCGACCGAGCTCAAGTGTTTCCACGAGGTCAATTTTTCCTGTGATGAGCAGATGTGAAAATTCTGGATCGTGATATGAAAGCGGTTTTTCACTTTGACGTTCCTTCGCAATAGCAGGCAAACGAGATTCGACGAACACATCGAGCAATGCACGCGCTTCTTTTGTCATTCTTTTTTCTTCCACCGGTTCAAGACCACGGATTTTTTCCATACGATGCGCAATATACCCCTCAAGCATTTTCGCCGTCGGTTTTTTCGCATCTTTCAAAATATCTTCAATGCATCCGTGCACCACATTTCCAAACTGGAGACTTATTGATTCAGGTTCAGGAAGTGAAATTAAATTACGGAAATACCATTTCCATGGACATTCGAAAAAGTTATTCAAGTGAGTCACCGCAAGTTTTCGTTTCGCATATTCTTTTGCAACTAATTCAGCAAGCGCGCGTTTTGTGAGCGATGGTTCTTGTACTGCATCGTTTCGCACAAATTGCTCGACACCACCCGCAAGAATGATCTGTTCTGTTTCTGTAGCAGAAATTCGTGTGAATAAGTGTTCGGGTAAATCAGCAACAACGTGCGCGAGTTCTTGTGAGCCTCCAGTATAATTTTGCAGAGAAAACGACAGCGTGCAAAATCGTTTTGCGCGCGTAATCGCCACATAGATTTGCCGACGAACCGTGAGTTCATCTTTTTCTTCAATTTTTGCTTCAACACTTTCCGGAAGTGCGAACGATTGTTTCTTTCCGCCCATCACTCCCCGTTCATCCATGTGCGCAATCCACACTGCGTCGAACTCCAACCCTTTTGAACCGTGGAGCGTCATTACTTTGATTCCTTCATCTTTTGCAAACACGGCGAGCGGAATATCAGCACCGTAGCTTTCCATGCGACGAATGAATTCAAGAAATTCTGGAAGGCGGAGTCGTGGATTTTTTTCTGTTTTTGAAAGTACAAGATGCAAAAAACTGCGAACGATTTCTGCGCGACGTGTGAGTTCGTCGTGCGATGTTGCTGGTTGGAGTAATAATTCATCGCCGATGTGCTGGATTAATCCATAGACATCCATTTCTTTCGAAGCTGTGAGCCACGAAGAAAGTCGCTTCGCAAACGTGAGCACTGCGTTATCGTCGGGAAAGAGCGCGAGTGTTTCTTTTTCATTGAGCAACGTATCGAGCGACAACGTGCGTGAATTGTGAGATGCGAGAAACGCATGTGCCACAAGCGGTGGAATGTTTGAAAGTGAATCAAGTAGAAGTGGCGCAACGCGTGATGGCGTCATTGGATCTGCGAGTGCTTCGAGGACTGCAAGAAAACTCTGCGTTTCGGGAAGCTCAAAAAGTGTGAGCGCATCAGGAGAAGAAACCTGAAGCCCCATGTCGCGAAGGATGCGCGCTGCATTTCGCACCTGCATATTTTTTGGCACGAGCACTGCGCAATCGTTTTGGCTCAGACCATCAGCAATTTTTTCTTTGAAGAATAACCCGGCGCGAATAATTTCATCACGCGGGTACTGCGCTTCAACGAGCATGAGCGGGTGCGCTTCTTTGCTTTGCGATACGAGCGGAGCATCGGCGAGAGAACTTTTCAAAAGCGTTTCAGCTACATCAAGAATTGTTTGGGTTGAACGATAATTATCTGTCAGCGTAATCAACTGCACACCAGGAAACATGTCTTTGAATCCTTCAAAATATGAAAGCGATGCGCCACCAAATCCATAAATCAATTGACGATCATCACCAACCACAAACACATTCGGTCGTTCCACATCACCCCAGACATGTGCAAGAAATTCATTTTGCACACCGCTTGAATCTTGGTGTTCATCAACGAGCACATACAAATACCGTTCGCGAATCGTCGCAACGGCGTCTTCGGAAATTTCAACAAGTCGCACGAGTTCTTCGAGCACGTCATCGTAGTCGAGCAATCCGTGATCTTTTTTCGCTGTTTCATAGAGTTCATAAAATCGCACAATTTCTTCAGTGCGTTTCAAACTCTCAATTTTTTTCAGCGCTTCTTGCTTGAGCTTTCCTTTACTTTCTCCGCGACTTGAAATATTTGCGGGATCATCGGTGATGCGCGCGATATCGGCGCGAATTTCCACAAGGAATAATTCAGGTGTGAGTCGTTGTCGTTTCAAAACAGAAATGAGTGATTTGATATCACGAAAATAGAGCGCTTTGTTGGCGCGCGAACGGATGTGCTCCCATTCATCGTTTTCCAAAATCGCATCAGCGAGTGCAATTCCCTGTGCGTCATCAATCAAGACCGGTTTTTCAACATAGCCGAGCGTCGTATAAAACTCTTCCACCATTTTCATTCCAAAACTATGAAACGTAGAGATCACCACCTGCGAAGCAGTTGCGCCAATATATTTACGCAACCGTTCGCGCATTGCGCTCGCGCCGGAGTTAGTAAACGTCAAACACAAAATACCGTCCGGCGGCGTGTCAGTCGCGTTTAAAATATTCGCGATACGAAGCGAGAGTACTTGCGTCTTTCCGGTTCCAGGACCGGCAACGACCATAACAGGACCATCGATGG
>JACCDN011128620.1_pt1 | contig 12417 bp, 10 predicted proteins | sample 7441691 | NCBI WGS metagenome assembly JACCDN01 (sample SAMN15323439, study PRJNA562643) | freshwater metagenome | isolation source: river surface water | place: USA:Blue River Watershed | collected 2017-08-16 | reverse complement strand
GTAACTTCGCTTGCTCACGTGCACGCTGCTCTAGCACTTCCTCCCAATCTAAGCCTTGCATGGCGCATTCATCTTCTAGAGTGGATAAACCGATTTGCATGCGTATCTTGGATGCTTCTGCTTCTTTGACGGGATCGATCCAACCACGCCCTGGCCCTATCCATTTGCTGCGACTCCACAACGCTTTATTGCGGTAAAAATTGGGCGCTTCAATGAGCTGCTGATTGATAGCCTCTTCCAACCACAACTCATACACTGGCTTCGCCCAATAAGTCGCAAGCCACAGTCGCCGTCCCATAAAATAACGCCAGGCTTCCATCAATGCGGCGCGCGCCGAGGAATAATTGGTCTTAGAAAAATCTTTCATCAGCAGCTCAAACGGTAGATTCAAACCGGCCCCTATGTGACGCAGGATATTTTCTACAAAGTTAGCGTACGCGGTATTGGGCCTGCTCGGCGTAAACGGTGCGACCTTATCACCGGGGAATACTGGGATAACGGTTCCACCTTGCAACTTGACCTGCCACGCGTTGCGCGCCGTGATGTAATCTTCAGACGATCCACCAAACATATCGCTGATCGCTTCGCCATCTAAGGAGGTCTCAACGAATGCAGCAATCATGGCATTCATCACCGCCGCTTGTAATTCAGAGTTTTCGTAATGATCCAGCATCTTAAATAACGGTAAAATGCTGCTTAACAAAGGTTTACCGCGCCGTTGTCCGGTGCGTTCTTTGTCGTGCACGTGCAACACACGCGGCCGTCCAAATGGAGTGCGCGCAGGAATACACTGCCAATCATTGATCGTCACACCAAATGTATCACCTGGATGTTTGCGACAAATCCAATACGCTATGGGTGCACCGTAGCTATCGATTTCTATGCCGCTTCGTAAGGTTTCATCATCCAGCCTATGCGAGGGTGTACTCAAGCGATCGGATTCTACTAACTGAATACTCGTTGCAAACTGCCCGCGCCTCGGTAACCACAAGGGTAATGCCAAGGCTTCGCCATTGACTAAGCTTGCTCGAAATACTTGTGCCGTTAAACCGGCAAACGTTAAGCTCTGCGCTGCGTCACACGCAGTGCTCTCCGCCCAACTGCGCCACAAGGCTTCTACATTCCGCGACCACGCATCCGCCCAGCCTTTGTCATAACCCAATCCGTTATAGTCGGGTAACGCTGATAAACGCAAACCCGTGCCTACCACATTATCTACCAGCGTTTGTATGGCGCCAGCCGCTACGCCGTGATTGCGCACTAAATCCCGTGAGCGTGAGACTAGAGTGGGTAACTCACTCTGTAAGTCTGCATCCGCTGAAGCCAGCGCTGGCTGCCAACTGGATAACTCTCTTGTCTGTAAGGATGCACCGCGATGTGCGGTGCCTTGCGCCAAGGGATTACCGTGGGAATCGATAATCAGTGATTTGTACATACGCTTAAAATCGCATTAACAAAGGCCCGCGGCGTGGTCGTCTCTCCAATACGGCTATCTGACATTTCAAACGCGTCACATAATCACTGAGCTTTGCGCTGTCGACTTGGAGATACGTCGTTGCACCATAACCACCTACCGAAACTGTGACTTCTAATTCACCCGTCATCAACCTATGTAACGCCGCCTCAGCTTCATTGAGACGTTGATATAATGTTCCTAAAGTATCCACTTACCACCACTCCTTATACGGATCAAACCCAGTCAGATCAAACGGTATCGCTGGGCGCTGCTTGAATATCTCCATCGGTAATCTGGTTTTTTTAATCGGCTTAACAGGAGTTGCTGGCTTGGTACCTACAGCATCCTCCAAACGCTGCCAGTCGCTTTCTTTAAAGCGATCTAAGCCGTAGATACTCGCTGCCGCCCTGGCATACACTCTGCAATCTAGCGCTTCATTGTGACGTGTTGGATCTTTTTCCCAAGTCGACTTAGGAAAACCTTTGTGTAAGCTAATCACCCGCTTCTCTGCGGTTAATTGTTTGAAATACTCTTCGCCGTATTGCGGGAAGTGACAGGTGCCAGGTGGATAACTCTCACCACTAGCCAAGGCTTCATCGGTGGGCCTAGGTAACTTTAACCAACGGTAAAGCTCCTCTTTGCCAACTGAACTGCTGACGTTCCAACGCTTTAAACCGCGCCGCTTGCCGCCTGCATCAGCACGCGAAACTTTAGAAATGAGTGCTGTCTCTGTCGCACAGCCCTTAATCGCTGCCACTGTTCTAGGTTGCGATGCGCGCGCACCGCCAGCGCCCCAAGTAGCCTGTGGATGCGGCTTTACCCAATCATAAACCGTTTGCGTCGCATAGCCTGAGTCTACACACATGACGCGTATGGGAAACGTATTGCCATATGCATGCGGCCAATCGGTATTAAGCAGTTTCTCTAACTTACGCCAAACTGAAGTCTGCGCGGTATCGCCATCCAACACTTGATAGTCCACCGACCAAGAGATTTTGTTGCGTCCCCAGGCAACGATTTCGCATTCAATGCGATCGCGTTGTACATCCACACCTGCCGTTAAAAATAAGCCGCCTTCAGGCATAACGCCTATGGGATAATTTTCGCGACGTTCATACAAGCGCTCCCACTCCGGCGCCTCGTAAGCATCTTCATACGGCAATCCCAATACCGTGTTAACAAAAGTCTTCATCAACTCCGGCGAATGCTTGGTATCCTCAAACATCTTGGCAGCTTCTGCCCAAGAAAACCAACCTATGGGGCTATACAAGGACGACAGATGATAACCTCTAATAATGGCATCACACTCGGCCGTTGCCTGCCAATGACCGGCACTGAGCATAGCCATTTTTTGATGTTCCTCTATGGCTTGCTCGCAGGCTTCACAGTGATACTTAACCGTCTTAGGCTTGCCTTCCGTCCAGCGCAAACGTTCAAAACGTAAAGTTTGTTTATGCTGGCAATGAGGACAGGGCACGTAGTAGTAACGCTTGTCCGAGCGATCAAATTCACGCTGTATGCGTGATGTGCCCGCTAAGGTCGGTGTGCTTACCAATAGAATTTTACGTCTGCGCGCAAACGTCGCTGCCCGCCTTTCCGCTAACACAATCGGATCGCCTTCACCATCCACATCATGCGGGTAAGCATCCACTTCATCCATAAATACAAAACGCGCTGGCATAGAGCGTAGACTGGCTGCACTATTCGCACCGGTGAGCACAAGCTCTCCGCCGGGAAAGTCTTTGGTAAGCACCGTATTCCCCGAATCACGACTGCGCGCCGGTGGCACCAGCTCGCGTAACACTGCTACCGATTCCAATTGTGGATCAATGCGTTGCTTGGAATAGTTCTTAGCCATCCCCACCGTAGGTGCGACCAATAAAAAGGGACCTGGTGTTTTATGAATGACATAGCCTAACCAGCAAAGACCCACTTCACTGCCACCTACTTGCGCGCCTTTCACTAGCACTACTTTCTGTACCGGTGATACTGTTGACAAGCAGTCCATAATTTCCTTCAAGTAAGGCGTGCGACTGGTGCGCCAAGGACCAGGCTCGGCTGATGAAACCCTAGATAACCGGCGGTACTTGTCAGCCCACTCAGATAACAACAAACGTTCTTGCGGTTTTACACTCTTACAAAACGTTGCGCGTAATTTCTTATGCTCTGCATCAGCTTTATCTGATAACGCAAGTAAATGCTGATCGACTGCAGCTTCTAGTTGCGTATACATATCATGCTCTGTCACACCGATACTCGCAGCAATTTCTGCGGCAACACGTGATGGGAAATTTTGCCAATTATCATGGATTTGCTTGCCCAATGCGTAAGTGCTTTTGACACCTTTTCTCAGCTCAACAACCTCATTAGACATTTGCTTTAACTCAATGCGCTTAAATTTAACCTGCAAAATCTTATTAGCATCACGTGCTTTTTCGTAATCTTCTCCGTAAAGCCTGCCTGTTTTACTGTCGCTTAGCGCTTCCATGACGTTATCTATCTTGCTACGCGTGTTTGCGGACCATTGGCTATCTGCTTTTTCCACGTCAATAGTATGATCAGGCTCTAAGACAATACGCCCTACTTGAATTGCCTTGTGTACTGCCGCGTCAGAAACACCACGATGACGTGCGTAAGCGCGGATAGATATCCCCATGCTAGTCATCCAGCTGCAATGATAAATTCATATGTAATTCATGATTCATCAGACTTACTGCCGGTTGCGTGAATGCTAGATCCGTCATGCGTATAACCCTCCATCAACATAGTTAGAACGCAACGTTAATTGGTCCTTAATAGCTTCAATAGCTCGTGCATTGGCAATGATTTGTTTCTGTTGCTCTGCCTGTTTACAGGCTAATCGCTTCTGAAAACGCTCTAGTTCCACCATGGCTAATGCTTGATAAAAACGCATCTCTGCCGGTGTGGGAAGTTCTAACTCTAATAACCGGCCAATGATTTTATACCGTAATTTGTAGTCATAAGAGGAACATAATTCTAATACCAATGACTTTGTGAGCCGATATTCATAGCTTATATTTCCTTGTTCTTTAACTCGATAGTATAAGGTTGTAGGTTCAAGACCCAGATCTTCCAACATTGCCCGTATATCGTGACAAATGTCCTTATGCTTTTTATTGCATGCTTTTGCAATTTCTTGACTACTCATCCTTACCGCTTCCTGACAAGCAATAAAATATTCTGATAAATTCATAGCGTCTTTTCTCCTTACTGTAATGTATTAAAATTTATGCCATCATTGAGCCGAACTGCTTGCTGTCCTGTGTGGGCTTGCCAACGCCTAATGATGACGTCAACGTATTGTGGCGATGGTTTTGTTATTCGTGTTTTAATTTTTTGTATCGCATCGTGCGTATGCGAATCAATAGACATAATGAACCGAGTTGCCATTCAGGCTGCTTAGTTTCGTATAAATAGGTGAAAAGATAAGTTACTGCTTAGTAAGCCTATATTCTTTTGGTTGTTCAATTAGACCATGTTTGCTAGGAATAATTTGCGGTAATAAATTTCTCTCTAAATGCTTTCTCTTGATTTTTAGTGTTTGAACACGTGCTCTAATTTCGCGTGCAATTGCATACCGGTTAGGTGGCGTCAAAATAATTAACTCTTTATTGCCGAAGTTATCTATAACTAAGTCAATTGCCGAGCACATATCAGAATCTGCAGTTACAACCAACGCTTTATCGAAACCATCGACATGCGCTTGATGCAATAAATGGATAGCAAGATTAACATCACTTTGTTTTTCTTCATGACTAATCCATGTTGTAGCACACGCCTTACATCTTTTTTCTTTTTCTTTAAAATGTCCAATGATAGGGGTAACGTTAAATTCCTCTAACGCTCGAATATATGTTTGATGCCTTTGACAGGAAGCTTTTCGCCACGTCGCGTAGGCCGTAAAATAGAAAGTCGCAGTCAAGGTCTCTTGGCTTGGTTTTATAAAGGCTTCTGCCAAACTGCTAAGGTTAACCCACTTCAGATGATTCAAATGCAAATCGTCAATGGCATGATACAAATTGAAACCATCGATGAAGCACATGACTCTTTTCTTGATTGCGCATAAATCCATATTTGTTATGCCCAGAAATAAAAAAACCCGGCAGCGCTGGCTAACCGGGTCTAGCAAGAAACAAACTTGCCAGGATGAACGATTTAATTATGAACTATATTACAAAAAAAGCAACCCATGTACCTGGGATTACCTGTTCGAGCCTGACCGTATTGTCCACTTTTAAACCGCATGTTTTCTAAAGAATTACGTTTCTACACCAACATCATTAAAATTAGCACCATCGCCTAGGCGAATGGCCTGCTGCCCTGTATGCCCCTGCCAGCGCCTAATGATGACGTCTACGTATTGTGGCGATAGTTCCATGAGCCGTGCTTTCCTGCCTGTCTGCTCACAAGCCATCAAGGTACTGCCCGCACCTGCAAAAACATCCAAAACAATATCTCCTCTACGACTAGAGTTAATAATTGCACGCTGCACTAACTCAATCGGTTTCATGGTGGGGTGCAGATCGTTACGCACTGGCTTGTCAATAAACCAAGTATCACTTTGATCACGCGCACCACACCAATGATGCTTTGCGCCTTCCGGCCATCCATACAGTATGGGTTCGTATTGTCGTTGATAATCAGAATGTCCCAACGTAAACGCATTTTTAACCCAGATAATGAATGTCGACCACTTGCCGCCTGCATCACAGAAGGCACGTTTCAAGGTGTCTAACTCGCTAGACGACATCGCGATATAGCAAGCGCCCTGCGTCACAGCTAACAGGTGTGTCAACGCAGTTTGCAAGAATGCATAAAAACCATCTCTTAAGTTATCGTTAGCAATCTGACAGTCACGATCAGCAGCCTTGTTTCTAGGCGTGTTGGCATAATCAACGTTATACGGCGGATCGGTAAATGCCATGTTGGCTTTTTCGCCTGCCATCAAGGTATCGACATCTGCACGTAACGTTGCATCTCCACATAAGACACGATGTTCTCCTAGCTGCCAACAATCCCCCCGCTTAGTAATGATCTTTTCTTCTATGGCGGGAACCTCTTCGTCAAGCGTCTCTTCGTCACCATCAGTTGCTAACAAGGCATCAAGCTCTTTGTCTGAAAATCCAATCAAGCTCAAATCGAAGTCAAGCTTTTCTAATGCCTGCATCTCTGCACGCAGCAGTTCCTCATCCCAGTCAGCCCAGTGTGCCGATTGGTTGATCAAAATTCTAAAAGCCTTAACCTGGGTAGGCGTCAAATCATCCGCTAAAATTACAGGGACAGTTTCAAGCCCTAACTGTTTCGCTGCTTTTAGTCGTAGATGCCCATCAACTACATCTCCGTTGCTGCGTGCAATGATCGGGACCTTAAATCCCATCTCACGAATCGCCGCACACATCTGCTTAACGGCGTCATCGTTGCGGCGGGGATTGTTAGCGTAAGGGATTAGTCTTGTAAGCGGCCAGTGTTCTAATGCTAAACTTGCCATCGTATTACCTATAGTTCTCATCAAAAAGTAGGGATGTCGTCACCTAGCTCGCTCAAATAGTTGTCCACACAGCCTTGCAAAACTTCTTGCAGTTGCACGGGGTCAACTTGCAACTTGGTGGCAAGCCAAGGTGCTACCTCAGCAGGCCAGGCATGCCAATGCTCACGTGCTTGGCTTTGTAAGCTACGCAGATCGTCATCCAACTGTTTGCGATCAATTAACGATGCCTCCAGTGCGGCTAACTTCTTTTGGTTAATCTGCATTTGTACGACTTCGCCAGCCAGTGCCACTTGATAGCGCCGCCTATTTTTCTCCCTGTTCTTGCTCATGCTGGCCTCCAGTGTTCAGACAAATAGGTTGGCGCTGCGGGGTTGCACAGACTGATCATGTGATTGTTAAGTTTTGCCTAGTCGATATGTCATAGGTGCTAACCTTATGCGAAAGGTTAGCACTTAGGTTAGCACCTAAATGGCGTCAAATTGTTTTAAAACAGTGCAAATAATGGAGTTGTTATGGGAAAAAACGTGTTTTTTGCTCTCTTTTTGGCTTGGGTGCTAACCGCTAACCTTTTTTTTATTTTCTATCGCTAGGCAAATCCGGCGGCTTCGTGACCCGATCAAAAAATGACGCCAGGAAGGACCCGTGGCGCATGCACTGCATGTTATGCAAGAGAAATACATCGACTAAAACCACTTTTCTTCAATGCGTTGCTCTGCTGAGTGTAGCGAGAATCATAGCAAAAACCTCGTGTTTTGTCCCAAACTATTTTTCTCCACAATAAGCATCAAGCTTCCTCATTTGTACTCATTGGACCATCAAGAACCCACAGCAGCACACGAAAAAATTTTGAAATATTTAAATTATTTTTTACAACGCTGTGTCTGACACTTGGTTTTGATCAAACAACTAACAGCATTGGATCGCTTGCCAACGATTGATAGTTCATTTGTGTCAGCTTATCTGCGATCACTTGCAATCCTTGTTGCCAATAACGTTGCGCTGTCGTCTTCGATAAATTTCTTTGACATGCGATCGTACGCCACGGCAAGGCTTCTGCACGCAGCCAAATCAAATGCCGTACGTCTGGCTCTACCCACGTGATCCAGGTGAGCGTTTCCTCCATGCGTGTAACCTGCTGTGGCGTTGCAGCTATACGCATTGCGGCTGGGGCCTGCCGTTCAAGCTCACGCGGCAGATACAGCGTGATAGGCCAACGTTTTGCATAACCTAACGACTTTGGACTCGGCAATATACTCAACACATCAAATGCTTCATCAAACCTTGCTGCGATATCTTCAACCGTCCAAATTTTCATGATTGCCCCTTAATCTGTTTGCAATAGCCCAGTAAGCGATGCCAATGGCATCTGCCTCGTTGTTGTCTGTAACCTTGTGTCCGCGTGCGTTGACTGCAGCAATGACCTCCTGCTTACTCGCATTGCCTTTGCCGGCAATGTGTTTCTTAATGCGGCCAACTGGGACGCCCTCGTAAGCAATCTGCTTGTTTTCACACCATGCCGTTAAAACCGCGAGAAAGCCACCGTAGGCGTGCGCGGCATCAACCCCTATATGACGTCTTACCTCTTCATAAAAAATCGCTGTAATCGAATTTATATGCGTTCTACGATCTTCTAGGAACTGCAGGAAGCGCAGATAGCGAAGGCCACCCCCGTCAAAGCGCCTGGGCTTGAAGTTTTCGCTACCGCTTTTCACCACATGCCCCGACTGCACAATTGCCCAGCCGGTGGTGGTACCAAGGTCTAACGTCAGCACATTCATCGATGAATCCTCTTACGTGATTTTTTAGCTACTCGTTTGGCTTGCAAACAACGCCTAGCGCGTGACACAGGTTTACCTCTCGCCTTATGCTTATCACAACGACGGTTAATTGACTTAGCACGAACACCTGTTGTTGTCTGAAATGGTTTACCGCATTCGGCACAACGACTTCCCCAAGTGATAACGTAAGTTGAGCGACCGTGCTTATTCCAGTACGGATCAACACCTAGCACCTCGTAGTGCTGTCCATCACGCACATACAACGTACCTCTGCTAGGTGGTCCAACAAAATTAATTTCTACAACAGCTCCGTTATTCATTTTTCCTCCTAGGGTCTGTTTCTTTCACCACTCAAACTCGCTGCCATCTGCAACTACGGGTGCAACGCATATTGCACCCGTTATTATTATTATAATAAGGGGAAGCCGCAGACTGCTGACTGGACTTAACCCTTTGATTTAAATAGATTTTTTCCAGTCTGCAACCCCTATTTTGCAGACTGGAAAAAGCTGCAGACAAAAATGTACAAGTTGAATCAATGAAGCTGCTCTGTATCTGTCCCTTCTGAATGTGTTGCACTTAGGCATCATTCATTTCCTCCTGGGTGACCCACACCTTAGGATTTTCCACCGGCAAGAAGGCACCCGTTTGCTGGGACTTATAGTGGGTTGGTCTAACAGGGATTAACACTTGAGAAATTTCACCCGTTTCAGCATTGGTATTTTCTCCGCTGGGAATTACCATGCCCTCAACACATAGGTAACCTTGCCTACTTCGCGCAGCTGGTGCTAAACCGTAGTCAGTTGCATTACGAAAATACTTAACGTAGCCCTTAGTTGCTTGTACGGATAAACGTTCGCTTATCGTACGACTAGAACCCAATCCTGACTTACTCTCGAAATGCTCTGCAAACTGGTTAGCTGTATAAACATGTCCTTGTTTTGCTTCATCGAGGATCAATTGCAATATGACATCATCTTGTCGATCACGTTCTTGATCAAACTTACGGGCAGATTCCTGGCGTACAAGACGCTGTTCATTGTCAGCTAGCTCTTTCCAATACTTGCCTTCTTTAGTAATTAACTTATCTGACATTCGACCGCCATTACGCAGCTCAAACATAAGCTGACACTGACTGTTTTTTCTGTCTGGCCGGTGCAAAACCATACCTGTGCCGTAATAGCCACGCAAACTGCTTGCCCCAGAGAATGCCTGAAATGGGTCTTCCTCAAATTGCTTTTGATTCATTTTACGTGTGTGATGAACTAAAATAATCCCAGCATTTGGATTGACACTATTACGCAGTGCATCAAGCCGATGTTGCAGAAAAAACATCATCTGTTGATTATCATTCTCACTATTATCCCTAGAACCACCATCAAATACGTTACGTAGTGGATCAACAACAATGATATCAACTGGCTCATTTGGGAAACGCATCAAAATACTTTTTCTCACTAACTCGATACCTTTCTCATCAAGCACCATCTTGATAGGTGGCGTTATAACCAGATTTTTTTTAGCTATAGCAAACATATCGTCGTTCATAGCCGTATTTTCTATTCTCTCTAGCAGGAAAGAACGACTGATTTCTGTTTGCAAATAGTATATGCGCAGTGGGCGTGGTGGAGTCATACCGAGAAATGACTTACCCGCCGACAAATGCACAAATAGACTGAATAAAAAGTCTGTTTTACCTACTTTGGGTGCTCCACCTAAAAGCAATAATTCACCTGCGTTCAATATACGTGGAGCGATTAAGTCTTCCGATTTTGGCGTTTCCTCAGTAACTATTTGCTCTAAATACAGACTGCCAACAGGGCAAGAAACATCGAGTGTCCAAGCGTTTTTGTTTGACTGCACAAACACTTCAATATCTAAGCTTTCAGTAACCGCATCCGCAGCGTCCCATTTAGGCGGCTTATCAGCAGGTATTTTCAACATGGACACCGACGTGGCGCCCGCATCAAGCACCGCCTGTGCGGCTCGTTTAGCGTACTGTATACCAGGCTCATCGTTGTCGGGCCAGATGATGACGTGTTTACCTTTAAGCGGTGACCAATCGGTTTTACTGACAGGTGCATTAGCGCCATTCATAGCAGTCGTTGCAACTAAGCCTGTGTCATTGAGCGCGTCCGCACACTTCTCGCCTTCGACTAAGATGATCGTGTCGGCATCAGCAAAGTTAGGTAAATTGTAAAGTGGTCTTATTTCAGGTGCTGCAAATGACTCTCGGTAGGGGTCCCATGGCCTATAACTTTTTGTACCGTCAGGAAAATCATAACGCTTAACCATTGTTATCAAATCACCGTTAGCATCGTAGTAATACCACTCATGGCTTGGCTTGCCTAAATGGATTGCTTGCTTAGCTGATTTTTCCCTATCAAGAGTTTCTGCTTGTTGCGTTTGTTGATACTCCGCACGTTCTTTAGGTGACACCGCCGGACAAACGCTGTTAAAACCTAGATAATCAGCGATTGACTGCATCACTTTGGGAAAGTTATTTCTTACATCTAGCCGCATCGCCTGCGCCCACAGGTCGAAGATATCACCGCCTTGCTGCGTCGCGAAGTCTTGCCAAAGGCCAGCGCGTGCACCTTCCAATTCAACGACTAAGCTATTGCCAGCATTACCTTGCACGTCACCAGCAATATATTGCCTGCCATGGCGTTTACCTTGTGGCAATAGGTAATTCAATACATCGGGTAATTGTGCTAACAGTTCTGCACGTAAATCATCTCGCTGTAAATAGCCTTTTGACGGCTGATACGTAACAGTTCTACTTTTCACTTTGGTTTATCCTTCTTGACCTTGTACTCAGCAATGCCTTTGCAGCTAACAGTAAAAACATAGCTAATAAACCCCACACATTTACTTAAACAATAATTCATGCCTCTGAGAATCTTGCGCAACATCTAAAACACTGTTAGATATTTTTTCTAGCTTTGCATTAAAGGAAACACATTACGATGCCACGACTTTAAAAATCAATACGCTGAAATTTTCATACAGTACGCAATTACCCGCAATCACCCGCAACGACCCGCAGCAGCCCGCAAATACCCTCGAAAAAATATTCATGTTTTTTAAATTAAATGCCATTGACAATTAGTGACGTCGCCATTTTGAGTGTATTTGTTCATTTTTGCGTTCTGCCCAGCAACGTGTCTGCCATTGACAGCAACGACATAAGTAATAGGCGGGCTCGCGCGTTATCCTAGGTAACAAATCATTTGCTTGACAGGCTTGCAACACATTCACGGCGCGATCGGAGATGCGCTGCGCGAGTGCGGCATCAAAAGGGATACGCTCGAAGTAAAGCTCAGCCGTTTCTTTGTTGATTGCCATCAGCAAGGCAGGATGCTCACACGGAATAGTCTCTGCCATGTAAGCTTGGTATAAGGCGATTTGCGCGGCGTAGACAGGGTGCGCTAGAGAGACGCCTTGCTTTACTAAGGCTTGCCAGGATTTATTATTTAACGCCTTGTGCTCCCATAACGTAGGGCAAGCCAACTCTATGTCTTGTGGCACAGCCGTTATTATCCCATCGATGTGTCCTTGGAAACGACCATCGAGCGCAGTAAAGCCATATTGCTCTTCGTTCTCATTGTGAGTTTGCAGCGTAAAGCCTGCGTCATTTAACCACCCAGCTGCCAGCTGTTCAAACGCATGGC
>JACCDN010673221.1_pt1 | contig 12420 bp, 8 predicted proteins | sample 7441691 | NCBI WGS metagenome assembly JACCDN01 (sample SAMN15323439, study PRJNA562643) | freshwater metagenome | isolation source: river surface water | place: USA:Blue River Watershed | collected 2017-08-16 | reverse complement strand
TTTTTATCATAAAAATTCCAATACAAACTATTAAAAGGGCAGGCTTTATCTCCCGTTTTTACTGCTTTTTTGTAAAAGCAACTACCACAATAATGACTCATTTTATCGATGTAAGCTGCCGAACTTACATAGGGTTTTGTGCCTACGATGCCACCATCGGCAAACTGACTCATGCCCCGAGTGTTTGTAATTTCTACCCATTCAATCGCATCGATATAAATACCCAAATACCAAGCGTCCACTTCATCCGGATGAATCCCTGCTAAAAGTGCAAAATTACCCGTCACCATCAATCGCTGAATGTGATGCGCGTAGGCAAAATTTAAGGATTGGTTGATGGCGTCTTTTAAGCAATTCATTTTGGTTTTTCCTGTCCAAAACCAATCTGGTAGCTGATTTTCGTTATTGAAATAATTCATCGTGGCGTATTCGGGCATTTTGTTCCAATAAATCCCTCGCATGTATTCGCGCCAGCCAATAATTTGACGAACAAATCCTTCCAATTGATTGTAGGCTATTGTATCTGGATGATTCTCCCATTCAGAAACCGCTCTATTGATGACTTCCAAAGGCGAAATCATTTTTAGATTCATAGAAAAAGAAAGACGAGAATGGTATAGCGACCATTCGTTAGGCGTCATCGCATCTTGGTAACTTCCAAAAAGTGCCAAACATTCTGTCACAAAAAAATCGAGTAATTCTAACGATTGCTTTCTATTGATCGGCCAAACAAAATTTTCGGCATCAATTGTTCCGATGGTTTTGATGTCTGTTTTCTGAATTTCTGAAAGAATTTCCGTCACCTTATTATTGAAAACCAAAGGCGGAGTGGGTTTGTGGTCTTTGGGCAATTTTTTTCGGTTTTCACCATCGTAGTTCCATTTTCCCGTTAGCGGTTTGTCGCCTTCCATCATAATGTGGTGTTTTTTTCGCATCATGTGGTAAAAACTTTCCATTAAAAAGTTTTTTTTACCTTCAAAAAAATCACCTAATTCGTTTCTCGAACTCATAAAATGCTCCGAATCGCATACCGAAGTAGTGATGGAAAGTGACTGGCACAAGTTTTTCAACTGCTCGTCCAAACGGTATTCGTCAGGGAGTTGGTATTCAAAATGGGTAAACTGTTCTTTTTCAATTAAATATTTGATATTTTTTTCAAACGACTGTAAATTAATAGCATCATTCAAGTGAATATAAAAAACTTGATTTTGTCGTGATTGTAATTCGGCAGCAAATTGACGCATGGCCGAGAAAAATCCAACCACTTTTTGAATATGATGCGTGGCATAATCCGTTTCTGTTCGAATTTCCATCATGACATAAGTCACCGAATCATCTATGGTTTTGAACCAAGAATGATTGCTGTTCAATTGATCTCCGAGAACTAATCGTACCGTTTTTGACATTTTTTTTAATTAAAGGATTTAAAAATTTAAAGATTCAGAATGTTTTTCAATCTTTCAATCTTTTTTTCATTCCTACATCTATCACTACAATATTTTACTTCTTCCCAAACCTTTTCCCATTTTTTGCGCCAGGCGAATGGTTTTTGGCACACAGTACAGATTTTAGTTGGTAGGTTTTGTTTTTTTATTCCTCGCATTGTTGGGTTTATTGGGGTTACTTACGTGTTTTTGTAAAATTCGTTTCCCTTCTTGTTTGACTTCCTCTTTTTTTCGAAAACTCCAAACGATGTCACTAGCCTGTTTTCGAGTTGCTTCAATATCAACAATAGGAGCTGGATAGTCTTTTCCTATAATACAATTGTAAAACTGCTGCTCCATTTCGTTCATTTTCCATGGTTCATGAAGCAAATGCACTGGCACTTCTGCTAATTCGGGCAACCATTGTTTAATAAATACCCCTTCAGAATCGTGTTCTTCGGAGTTTTTTATTGGATTGTAAATTCGAATCGTATTAATCCCCGTTGTACCTGATTGCATCTGAATTTGCGGATAATGAATTCCGGGTTCGTAATCTAAAAATTGACGGGCTAAAAAATGCAATTCGCGCCAATCTTGCCATAAATTAAAGGTAAAAAACGACACCACCATGGCGCGCATTCTGAAATTGATATAACCTGTTGCCACCAAACAACGCATGCATGCATCGACTATTGGCACACCTGTTTTTCCTTCTTGCCAGGCCTTGATATAGATTTCATTTCTTGGTTTTACCAAAGCATCATACGCTCGGTTGGCATTTTCAAATTCCATTTCGCATTCGTCTTCAAACTTTTGGATAAAATGACAATGCCAATGCAAGCGCGAAACAAAATTGAGAATAGCGCGTTTGTTTTTTGACACTTCGTAGTGCTGATTGGTGTATTGATAAATCATGCGCATACTGATGTTACCATAAGTCAAATATGGAGATAGTCGGCTGCAACCTTTTCGACTCAAAGCGGGTTTAGAAATGTGTTTGCTATAATTGACATAACGTTCTTTTACAAAACTATCCAAATAACGCCACGCCCAGTATTCGCCACCATGTTGAAAATTGGGATTTGGAATTGTGATTTCAGGAGATAATTCTACACCTTTTATTTGATTGTAAAAATCTGGATTTAACCCAATGGTTTTTAATTCCGATTCATTTATCAATTTAGGAGTGTCACGCATCACTTGCTCCCATCGCTTGTCCCAATTTTGTCGCGATTTTAATCTACGTATAACACCATGCATTTGAAACTCTTTCCAAATGATGTCATTGGAATCGAAAAATTCTTTCATCTCTAAATCGCGGTCAAAAGTCAATTTATTACCAATTTCTTGATGAGAGAAAACAGATCTTACCTCATATTCCTGAATTAATTTGGAGAAAACCGTTTTAACTTCGTTGTGAAAAAAATAGATTCTTGTATTATATGGCGCTAATTTTTTATTCAAATCTTGAATGGATTCGTACACAAACCGCCAATGCCGTACATCAGAATCGGGATAATTCATAACGGACGGCTCAAAAAAACAAATCAATAAAAGCGGCACACCCGATTGATGGGCATGAAACAAAGCTTCATTATCCACCAAACGAAAATCGCGCTTGAACCAAACTATATGTATAGATTGTTTTTTCAAAAGAGAAAAATAGATTATTTTGTTTAATTTTTTTGTAAAAATAATAAACAAATATACTGTTTTTTAGTAATTGTAAAGAAAATAATAGGAGCTAATACTAAAGATAAAGCAATATTATAGAAGAAAGTAAAAACAAAAAAGCCTCTTCGAAAGAAGAGGCTTTTGTACCCAGGACCGGGATCGAACCGGTACTCCTAAGAACTGGTGTTTGAGACCAGCGCGTCTACCAATTCCGCCACCTGGGCTTAACAGAAATAAAATAACAAGTGTTATTTTAGCATGAGAAAAGAAGAAATTGTTTTAAATCAACCATCAATTCTTTTAACACGGTGCAAATGTAAAAAATAAAATTAAAACCTCTAATAAAAATACTTAATTTTTTCCTTTCAGAGTTGAATAAATTTTCTAAATTTGCACCTCGTTACAACACAACTTACTAACTAACTACAGCCGAGGCAAATAGATACTTAAGCAAGTAGTAGCAAATTAAGCTTAATTATTTAATTGAATCGGTTTTAACAACATATTATCAATGTCACACCACGAACCAGAAGCTAAAATTTTTGCCTGTTCAAAAAGTGTATATTTAGCCGAGCAGATAGCAGAAGCTTACGGAATTCCATTAGGAAAGGTAATAACCTCAACCTATAGCGACGGAGAATTTCAACCTTCTTATGAAGAATCAATCCGTGGATTACGTGTTTTTATTGTGTGCTCTACGTTCCCAAGTGCTGATAATTTGATGGAATTGTTATTGATGATTGATGCTGCTAAACGCGCATCAGCTCGACATATTACAGCTGTTATCCCTTACTTTGGTTGGGCAAGACAGGATAGAAAAGACAAACCAAGGGTGCCAATAGGAGCAAAATTAGTAGCTAATTTATTGGATGCCGCGGGAGCAACTAGAGTAATGACAATGGATTTACATGCAGATCAAATCCAAGGCTTTTTTGAAAAACCAGTTGACCATCTCTTTGCTTCAACCATCTTTTTACCTTATATAAAAAGTTTGGACTTGGATAATTTAACTATAGCTTCTCCTGACATGGGAGGCTCAAAAAGAGCATATGCCTACTCTAAATTTTTAAATTCAGATGTAGTCGTTTGTTATAAACAAAGAAAAGTTGCCAATGTGATTGACACTATGGAGTTAATTGGTGAGGTAAAAGGTAGAAATGTAATTCTAGTAGACGATATGATCGATACTGGAGGTACTTTAGCAAAAGCTGCCGATTTAATGATTGAAAAAGGAGCATTAAGCGTCAGAGCTATTTGTACCCACCCAATCTTATCTGGCGATGCTTATGAAAAAATAGAAAACTCAAAATTAAGCGAGTTAATTGTTACCGATTCTATTCCGTTGAAGAAAGAATCAAGCAAAATTAAAGTGTTGAGTTGTGCACCACTTTTTGCAGAAGTAATGCAAATGGTACAAAACAACAATTCCATCAGTGGAAAATTTATTATGTAATATTTTTAATAACTATATTTTTTTACAATGAAATCGATTACAATTAAAGGATCAGAAAGAGAAAGCGTGGGCAAAGTTGCTACTAAAGCCTTACGTAATGCTGGAGCGGTTCCTTGCGTGTTATACGGAGGAGATCAACCAGTTCATTTTTCAGCAGAAGAAAAAGCATTCAAAAACTTGGTTTACACTCCAAACGCACACACAGTTGTGATTGATTTGGGTAACGGTAAATCGTTCAATGCTATTTTACAAGACATTCAGGTTCATCCAGTATCTGACAGAATCTTACACATTGACTTTTTTCAATTGTTTGATAACAAAGAAATTACTATTGAAGTTCCTGTGAAAATCATCGGTAACTCTAAAGGAGTTATGGCAGGTGGAGATTTACGTATCAACAACCGTAAATTAAAAGTAAAAGCTTTACCAAAAAATCTTCCTGATTTTGTTGAAGCTGACATTACTCCTCTTGACATGGGTAACAAGTTATATGTAACTAAAGTTCCTACGCCTAACTTCAAAATCATGCACCCTGATAACACAGTTATCTGTCAAGTGAAGATGTCTCGTGCAGCTATGAAAGCGGCTCAAGAAGCGGCAAAAGCGGCAAAAGCACCTGCAAAAGGAAAGAAAAAATAATTTTTTCAAATCCATCCAATTATACCAAAAGCATCAGTTTTTCAACTGGTGCTTTTTTTATTTGATTTTTCTTGGCTTTTGAAAGTCAAAAACTATTAAAAAAATAAGTTTACTTTTGCAGAATGATACAATGGATAAACCAACTGTTTAGAACGACTCAATCAAAAAAGGAAACCAAGGATATGAAGAAATTTTTAATTGTAGGATTAGGAAATATTGGTGCTGAATATGTAAACACACGGCACAATATTGGTTTCAAAGTGTTGGATTTTTTAGCCAAAAAAGAAAGTCTTTCTTTTGAAACAGTAAAGTTGGGAACTCTAGCGGAATACAAGTTCAAAGGGCGTACTTTTTTATTGCTAAAACCAAACACCTACATGAATTTAAGTGGGAAAGCGGTAAAATTTTGGATAGACAAAGAAAACATTCCTTTGGAAAATGTTTTAGTAATAACCGATGATTTGAATTTGTCTTTTGGAACCATTCGCATCAAACCCAAAGGAAGTGATGGTGGCCATAACGGACTTAAAAACATCAATTTGATTTTAAATACTCAAAATTATAGCCGTTTCCGATTTGGAATTAGTGACCAATTTAAAAAAGGCCAACAAGTAGATTATGTTCTTGGCGAATGGACCGAAGAAGAAAAATCAAAACTTCCAGAACGACTTGAATTAGCTTCAGAAATAATTAAATCTTTCGGTACTGCAGGATTAGAAAACACAATGACCTCTTTTAATGGGAAATAGAACGATTCAATAACTCAATTAACAATTATTTTTTTCACGGTTTCATTATATCCGTCTACTACTGTTAATAAGTATACCCCGGATTGAATTCCTTTTATTTGAATTGTTTCTGCAAAGATAGGAGTACTAGGAAAACTCGCCTGGTATATTTTCTTACCTGTTAAATCATGAAGCGTTATAGTGACTCCAGAAGTATACATGCTAAAAAACACCACATTAAACTCTCCATTATTTGGGTTTGGAAATACCGCTAAACTGTTCCTGTCAATATCTGGAGCAGCAATAGGTGTGTACGTTTTAGTACAAATAGATACTGAAGCAGCATTAATTGATCCAATATCTCCTGCAAATTCGTCCCTAACTCTAAAAGACCAAATCCCTGAAGGATTCGATTCATTATACAAACTTAAAGACTCTTCAGGTGCAACTGTTTGTATGGTTTGTTTTTCACAAGAAAGAGACCCTCCTAAATCATCATAATTTAAAACTAAACTCCCGTTAGTATCCTCACATGAATTTGAAAATAGACGTACGGTTCTCCCTTCTGGATTGATAATTTCCATCTCAATATCTGACAAATAGGTATGTGTTACATTAACTGCCACATTTACATCCGAAACTACTGCCGTAGTAGTTGGAACTACTATTGTTTTAGTAGTATAGGTTGCTGTTTCAGGAATAACAAATGGAGCTGAAAAATCATAGGTAGCACAACTAGAAACCGTTGTGTACCCAATAGCAAAAGGTTCTTGATTGATAGCATAAAAAATATTGTCTATCGGTTCTATCATAATCCGACAATTTTTTCCTGAAATCCCCTCAGGTACAATAATCAACTCATAGCCATCATTTGGAATATTTGCTTTTAACGTTTTGGAGAAAGTAAGTCCTCCATCAACAGACAATTTAATATTCACACGTGAAGCTCCGGGTAGCGTAACTGTATTATTTACCGTCCAAGTAATAATTTGACAACTTAATGGTACCCAAGATAAATCTTTAGTGTTTTGAGAGGTCACTACAAAAGGACCTCTGGTGGCATCAACTGCAACCTGCATTGCATCTGTATTAGTTTGTGCTAATCCCTGTATAGCATTATCTCTAACTGTAAGCGTAAAATGTAGCGTCCTAGAAATATCTGAAACCGATTCCCATTTAGAATTCAACTTATTACTCAACACTTTGTTTAAAGCCGGCATATAACGATTTGGAGAAATACTTGGCATAACTGATCTAAAAAGCGGCCCATCTATCTTTGTTGGGTAGGCAATACTATTGGACCCATACGATGAAATAGCAGCATCATTTTGTTCCCAACAATAACTCAACACATCGCCATTAGGATCTGAGCCAGAACCTTTAAGAATAAATGGAGTCCCTTTAGGAATACTATAATCAGGTCCTGCATTAGCAATTGGTGTTTTATTTGACAAGAATGTTGTAATTGGACACGTTTTATTTGCAAGATTATTTTGAATTTGTGCAATACTAACAAAAGCAAAATAATTGTCTGAATGCATTTGAACATTAAAATCACTAACTCCTGCATACGCCATAATAGTAGATCCGCCTCCTGGTTCTACATTAACACCAGTGCCTTCAACCTCATGAGAAAACGTATGATTTGCTCCTAATTGGTGACCCATCTCATGTGCCACAAAATCAATATCAAAGGTATCTCCCTCAGGTTTTCCATCTGCCGGAGAAGTATAACCACTTCCTTTAGCTAAATCAGTTGATGAGATTGGATTCTGGCAAACACAACCAATACAACCGGCATTCCCTCCTCCTCCAGATGCTCCAAATAAATGCCCAATATCATAGTTTGCATTTCCTATCTTAGCAGTCAAATCACGTTGTAGTTCTAAATTCCAGGCACCATTAACTCCAACAGACGAAGGTGAGTACGGATCAGTTGCAGCATTCGTATACAATAAAACTGTATTGTTGGCAATCAAATTTAAATGCAAGGCCAAATCTCTATTAAAAATACCATTCACGCGAGTTAAGGTGGCATTCATCGCAGCTAATGCTTGAGTCACTCCTCCAAAATACGCTGTATATTCTCCTGTACATGCCAATGCCAATCGTAATGTTTTATACACTCCATTATTAGCTGTTACAGCCGCCGTTTTACTAACTAATTGCTTATTTAAAAGACTATCTGAAGTAGAACAATACAATGGCAAACTCCCCTTTTGCCTAGTATTGGAATCGAACAATTCATAAATTTCCTGACCATCAGAACGTTTTTCGATAAATTCAGTTGCATTATCGGAACGCAATACCATAGTTTGAATTCCTTTTGGAGACATACTAAAATAGACCGTTGCATTTTTATCTGTCAAACCAAGCCCTGCATACGAACGAATATCAGGAAATTGAGCTTGTAAAGCGGGCTCAAAATTAGAGAATTCATGAATTTTAAACTTTTCTAATTCTCCCTTTTTATTTGGTATTTCTATTTCAATTTCGCTAGCAATAGTGGAATTTTGAAGAGGTTGCAAAGCTTGTTTTAAAGCTGGTACATCTAATTCAAACAATACTGAATGTTCATTATCTTCTCTGATGTTTACACGCTCTATTAAGGAAATTTGAGCTCGAGAAATTCTTTTCCACGGCGATACATTTTGGGCTTGTATCAACGAAAAAGAAAAGATAAGAATTAAAAACAGAAAGTATCTTTTCATTGATTTGGTGTCTTTGGAATTCCAAAAGTAGTTTTTTTGATTTAAAATTAAAACGTAAAATCCTTAATTTTATTGGAAAAATAGCCATTTAATGCACTTTTGACAGATAGTTTAAAATTGTAATTAAAAGGAATTCATTTTGGCAAGAATTTTCAAATAGTTTAGTTTAAATTTGCACCCAAAATAAAGAGGAGACTGACTTGAAAATTTTTCATTCCATAAACGAATTTCATTCCAACAAGAAAACCATATTAACACTTGGTACTTTTGATGGGGTGCATATTGGTCATGCGGCAATTCTAAAAAAGTTAACCCAAAATACCAACAATGGAGAATTTGAAAGTACCGTACTTACTTTTTTTCCACATCCAAGAATGGTGTTACAAGGAAAATTCGATTTGAAATTACTGAACACCATCAATGAAAAAATGGAGTTGTTAGAAACCATCGGAATTGAGAATCTAATTATCCATCCTTTTGATGAAAGCTTTGCTCAATTAAGTGCCGAAGAATTTGTCAAAACCGTTTTAGTTGATCAACTACATATTCAAAAAATCATCATTGGCTACGACCACCGATTTGGAAAAAACCGAACGGCAAATATTGATGATTTAATCCATTTTGGTACACAATATGGGTTTGAAGTAGAGCAAATATCAGCCCAAGAAATCAACGCAATTTCAATTAGTTCTACCAAAATCAGAACGGCTCTTGAAACAGGAGACATCCAGTTAGCTAATGAATATTTAGGCTATGCTTATTTTTTAAGCGGAACCGTTGTAAAAGGGAAACAATTAGGTAGAACTATTGGGTTTCCAACAGCCAACATTGAGTTAAAAGAAGCGTACAAATTAGTTCCAAAAAATGGCGTTTATATTGTCCGTTCAGAAATAAACGGAGCACAAGTATTTGGAATGATGAATATTGGTTTTAATCCAACTGTTGAAGGAAAAACCAAAACTATCGAAGTACACTTTTTTGATTTTAATGATGACATTTACGATAGCCATATTAAAATTGCCATTTTACAACGCATTCGTTCAGAAAAGAAATTTGAATCCGTTGCATTGCTGACCAAACAATTGGAAGACGATCAAAATTTTTCAAAACAGTATATTCAAAATCTAGAAAACAAGTAGCCTTCCTTTTAAATACACTACATTGCTTGTTTGAAACTATTTGATTACTTTTGACCTATAAAATTATACCCATGAGCATTACAAAACACGATTGGACCAAAGAAGAAATTATTGCAATTTACAATAAACCTTTGATGGACTTGCTTTATGAAGCAGCTTCTATTCACAGAGAAAATCACGATCCAAACGTGGTACAGGTTTCCACTTTATTGTCTATTAAGACGGGTGGGTGTTCTGAAGATTGTGGCTATTGTCCTCAGGCAGCGCGTTACAACACCAACATAGAAGGAAATGATTTAATGACGGTGAGCCAAGTAAAGGCACAAGCTTTGAATGCCAAATCAGCTGGATCTTCTCGCGTATGCATGGGAGCGGCTTGGCGTAATGTAAAAGATGGGCCCGAGTTTGACCAAGTGTTAGAAATGGTGCGCACCATCAACAAACTAGACATGGAAGTATGTTGTACTTTGGGTATGATTACCGAAAACCAAGCTAAACGCTTAGCCGAAGCAGGTTTGTATGCTTACAACCATAATTTAGATACTTCAGAAGAATATTATAAAGAGGTAATTTCGACACGCGGTTTCGAAGACCGTTTGCAAACTATAGAAAACGTTCGTAAAACTAACGTAACCGTTTGTAGTGGTGGTATCATCGGAATGGGAGAAAGTATCGAAGACCGTGCAGGAATGCTTGTAGCGCTTTCTACGTTGAACCCACAACCGGAATCAGTGCCAATTAATGCTTTGGTGGCTGTAGATGGAACACCTCTAGAAGACGAAGAACCAGTTGAAATTTGGGAAATGATTCGAATGGTAGCCACTACCCGAATTGTAATGCCCGAAACACAAGTACGTTTATCGGCAGGAAGAACCAATATGAGTCGTGAAGGTCAGGCGATGTGTTTCTTTGCAGGAGCCAATTCGATTTTTGCCGGAAATAAATTATTGACCACTCCAAATCCCGATGTGAATGAAGACATGAAAATGTTTGAACTATTAGGATTAAAACCGCAAAAACCATTTACTAAAATGGTACAACCACAAACTGTAGAAGCCGAAGATTCTCAATATGTTGCCTTGGGCGAAAAACCAAAATGGTCGCGTCCAGGACATACTATCGAACGAAATTTAGAGGCTTCTGTAAAAGGAAAATAAAAATAGCATTCAAGCATATAAAAGCTTTCAGCCATTACGGTTGGAAGCTTTTTCTTTTACAACAATACTTTACGACTAACTACTGCTCCTGTTTTCAATGTTATTTGAACAATAAGTACTTTTGTCTTCCAAAGCACCGCTTCAATGGTATGGGTTTTAGCTTCCAATGATTCGACATGATACAATTGCTTCCCTTCTAACGAATACAAGGACACTTTACTAAGTATCTCTTTAGAGGAATTTATCTGAACTTGATTGTTTCGAGTGACAATTTGCACCTCAGCGGAAATTGCTGAGGGAACAGTATTTTTAGTTTGAAAACGCACTACAAACCGATTGTCAAACGTGCCTTTGGTAGTAGTGAATGAAAAGGCTTCTTTCTTTAAATCAAATATTTTAGTTTGTTCTTTGTCTTCCAAAAAAATGTCTTGATTTGCAAACAATCCATCAAAATCATCCAAACTAATCGTATAATTCCCTTCTTGTTTGGCTCGATAACCAATCGGAACCGAATCTGAATCATCAAATGGTAAAGCTCTCGCCTGAATACTGTTTTTATCTCCTTCGTTTAGACTATAAAAATCCAACCATTCGTTGCTATCTAACGAAAGTCCATCAAATTTCACATCTTTTCCATTAGTCGCTCCTGTGGCATAGCCCAATAAAATTTGTTTGAAAGCCCCTTGTTTGTTAGATAAGTTGAGCCAAATTCGGTGTTTCTCAAAGGTAGAAGTAGTAATCGCTTTACTAACACTATTTTTAAAAAACAGATTGTTCTCTCCTTTTAATCGCATTGCATTTGTAAAGACAATATTTCCTTGCTGATTGTTTCCTAAAATAAAAAAAGCTTGCCCTGATGCAATTTTACCATTTGGGATTGTGTTATTTATCCCGCCATTTTTAGCCGCTGTTCCTACTCCACCCAAAATGGTATACACCGCATAATCATCTGAAGTATATTGCCCATTATCAATAGGAGTATTGTGTGTCCAAAAATACAAGCTCCCTTGTAGCACATTCTGATTCTCCAGAATAAATGCATCGGCATTTAGTGATGAAGGATACGGATTTCCAATTAAATTGGGAATTTTGGTTTTAGCAATAGGCAGTGAAACCAAACCATTATTGGGTATTCCCGAAAAAACAGCTTCGAAAATTGCCGGAGTCGTTGCTGAAAAACTTTCGGGGGCTTGAAAAATGTAACCTTTACCTAAAACCATCGTGTTAGTTGTCAATTCTTTGTGCCAATTATTGGAAATCGCATCAAAAGAATAAAAGGTAGAAGAAGGCGAATTCGGAGAAAGCAATTTCAACTGTTGACCTGCTACTGGCGAGGACCAATAGGTATAATCTGTTTTACGAACTGGGGTGGTTTTTCGCTTGAACTGAACAACCCCTGTATTTACAACGGAATCATCCGTTTGAAATAAAGAAGCATTATTTTCAAAAACTAAATTTCCGCTTCCGGAATAGTTGGACACCAATTCTAAAGTAG
>JACCDN010393105.1_pt1 | contig 12421 bp, 12 predicted proteins | sample 7441691 | NCBI WGS metagenome assembly JACCDN01 (sample SAMN15323439, study PRJNA562643) | freshwater metagenome | isolation source: river surface water | place: USA:Blue River Watershed | collected 2017-08-16 | reverse complement strand
GCGAGTGTCGAAGAGTCTTTTGAGCGCGAGTTTAGAGATTGTAATGGTCGCGTCATTGTCACTACCATGAGTAGTAACATCAGTCGTATCCAACAGGCACTCTGGGTAGCCCGGAGACATAATCGCAAAGTCGCTTTTGTTGGCTACAGTATCGAAAAAAACGTCAAAGTCGCCGCCGAACTAGGATTTCTTAAGATCCCACCAAGACTGATCGTTGATAAACGCAAGATGAAAGATATTCCACGGGATGAGCAGTGTCTCATTATCGCCGGGAGTCAGGGACAGCTTGGTAGTAGTCTTGAGAAGATCGCGGTAGGGGATCACAAAATGATTAGGCTAGATTCGGGTGACAAAGTCATCTTTTCTGCCGACCCAATTCCCGGTAATGAGAGTAACGTCTATCGATTGATCGATATGCTCAGTATCAAAGGTCTGCGTGTCTCATATAGCGACATCGCCGACGATCTCCATGTCTCCGGCCACGCTAGCTCGAGCGAGATCAAGATGTTGATCGCCTTTACCAAGCCAAAGTACGTCATGGGTACGGGTGGTACACATCGGCACGCTGTGCAGTTTGGCAAGTTAGCTAGGGAGATGGGGATCGCGCCGGACCATATCTTAGCTAGTGAAAACCAACCACTCATGATTGAGCCGGGCGGCATCGTTCATTTAGGAGAACCAATTCCCTTGCGCACAGTCTATGTCGAGTCAGGCATGATTGCCCGGAGTGACAAGCCGATCGCAGATCGTAAGGCTATGTTCCAAGAGGGGGTCGTTATTACGGTAGTAACTGGTACGGGCACAGGGCTCGAAGTAGACTTTATTCCCAAGGGGATAATCACTCACATCGAACCCGATGTTTTGACTAGGTTTAAGAATTCAGTTCGTAATGCACTCCGTGCAGAGGATTCTCATCGAGATAAGGTGTATAGTAAAGACAAGATCGCCAAAGAGGTAAGTCGACTTTTCCTCGAAGAGTACGGCAAAAATCCATTGGTTATCCCAATTATTATTGATAATAACTAGAAAGCTTTATAAACTTAGTACTTTATAACTAAACATATGGCTCGTCGTGGTCGTCGCAAAAATCCATTCAAACTCAAGCTTCGCAAAGAGATAGTCTATAGCGTGGTCTCGATCCTCTTCTTGGTAGCATCCGCTGTGGTCATGCTCAGTTTTACTCGCAGTAGTCCCGTCCTCAGTGATATCTACATGGTCTTATTTAGAGCCTTTGGCTGGACCATGTTGATTCTGCCCTTCCTCCTCATTTCAATAGGTCTCATGATGATGTCGCTCAAATGGGCTATCGCCTCACCCAATCTGCTCCTTGGTGGACTACTAGTCTTTATGGGGTCCCTTGGTGTTACACAGGCAGGCGAGCTGGGTTTGGTTATTTCTGAGGCATTAGGTGCGCTCGTAGGTAGTATTGGCGCAAACATTATCACTAGCGCCACTATTCTAATAGGCGCTATGGTTATCACTAATACTCCACTCGAAGAACTGGTCATGGGTATGGGTCGACTTCTCGGGAGCTTTCAGGCTATTTTCTCTTGGATGTTTGTCAAAAAAGACGACTTTGGTGACCCAGTAAAAAAAGTCACTACCAAACCACTCTTCCAAGATGACGCCGAAACCAAGATTAATATCCCTAGTAGCACGGTAGCCCCAGCCGTTGAGGCAGTCAAACCAGCCAAAGCAGCACCCAAGGACAAAAATCCCAACCACGAATTTGAGACTACTCTAACAGGCGTCAAAGACGGCACAACCAAGATCTGGAAGTATCCATCCCTGAGCCTCCTCTCCGCCCAAAAAGGTGCCAAGGCCGACCGAGGAGACATCAAAGAGAACGCAAGTATCATCGAGAGCACTCTCGACTCTTTTGGTATTAGAGCCAAAGTAATGGAGGTAAACGGTGGCCCTGCGGTTACCCAGTATGCTATCCGTATTGCCGAGGGGACTAAGCTCAGCAAAATCAAAGGCTTGTCTACGGACTTAGCGCTCGCGCTCGCTGCCCCAACAGGTCAGATCCGTATCGAAGCCCCGATCCCTGGTCGTAACTTAGTAGGTCTTGAGATCCCCAACCGCTCCCCCGAATATGTGACCTTGCAAGAGATCATGACTCACCCTGACATGAAAAAAGAAAAATCTAGACTCGCGGTCGGCCTAGGCCTAGGTGTCTCAGGGGCCCCAATCATTGCTGATATCAAAAAAATGCCCCATATCTTAGTCGCTGGCTCAACTGGTTCCGGTAAGTCTGTTTGTATTAACACCATTATCACAACGCTTCTTTACCGTAACTCTCCTCAAGAATTACGCTTCATTTTAGTTGATCCAAAAAGGGTCGAGTTGACTGGTTATAACGGCATCCCACATTTACTGACTCCCGTGATCACCAACACCGATCAGGTTGTCGCTGCGCTTACCTGGGCCACCAAAGAGATGGACAAGCGCTACAAAATGTTCGCCGAGGTCGGTGTCAGAAACGTCGAGGAGTATAACGAGCTCTCCGGCTTTACTGCCATGGAATATATTGTGATAGTAATCGACGAGCTGGCTGATATCATGCTCTCAGCTCCCACCAAAGTCGAGGACTTAATTGTTCGCCTCGCTCAGATGGCACGTGCCACAGGTATCCACCTAGTCCTAGCCACTCAGCGGCCATCAGTGAACGTTATCACTGGTTTGATCAAAGCGAACATCCCGACTCGTATTGCCTTTAACGTCGCGAGCATGATCGATAGTCGCGTTATCATCGATAGTCCAGGTGCCGAGAAGCTCCTCGGTCGTGGTGACATGTTATACGTCCCACCCGATCGACCACTCCCCACCCGTATTCAGGGGACCTATGTGACCAACGACGAGATTAAGGCCCTAATCGACTATCTCAAAAAAACCGAACCAGGCGATGTCAAATACCAAGAAGAAGTCACCGAAAAATATATTACCGGCGATGACGCAGGCGCTTCCTCGCAACGGGATGCAGAGTTCGAGGACGCCGTAAACGTGGTGATTGCTGCCGGTCGCGCTAGTACTAGCTTCTTGCAAAGGAAGATGTCCCTCGGCTACAACAAAGCCGCTCGGATTATGGATCAATTAGAGACCGCAGGAGTCGTAGGGCAGCAGGAGGGCGCCAAGCCCAGGACAATTCTGATCCACAGCCTCGAAGAGCTAAAGGCTCGCGAAGCAGAAAATTCCTAAATTAATATGAAAACTGCAGGAGATCTATTAAAAGATAAAAGGCTGTTGCTCGAACTAACTCTCACTGATGTTGCTGGTCGCACCAAGGTTAAGCCAGAATACTTGTTAGCCCTCGAAGAATCAGATTTTGACAAACTCCCGAGTGCTCCAGTTACCAAAGGTTTCCTCAAAAGTTATGCGAGAGTACTGCATCTAAACCCCGATACCCTAATTGCCATGTATCGTAGAGATTATGACGAGGTTATGGGAGAAATAGTTCCTCATGGCTTGATCGAGCCGATCGCCAAAAAATCTAGGTTATTCTCTGTCCCATTCCTCTTAACTATCATTTCAGTACTCTCATTTCTTGGCTTTCTCGCGATCCAACTATTCTCTTGGTGGAGCCTCCCCAAGCTAGACCTACTCCAGCCGATCGACGGCGAGACCTATGGTGAACAGATAACCGTCAAAGGGGTGACTGGGCCAGAAGTAAATATCAGGGTAGGTGATCAGACTGTCCTCGTTAATCAGAATGGTGAGTTTAGTCTCGATCTCAAATATCCTGCTGGCACCCACCGCCTTCTCATCCAGGCTAGTACTCGTGACGGCAAAACTAGACTATTAGAAAGAACTTTCACTGTTAGTAAATAACATGGTACTATTAAAGTAGATATGGATCTTCCTCAGATTGTACTTTTAGTAATCATTGTTGCAGTAGGCGCTATCCTAATCGTCATCGGCGTGCAGCTGATCGGGATCCTCAAAGATGCCAAAGAAACACTACGTAAAGCCGACCTACTACTCGAAGACATCGGCTTCTTATCTCGGAGTCTAACCCGCGGCGGTACCGCCCTCGGCAACATGTTGACCTCACTCCAGTCCGGTATGCAGTTAGTTGGTCTAGTTACCAAGGTGCTCGCCCCCAGCAAAACCAAACGAACAGATTAACAGGTTAAAAAATATGTCAGACAATCACGATCCCTCAGGTTTTATGTCCGGTCTCACACTAGGGCTTATTCTCGGCGCTGCTGGCTCCCACTATCTCAATAATACCGATCAGGGCAAAGAAGTGATGAAAGGTCTCAAAGAAAAAGCAGGTGAGGCACTAGAATCAGTCAAAGATAATCCCATGCTAATAGAAAAACTTAGTGAGCTCGAAAAGACTATGGAAGCAGCCAAGGCAACCATCAATGCCGCCGCCGAAAAAGTAGTTACAGCAACCGAATCTAGCAACTCAAAAGGTAAAAAGAAATCCTTCTTTCAAAAAATGGGCGTAAAGCTCGGGAAGTAAGTCCTCACCTCTGCTATAATTCACCCCATGAATAGCTCAGACATCCGTCGCAAATATCTCGAATTTTTTAAGAGTCGCGGTCACGCGGTTATTCCTGCAGCTCCCATTGTTCCGCTCGACGATCCAACAACACTCTTCACTAGTTCTGGCATGCAACCTCTAGTTCCTTATCTAAAAGGCGAGCTTCATCCTATGGGAACTAGATTGGTTGATAGTCAACCGAGTTTTCGTGCCGAAGACATCGAAGAAATAGGTGACAATCGTCACACATGCATGTTTGAAATGCTTGGTAACTGGAGTCTTGGAGACTATTTTAAAACAGAACAGCTCGCTTGGTTTTTTGAATTTTTAACCAAAGAAGTAGGTCTCGACCCAGCTCGACTGTACGTCACGGTCTTTGAAGGTGATGAATACGCCGCGCGAGACGACGAGGCAATTAATATCTGGCAAAAAGTCTTTGACACTTCTCTATCCGCCAAAAAAGGCAGTGATGGTTTTGATGAAAACACCAAAATCTATATGTATCCAGCCAAGAAAAACTGGTGGAGTAGAGCGGGTGTTCCGGCCAATATGCCAGCAGGGGAGATTGGTGGTCCAGACTCTGAGATGTTCTATGACTTTGGCGCTAACCTAAAGTTGCATGAGAGATCTGAATGGAAAAACGAACCATGCCATGTCAACTGCGACTGTGGTCGATTTATGGAGATCGGCAACTCTGTCTTTATGCAGTTTGAAAAAACTGCTGATGGTAGTTTTAAGCCACTCCCTAAACAGAACGTCGACTTTGGCGGAGGTCTTGAGCGTATCGCTGCAGCTAGTAACGATGATCCAGACGTCTTTAAAATTGATATGTTTGCGCCCATCATTATGGCCATTGAGGCATCATCATCCAAAAGCTATGTCGGCAACGAAGCTCCAATGCGCGTAATCGCAGACCATCTTCGTGCTGCAACATTTATGATGAGCGAGGGGTTAGAGCCCAGTAACAAAATGCAGGGTTACGTCCTACGCAGACTCCTAAGGCGTGCTGCGGTCAAAGCTCGCCAGCTCGGCGGTGATGCCAAAATAATCTTTAGCGAGAGTATCCCAGCAGTTATCAAAAACTATGCCGATGCAGGGTTTGTTCAAGCAGACAAACAGGCTCATGTCTTAACAGTTGCGGATTCCGAGCTCACCAAGTTTGGCAAAGCGCTCGATCGAGGCCTCAAAGAAATGGACAAAGTTAGCGTGAGTGATCTGACTCCACAGTTTGCCTTTGACCTTTTCCAATCTTACGGTTTTCCGTTCGAAGTTACTTCTGAGCTCGCCGCCAAAAAAGGCGTCATGCTAAACCAAGCAGATTACGATTCTATCTTTGCCAAGCACAAAGAGGGGAGTCGCTCAGCCTCAGCCGGCATGTTTAAAGGCGGACTCGCCGATCATTCTGAGGTCACAACCAAGCTCCACACAGCGACCCACCTCCTCCACAAAGCGCTCCGCACAGTCCTCGGAACTGAGGTCCATCAGGCAGGTAGTAACATTACTCCCGAGCGACTTCGTTTTGACTATACTTTTGCTGGCAAACCCACACAGGATCAGTTAAAAGAAATCGAATTAATAATTAATCAAGCAATAGCCGCCGACTACCCGGTGACACGCCGGATCGAAGACAAAGAAGAAGCAATCAAGAGTGGCACTATGGCCTTTTTTGCCGACAAATATCCAGATAAAGTAAGCGTCTATATTATTGGCAAGGACCCAGACAAAGATTGGTTTAGTAAAGAGCTCTGTGGCGGTCCTCATGTCGAGATGACAGGTGTCATTGGCAAGGTAAGTATTTTCAAAGACGAATCACTAGGTTCTGGTACCCGCCGCATCTACGCTAAGCTCGCTTAACCATCCACTATTTACTGTTTCACGATAACTGTATACTGTATCTATGACTGTGCCCAATTTTTTGGATAAATTAACCGGCAAAAACGAACCAGAGGAAAAGACTTTCCTCGCGCTCGTCCTCTCTGACCACCGAGTCCAGGCTGCGGTCTGGAAAGTCGTGGGAGCAGAGACACAGATCGTCTCACTAGGTACCCCAGTTGAGTGGGACGGCGATGTAGCCACCACCAATGAGCTCATCCAGGCAGTGGATGCCACGATTAGTAGTGCTACCGAAGGGCTGGACATAGAACCAGACGAGATAGTCCTCGGTCTCGCAAACGCTTGGGTTGACATAGCTGGGATCAAGCAGTCCAAAAAAGATCTAATAAAAAGTATTTGTCGCGAGCTCTCGCTCAAACCCATTGGTTACGTGGTCATCGCCGACACCATCGTCAAATATCTCAAAATGCAGGAAGGGGCACCTCCCACCTCCATTCTGATCCAGGTCGATCGCCGTAGCGTCACACTATCATTAGTAGAGCTCGGTGGGATCAAATATACAGTTAGCGTCGGCAGTAGTGATGACATTAGTAGCGACGTGGCCGAGGGAATCTCCAACTTGCCACAAGACGTCTCCCTCCCATCTCGCTTTATCCTAGTCTCTGCGATGGAGAATACTTCCGATCTTGTCCAAGCACTAACAGCTTTTGATTGGCAAAAAAGTTTCTCGTTCCTCCATACCCCCAAGATTGAGGCACTTCCCAAAGACGTCGAGGTACACGCAACAGCCGTCGCGGGAGGGAGCGAAGTCGCTGCCTCACTAGGTTTTAGTTTGGAGCCAAGTGTCCAGGAACCAGTAGCTGAACAAGGAGGTCCAGAACAACGACTAGACTCAGCAGAGTCAGAGAGTGAGCCAACCGCCGAAGATGTCGGCTTTCATCCGGCAACTGTTGAGGAGCTAACTGCCAACAATGTAAAAGTAGTGCAGGATGAAGAAGTGGTAGATGAGCAAGAAGACGACGAGGATAAAGACGAAGAACCATCAAAACCTAGTTTCAAGCTCAATCTCCCGACCATGCCGAGCATCAAGCTGCCAACATTTAAACCTAAGATGATCTCCCTTCCCAAACCGAGTTTTGGACGTGGCAACAAATTATTCCTCGTTCTCGGCGCCATACTTCTAACTATTGCCGGACTAGTCTCTGCATATTATTTTATCCCTAAGGCGACGGTTAGTGTGACCATCCAGGCGAGGCCGATCACTGAGACCATCAATATAACGTTAAAAAGTGACGCAACAGAAGTAGATCTAGAGTCTTCGACTGTTCCCGCCAAATACGAGAGCAAAGAGGTAAGTGGTGAGGACTCAGTCCCAGTGACCGGGACCAAAACCATAGGTGATCCCGCTGTTGGCGAAGTGACTATCTACAATCGCACCTCTCTCCCCAAAACTCTGCTCAAAGGAACAGCTCTTACTGCAAGCTCACTCAAATTTACCTTAAACTCAGATGTCACAGTCGCTAGCAAATCTGCCGGTGCCGACTACGTCGATGTGCCAGGCAAAGCTACAGTCAAAATAACAGCTAGTGCTTTTGGCACAGCTGGCAATCTCAAGTCAGGGACCGAATTTACTATTGCTAGTTTTACCAAAGATAGTTTTGTCGCCAAAAACGATTCGGCCTTAGCTGGTGGGACCTCTCAAGAAGTGACAGTCGTCGCAGAAAGCGATAAGGCAGCGCTCCTCAAAGCTCTAAAAACCAAACTTAGTCAGCAGTTAAAAGACTCTTTTCTCCCAGATCAGAGCTCAGGACAGAACTACTTTATAGTTGAAGAAGATATAAAAGTTGTCGAAGAAAAGTACAGCAGTAAGGTAGGGGATGCAGCAAATTCGCTCTCGGCAGAAGTTACCCTGAGTGTGGGAGTCCTCAGCTACAGTCAGGATGATATCCAAAAGCTAGTCAAAAACACAATAAGCTCGAGCGTCCCCGCAGGCTACTCGCGCACCGAGATCCCACCCTCTGTCGCGCTTCGAGACACCACCGTCCAAGAGAATGGTGATGTCCAAGCAACTGCTGACGTCACTCTATATGTCATCCCATCACTCGATCAGGCCTCGATCACCCAAACTCTCAAAGGTAAAAAATATGCATCTGCCACCAGTTTCTTAGCTAGTATCCCAGGAGTTGTTGGTAGCGAAATAACTCTCATTCCCAACCTTCCTCCGCGCCTCGTTGCACTCCCCCACAATGCCAGTCGTATTACTCTAGAAGTCGTGACCACCAAATAACCCTATGTATGTCTACGTCAAAGCTCCACCAGGTCATATACTGAGGCGTAGATCAACCAGGGGTGAGTATGGTCGCGTTATCCTCTCCTCAATTCTTTTAACCTTAGGTTTTACAGCTGTAACTACCGTGATTTACCCTTTCATTGCTTATGAGCAGATCTATGCACCTAAGTTTGCAACTAGTCCAACAGTGCTAGGTACCACTGACCCGACGGCACTAATTCCTGAGGCTAATAATGTAGGAGCTAACAACACGCCGAGCATCGTACCCGAGGTAGTTAACACTGCACTCGATTATACCAACGCCGATGTCTGGTATGGCCACAAATCTGAGGGGACATTTGATCACTTGGTATATTCGCTCTCTATCCCCAAGCTCAGGATCAACAATGCCGTAGTCAGGGATGATCACACAGATCTCAAAGAGTCACTGATCCACTATCCTGGCACCGCACAACCAGGAGATCTGGGTAACGGCGTAATTTTTGGACACTCAGTCCTGCCTCAGTTTTTTAATCCTACCAACTATCACACTATCTTCTCGACTCTCCATACACTCGATGTAGGTGATGAGATCAAAATCACTTCTGGTCCTGCGACCTATACCTATCGCATTACCCAGATGTACGTAACCGGACCCGACGATCTAAATCCGCTCGCGCAGTCTTACGGTAGTCGTAACCTCACCTTAATTACCTGTACACCTCCAGGGACTTACCTCAAACGCCTGGTGATCAAATCGGAGCTCATATGACAGTCTACCTAGGCATCGACTACGGGACAGTGCATATTGGGGTCGCGCTCGCCGAGCACATACTCGCCACTCCGCTCCCGACTCTCACTAATAATGAACATTTAATGCAAGATCTCATGAGTATTATCGAGAGTAATCAGGTAACTAGTATTGTGGTAGGCCTCCCGTCAGGCAGGATAGAGGAAGAGGTAAAGATTTTTGCGTCAAAATTAAGAGAGATTTCTGGTCTGCCAGTGACACTCCACGACGAGACACTCTCTAGCCATGACGCGACTAGGCAGCTAGCAGTCATAGGGGTCAGTCGAAACAAAAAAAAGAACGAACATAGCTACTCCGCCGCCTTGATTTTGGAGGATTACCTAGAAAGTGTTAAACTGTAAGTTAGCATGTTTAAAAAATTAATAACACCAATCCAGCTCTGGCTACTCGCCAGGGGCCAATGTGTTGGTTGTGGCACCACGCTCTCCAAGGTCCAGTCAGCCAAACTAACGGAAAATACGGACAAAATTACTTGTACATGTGGGCGGATTTTTATCTATGACACACAGAAAAAAACATATAGGCGCGCTCTCTTTAGTGAGGTTTAGCTTAGTCTTGCTCGCTCTCCTCGCAATCTTTGGGATCGCTACTTGGCAGTACCTACTCACTCCACCCAAAGGCAGTAGTGACAAAACGTTCACTATCCCACCTGGCAGCAGCGTCCTCAAGATCGGTCAGATCCTCTACGACAATAATTTGATCCGCTCTCCCAGGGTTTTCCAACTCTATATCCGTCTTAACAATATCTCACTCCAAGCAGGGGATTATAGTCTGACTTCCGCCAAACTCCCCGAGATAGCCCAGTCACTAACCAAGGGCAAGGAGAACGAGGTCAGACTCACTATCCCCGAAGGGTACAGGAGGGAGCAAATAGCCGAAGTTATCGAGAGCAAGTTGGGTATCAAGCAAGCAGATTTCCTAACAGCCTCAAAGGGATTAGAGGGGACATTATTCCCTGATACCTATGCTTTTAACAAGGATGCAACTGCCCAAGAGGTTGTCAAAGTTATGACTGTTACTTTTGCCAAAAAAACAGAGGGCCTCAACCTCACAAAAAATGACATCATCCTAGCTTCTATCGTCGAGCGCGAAGCACTGACAGTTGCCGAAAAGCCAGTAGTTGCTGGTATCCTCAAAAACAGACTCGCTGATGGTTGGGCACTGGAGGTAGATGCGACCATTCAATATATTATGGGTAAATCAGGTGACTGGTGGCCTGTGCCACTCCTCGGTGATCGAAAAAGAGTCTCTCCATACAATACATATCTCAATCGCGCGCTCCCTCCCGCTCCGATCGGCAATCCGGGCTTAGTGGCACTCAAAGCAGTAGCTAGTCCTGCAACCACTCCTTATTACTTTTATCTTCATGACAAAACAGGATTAATCCACTACGCGACAACCAATGCCGAGCACGAAGCAAACATCGCCAAGTACATTAGTAAATAGCTATTTACATTGGTGGTAAAATTTCCAGATGCTAAACCTTAGAGACATAGACTCCATAAGATTATTTGGGCGAACCCTAGAAGCAAACCGTCAGCCGCCATATAATCTGGACGTCCTCGGAGAAGCCAAAAATTTGTTAGCATTTCTCTGTGTTGACATTCCAGACGATGAAGGATTAGTTGTTTCCTTAACACAAAATCGTCTCATGCAGATACTCTCTTCATACCAGCGGCCTCTTTGGGAAAATTTATCCAATGCTTACTTCTCCGGGAATAGTGATCTCGTCGTCGCTGCCATGCAAAATTTAGATATTCAAGTAAGTGACAATCCAATGCACCAAGCGAGCGTACTTTTATTAAGGAATAAATCAAACCCACTGAGTAGTTGATTGGTAGTGGGTCAATTTGAATAGTCGCTAACTTGTTGGCTAATTAAGTCTACCTATGTGTAGACACCCTTCATCTTGCATTCGGCGTGCCATAGGTATTAACGTATTCTCCACATAAGCAAGAAAGTCTTTTAAGCTCGTTTCTCTAGTGGCAACTCTTGGGTTTGTGTGTAGGTAGGTGACATGGTTCTCAAGCCCTTCTGACGCATGGTTTTTATCTTTATCAAATCGAATATTAAAATTTAACTCCTCGATTTCAGGAATTTCAACTTTTGCTCCACTCTTATCAATTAAGTGGTATTTGCTCTCTACAAACCAATATTTAAAGGAGCTCCCCAGTAGTTCGGGATGAGGTAAGCCAGTAATATCATATTTAAAATATATAGAAATATTCCCTACATATATAGGTTCCTCAGTCATTTTTTCTTTGAAATACAATGGCCAACCAGAATTAATGGCAAAATTATCTCGATTTGTAGATGGGTATGAAACCTCCGATGAATACGGGTCTCTTATATTAATTAGTCTTTCTGAATCTGGCATTTCAGATATTCCCGCTCCATATGTTTTGTTGTACTTTTTGAAAAAAGGCAGGATAATTAGTCCTTCATGTTCGTTCTTGAGATAGGAAACAAACCGAGCCCTTCTATCTTGTGGCATTTGATTTTAGAAATAAATTCTTGTAAAGGATTGCCCAGTCTACAAAGTCATTAGTTGTTTTAAGATAATTATTGGTATATAAATCATAAAATTTATGTGACTCTAAACCATATTTACCTTCATATAGATGAACTTGATTAGCTAGTTCCTCGATATTGTATGGTTCATTTTCAGAAGAAACGACAATATCCAGATAGTCCTTTGAATTAGCGCTATTTCTCTTAAGATCTATATTCCTAAGATCAGCAATGGCTTTGTTAATGTCATCTGGGAGAGAAACAGTGGCAGTGCCTAAAGACAAAATGTTGGAAAAATATATGCTATTCATCTTGTTTAGTATTAATTTCAGTCAATATTGTGTCGCCTTCACTTAAGAAGCTTCTAAATGATGCTTCAATGCTAGTTGGCCAGCCTTCAACTGGTTCAAAATGTTTATTTAGATTTATAGTGTAGGAACCAGTGAAGGAAGACCCCATCTCTGGTATGGTGGGAATAACAGCTACTTGATAACGACTATTTTCTTTT
>JACCDN011122822.1_pt1 | contig 12428 bp, 12 predicted proteins | sample 7441691 | NCBI WGS metagenome assembly JACCDN01 (sample SAMN15323439, study PRJNA562643) | freshwater metagenome | isolation source: river surface water | place: USA:Blue River Watershed | collected 2017-08-16 | reverse complement strand
GCCGGGCGCGGGCGGATCGCGCCCATCTCCGCGGCGGCGCGACGACTCAGCTGCGCCGGGTCGGGCTTAGCTTCCGCGGAAGGAAGCGCGGCGAGTCCCAGGCCTAGGCCGGCGAGGGCGCTGTGCTTGAGGAAATCTCGGCGACTGCCGTGTGCAGGGGAGCTCATGGGGCGTGAGCGGGGTGCCATCACGACAGCAAAGGCGGGCCATGGTTGCAACGGATTTGGCCGCCCAGCTTCGTCAAATCACCAACTTATGAAGCCTTGGGCTCCTTTAATCCCGAACACCGCCAGATTACGCACGGTATGGGCCATAAAACAGGGGAGCAGGGAACGGTCAGGGTTCAGCGGATTGAATCGAACGATGTAGAGCCAGAGCGACGTGATGAACGCGAACACGGCGTTCAGCTTTCCTTCGGTCGTGCTGAGGTCGAAATTATGGATGAGCGCGAAGACCAGCGAGCCGATGATCATCAGCGCGAGCAGCTTTCGTCCGACGAGTTCGCCCGGCGCGACGAAGCCGCGGAACAAGGCCTCCTCGACGACCGAAGCACCGAGCAGCTGGAAGACGAAGACCGCGGGCAGGATGCTCTGCTGGTCGGTCAGTCCCATGCGTTTCTCGACCGCGGCTTCCGCGACGGTGATCAGCAGCGCGCCGGCGCCGGCGGCGAAGTAGGCGGCGGTCGGCGCGTAGGTCGTGCCGGGCCAGAACTTCTCCGGACCGCCGGTCAGGCGGCGCTTCCGGCGTTCGCGCGCCCAGGCGACGAGCACGAACAGCCCGAGCAGGGAGTAGAGCAGTCCTTTGGCGGCGGTCAGGTCCATGAGGTCAGCGGACGCCGAGCACCCAGGCCCGGTAGGCGTGGGAGGCGTGGTCGGCGTAGAAGGTCAGCCACTGCGGGACGGCGTAAGGGTGGCGGGCGTGGACCCAGGCTTCGAGGTCGGCCCCCTTGCTGGCCGCGTATTTGAAGGTCACGCGGTATTCTTCCTCGTTCTCAGCCTTGCCTTCCCAGACGTAGTGCGAGCGCACCGGTCCTTCCACCTGCGCGCAGGCGGCCAGCCCGGCGGACACGGCCTCGGCGGCGAGACGGTCGGCTTCCTCGCGCGAGGGCAGGGTGGTGAGCGCGATGCCGACGTCAGTCATGCCCTTCGTTGTCCCCCTTCAGGTAACGTTCGGTGATGATCTCGATGAGCATGTCGCGGGCCTCCTTCACGGAGTCGACGTGCACGTAGAAATTGCGGTCCTCGGGCGAGACCATGCCCCATTCCTGGAAGGTCTCCATGTTGACCACGTTCTTCCAGAAGGGGGAACCGAAGAGCAGGATCGGGAACTGCTTCTTGGTCTTGCGCGTCTGGATGAGCGTGAGCATTTCGAACAGCTCGTCGAAGGTGCCGAAGCCGCCGGGGAAGGCCACGAGGGCCTTCGCGAGGTAGAGGAACCAATATTTGCGGACGAAGAAGTAGTGGAACTCGAGGTCGAGCTCGGGCGTGACGTAAGGGTTGTGCTCCTGTTCGAAGGGCAGGGAGATGCCCAGGCCGACGGAACGTCCGCCGGCTTCGTGCGCGCCGCGGTTGGCGGCTTCCATGATGCCGGGACCGGCGCCGGAGCAGACGAGGAAGCGCTGCCATTCCGGGAGCTGCAGCGACCACTTGGTCATCTCGAAGGCGAGCTCGCGGCAGGCCTCGTAATAGGCGGAGCTGCGCAGGTCGATCTCGGCGACGCGCAGGCGGTGGGCGCATTCGGCGCCGTCGCACTTGCCGCTCGCGGCGAGAGCCTTGGCTTCCTCGAGACGCTTGCGCGCGACGTCGGGCGGCAGGGTGCGCGCCGAGCCGAACATCACGACGGTGTTCCGGACGTTGTGCTTCTTGAAACGCAGGTGCGGCTCGGTCATCTCCGTCAGCACGCGGATGCTGCGGGCCTGGGGGCTGCCCATGAACTCGGGGTTGAGGTAGGCCTTGGGCGGAGTGGGCCTCAGTTTGCCTTTTTCCGGGGTCATAAGCCTATCCTCCCCCACGCCCGGTCACCTGCAAGCCGGGAAGCGTGGGGCTTGACACCCTTGGGGCGGTGCCCTTGGCTGTCCTCTTTAAAGCCATGCAACCCACCTACCGCCCGTCCAAGATCGCCCGCGCCCGCAAGTGCGGTTTCCGCGCCCGTTCCAAGACCCCCGGTGGCCGCAAGGTCCTGGCCAAGCGCCGCGCCATCGGCCGCAAGCGCCTCGGCGCTTCCTAAGCCCCATGCGTCTCCCGCGGGAGCGTCGAATTCGCGCCTCGGCCGAGTTCAGCCGCCTCCGCCAAGAAGGCTCGCGACTCGATTGCGGGCCTTTTCTTTTGAACTTCCGGCCGACCAGCGAGCCCGGTCCGGCCCGCTTCGCGGTGATCGCCGCCAAGAAGAACCTGCCTCTGGCCGTGGACCGTAACCGGGCCAAACGCCTGGCGCGGGAACTCTTCCGCACGGATGCGGCCGCCTTCCCCGCAGGGTGGGAGGTCGTGTTGGTCATCCGTTCGGGCATGTTGAAGCGCTCCCTGGCCGAGCTGCGTAAGGTCTACGCCGCCGCGGCGGCCCGGATCACGGCTCCTAAGTCCGGTCCGGCCGCATGAGCGCACCGCGTCCCTCCGTGCTCACCTGGCTCGCGCTGGCTTTCGTACGTTTCTACCAGCGTTTCCTTTCGAAGCCGCTCCATCTGATCCCGGGTTCGGGCTGCCGTTTTCATCCGACCTGCTCGTGCTATACAGCCACGGCGCTTTCGCGCTTCGGTTTTTTCAAAGGCGGTTGGATGGGCTTCCGTCGGATCTGCCGCTGCCATCCTTGGGGTGGTTCGGGCGTGGATGAAGTGCCGGAGCGGTGATGGCTTATGGGTGCTGTTTAATAATCTCGCCCTCTGTCGCCTGATTTCCGACAAATCAGGTCGTGAAAAGCCTGTTTTCGAAGGTCCTAGGTTCGCGTCAAGGCGGCACCTTGCTCCTCGCATCCAGCTATGTCCTCTTAGGAACGCTGCTTCGTCTCGGTTTCCTTTTCGCCTCGGCCGCCGAGGTCTCCTGGGGCTGGCCGACTTTCGTCGCTTTGTTCCTAGGCCTCATCTTCGACCTGGCGATGGCCTGGCTGCTGACCCTCCCTCTCGGCCTGCTCAGCGCGATCTGGTCCTGGGATGGGACGACTTCCCGCTGGCTCCGCCTGCCTTTGCGCGCGGCCTGGCTCTTCGGCGCCTTCCTCTTCGTGTTCTGGAAGATCTCCGAGATCCTCTTCTGGGAGGAGTTCGGCGTCCGCTTCAACTTCATCGCGGTCGATTACCTCGTCTACACGACGGAGGTCGTGAAGAACATCCGCGAGTCCTACAACCTGCCGCTGATCATCGCCGTCGTCTTCGCGGTCGCGACGGGTCTCTTCCTGGCCTGGCGTAAGCTCGGCTTCGTCCGCCGCTGGGAAGAGGGCGCCGCCGCCGACGTCTCGTCCCGCTGGCGCGACTTCGCCGCGCTCCTTTCGCCTCTGCTGGCGTTCCTGCTCGTCGCCTACTTCGTCGGCCGTCGCGACCTCAAGGCCGCCACCGCCGCGCGCTCCTCGGTCGCCGAGCGGCTCACGGCCGGCCTGCGCCATATGGGCGACCTTCAGCCGGGCTTTCCGAACAGCTACGATACCGAACTCGCGAAGAACGGCGAATACGCCTTCCTGGCCGCCTTCTGGGCCAATCAGCTCGAGTGGCAGCGCTTCTATCCGTCTCGTCCGGACGCCGTCGAGAAGCTGCGCGCCGCGCTCCTGTCGCAGGGCGGCGAAGCCGCCTCCGCCGATCCGCGCGACATCACCCGCCGCATCAAGCCGGCGGCTCCGGCGCGCAAGTGGAACGTCGTCCAGATCACGATCGAGAGCCTGAGCGCGGAATATGTCGGCTGCTACGGCTCGCCTGAATACCAGCCGAAGAACCTCACGCCGAACCTCGACCGCATCTCACGCGAGTCGCTCTGGTTCTCGCGCTGCTACGCCGGCGGCACCCGTACGGTCCGCGGCATGGAGGCGCTTTCGCTCTCCATCCCGCCGATCCCGGGGCAGTCGGTCCTGCGTCGCGCCGGTTGCGAGAACCTCACGACCCTCGGTTCGGTCCTGCGTGCGAAGGGTTACGAGACGGCCTTCCTTTACGGCGGAGACGGGTTCTTCGACAACATGAACTACTTCTTCGAGTCGAACGGCTACGATGTCGTCGACCTGCCTCGCCAGCTCGCCCGGGGCAAGCAGCCGACGTTCGCCAACGCCTGGGGCGCCTGCGACGAGGACTCCTTCGCGTGGTCGCTCGAGGAGGCCGATCGCGCGCACGCCGCCGGCAAGCCGTTCCATCACTTCGTGATGACGACTTCCAACCACCGTCCGTATACGTGGCCGGCCGGGAAGATCGACCCGAAGCTGATCAACCGCGAGGGCGGCGTCGCCTACACGGACTACGCCATCGGAGCTTTCCTCAAGGCCGCGCAGTCGAAGCCCTGGTTCAAGGACACGGTCTTCGTCATCGTGGCCGACCACTGCGCCTCCGTCGCCGGCAAGCGCGAGCTCGAGGTGCGCAAATACGAGATCCCGCTCTTCATCTGGTCCCCGGGCAACATCGCCCCGCGCAAGTTCGACACGATGATGAGCCAGATCGACGTGGCGCCCACGGTGCTCGGCCTGCTCGGCGTCGATTACCTCACGCGCTTCGTCGGCGCCGACGCCCTCGCGCCGACCTACCGCCCCCGCGCCTTCATCAGCAACTACCAGAAGGTCGCGATGCTGCGTCCGGACGGACTGCTGACGGTCCTCAAGCCGGTGAAGCAGGTGGCCCAATATAAGACCGACCTCGCCACGGGCGCCCTGACGCCGGTCGCTTCTCCGGACGCCTCCGCGGTCGAGGAGACGATCCTGCATTACCAAGGCACCGACGAGCTCTTCAACCATGGCGGACTCAAGAATCCTGCCCGCTGATCGTCCGTCCTTGCTCCGTCCGGCGCTCGCCCTCGCGGCCGTCGTCGGTTTCTTCGGCTTCCATGGCACGGGCGGCGAGTGGCTCGACTTCCAGGTCCAGGCTTGGTTCTGGGACGGACGTGACTGGCTGATCCCGAAGGACTCCGGTTGGTTCCATAAGCTGGCCTACACCGGCCCGAAGGTCGTCCTCTACGCCTTCGCGCTGTGGTTGCTTTGGGCCATCGCCTTCCCGGCCCGTTCGCCGGCTTGGCTCGGCCGCCGTCGCGCCGCCTATGTCTTCGTTTCGATGGCGGTGGTCTCGATCGTCAGCACCCAGCTCCGTTCGGTCACCCAGATGGCCACGCCGCGTGACCTCGCGGTCTACGGCGCCGTCGCGCCGAACGCCTGGGAACACCTTCTCTTGTTCGACGCCAAACCTGCGGGCTATCCCAGCCACGCCTTCCCGGCCGGCCATGCGAGCGGCGGCTTCGCGTTGCTATGCCTGGCGTTCGCCTGGAGCAGCGCCGGTTCACGCCGTCGTGGCATCCTGATCGGCTGCGTCTACGGCGGCTTGATGGGTCTGTATCAGATCGCCCGCGGCGAACACTTCCTCTCGCACACCTTGGCCACGGCCGCGCTCGCCTGGCTGCTCTCCGCAGTCCTGGCGCGCTGGCTGAAGCCGGCGGAGGTCAGTTCGACCAATTGACGATGTTGTCGGAGCGGTACGGTCCGCTCGAACCCGTTTCGTCGAAATAGCTGGTCGGGACGATGCCCGAGCGGGTCATCGTGCTGCCGCCGGATTGGGCCGGGTCCCAATATTCGTCCAAGGCGGGAGCGTCGCCGGGCACGGAAGCCTCGTTGAAATTGACGGAGCAGGAGACCAGCAGGTAGTTGGGCGACTTCCAATCCTGGTAACGCGCGGCCGACGAAAGCACCCGATAGCGGTAGTCGTACGGATTGCCCCAGGCGTCGACGAACTCGCGGCAGGCAGGATTGCCGCCTTGCCAGTCTTCGGCGGCGAGCTGCGAATCGTTGTTCGTGGTGACGTCTCCGAGGCTCAGGAAGCTCCGCTTCTGTCGGCTGGTGCCGCCGGGCAGCGCCGGGTCACGGTAGCCGAGCAACGTGGGCGGGCTGCCTGGGGTCACGACGCGGATGACCTTCCGGCCTGTGAGCTGATCCAGCAGGTCGCGACGGAAGCGCTCGTCGGCGCCGGACTGGCAGCACGGGAAATCGCCGTAGGTCTTGCGATAGTTCTGGCTGGCCATCGCGATCGCCTGGATCTCGCCCATGGACTTGGACTTGTTGCGGCCGTTGTTGGCGGCCTTGAAGAGGCCGAAGCTGATGGTCGCGAGGATCGCGATGACGGCGATGACGACGAGGAGCTCGACGAGGGTGAAGCCGGCGCGGTGGGCGGAGGGTCGGGACATGGCGAGGGGGTTCAGATGTGGCGGGAGTCGTTCTCGTCCTTCTTGACGTAGCCGGAGTCCTGTCGCTGGTGGTTCACGGCGTTCTTCTTCAGGTAGGCCTGGTAGACGTCGTCCGCGGACATGCCGAGGACCTGGGCGATGGAGATCAGGAAATGGAAGAGGTCGATGACCTCGACGCGGGCGTTCTGCTCGTCGAACTTCTGGTATTTGGCCCACCACTTCCAGGGCACGGAGTCGGTGAGCTCGGCCATCTCCTGCTGCATCGCGCGGAGGTAGTTGAGGACCCATTTGATCTTTTCCTCCTCGGTCATGCCGGCGGTTTCGACGCCGATGCGCTTGTTGAGCGCCTGCTGCATCTGGAAGATTTCTTCGAGCTTGTCGGACATGGGTTCGATTAGGGCGGGAAGGGCGCCCCGGGGCAATCCCGGAAGCGCCGCCGGACCGGTCCGGGGGCTGAATTGCTCTTTGCAGGGACGGGCCGACTGTGCCTTCCTGTCCACGTGTCCGCCACCAGCCTCATCTCCTCCCTCCGCAAGCCAGAAGTCCTCGCCCCGGCCGGCGAATGGGACTGCGTCCGCGCGGCGGTCGAGAACGGCGCCGACGCGGTGTTCTTCGGCATCGGCCGCTTCAACGCCCGCGTCCGGGCCAAGAACTTCGAAGAGGCCGACCTGCCCGAACTCATGGCCTACCTGCACGGCCGCGGGGTCAAGGGTTACGTGACCTTCAACACGCTGATCTTCCCCGATGAGCTCGCCGAGGCCGCGCGCACGCTCCGCTCCATCGTCGCGGCCGGCGTCGACGCCGCCATCGTCCAGGATCCCGGCATCTGCCGCCTCATCCGCCGCATCTCGCCGGACTTCCCGATCCACGCGTCGACGCAGATGACGGTCACGAGCGCGGCCGGCGTCGATTACGCCCGCGGCCTCGGCGCTTCGCTGGCGGTCCTCGGCCGCGAGGTCTCGATCCCCGAGATGCAGAAGCTCCAGACGGAGCAGGCCGCCAAGGGCGAGCCGCTCGACCTCGAGGTCTTCGTCCACGGCGCGCTCTGCGTCGCCTATTCCGGGCAATGCTTGACGAGCGAATCCCTCGGCGGACGCTCGGCCAACCGCGGCGAATGCGCCCAGGCCTGCCGACTGCCTTACGAACTCTTGGTCGACGGCGTCGTCCGCGACCTCGGCGACAAGGCCTACCTGCTTTCCCCGCAGGACCTCGCCGGCATCGAAGTCGTCCCGGACCTCATCCGCGCCGGTATCCGCTCCCTCAAGATCGAAGGACGCCTGAAGTCCCCTGAATACGTCGCCGCGATCACGAAGGCCTACCGCCGCGCGGTGGACGCCGCGTGGGAAGCGCTCACGAAGGGCGCCGACGCCGATCGCGCCGCCCTGCAGGTCCGCCAGGAGGAAGATTACGCGATGCAGATGACCTTCTCGCGCGGCCTTCACACGGGCTGGCTCCGAGGCATCGACAACCAGCAGCTCGTCCACGCCCGCTTCGGCAAGAAGCGCGGCGCTTACCTCGGCACGGTCGTCGACGTGGCCTCGAACGGCGTGACGATGCGCCTCGAAGGCCCGCTCAAGCCAGGCGATGGCGTGGTCTTCGACCAGGGCAAGCCGGCCGAACGCGAGCAGGGCGGTTTCGTCCACGGCCTCGAGCCCGCCCGGGGCGGCCTGACTTTCATCCGTTTCGGCCGCGAAGACGTGGAGTGGGACCAGGTGAAGCCGGGCGCGATCCTCTGGAAGACCAAGGACCAGGAACTCGACAAGCGCCTGCATGATTCCTGGGACCGCGAGAAGGCCAACTACCGTCGCCCCTTGCACGCCAAGGTCATCGGCCGCCTCGGCCAGCCCCTCCGCGTCGAATTCAACGACGGCGAAGGCCATGTCGTCGCCGGCGAAAGCGCGATGCCTTGCGCCGCCGCCGAGAAGCGTCCGATGGACGTCACCACGCTCCGCGACCAGCTGGGCCGCCTCGGCGACACGGGTTTCGAACTGGGCGAACTGCAGGCCGACCTCGTGGGCGCCCTGATCGTCCCCGTCAGCGAGCTGAACCGTCTCCGTCGCGACCTCGCCGACCAGATCACGAAGCTCCGCCGCCAGCCGCTCCGCTGGACCTTGCTGCCTTACGCGGAGGAATCGACGAAGGTCGCCGCCTTCGAACCCAAGCGTCCGGGCGAAGCCGAAATCGTCGTCGTCATCCGCGAGCCGGAGCAGCTCGAGCCCGCCCTCGCGAGCGGCGCCCGCGTGATCTACGCCGAATACGAAGACCCGAAGAAGTTCCGGGCCGCCGTCGCGCGCGTCCGCGCCTATGAGCAGGAAGCCGGCCGCAAGGTCGAGTTCTGGGCCATGGGCCCGCGCATCCACAAGCAGGGCGAGGAACGCGTGAGCGAGATCGTCCTTTCCTGCGAAGCCGACGGCTACCTCGTGCGCAACCACGAGAACCTCCGCGCGTTCAAGGGCAAGCGCCTCCGCGGCGACTTCTCCCTCAACGTCGCCAACGGCCTCACCGCCGAGTGGCTCATGGCCGAGCACGCCCTCGAAGGCCTGACGGTCTCCTACGACCTCGACTCCGAGCAGGTCACCGCGCTCCTGCAGTCGGCCCCGCCCGAATGGTTCGAGGTCACGATCCACCAGCACATGCCGATGTTCCATATGGAGCACTGCGTGTTCTGCACCTTCCTCTCCAAAGGCAAGGACTACCGCGACTGCGGCCGCCCGTGCGAGAAGCACCGCGTGAAGCTGCGCGACCGCGTCGGCGCCGAACATATCCTCAAGGCCGACGCCGGCTGCCGTAACACGCTCTTCAATTCGCGCGCCCAGACCGGGGCCGAATACGTGACCCAGCTCCTGGCCCTCGGCGTCCGCCGCTTCCGCGTGGAGTTCGTCGACGAGGACGCCTCGACCGTCACGCGTACGCTCGAGAAGTATCAGGCCCTGCTCAAGGGCGACCTCGACGGCACCGCGCTCTGGAACGACCTCAAGGTCCTGAACCAGCTCGGCGTCACGCGAGGCACGATGCGCGTGCGGCTCTGATCACTCCTCGCCGCGGAGGCGGGGTAGGAGACCCGTGATGCGGCGCGAATCCGACGCGTTGCGCACGGCCATCGCGTAGGCGGTGGGGTCGCCGACGAGGATGACCTGCCTGCGGCCGCGCGTGACCGCGGTGTAGACGAGGTTGCGCGCGAGCATGATGCTGTGCTGGCGGAGCAGGGGGACGACGACCGCGGGGAATTCCGAGCCCTGGGACTTATGGATGCTCACCGCGTAGGCCAGGTGCAGGTCGCCTTGTTCGCCGCGTTCGAGCTCCACGCGCGCGCCGTCGAAGTCGATCAGCAGCGTGCCTTCCTCGTTCTGGCCGAGCACCACGCCGAAGTCCCCGTTGAAGACGTTCTTGTCGTAGTTGTTGCGCGTCTGGATGACCTTGTCGCCGGGCTGGATCCGGCCGGGACGGGCGTCGGCGCCGCGCAGGCGGCCTTGCAGGGCCTGGTTGAAGGCCTGGATGCCGCCCGTGCCCTTGTGCATCGGGGCGAGCACCTGGATGTCGCGCAGCGGGTCGAAGCGCAGGGCCTTCGGCAGGATGTCGCAGCAGAGCTTCGTGACCATGGCCACGCAGGCCTCGGGTTCGTCGACGCGGACGAAGTGGATGTCCTGCGAGAAATCGAGCTTCGTCGGATCCTCGACCGGCGTCGGGGGCGTGGTGTCGGCGTGCAGGATGCCGTGGGCCACCGTGACGATGCCGCTGCGCGCGCCTTGGCGGAAGACCGTGTCGAGGCGCGTGACCGCGGCCGCGCCGGAGTCGATGAGGTCGCCGAGCACGTTGCCCGCTCCGACGGAGGGCAGCTGGTTGACGTCGCCGACGAGCAGCACGTGCGCCGTGCCGGGCACCGCGCGCAGGAGCGCGGCGGCCAGCTTGGTGTCGAGCATCGAGGATTCGTCGATGATGACGAAGTCGGTCGCGAGCGGGTTCTCGGCGTTGGCGGTGAAGCCGCCTTCCGCGGGATCGAACTTGAGGAGGCGATGGATGGTCGAAGACGCCACGCGCGTCGCCTCGGTCATGCGCTTCGCCGCGCGGCCGGTCGGCGCACCGAGCGCCATGCGCACGCGTTTGGCGCCGAGGATGTCGCAGAGCGCCTTCAGGATGGTCGTCTTACCCGTGCCGGGCCCGCCGGTGAGGACGGTGACCTTGTTCTGCAGGGCCATGAGCACGCCGGCCGCCTGGGCGGGCGAGAAGGCGAAGCCGGCGCGGGTCTGGGCCCATTCGACGGCCTTGTCGGCCACGATGGTCGGCAGGCCCGACGGCGTGGCGAGGAAGCGCTGGATCGAGGCGGCGATGGACTTCTCGGCCTTCTCCTGGGGCTTCAGCTGCACGAGGCGCACGCCGCGCGCGGAGAGCACGCCCACGGCGTTTTCCTCCATCAGCTTGCGCAGGCGGTCATGCACGATGGTCTTGTCGACTTCGAGCAGCTCCGTCGCTTTCTCCAGCAGGCCTTCGTCGGGGAAGGCGCTGTGGCCTTCGCCTTCGAGTTCTTCGAGCGTGTGCAGGATGCCCGCGTCGACGCGCTGGGGGCCGGCCGTCGGGAGGCCGAGGTTCCGCGCGATCTTGTCCGCGGTCTTGAAGCCGACGCCTTCGACTTCGCGGCAGACGCGGTACGGCTCGGTGGTGAGGACCTTCTTCGCGTCCTGGCCGTAGGCCTTGACGATGCGGATGCACAGGGAGTTGGTCACGCCGTAGGTCTGCAGGAAGACCATCACTTCACGCAGCGCCTTCTGGTCGTCCCAGGCGGCCTTGATGGCCTTGGCGCGGCCGGGGCCGATGCCGTCGACCTCGCGGAGGCGGCCGGACTGGTTCGAGATGATGTCGAAGGTGCGCACGCCGAAGCGCGCGACGATCTTGTCGGCGTAGGTCTTGCCGATGCCTTTGATCAGGCCGCTGCCGAGGTATTTGCGGATGCCGTGGACCGAAGAGGGCAGGCGCGAGCTGAACGTGCGCACGCGCAGCTGCGGACCGTGCGAAGGGTGGCGTTCCCAATGGCCGCTGACGTCGACGGTCTCGCCGCACTGCAGGCCTGTCATGTTGCCGAGGATGATGACCTTGTCGCCGGCTTCCGGCGCGAGCTCCGCGATCGTGAAATGCGTCTCCTCGTCGAGCCACAGGATGCGCTCGACCACGCCCGAAAGGGTGGTTTCGGGTCCGCGCGGCGGTTCGCGTGGCGGCGACATGCGTTGAGCCAATCAGCCCCGCGGGGCGGGGGCGAAACGAAAATCAGCCCAGACCGAAGACCTCCCGGCCCAGCTCGGGCAGGCCGGCGTGGACGGTGTCAGGGGCGTAGGGGGCCAGTTCCTCGGCGGTATGGCTGCCGGTCGTCACACAGTGGATCGCGGCGAGCTTGCCGTTGCGGGCCGTGGAGATGTCGAAGGGCGAATCGCCGACCATGACCGTCCGGGCGGCGTCGGCCTTGAGGCTCGAAAGCACGAAGTGGGTGAACTCGGCCTGGGGCTTGCGCCAGGGGTGGACGTTGGTGCCGAAGACGGCGTCCACGACGTCGTCCAGCCCGAGGTGCTCCATGATCTTCTTGGAGTTGGCGTCGTCCTTGTTGGTGTAGACCGCGACGCGGACGCCCTTGGCGCGGAGGCCGACGAGGATCTCGCGGCAGCCAGGGTAGGCGCGGAGGCCGTGATACATGACCGACGGGAAGTGCTCGCGGAAGAGGCGGGTGGCGGTCGGGGCGTTGGCTTCGCCGGCGAGCTTGACCACCGTGACGTTGACGGAGCCGCCGACGGCGCGGCGGATCTGTTCCAAGGTGACGCCCGGGAGCCCCATCATCCCCATGACGTCGTCATAGCAGCGGTGGATGGCCTCGAAGTTGTCGACCAGCGTGCCGTCGAGGTCGAAAAGGACGGTTTCGGGAAGGGGGCGGGCCATGGTTGACCCCAATCAGGCGGCTCGGCGGGCGGTTTCCAAGTTTGGAATTGAAGGACAGGGGGACGGACCTAGGTTGCCGCTTCGCACCATGAGCTTCTCGCTGGATCTTACCAAGCCCCTCGGCCGCCTCGGCCTGGCCATCAATGCCGTCCTCCTCGGCGCCGT
>JACCDN010168755.1_pt1 | contig 12428 bp, 16 predicted proteins | sample 7441691 | NCBI WGS metagenome assembly JACCDN01 (sample SAMN15323439, study PRJNA562643) | freshwater metagenome | isolation source: river surface water | place: USA:Blue River Watershed | collected 2017-08-16 | reverse complement strand
CGGCGGAGCATATAGGAGCAACATGGCCAGCACACCAGAGAAGAAGTCGTGGAGCATCCACGATCCGCGGATCGGACCGTTCGCGACGCTCGACCTGCTTGGAACCCTGATCGCGGGCGTCGCCATAGCCGACTACGCGGAGGTCAGCCTCGTGTTCGTCATGCTCGCGCTGATGATCGTCGCGATAATGGTGCACAGCATCCTGGAGGTGCCGACCGCGCTCAACTACTTCCTTGGACTGTCACAGAAACCGGAGCGCCTAAGGAACTGACCGTGTCCGCGCCAACGCTCTGCGACGGGTTCGTGATGCTCGTAGTCGGCATGTCAACGAACTCGGAGAACGCGTCCGGGCGTGTCCTGGAGCGAACGCGTGGTGGTGGAAGAGGTGGTAGAGACCCTTCCGGCGTATCGAACGGGCCGGAGCTGAGACTGCTGATGGCGCGCTGCATGGAGTCCGTCTGCAGCTCGCGAACAACGGGGGAGTCTGTGAGCCCAATAGTGGCGGGCTGGTACGCAGGTCCGCTCGGAAACGTCACGACTGGCGGTGGCGCGGACTGGCGCTCGGCGCGTTCCTTTATCTCTGGCTGGTTCATGTAGCCAACGTCGTAGCTGCGAGTGGGAGGTCCGCCAATGTAGGCGTCCTCGCTCTCGCCGCAGTCGACTCCATAGCTATGCGTGGGCAGGAGGACGTCGAAGTCGAGGTCGCTAATCAGATTGTCCGGACGTGTGGACGACGCGCTCGCTATGGCGGAGATAGAAGACTCCGGGTCGTCTAGCGCGGGCGTGCCGTGGTCGAACGCGGCCTCTTGCTGGGCCTTGTCCAGGAACTCGCTGAACCCGGAGTCCTCGAAGCGGTAGTGGTCGATCTCCTTGCGGCACTTCTCGATGAGCGCCTCGATGCGCTCGTTCTCGGCAGCCATGCGCCTGTTCTCGGCCGCCAGCGACTCAATATCTCTATCCAGACCGCGAATCGCTTCCAGATTGGATCCGAGACTCTTCATGTACTCCTCCACGTCGGTGATCTTCGACCGGACGTCGGACATGCGCTCGCTCACGTCCTTGCGGTGAATCTCGTAAAAGCGCTCCGCGTGACCGTTCAGGTCAGACTCGATCTTGCGGAAGACAGAGCCATCGAAGACGTCGCGATAAACGGTGTTGAAGCTGTTGAGCATGCATGCGACCGCCTCGGAACGCTCTTCGAGCGTCTCGATGCGTTTTTTTACCGATTTGGAAAGTGCGAACGGCCACATGGGGAATAAGTTTTATTGGAGGAGCCTCGGAAGGATATATTACGCATCCTGGTGTATCTAAATGAAAAAACGAAATGGGCTTTTACGTTAGAGCGTTCCAGTACTAGAGAGCCATAATTCCGATGGGCGCCATGTCTGGTTCTGGTACGTAGACCGCGCTTGTCTTTGCCGAATGCACTCGCTCTAGTTTTGTCTGCATGTCTGCGGCTGCGCGCGCCAGTTTTGCCTGATGCACGCGTATGTTTTTCGCCTCCGCCGCGACCTCCTGGTACCGCCTGATGCGCTCCTCAAAGACGGCCATGGTCTGTCTGAGGCCGCTCTGGAGCTCGAAGATCCTGCATAGAGACGCGTCTATGTCTCTGAACGCTGGCCGCGTGAGCGCGATGTGGAGCATGTCCATGCGTTTGTGCAGACCCTCCTCGAGCCGCTCTCGGCATGCCGAGAACGCGACGCCCGAGAGGTCGCGGTAGATTCCTATAAGGAGCGCGAGAGAGAGCTCGGCGCGGGAGCACCGTGCCTCGATGCGCTCGAGTGATTGGCTAGTCATGGCTATACCATGCCTCGTAAAGAGTTTAAAAGCTTCTGCGCCGAAAAAAGTGTGGGGGGTTACTGCAACTTTTTCAACAGCAGGTCGCGGTCGTTCGGAAACGTCTCGAACTCGATGAGGTCGCGCACCCGGTTAGAGATCGTGTGCACGTTAGACGACGAGTGGAGACTGTTCACACGGTGCGCGCGCTCCATGCACAGGCGCTCGTCCATCGTGGGCTCCGGAGCAGGGTCGCAATCCCCGTCATAATTCCCGTCGTAATCCCCGTCGCCGACGTCCGACTGCGTGCGCTGATCCCAGTCATCCCTATTCCAGTCTCCCCAGTCGTCCTCGCCACCTTCGAAGGAGGAGTCTAGGTCTTTCCAGTCCTCCAAATCTCCCCAGCCCTTCCAGTCGTCGTCATTATACTTCCGGCCCGTCACGGCGGCGCCCTTTCCCACGATTCCGTGCTCTATGAGCGGCTTCCTCTCTGAAGAGTCGGCTATTAGATCGTCTGCGATCTCATACGACCAGTTCTTAGCCTCGCGCGCGGCGTACAGCTCTCGGAATCTGCTCTGCAAGAGCGCCTCTAGTTCCTTCTGACGCTTCTTAAGCGCCGACTGCTCGGCCACTACCTTCTTGTACGCAGCCATTACGTCCGAAAGTGCTTTGGCGCGCTCACGTAATTCTTCGGAGGCGTCTACGAGGCTGCACATGCGCGCCTGCACCGCGGCGAACTGCGTGTCTGCTATGGCGCCTATCTTGTTTCCGGCTCGTTCGACGAATCTCTCCTTTATCTTATCCACGATCGGTTCCAGAAGCTCGTTGGACACGAAGCCGTGGTACACGGTCCTCGCGGTCCTGAAGAGCGTCTCCGCCTTGGATATCTTTGCCTCTGCGGTCGATAGCGGACTCATGATGTATGATAGGAAAACCCAAAAAATCTCTAAATGCGTCGTGATCTCCATTAGGGGTGCTTCACGGAGCCCATCCATGTGATGTCGATGCCGCATGCCTGGCTCGTGCGCCGGATGTCCTCAAGATGGATGAACAGGACTGCCGCGCTGAAGTTGTCGCGGATCGTCGCCCTACATACGCCTGATTCGAATACGCGGACGCGGCGTCCGTCGGCGTACATGGGGCTGCAGTAGTGTAGGAACGCGTCCAGTCGCTGGAGCGTCTCCATGGGCATGCGATCTAGTTCTGCGTGGTCTTCGCAGATCGAGAAGACGCGCATCTGGTTCTTTAGCTGCGGCAGCACCTGAAAGTGCGGTGCGCCATCACAGCATGCGCCGTCCATGACCGCGCATGCGTGCGCGGGGGCCGCTGGAGACCTGCTCGCGCGGATGCTCGAGTGGTTGGTCATGGCCTTGACGGGCAGTTGGGTAATGCATCTGATGGCCTTGGACATTTTGCTCAACGGACGTTCTTCTTGCTCTACGGTCGCTGGTGCTGTCTGGCGGCGCTACGTCGTCGTCGCGTCTATGGTTGCTCTCCTCCTGGCGAATTCAAATCTATTTTCTCCGCTCCTATATACTTAGAACGATGAGCATCCTCGCGAGCATCGAACGCTTCGAAAGCGGGTCCGTTGGAGCGGGCTTCGCGGACGCGCCTCCCGCGTTCAGCCGCACCACGCGCTACCGCCGCGCGACCAAAGGGTACAAGCACCCGTACACGCAGCGAGCCGGGTTCACTCAAGGGCGAGCCGGGTTCGACGACTTCCCCATGACCGTCGGATCCGTGCGCGCTGACTTCCTGGACGCAAGCGCCCTCAACCCCAAGCAGATGGTCAAGGACGCCATCGACACCGCCACCAAGGAAATCAAGGACTTCTACACTGAGGGCATGAAGAAGATCAAGGAGGGGCTCAAAGACGTATTCGACAACCTCCGCAAGGAGCTATCAGATGCACTGGATACGATTAAGACCAAGGCGAAGGACGAGTTCAACGCGATCGTGGAGAAGATCAAGACCGCGATCAACACCCTGAAGGACAAGGCCATCGAGGAGTACAGCATTCTGCGCGAGAAGGCCGAGGCCGCCTTCAACAAGCTCAAGGACGCCGCCAAGGCTGAGCTGATCGTGGTTAAGGACGAGCTCCAGAAGGTATACTCCAAGGTCAAGGACGTTGCTGGGCAGCAGATGAACGCGGCGATGGACGTCATTCTGGAGGCGGTGCGTCCTACGGTGCACAAGTACGTGCCTCCTGTGATCGCTGTTGCGGGTCTTACGGCGTTCGTGGCCGTATCGGAGATTCCTCCTATCAAGATGCTCGGGTCGCTCATGGGAAATCTGTTCTCGTGGACGATCTTCCTGCTGTTCCTGTACGTGGCCTACTTCACGTGGCTCTCCACGGCCGGTCCCCAGGACGCCGTCGCGAAGTTCATGGGCGGACCGGAGTTCGCGCGCCGCGTGGGATTCCTGGCAGACGACCCCTTCGCGGGCTAGCGCCACTCAACAAGACTTTTTTCGGTCCCTAGTATAACGCCATGGACAACATCGAGCGCTTCGAGCAGGCCGACTTCATCGGAGTGCCGGCCGGCATATCCGCCCTAAACAAGATAAGCAGTGCCGTGAAGAGCATCCCGCCGCCTAAAGAAGCCGCGAAGGCGATAGTGAAGGCCGCTCCCACTGTAGCCAAGGCGGTTGTCGCGCAGGCGCCAGCCATAGCCGCCAATGTCGTCAAGGCCGCCGAGAACAAGGTCGTATCCACCGCATCGAGCGCAGTGAAAGCCGTAGAAAGCATAAATCCCAAGGAGATCGTGAAGAACGCCATCAATGAGCTCCGAGACGGGCTCAAGGGTGCCTATAAGAAGGGCGTTGACGAGGCGAAGGATGCTTTTGTCTCTGTGTTTCGCGCTGTCCGCGACCACGTGAAGAACGTCCTCAAGGTAATCCGCGACTTCGCCGAGCGCGAGTTCAGTGCGATCATCGAGGAGACGAAGAAGATCTTCGGCGCGATGAAGGAGGAGGCCGTCGTGGTCTTCAACAAGGCTAAGGAGGTGGGCGTCGCGGCCTACAACAAGGTGAAGGAGGTGGCTGAGGCCGAGTTCAAGCAGGTCCAAACGCTCGTGAAATCGCAGTTCCCGGACCTGGACTTCTCGAAGGGGCCCGGCGCGGTCATGGCCATGGGCGCGCTGGGCGTGGTTGGCAAGATCACCTCCACCGCCGAGGCCATGGCCGGCTACGTTCTCCAGAACAACGCCGTCAAGCCAGTCATCCATACCTACGCGCCCCCGCTCGTCGCGCTGAGCGGCGTCAGCGCGATGGTGCTGGTGTCGACGTTCAAGCCGCTCATGATTCTGGGCGAGCTCGTCGCGGGACTCGTGGGCTGGACCATCCTGCTCATGTTCATGTACATCGCGATCTGCACGTGGGTGCTCACTGCAGGGCCCGCGGATGAGCTCGCGAAGACCGTAAGCGGCTGGGGAGTATTTACGATGGGGGCGCCAGCGATAGTCACCAAGACCATGTTCATTAACTGCATATGAGCGCGCAGGTGTTTTTTCGCGTCTCCAGTATAAGATGGGCGACTCACATTCCATGAGCGGGCCGCGGCCCTCGCGGGTCGCGGGCATCGCGCCGGTCGAAGGCACCGCGCAGTCGGAGGAGGATATAGAGGTCATCAATCTGGAACCGAATGCCGCGAGCGAGGCGCCCATTCTTCCGAAGCTGACTGTCGGAAACAGTACTAAGAGGAGTTTGAACCCGTCAGAGTCGATGCATCAGCTGCCGACGTCGGGCTTACAAAGAAACAAGTCGTTTGGGCGCAGAAGGGCTATCACCAATGAGCATAGGATGCAGATCGTTGAGGCTATCGCCAAAAGATTGGATTTTCCGGTGCAAGAGTTAGCCCACGACGTTAAGGAGAAACGAGATGCGCTGCACGAGAGAGAGCGGGAGCAGCTGATAAAGATCCACGACAAAGAAGCCGTAGACGCCGAAATCGCCGACGTCAGGCGGATTCCAACCATGCGCATTCCGTTCACCACAGGAATGATCATCCCGGATAGCGTCACCGCCCAGTTGAACGGGAATGAGTCCAAAAAGCCTGCGGAAGACTTGATCAACAACATCATCAAGCCGTACAAGTGGTACGAGATAGACCACGTCATCATCGACTCGAAGGACCACAAGGCCATTGTCGACTCCAATAAGAAAGAGTTGTGGTATCTGCGCATCGGCTTCGTGTTTCTGATCGGCGCCGTTATATTTTACATCGTCTACTTCGCCATATTTTACTCGGAGAAGTCTGGTAGCGCTGAGTACGAGCGCGAGAAGACCAACATCGTCAATGGCGTCAAGTTCGGGATTACGGTGTGGATGAGTCTGATAATGTTTGCCTGCAACAAGACCACGAACGCTCGCGACAGTATTCTGGCGAACCATTTGAAGACGGCTGTGGATGTGGTCCGACGCGTTGAGAAGGAGCGCTGGTGTGGTAGTCACGAGCCTCTGGCCCTTCCGATCTTACAGCGCTTGGGCGAGGCTCGCACCAACGCATCGCGTGTCTCGTGGACGGCCTAGGAACTTATTCTGCGAACTAGTATAGCCATGTCGAAGGTGTCTCCGAATCCAGAGGGCCTCTGGCGGCCGCGCACCTACTACGATGATCTGCATCCGAAGAATGCCCCAACCAAGCTCAACATTGCGGAGATGCACATCGACATGGGCAGACTGGTCTCCATGTACTTCCTGCACAACGTCGAGGCGACCGTGACGCGCTTGACCATCTTTGTGGCGATCTGTATCGCAGTAATCTTGTTCATGATCGTCACCATGGACATGCTCGAGAAGGGTGACGCGAAGCTGAAGGAGTCCGTCTGGTCGAGCACGCTCTTCTGGGGCACCTTCTTCCTCATGATCCTGAGTCTGTGCGGAAACTTCGTCAGCGACCGCAAGGACAAGTCGATCATGCCGTACGTCACCGACTACATCAACAAGTTCTACCCGCAGGAGGACTGTCGCCCGACGCCCATGAACGTGCTCATGAATGGACATGCGTGGGAAACGATTTGGAATGGCATGGCTCCGAGAGATGAGGACTACTTCATAGATCTGCACGCCTACGACAATCGCCGGAGGAGCACGATGGCACGACAACACGAACTGGAGTTATCGGCTCCACACGAAATTTCCAACAAAGTTCTTCAGACATCACAGGCGTCCCAGGACTCACAGGCCTTGTCGACTCCGCAAACCTCGCAGGCATCGAGGACGTGACGTTAAATTGCCTCTAAAGATATACATACTCTCACAATGACGTGTCGCCTCGCAACGTGTGATCGCGCCGCCGTCTCTGGCGAACTCTTCTGCGCGAGTCACGGCAAGCTCCGCATCCCACCGTCGCTGGCGTCCATGGCCGAAAAAAACAGGAGGAGCTTCGAGCACGTCATCTCCATCGTCGCCCAGCGGCTTCCCGACAAACTGATTCACCGACAGATCTAGCTCTTGGCATTACTTTTTTTGCCTTCCAGACGGGGGCGTCGCTCGCACCCCTTTGCGAGATCGCTTCCCAGATAGAACGTGGGGTCGTCGCGCCCCATGACGTCCTCGACCACGATCTCCACGGTCTCCGTCGGCCAGCCCATGAACTGGTCCGTGTTCATCAGCGCCATCAGGTGCCAGCGCAGCTGCAGGTTATTAAGCTTGACGCGAGCGCGCTCGCTCACGATCTCCTCCTCGTCCTCATACTGGATCTCGCGCCCGTCCGGGTCCTTGTGCTCGTACGAAAACGTGTACGCGAACGGGAACACGCCGATCTTCGCCAGCAAACGCATCCGACACTCGTCCGAGTGCGTCCGCGGACAAGGCTTCGTCAGATGCTGGATTAGATCCGCGCGACGATCAAACTCTGCCCAACAACGTTCGCACCGCATTTTGTGGGATGTATACGTATCATGGGGGCGCTTTAATTAGAACTGGAGTGGAGACTCTCTAGAACCCTTTCTTCCGAGCGACCTCCCGCTTCCGGGATCTGTCGCCGCTTCTGCCTCCGCGTCCTTGTCGTAGTAGAAGTCGCTGTCGCTGGGGCCGCCTTCTGGGATGTCGCTCAGCTCCGACTCCTCCGCCAGCGGGGAGAAGTTTTCCGCCGACAGAGCGCGGCCCTTAAAGTACCAGCTGTACAGGTCGTTGAAGCTCATCGTGTTGAACATGCTGTTGCTGCGCGTGGGCTTGTTGGGTGCGACGACGTCCGGGACGGACTCCGTTTCCGTCTTTCGCCAGCGCCTTCTGCGACACATATTTAGCCTTGCACTATACTCTACCCGAAAAAATACGCATGCGCGTCTAATAGATCATGTGACCTTCGCCAACGGGTCCGACCTCATCGCACGTGTCGGAGCCGGAGTCGTGCAGCGCGGAGTCTCGACCGAGCACCACAACGCTCGTCGCGTCGCTGTCAACGGAGCCAGTACTAGAAACGCCAGCGTCGCCAGACGCTACGGGCTCGGAGTCGCCCGCAACTGCCGTCGTCGACAACGCATCTAGATCCACCGGAGTGTCGTTGAAGCCGTACTCCAGGTCCTTTGGATCTGTGATGTTGGTGTACTCCGTTGGCACCTCCTCGAAGAAGTTCTTCTTGCGCTTGAGACAGAGGTTGACCATGAAGTTGAACGGGTTCTCGGTCTCGAAGATCTTGCGATAGCCCATCTCCACCATGACGCAGTCCGTCTGGAACTGCAGATACTGCGTCATGAGGTCCGCGTTCATCCCAGCGAGTCTGCTCGGAATGGCCTCGTTGACGAATCGCTCTGCGATCTTGAGGCCGTCGCGGATGATGCCCTCCACCACCGAGAACGCCGGCTTCTGCACGAGGTACTCGCGAATGAGATAGGCCGCGAAGCGCACGTGGATTCCCTCGTCGCGACTGATGAACTCGTTCGCCTTGGTGATGCCGGGAAGAATGTTGCGCTGCTTGAGCCACTGGAGCAGACAGAACGAACCGGTGAACCAGATCCCCTCCACCACCACGAAGGCGACCATACGCTCACCGATAGGCAGAGACTCGTCCATGTACGTGCGAATCCAATCCGCCATATCGCCGATGATAGGCATAGTGCGAACAGCGTCCAGAACGCGAACCTGGTCCTCGCGAGTACTGTACAAAGCCTCTGGTTGAGCCTTGTACGCAAGCGAGTGGATACGCTCCTGCTCGGCAATGGCGACGTACACGTGCTGAGCATCGATGCATTCACCAGCGATCTGCTGCATGAAGTTATCGCCGATGTTCGAGAGAACTATTTGGTCTGCGCAACTAAAAAACCCCAGGATGTACTCTACAATACGTTTAGTGGGCTCATCGATGTCTCCCGAGTCCCATTGTCTACGATCCTCGTCGTATTGGACCTCATGAGCGAACCAGTGGACGCTCTGGATCTCGTACGCGAACTCGTAGATGTCCGGGTGAAGAATATCTGGTCCTAGCGCGATACGCCTTGCCTCGAGAGGATGCCACTTGAATGCTGAAACAGGCTCCATAGCTTCGGAAGATGTATGGGACTCCATGGATTCAAATATCTAACACTACTCTATGTCTTTAATACGAGTTGAGCGGTTGTATTTTCCAGCTATCGTAAATTCGTTTAGATCTATCATGGGAGGAACATCTCCATGAGGCACCTTAACCCAGATGAATCCGCGAGTGGATTTCTTTTTCGACGCAGCGGTTATGAGATTTCCAATATCTGACTTCAGCTCTCTAGCTGCCTCGGTAAATGAATCATAGACTTTTACCAACAATCCTGAATGCTGGTTATATTGGGCTACGCGTTGCTTGTTGGTTTTCTTCATGGTATTCAAATCGATCTCCATCAAGGGAGTACTTTCTATATATCTCCAAAATCTATCCGCGATAAGTCCGCCGCCCTGCACAGCAGTTAATATTGAACTAGATGTCTTTCCAACATCATCTGCAGCCTTCTTGATAGATGGATATGTTTGCAGTAGTCTCCCAGATCGTTGATCATATGATGCTACAGGTCGTAGTTTATGCGTATGTAGTACATTTGATGAATGGTGTGTGTTTTCGGAGTATGTGGCCCACTCTAGATTAGAGACGGCATTATTGAATTTCTGACCATCCATGTGATTTACCACCAAATCCGTATGATTCGTGGGTATGCCTAGAAAGGCATACGCTATAAGCCTGTGCACAAGCAGTGGGATGAATTCTTTAGACCCTTTTTTCTGAAGTGCTACCGACTTATAACCATCAGAGGTGTCGAATCCATAGGTTTTTCTTCGAATAAGCTTCACGCGCCCCAAATTAGATACCATATATCCGTCTTTCAAAGGTATGTCTGGAGAGATCAGCGCGCGCCATTCCTCATTAGAGAGATCATTTTCGGAAATTGCCTTTAGGGTGTGTCCAATCAATCCATCGAAATCTAATGCTTGCGCTTGTAGACCTATTGGCTTATATCTCAAAGATATGCCATGATGCTTCTCAAACTCCTCACGAGATGCATATGTCTTGATCAATTTACCATCCACATATAATCCCAGCTGCATTGTAGTCGCGGTATATCCGGCTTTATTATTGGCTTGCTCCGTATGGGTTGCCCATCGCAAGTTATCTAACCGGTTATTTCTAGGATCACAATCGATATGGTCAACGGTAGGGTGTTGTAATGGGTTTGGTAGAAATGCGTTAGCAACTAGTCTATGCGCCTGTTGAAAGAACTGTTTGCCGTCGTTCATGCCATATGAATGATATCCAGCCTTGGAAACACACGGTTTCCTAAAGCGACATGTATCCGTGCGAATTAGGCGCCCAAGCGTTGAAATCATGTACTTTGCAGACACATGCGTATGAATAAATGCTTCGATGCGAGAGGTATGTTGTAACACCTCCTGCAGGAGAGATCCGTGTAAATAATCCTCATACTCCATCATATACATATTGCCTATAACTGTCTAATATGGAAAAATAACCCAAAACATATGTCACAGTTTGCTTTGTAGGTGTAAAAAAGAAACCTAGGATATGCTCAACAATGCGCTTGGTGGGCTCATCGATGTCGCCAGAGTCCCATTGTCTGCGATCTTCGTCGTACTGAACTTCATGAGCGAACCAGTGAACGCTCTGGATCTCGTACGCGAACTCGTAGATGTCCGGGTGAAGAATATCGGGGCCTAGCGCGACACGGCTTCTTTCGAGCGGGTGCCACTTGAATGCGGAAGTAGAGTCCATGGTTTCTGCGGGGACTGAATCCTGATGAGACATTGCTTCGAACTTCAAATTTAGACCTTATGTCGAAGGAAAATAATCCTTTAGATATACGAGTTATCGACGCGAACCGCGCTTTGTAGAGTTATGAGCGTGTTCGAACAGTTTACAGCCAAGAAAGTTGGCGGCGTTGGAGACGCTTCTCCAGAGCCTGCACCACAGCCCTCTCCAGCCTCTCCAGAGGATGTGCAGGTCAAGGTGGCAAAAGACGAGTCCGAAAAGAAAAAAAGTAGTGGGTTGTTCAGCCGAGATAATCTTATTAAAGGAAGTTTTCTAGATGGACTCTTATCTATCCTCCCATTCGGCTCCAAGTCCGGCGGCTATCATGAGAGCGATGATAGTCCTGAGAAGGGCGTTGCCGCCCTTTTGGCCGCTCTGTACTACGTGTTCCTGATCATCGTGCTCATCTTCGTCATCGACCAGGCGTGCTCCGATGAGCCGAAGCTCTCGAAATTCAACCCGTTCGTTTCGTGAAGACCGCGTAGAAACTATTGAATATGTCCCGCTTGTTAAACTTGGTCACGAAGGCTGGCGTGAATCCGTTTTTTTCGAAGACGCGAATCCACTCGCTCTGGCTTTGGTAGTTCGACCAGAACGTCTTAAGAAACTCGCCGGGCGTCTCCTCGGCGCCAGAGATGCACGCATAGAAGAGGTGCACGAGGTCCATGAACACTCGATCGGCCTCGCGCGAGAAGTCGTGCTCGCGCAGAATGATGCCACCGCCTGGGCGCAGCACCCTACGCAGCTCAGCAAGCGTCGTCTCCAGATGCTCCAGATGGTGCGCCGACATCGAGAGCAGCACGAGGTCGGCCGCGTTGTCCTCGAACGGAACTCTGTCGGCCGCGCAGACTCTGAATACCAATCCGGAGACGTCGGTCGGCTCGCGCAGGTCCGCGGCCATAAGGGTAGCCCCAGGAAGTCGCTGACCGACAGCGCGCAAAATCGATCCGTCGCCGCAACCGATGTCCAAAATACGTTCGGGCGTGTGGGGAAGATGCCGCACCAGCTTGAGAATATCGGATGCGCGATCCTTGGCGCGCCGCGCAGAGCGCCGCATGTTATCCGTCAGAGAGCGCGTACTTATGCGCGAATACGCGTCCACGAGACCCTCTACTACGGAAAGGTCGTCCTTGGCCGTCTGCAGGAGCTCCTTCAGCTGACCCACCACCCACACTCTCTCCGCATTGTCCGGCACCATCTTCGCCAGGAAGAGGCCGAGCTGGTGCATGACCGATGAATACGCGCGGGGATCTCGCTCTCGCCATAGTCGAAGCTTTGCAAAGGCGTCCATCTCGAGTATATAAGAGTCGCATGACATTTCAAAAGCCGTACGCAAAAAAATCTCTGAGAAGGGTAATGCAGGCCTACTGCGTAGGCCGAAAAAAATTGGCCTTCTGCGCTATAGCTTAGCCCGAGCATGCTT
>JACCDN010645016.1_pt1 | contig 12429 bp, 10 predicted proteins | sample 7441691 | NCBI WGS metagenome assembly JACCDN01 (sample SAMN15323439, study PRJNA562643) | freshwater metagenome | isolation source: river surface water | place: USA:Blue River Watershed | collected 2017-08-16 | reverse complement strand
GGCGAGGCCAGGATGACACCGGTTAGACCACCGAACACGAAGCTGACCAAGAAGCCTAGGCTCCAAAGCATCGGGGTCTCGAAGGTAATCGAGCCCTTCCACATCGTTCCAATCCAGTTGAATATCTTCACACCGGTCGGGACCGCAATCAGCATTGTTGTGAAGGCGAAGAACGGTAGGAGCACCTGTCCGGTGACGTACATGTGGTGCGCCCAGACTGTCATCGAGAGCGCAGCAATCGAAATGGTTGCGTACACCAGGGTTCGATAACCGAAGATTGGCTTTCGGCTAAAGACCGGGAAGATTTCCGAGACGATACCGAAGAACGGCAGCGCAAGGATGTAAACCTCTGGGTGGCCGAAGAACCAGAACAAGTGTTGCCAGAGCATGGCGCCACCGTTTTCCGGATCGAAGATGTGTGCACCAAACCTGCGGTCAGCTCCTAGTGCGAAGAGTGCTGCGGCAAGCGGTGGGAAACACATGATTACCAAGATCGAGGTAACCAAGGTGTTCCAGGTAAAGATTGGCATACGCCACATGGTCATACCAGGGGCACGCATGGTGATGATGGTGGTGATGAAGTTCACGCCACCCAAGATGGTTCCGAATCCAGAAAGTGCCAAACCAAATACCCACAAATCGCCACCGATTCCCGGAGAGAAGGTTGTGTTGGACAGCGGCGCATAGGCAAACCAACCGAATGAGGCGGCACCCTGTGGGGTGAAGAAGCCGGATACGGCAATCAAGCTACCGAAGTTGTAGAACCAATACGCAATGGCGTTCAGACGCGGGAACGCGACGTCTGGCGCACCAATCTGAACCGGCATTAGAACGTTGGCAAATCCCGCGAATAGCGGGGTTGCGAACATCAAAAGCATGATGGTGCCGTGCATGGTGAAGAGCTGGTTGTACTGCTCCTTGGTTGCTACCACCTCTAGGCCGGGCAGGGTGAGCTGGGCGCGAATGATAAGCGCCATTACGCCACCGATTAGGAAGTACATGAACGAGGTGATCAGGTAGAGGTAACCGATCTTCTTGTGATCGGTGGTAGTCAACCAATCAACCAGAATCTGTCCCTTCGAACGCTTAGGCGTGAAGGCGGTTGGGTTTGTAACCGGAGGAGTTAGTGTGGTTGCCATTTGCCCTATCCCCTTACCTCTGGGTTGTTACCAGGAAGGTTTTGGTTTCTGTCGTACTCATTCGAAAGCTGTCCTACATTGCCCTTAGCGGCCAAGGCTGCCATCTGAGCTGCGTACTCCTCCTCCGAGACCACCTTCACCTGGAAGAGCATCATGGAGTGGTACTCACCACAGAGCTCGGCACACTTACCGGCGTAGGTGCCCTCCTTGGTAGGGGTGAAGTACATGTAGTTAGTGAACCCTGGGAACATGTCCTTCTTGTACAAGAAGTCGATGACCCAGAAGGAGTGAATAACGTCGCGAGAACTAAGGTCGATCTTCACGGTCTTGTTCACAGGAAGATAAAGGGTTGGCAGGGTCTCAGAGATGTTCTCCTCAGTACCGGTGAACTGGGCTTGGATGCCAGATTCAAAAACCTGCTCGTTTACGTAGTTGAAGTCCCAGCTCCACTGCTTGGCAATTACCTCGATGGTTACGTCTGGGTTCTCGTTCTTCGCCTCAATGGCCTGCATGTCACGAGCGGTGAATGCAAAGAATCCCAAAACCAGGATTAGCGGCACGACGGTGAAGAGAGTCTCAATTGGCATGTTGTAACGAAGTTGAACTGGAAGAGTGGTCTCACCCTTACGGCGACGGTAGACGATTAGCGCCCAAGCCATCAGACCCCAAGAAAGTGCTCCAACTGCCAAAAGCACGATCCAAGAGGTGGTCCAGAGGCCAATAATGCGATCAGTGTGATTGGTAACGCCAGAGGCATCCGGAAGGAAGCCGCGCTCTAGCTCGGGGCTGCAGCCGGTTAGCAACAAAACGCTTGCCAGCGAAGTGGCTAACAGGGCTAATCCACGACGATTCTTACTCAATGAGACATCCTTTTTCACAGCAGAATTGCCTCTAAGTCTACCCCGACCAAGGCTCAGAAATGCCTTGTTTTAGCCCTTTTAGCTAAAAGAATCTCCACATGCGCAGCTTCCAGCGGCGTTTGGGTTGTCGATTGTGAAGCCTTGTTTTTGGATTGAGTCCTCAAAATCGATGGAAGCCCCGTCTAGGTAGGGCACACTCATCGGATCGACAACAACTTCTACTCCGTCGTAAGCAACCACAGCATCAACTTCTTCGAGCTGCTCGTCGAAGAAAAGTTGGTAGATCAATCCGGAGCAGCCACCGGGCTCAACCGCGACTCTTAGGCGCAGATCGTCGCGTCCCTCGGCTGCCAATAGCGCCTTAACCTTCGACACCGCAGTGTCAGTTAGTTTCACTCCGTGAGCTAGAACTTCGGTCATTTTTGCCTCCAAGTAGGTTTCTATTTTAACTAATCCCGAGAGAGTTGATTCCCGTGTAGCAAAAGCAGTGCTTCTGCGGTCATGGCTCGCTTGAGGGTTGGAAGATGCTGCGACTCGTTCGGAGAGTGAGCTCTCGAATCTGGCTCTTCCACACCGGTCACCATAATCTCGGCATTTGGGAAAAGTGCCGCGAAAGTTGAAATAAACGGGATCGAGCCGCCGACGCCGATGTTTACCGACTGCTTAGGCCACGAAGCGGAGAATGCTTCGTGAGCCAAAGTCGAGCCCCAGCCTTCCTTGGCAAGGTATCCTGGCCCCTTCTCGACCGCACCCAATTCAATGTGTGCCCCAAATGGTGCGTTTTCAACCAGGTGTTGCTGAAGCAGCTGCAGCGCTTCGATCGGATCCTGGTCAGGTGCGATTCGCAGCGAAACTTTGGCACTAATCGACGGTTGAGCGGTATTTGAGGAGAGAGCAACGGTTGGTGCGTCGATACCGATTACAGTCACGGCCGGTTCACCCCAGGTCTGCTGCACCAGCGACTTGGTGCCCATGGGCTTAACACCATCCAAAAGGCCCGCCAATCCCGAAAACTCTTCCTCAGAAAGCGGCAAGTCATCACATTTGGTGGATCGCAGGCCCTTGATGGCAACGTCTCCAGTGTCAGTTGTCAGCGACGCCAAAACCTTGATCATTGCAGTCATTGCATCCGGGAGCGGGCCGCCAAACATGCCCGAGTGCACGGCGTGGTCGAGGGTGCGAACCGTAAACACCTGCGATACCACTCCCCTGAGGCTCGTGGTGAGCGCTGGAATCTCGGTTGACCAGTTGGCGCTATCGGCAACGATGATTAGGTCAGCCGCAAGATCTTCACGGTTTTCCGCTAGGAAATTCTCGAAGGATTCCGAGCCAGCCTCCTCTTCGCCTTCGATGAAGATGGAAACACCGAGTTCGACATCGGTGGACAGCTGCTGTAGCGCACGAATCGCGTAGAGGTGCGTGATGATGCCACTCTTGTCATCCGAAACGCCTCTTCCGAAAAGGCGGTCACCCTTGAGGGTTGCAGTAAAAGGGTCAGTCTCCCACAGTGCGGCATCTCCCGGTGGCTGAACGTCATGGTGCGCATAGAGCAACACGTGTGGGCGGTCTGGTTTTCCAGCGCGTCTGGCTACCACAGCCGGTGAACCCATGTGACCATCCGGCTTGGGAGCTCTGCGAATCTCCACCCAGTCAAAGAAGTTGAGCTCCCTAAAGTAATCCGCGACCAATTGAGCGGATCTCTCAAGGTTGTCTGCATCAAATGCCTCCCAGGCGATGCCTGGGATTTTTACCATTTCACCGAGTTGGCCAATGGCCTGTGGGAAAGAGTCGTTGATGAATTGGGAAACTGGTTCGACCAGTGCTTTGTCTAATGGTTCGGAAGCAAATGCCATAACGCTAATCTAGTGGCATATCTTGAAAGGCGATGATGAGCGAATACCGCAGGCGCAATGGTCAAAAAAAGGGTGAGCCCACCCCGTCTAGAAAAGAACAGGAGCAGGCCAGAATCCGCCCGCTGGTTGGTGATAGAAGCAAAGAGGCTAAGCAAGCCGAGCGTCAGCGCATTCGCGAAGAGCGCACCAAAGCCCGCGAAGGCATGATGGCCGGAGACGAGCGCTACCTCACGCTGCGCGACCGCGGCCCACAGCGGAAGTACGCTCGCGACCTGGTTGATGCGAGGTTTACCGCTGGTGAAATGGTCCTGCCCTCGCTGTTTATCGTGATTTTGGCTACCTTCATTGACTCTTACACCGTCCAATTAGTGACTCTGTTTGCGATGTGGGGGCTATTCGGAATTGTTGCCATTGATGCTTGGTTTGTCTCTCGGATGGTCAAGAAGCGCGCAGCCAAGAAGTTCGGAGCAGATCGCCTAGAAGGTGGTCTGGGTTGGTACGGCGCTATGCGATCGATCCAAATGCGAGCCCTGAGAATTCCAAAGCCTCAGGTTGCTCGCTTTACCAAACTCGACAAGTAAGCACGCTAAGGAGCTCAAGATGCAGCACCGCTACCTAGGAAACTCAGGCCTTAAGGTCTCCGAGATCATTTACGGAAACTGGTTAACCCACGCCTCTCAGGTGGCGGACGAGCAAGCAATCAGCACCGTCAAGGCAGCGCTCGAAGGTGGCGTTACCACTTTTGACACCGCCGATGTCTATGCAAACCAGGCTGCGGAAACAGTTTTGGGAAATGCGCTAAAGGGTCAGCGCCGCGAAGGTCTTGAGATTTTGACCAAGGTTTACTGGCCGGTGGCGGCCAAGGGTCCGAATGACACCGGTCTGAGCCGCAAGCACATCATGGAGTCCATCAATGGCTCGCTGAAGCGATTGCAGACCGACTACGTCGACCTCTACCAAGCTCATCGCTTTGATTACGAAACTCCGCTCGAGGAGACCATGCAGGCCTTTGGAGACTTGGTTCGCATGGGTAAGGTGCTCTACGTCGGTGTCTCAGAGTGGGACGCTCAGCAGATTCGCGATGGTCAGAAACTGGCTAGGGAGATGGGTTTCAAGCTGATCTCCAACCAGCCGCAGTACTCGATGCTATGGCGAGTAATTGAGGAGCAGGTAATCCCAACTTCTGAGGAACTGGGCCTAAGCCAGATCGTCTGGTCGCCAATGGCTCAGGGCGTGCTAACTGGAAAGTACCTACCCGGACAACCAGCCCCTGCGGGCTCCAGAGCCGCAGACCCAGACCTGTCAGGCATCATCGAGAAGTTCATGTCGGAGACCACCTTGACCAGAGTTCAGGGCCTCAAGCCACTGGCTGACGAGCTCGGCATTACTATGGCGCAATTTGCCATCGCATGGGTGTTGCAGAACAAGAACATTGCGGCTGCGATTGTCGGTGCCTCAAAGCCTGAGCAAATCACGGCAAACCTCGCAGCCTCCGGCGTAGTTATCCCTGCTGAAATCATGGCAAAAGTTGACCAGGTGCTAGGCGATGTAATTGAGCGCGACCCTTCGAAGACCAAGAGCCCGGAAGGCCGTCTCTGCTAGTTCGCTAGCGCCTTAGCTAAGCGCTTGGGCCAGAACGGCCCTTGATAAATCAGGCCGGTGTAGACCTGCACCAAGTCTGCTCCAAGGTGAATTCGCTCAACAGCCTGAACCACCGAGCTGACCCCACCGACCGAGATAATCACAAATTCGCCGGAAAGCTCCTTGCGAGCAATCTTCAGCATTTCGATGGATCTCGCTGCTAAAACCGGGCCACTGAGGCCACCAGCCTCATTCAACACCGCAGAGTTTCCAACACCCTCGCGCCTGGTGGTGGTGTTAGTCATAATCACTCCGGTCAATCCAAGTTCCTTAACCAGCTTTAGCACCTCCAAGAAATCAGCATCAGCTAGGTCGGGTGAAACCTTGACCAGCACCGACTTACCCTCGCACTCGTCTAAAACTGCCTGCAGAATTGGCTTTAGCGACTCAACCTGCTGAAGATCCCTGAGTCCCGGGGTATTTGGCGAAGAAACATTTACGGCGAGGTAGTCAGCGACCTTGGCGACCAATTTGGTGGTGGCTCGGTAGTCCTCGGCAGCGTCTTTTGCATCGACAATGCGACTCTTTCCGATGTTTACACCAATAACGGGAAGATTCCTGTGGTCCTTGCGAAGCTTCGCCAGTCGCTTAGAAATAACCTCGGCACCGTCGTTATTGAAACCCATCCGGTTGATCAGGGCATCGTATTCGGGAATTCGGAATGACCTGGGCTTTGGATTTCCGGGCTGGGCGTGAAAGGTCACGGTTCCAACCTCGACGTGACCAAAGCCCAGGGCGTGTAGCGGCCTTACTAGCTTGGCATTTTTATCAAAGCCAGCACCTAGTCCTAGTCGATTTTCAAACCTTAGCCCCATTACCTGAACGTTTTTACTTCGGTGACCGGCTCTTAGCATTCCGACTCTGGAGGCAATCCGCAGGCCGGTGTCGACGATTTTGTGTGAAGTCTCCGCATCCAGCGGCTTGAAAAAGATGTTGAACAGCAGGCGATACAAGTCTTTAGCTCTCTCGCAACTCTGAGATTGCCTGTTCGAAATCTGCCAGCGAGTCCCAAGCCTGGTAGACCGAAGCAAATCGCATAAAGGCAACGTGGTCAAGTTGACGAAGTGGCTCGAGAATGGCCAAACCGATGTCTTGGGCTTCGATAGTGGCTGCTCCAGATGAGCGCAGGGTTTCTTCCACCTGCTGTGCCAAAAGCGCAAGATCGGCATCGGTAACCGGTCGACCCTGACAAGCCTTTCTCACTCCCGAAACAATCTTGTCTCTAGAGAACGGCTCGGTTACGCCACTGCGCTTGGTCACCATCAGCGAGGCGGTTTCAACGGTTGTGAATCGCTTTTGGCACTCGGGGCACTGCCTTCTCCGACGAATCGCAGAACCGTCATCCGAAGTTCTCGAGTCAATAACGCGGGAATCGGCATGTCTACAGAAAGGACAAAACACTAGTTACCTCCGGTGAATCTGATTTTGGCGGCATCGCCGTGAGCACTAAGTCCCTCCGCAATAGCAAAGGTATCAAGTTGATCGGCAACCTCCCGCAGTGCGGATTGCGAGTAGTTGATGACCTGCTGCGGTCGTAAGAAGGTGTGAACGCCCAGGCCTGGACCAAACTTCGCCTGTTCGCCGGTCGGCAGAACGTGGTTACTGCCAGCAAGGTAATCGCCGAGGCTAACCGGCGAGTATTCACCCAAAAAGACTGCTCCGGCATTTGTAATTTTAGACAGTAATGCCTGGGGATTTTCGGTTTGAATCTCGAGGTGCTCGGTGGCGTACTCGTTGCTCAAAGCAACGGCAACATCGAGGCTTGGAACCAGCACCAAAGCCGATTGCATTCCAGAAAGTGCCGCCCTAACGCGATCCGCGTTTGCAGTACCAGTCACCTGCAGATCAACTTCTCGCTGAACTTTAGTAATCAGGTCATGACTGTCAGTTACCAGAACGGCTGCCGCATTCTCATCGTGTTCAGCCTGAGAGATCAAGTCCGCTGCCACACTCGCGGGGTTAGCGTGCCGGTCGGCAATAATCAATATCTCGGTTGGGCCGGCCTCTGAGTCAATGCCAATTAGGCCTCGAAGGGCGCGCTTAGCAGCCGCAACGTATATGTTTCCAGGCCCAGTGACCATGCGAACTGGGGCCAAGTCAATCTCTTTTATTCCATAGCCAAAGGCTGCGACCGCTGCCGCTCCACCGATGGCATAGACCTCGGTAACACCCAGCAGCGCTGCGGTCGCCAAGATACTCGGGTGTGGCGATCCGCCGAATTCCTTTTGCGGCGGTGAAGCGATAGCTATTCTGGGGACCCCGGCCGACTGAGCAGCGACCGCATTCATAATCACACTTGAGGGGTAAACCGCCTTGCCACCCGGGACATAGAGGCCAACCGAGTCAACTGGCAGATAGCGCTGAGACACCAAAGCGCCGGGCGCTAATTCAACATCAAAGTCCTTTGGTACACCGGCTAAGGAAACCTTGCGAACCCGGGCAATGGCAGTTTCTATAGCAGCTCTGAGTTCTGAACCAAGTTCAGCAAGTGCTTTCTCCAGCATCGGCTCCGGAACTCTTGTGAACTGCGGTCTAACCCCGTCAAAACGCTCAGCCTGAGCTAAAACGGCAGCTAGCGAGTTGGTTCGAACGTCTTCAATCAGCGGGATTACCGTCTCGAGAGCTTTTTCGACGCTTACCGATGCCCTGGGAAGCGCAGTGCGAATTTGATCCTGAGTGATAGGACCTGAGATTTCAACGACGCGCACTTTACCTCTGGTTTTCTGCGGAGAAGTAATGCCCTAACCTTATCGGGAGATGACTAGAGAATCCTTGAAATTCCCCGTGATTGGTTCAGATGCGCTGAAGGCTACCTTCCGCACCCACGCATCCGGAGTCGCAATCATCACTTCTCACGACGATGCCGGAAACCCAATTGGATTCACCGCCACCTCGGTAACATCGCTGGGCTCAAATCCCCCGCTCGTTTCTTTCAACGTTGCTCGCGGTTCCTCAAGTTACCCGCAGTTGGTTCTTGGACGCGAGGTTGCCCTCCACACGCTCTGTGCCAAGAATTTAGAACTCGCACGGCGCATGGCGGGGCCAAAGGAAGACCGCTTCCTGCAAGCAGATTACGAGCTGGTGGGCAAGGTCCCGGTCTTTGGAGCAGCCTCAAGCATCTTGATCGGCCGAGTCCGAGAGCGCTTTGAAGTCGAAGCGAATGCGGTTGTGATTTTGGATATCCTGCACGGCACTGAACCGATGGAGCAGGCTCGCCCACTGGTCTACTACCAGCGCGGTTACCTCGCCGCCTCGGAGCGTTTGGCTGACAACAGCTAGTTGACCGCGTCTTGGCCCAGCAGAGCCTTTATTTCGCCAAATAGATCGTGACCCACGGCAATGCGCTGCGGCAATAGAAAGTGCCTAGACTCTCCGCCATTTTGCATCTTGAGCTGAACCTCCACAGGACCTGGGTGAGAGGCAAGAATCTCGGAGAGCTTTTGAAGCTTGGTCTTGGTAGCCATGGCTTCTTTGACCGTAATTACCAGAACGCCGCCCTGCTCGCGACCCGCTTCCAGCACGTCTATCGAGTAAGCGGAGAGCATGATTTCTTCATCTCGCCGCTGGATGCGGCCACGAATCGAAACGGTCTGGTCGGCTTTGAGTAACTCGCGATTTTCGAGGTAGGTTTTGCCCATAAACATGATGGAGATTTCCCCGGAGAAGTCTTCCAGCACCACCTGACCGTATGGGTTTCCGGATGCCCTAGCGACCTTGTGCTGCACCTGTGTAATAAGCCCCGCGAGAGTGACGGACTCGCCGTCTTTGATTTCGCTTTCCTTGAGCGCAATGGTGCCCATGTCGGAGTGACGCATCAGGAGCGCTTCTTGCCCTGCCAACGGGTGATCCGAGACATAAAGCCCGAGCATCTCGCGCTCGTGAGCGAGCAGGTCTCGCTTGGTCCACTCCGGCAGGTTTGGAACCGGAACCATGGCTGGGTCCTCATCAAACATGCCACCGAAGAGATCAACTTGACCACTAGCTGCCTGTTTCTTCAAAACCGCAGACGCATCGATAGCCTCTTCGTGAACGGCAATCAGCGAGCGCCTGGTGTGACCGAGAGAATCAAAAGCACCTGCCTTGATCAACGATTCGACGCATCGCTTGGTGGATGCCTGGGTTGCAACCCTGGTTAGGTAATCCTGGAATGAGTCAAATGGCGCTTCAGCGCGGGCCTCAACAATGGCATCCACCACGTTCTTGCCGACGTTGCGGATTGCGTTTAGGCCGAATCGGATGTCATCGCCCACCGCGGCAAATCCGCTGATTGACTGATTCACATCAGGAGCTAACACCTTGATACCCATTCGGCGACACTCGTTGAGGTATACCGCCAGCTTGTCCTTCGAGTCCCCCACCGAAGTCAATAGCGCAGCCATGTATTCGGCTGGGTAATTCGCCTTGAGGTAGCCGGTCCAATAGCTAAGCACTGCATAGCCGGCGGAGTGTGCCTTGTTGAAGGCGTAGTCTGCGAACGGAAGCAAGGTGTCCCACAGCGCTTTGATAGCTGAGTCGGAGTAGCCATTGGCCTTCATGCCAGATCGGAACATTTCTAGCTGCTTATCTAGTTCTTCGGGCTTCTTCTTACCCATTGCGCGGCGCAGCAGGTCGGCTTGGCCGAGTGAGTAGCCGGCGACTCGCTGCGCTGCAGCCATTACCTGCTCCTGGTAGACGATCAGGCCGTAGGTGGGATCGAGAATCTCGCTCAGTGGTTCGGTGAGTTCAGGGTGAACACCCTCGGACTGCTGCATGCCATTTTTGCGCTGGGCGTAGTTGATATGCGAATTCATGCCCATCGGGCCTGGACGATACAGGGCGATAACCGCGGAGATGTGCTCAAACTCTGTTGGTTTCAAAAGTCTCAATAGCTGCCGCATGGCATCGCCATCGAGCTGGAAAACGCCAAGGGTGTCACCCCTGGATAACAGCTCAAAGGTTTTCTCATCGGCATTCAGATCAAGGTCCTCCAAGACAACAGTCTCACCGCGGTTTAGCTTGATGTTAAAAAGTGCATCGTCCAAGACCGTGAGGTTTCTCAGTCCCAAAAAGTCCATCTTTAATAGACCCAGCGATTCGCAAGGTGGTTGGTCGAACTGAGTGATGATTGCGCCATCTTCTTCGCGCTTCATAATGGGAATGACATCCATCAGCGGCTCGGCAGACATGATCACACCAGCGGCGTGGACTCCCCACTGGCGCTTTAGGCCCTCCAACCCCAAGGCCAGGTCAAAGACCTTCTGGCTATCCTCATCGGTGTCCAGAATCTCTCTGAATTCGGCAGCCTCCGAGTAGCGCTCAGCAGCTGGGTCAACCAACTCGTTCAGGGTTACATCGCGTCCCAGTACCATCGGCGGCATGGCCTTGGTGAGCTTTTCACCTACCGAATAAGGCATTGCCAGCACGCGGGCTGAGTCCTTGAGGGCTTGCTTGGCCTTGATGGTGCCGAAGGTAACAATCTGCGCCACTCGATCATCGCCATACTTGTCGGTCACATAGCGAATTACTTCGGGGCGCCTTCGGTCGTCAAAGTCGACATCGATATCCGGCATCGAAAGACGCTCTGGGTTCAAAAAGCGCTCAAAAATCAAGTCGTGAGCCAATGGGTCGAGTTCGGTGATGCCGAGAGCAAATGCCACTAGCGAACCGGCTGCCGAGCCACGCCCTGGACCCACGCGAATCCCCTGCTCCCTGGCCCAGGCAATGAAGTCAGAAACCACTAGGAAGTAGCCAGGGAAGCCCATGTTGCGAATCACATCGATTTCGTAGGCGGCTTGCTGCTTGTGACGATCTGAGTAGCCGGTTGGGAAGCGGCGGTCCATACCGCGCCAAACTTCCTTCTCGAACCAGCCACTTTCGGTCTCGCCAGCCGGAACCGGGAACCTGGGCATCAGGTCTCGCTTTTCGAAACTTACCTCGCAGCGTTCGGCAATCAGCAGTGTGTTGTCGCAGGCGTCCGGAAACTCCTTGAAGATTTCCCGCATCTGGGCTGCCGACTTCAGGTAGTACTCCTGAGATTCAAACTTGAAGCGATTCTCGTCATAGAGGTTCGAGCCGACCTGCACACACAGCAGGGCATCGTGGGCGTGGGCATCTTCGGGCTCGGTGTAGTGCAAGTCATTGGTTGCTACCAGCGGAAGCTTTAGGTCTTTGGCTAACTTGATTAGGTCTTCACGAACTCGCTTTTCGATATCTAGCGAATGATCCATCAGCTCGACGTAGAAGTTTCCCTCCCCAAATATGTCTCGGAATTCAGCAGCCGTTTCTAGCGCTTCCTTGTATTGCCCGAGGCGAATACGGGTTTGCACCTCGCCACCGGGGCAACCGGTGGTGGCAATCAGACCTTTGCCGTATTTGAGTAAAAGTTCACGATCCATGCGCGGCTTGAAGTAGTAGCCAGACAGATAGGACTCAGAAGTCAATCGGAACAGATTCTGCATCGAATCGTTGTCGGTCGCCCACATGGTCATGTGAGAGTAGGCGCCACCACCAGAAACATCGTCGTCGCCACCGCTGCCCCAGCGCACCTTGGATTTTTCGCGACGCGAGCCAGGAGCGACATAGGCCTCGATGCCGATAATCGGCTTGACGCCTACCTTGGTGGCCTGATTCCAAAACTCATAAGCGCCATGGGCATTGCCATGGTCGGTCATCGCGATTGCCGGCATCTCGAGGTTGGCTGCTTTGGATACCAACTGCTTGATGCGGGCTGCCCCATCGAGCATGGAGTACTCGGTGTGGTTGTGTAAATGCACGAAAGAATCGCTCATTTTCACCTCCACTAATTCAACGACGGGCCCCTAGCCTAGAGCCGAAAATCAACATCCCTGAGTCGGTCTAGGGCGAGTTTCAATTCTTGCGGATACTCGCTTTGAAATTCGATCCAATCGCCCGAAACTGGGTGAGAAAATGCGAGCTTGTGAGCATGCAGCCACTGCC
>JACCDN011217824.1_pt1 | contig 12431 bp, 5 predicted proteins | sample 7441691 | NCBI WGS metagenome assembly JACCDN01 (sample SAMN15323439, study PRJNA562643) | freshwater metagenome | isolation source: river surface water | place: USA:Blue River Watershed | collected 2017-08-16 | reverse complement strand
TCTAAAGCCAGTTGCTACGACAAAAATTAACCTCCATAACATATACTTAAACCCAAGGAATCACTGGCTAAATCAATGAATTTCCTAGTCCTGAAAAGCAAGCTGAACATTGTTGGTAATCAGGAATAAAAAAGTCGTTTGCGTTAACCCCAACGCACGGTTTTATTGAGATGGCAAGAGATAAGGTACACCGCGTACTGCCATGGTTGGGATGCTCCTGAATGGTTTTCTCCTTACCGTTCCCGGAAAGATGTTTTGATGGCGTTATAGACGGGCCTGGTTAGGTATTGCAACAAGGTTTTTTGCCCGATATGAATAGCTGCTTGCACCGTCATGCCGACGGCGATCTTGTTCACCTTGGGGTCTTTTCCGACATAAAATTGATCTAAAGTAATGAAGGCTTTATAATAAGGTTTTTTATTTTCATCCAAAAAAGTTGAAGCGGAAATAGCATGTAATTTACCGCTAACGCTTCCAAACCGCGAATAATCATAAGCGGAAACTTTTACCGTTACATCCTGGCCAAGTTGCGTATTTCCCACATCTTTCGGGTTAATCTGCGCCTCGACCTCCATAGCATTTTCGGGAACCACTTGCAGAATTTCTTCCCCTGGTTGAATCACTCCCTTTAACGTATTGGTTTTTAATCCCTTAACAATACCCGAAACAGGCGCTTTGATTTCCAGGCGGTTGACGCGGTCTTGAAGCTTTGTGATGGATTCCTTAACTTGGGCGATCTCTGCCGTTACGTTGCCCATTTCCGTTAATGCATCATGACGTAAATGCGTTCCTAACTCGATTAATTTATTGTCAGACTCCGCCATGGCCTGGCGCGTTTGTTGCATTTGATTTAAGACCTGGTCTAACTCTTTACGGACCCGGGATGCGTTTTCCGCTGAATTACGATACTCTGTGCCTGTTTTGAGCCGTTGGTCAAACAACTCCTTATTAACGTCCCGTTGCTTCTCCACAATGGCGAGTTGATCCCGCAACCCTTTTTCCTGACCCAGTTGCACGGTTAATAAAGCCTTTTGCTGTTCCTGTTGCTTGTCAATGACAGCCCTTTGGTCGTCCCGATTCTTGGATTGCATGTCATAAATAGCTTGCTGATCATCTACAAGATTTTTGTAGGTAGCGACAAAGCCAGAAAAATTAGGCTTTTGCCCTAACCCGAAAGCGCGCAATCGTTCTGCCCTGATTTTAAGAGAAGCTTCTTTAGCTAAAGCTTGTTCCAGCTCGGATTGTGACCCTTTTCCATCGAGGACCAATAGAAGCTGGCCTTCCTTAACCGTATCTCCTTCATGCGCTTTGATTTCGCTGATAATGCCCCCTTCCAAATGCTGGACTGATTTGATAAACCCGGTGGGAATAACTTGACCTGATGCGTCGGTTATTTCATCAATAGGCGTAATGGCTGCCCATACGATAAAAGCAAAAGTAATAGCGCAGGCGATCAAAATATTCATACGGCTGCTGTGAGGGGGACGCCCTTCCTCAATATGTAAAGACCGGTTCAAAGAAGGGACATGATGAGCATTTCTTCCTCCTCCCTCAGATCCCTCACTAACCAGGTTTGTTGGCGTTTCGTTTTTCATGTCGCTTCCCCTGTTATCATGCCGAGTACCCTGTCTTTTGGACCAAAAACGCGCATCGCTCCCCCTTGGAGGGATAATATCCGGTCTGCTAAATTAACCAGGCTCGGCCGGTGCGTGACGATAAGGACAGTTTTTCTTCCACGAAATTTTTCAATGGTTTGACGTAAAATCTCATCCCCTTCCTGATCCAGCGTATTTCCAGGTTCATCCATGATCAAAATATTTGTTTTTCGAATATACGCACGGGCCAGGTTGAGTTTTTGCAAAAACCCTGACGAAAAGATATTCATGACTTGTTCGTCAATACGTGTTTCAAATCCTTCTGGCAGCGTCATAATTTGAGACAAAAGCCCTGCCTGTTTTACAGCTTGGATCATTCGCTCTTCCGTGGCCTCTGGCGTAGAGAACTGTAAATTTTGTGCGAGGGTACCATGAAAAAACTGATTTTGCTGCGGCACATAAGCAATAGACTGGCGCAACACCATAGGATCAAATTGGCGGATATCAATACCATCGACCGTAATAGAACCTGCTTGCGGGTAATAGAAACCCAGAAGAAGTTTTAATAAAGTCGTTTTCCCTGACCCGTTTTGGCCAACGATGGCCACAATTTCCCCGGGCTTGGCTTCCATCATGATGCCTTGCAAAGCAGGATTTGGATCATTTGGATAGCGAAACCCGACGTTTTGTATGCGGACCAGTCCCTCAAACCGGTGAGGGCTTTTGGCCATATGACGCCGTTCCGTTGGCATGCTCATGAGTCGGTTAATTTGCCCTAAGCTATCCATAACTTGATCAAAGCGTCCTAAAATCATAAAGGCGCTTTGAAGGGGGGAAAGCGCCCGCCAAATCAATAACACAACCGCAATCAGGGCGCCGACTGACATAAGGTTGTCTGTTACGCGGACAGCGCCCCAAATGATAGCGCTTAACCCGGCAATTTTCATAATTGTTTGGCTTAAGTTTATAGATAAAGAAGAGAGCAGTTCTGACTGCTTTTGAGTAATCGATAGAGAAGCGCTGACATCCTGGAATCGGTCCACCCACGTTGTTTCCGCTGCTAGATGTTTAATGGTGGTGAGGTGGGAGGTGCCCTCCAGCAAAAATTTTCGCCGTTCCATAGAAGCGGCTGACATCTTCTGGGTTGAGCGGCGTAATATCGGGAACATAATGAGGGCAAGCGCCACGAAAATGAAAATCATCAGCAAGGGGACAAGGACAAGGGGCCCCGCAACCATAAACAGAACCACCAAAAAGATGATCATAAAAGGCCCTTCCAGAAGAATCTGGGCAATAGGGCCTGTAAATGTTTCACGTACACTATCGAATTGACGCAACCGGGCAACCTGGCTGGCAACAGAAGCGCCTTCAATCAAAGACATCGGCAAGCTGATAACATGGCGCATGACTTCTATTCCAATGATCATATCCAACCGGGCGCCAAGATAAGACAACGCCCGGTTTTGAATCACATGGACAAACTGGATACAACAGAGCGCCAAAATAAACCCCAAAGCAAAAAAGCCTAAAGTTACGTCAGACCGTGAAGGCACAACTTCATCATAAATAGCCATAATGAAGATAAAGGAACTTAAGCTGAGCAAACTTGTCAAAAAACCAAGCCCCATCAACCAGTAAATAAAGGAACGAAAGCGTTCCAGGATACTGCCGAGCCAACTTCCCCGGTGCGGCGCGTTTTCGGGTTGTTGATAAAATGTATAAACTGTCCCTCGCATCCAGGTCTTCTCAGATAAAGTTATTTTCTGCTTGTTACGGCAATCTACTGCCTGGATGGTTCCTGCCTCCCTTTCGGATAGCATATAAATATCTCCCTTGTTGGTGATGAACAAACAAGGCATCAACTCATCCGGCAAATGGCGCAGGCTTAATTTATGGCTTTTACTCGTATACCCTAAATTAGCCATCAGGTTTCGCAAATCTGTCAGCGTTATCGTCGTTGTTAAATAAGGGACGGCTTCAAAAATACGGCGAGCATGACCATGCCACCCCATGGCATCGAGCAAAGGCATGACACAGTCGTAATAGTTAAATGGCGCTGTCATGGTTTTATTCCTAACAATTCAGAAGGTCTTTGGGACAGAGAGTTCGGGGTTATTTTTCCACCTGTTTCCTTTTGTCTTGTTCCATTCTTATCTGTTTTTGTTTTGGAGCTACCCGTGGTTTCTATGCCATGGGGAAGGGATAGCAGCCGTTTCGGTATCAAAGATCCCTCTACCAGCTCATACGATACATCCGCTAACTCCTGAATCGAGGGGCGATGGGTGACAAATATGACCGTTACTTGACCATGAAGGCTTTTCACCACTTGCTTGAGCAAGTGGTCGCCATTCTCGTCCAGGGAGGTATTCGCTTCATCCAGAATCAAAATTTTAGGACGGTTTACCAGCGCGCGTACCAAGCAAATACGCTGATGGATGCCATCTGGCAACAAGAGAAAAAGCTGGTCTCCTACTTTTGTTTCATAACCCAGGGGCAAGCGGCGAATCCATTCATCCAATCCTAATTGCCGGGAAAGACCTAACGCATCATCAACATAGGCGGCTCCCCGGTACATTGTCATATTTTCCAGAATGGTTCCTTGAAATAAAATTCCTTTGGGGGGAATATAAGCCATTTGCCGGCGCAAATCGCGGTAATGATAGCTGCTGATCGGCTCATCATCAATAAAAACGCCCCCTGTAGTTGGGGGAAGGTTTCCCATGAGCACCCACATAAGGGTCGTCTTGCCTACCCCGTTTCGTCCATGAATAATGACGGTAGAGCCAGGTTGAACCGTCAGGTCAACGTCTCTTAAAATCTCGGGCTTATCATTCGCATATTGGAAAGAAACCCCTTTCAAGGCCAGCTTACCCTGGATAGGTTTTATAATCCCGTGTGTTAAAGGCGGCTCAAGGGTCAAATTAAAATGTTCCTCGACCCGCCTTTTGGCAATGGTAAAGTATTGGAAACGTGTCCAAACCCCCATGGCTGCCTGAATGGGCTGCATGGCCCGGTTCGTTAACACGATGGAGGCAGCCATGACGCCGAGGGTAGTCATTTCATTAATCACCTGCAATGCGGCGACGGCGACAATTCCCACAAACATAATGTAGGAAAACATACTCGCTAAATCCCGCGCTTCTGCGGCATACAGGTAAACCTTGTAATTTACGTTTGAACAGTGGTTATGGATGCGTTCATAACGGCGCAAGAGCAGCTCTTCCATTCCAAGGGCCTTTAGCGTGTGATGGTTCGTTAAAATTTCCACAATAAAATTGTACCGCCGGTCATTAACGTCCAATTGTTCTTTTAAGTGATTGCGCAAGAGGCGTCCGAGAACCCAGGCTAAAATAATAAAAATCCCGAGGATCGCAATGGCAGCTAAAGCAATTTGAATAGAAAAATAAGCAATAATGCCCAGGAATAAAAAAACGAAGGGTAAGTCAAGTAAAATCAGGAACCCCTGGCCTGCCAAAAATTCCTTTAAAACCGTTGCGCTCTCTATGTTTTCAACATGTTCCCCGATGCCCCTTTTATTGAGGTCATTCAAAGTCGCATGAATCAAGTGTTGAAATGCCCCCACAGATGCGCCATGTTCAAAATGCATTCCTAACCAACTTAAAACGTAGCCTCGGCTAAATCGTAAAGAAGCTTCCAGAATGAGGACAATTCCAACGGTAATTCCTAATAATGACAAGGTGCCATAAGATTGATTGGGAATAATACGGTCATATAGCTGTAAAATGAGAATAGGCATTGCCAAAGATAAGAGGTTCAGCACAACCGTGCTTAAGATCATATCCCACCGTTTCCAGGGAAAAACAGATCCTGACTTGGGCTTCGGTTTCTTGGACGCTCGCTTTTTCAGTAAAGGTGCATCAGCCACGTTAGCTATTCTCCCTCTCATAAAAATAAGGGACCTGATTTTTCAGGCGCCTATAAAGAGATTATCTATCGATTTGTTAATTATGTATTAATTTTTTGGAAAAGAGCAAATGATTATAAAATTCATCTAAACCCACAAAACCTTGCCTCAATTCGACGCTTCCATGAGGCGCCATAATTTTTCTTCAGCCTCGCGAGCCGTTTTCAGGTTACGCTCTTTGACATGCCCAAAACCACGGACCGACAAGGGAAGGGCGGCGATTTGACAGGCAATAGCATGATTCTGCGGGTTCAATTGGACAAGTATCTTTCCCATCATGATTTCAAAGTCGGTCAGCATCCGGCGCTCCATACGCCGTTCGGCTGTATACCCAAATATATCAAGGACTGTTCCCCGCAAGATTTTTCCTTTGGCCAAAAGCTTGAACATTTTAAAGGCCCAGGGGCCATAGGTTGTTTTTTTCATTTCCCCTGTATGAGGATCACAGCGTGCAAACAACGGGGGGGCCAGATGAAATTGAAGCTTGAAATTCCCCTCAAACTGCTGTGTTAACCGGCGCATAAAATCCCCATTCGTATAAAGCCGGGCGACCTCGTATTCATCTTTAACCGCAAGGAGGCGATAATACGATTGGGCAACAGCTTCCGTTAAACCCCTTAACCCAAGGCTTTTCTCCTCCCGAGCTACTTTTTGAACAAAAGAAAGATAACGGTTTGCGTAGGCTTTATCTTGATATTCCACCAGAAAGTCATAACGGCGCCGGATTTGTTCTTTGAATGTTCCACTCACGACATGATCGGCGTCAACGGGCGCCTCTTTTTGGGCAAATTCTTCAACAGTCGCCATATCTACAGCGGCGAGGCGTCCCCATTGGAATGCCTGGACGTTCATCAAAACAGCAATGTTATTGAGATGGATCGCTTCAATAAATGCTTCCGGGGATACGGGGATATAGCCCTTCTGAAGCGCATACCCCGCCAGGAACAGGTTCGTTGTCATGGAATCTCCTGTCAGGGCTGTCGCCAGGGGGCTAGCTTCCACAAAATCAACCCGCTTCTTGCCTGCGGCTTTGATTAAGTCCGCTTTCATCGCTTCGCCTGGAAAAATAGCGTCCGGATTCTGGGTGAAGTGTCCGGTGATAGACTCATGGGTATTGACAATCACTTGAGTCCGGTTTTTTGAAATCTTGTCCAGTCCTTCGGCGCCAGCGCTTACCACCAGGTCAGCCCCTAATAGCAAATCCGCTCCTCCTGAACTTACGCGGGTCGCGTGAATCTCTTCAGGATTTTTGCTTAAGCGGATGTGGCTTACAACCGCGCCGCCCTTCTGGGCAAGGCCAGCCATGTCAACAGTGGTGCAGCCTTTGCTTTCCAGGTGGGCGGCCATACCAATGAGAGAGCCAATGGTAACCACGCCCGTTCCCCCGACGCCGGCCACAAAGATGCTATAAGGACGATCCAGAGAAACGGGTTTTGGATCCGGCAGCTTTGAAAACAAGTCCTCAGGAGAAGTCATTTCCCGGGGTTTACGTACCTGTCCCCCAATAACGCTCACAAAACTCGGACAAAAGCCCTTTACGCATGAATAATCCTTGTTGCAAAGAGATTGATCAATGGCGCGTTTCAGTCCCCATTCGGTTTGTAAAGGAACAATGGAAAGGCAGTTCGATTTCTTTCCGCAGTCGCCACACCCTTCACACACGGTTTCATTGATGAAAATGCGTTTACCCGGATCCTTCATCGTCCCTCGTTTGCGCCGCCGGCGTTTTTCAAGGGCGCATGTTTGGTCATAAATCAGGACGGAAGTTCCCTTCCAGATTTTGAGGTTTTCCTGCACAGCTGCTAGATCTTCCCGATCATGAAGCGTTGTTCCTGGCGCAAAGGAAACGCCCAAAGGATAACGGTTCAAGTCATCCGTGACCACGGCAATCCGCCGGACGCCTTCCGCATAGACTTGCTGGGTCATGCCCCAAACCGTTAACGGCCCGTCAACCGTTTGTCCTCCTGTCATTGCGACGGCGTCGTTATACAAGATCTTGTAAGTGATGTTGACCTTTGAAGCGATGGCAGCGCGAATAGCAAGGTAACCGGAGTGGTAGTAAGTTCCATCACCCAGGTTGGCGAATATATGGTTTTCGGTGGTAAAAGGGGCCTGTCCAATCCAGGGGACGCCTTCACCCCCCATTTGGGTAAAGGTCTTTGTATGGTGGGGCGCGATCCAGGTTGCCATGTAATGGCATCCGATCCCGGCCATTGCCCGGCTTCCTTCCGGTAATTGGAGAGTTGAGGTATTATGGGGACAGCCCGAACAATAATAAGGCAAGCGTGCCAAATGTTCCTGCAAAGGATCCTTCGGCTGGGCTTTTTTAAGGGCTTCTTGAAAAATGCCCTGAAACCGGTCAAACCCTGGCAAGGGTTTTAAGCAATGAGCGATAGCGCCGGCAATCCGGGTTGTATTCATCTCATAGAATGTTGGCAGCAATGGTTTTCCTTCCGCATCCATTTTTCCAAGGACTTGAGGGCGTTGATCAGCAGGAAGGTGGTAAAGGATCGTTTTAACCTGATCTTCGATCAGGGGACGCTTTTCTTCCACAACCAGCACAGAGTCGAGGGACTGGCAAAAATCCTGTATGCTTGCTGGCTCCAGTGGCCAACTCACCGTCACTTTGAACAAAGCCAGTCCTAATTCTTGTGCCGCTGTTTCATCAACTCCCAAATCTTCCAGGGCTTGCCGAACATCCATATAAGATTTGCCAACGGTAATAATGCCAAACCGGGGCTTTTCCCGCCCCTTTTCATAAGGCCAGACAGGACGGTTTAACTGATTGGCGCGTACAAAAAAAGGCACAGATTTAAGCTTGACCTCATGAAGGCGGCGCTCCTGATTAAGGGGGGTATCGGGCCATCGTAAATGCACTCCCTCGCGTGGCATGGGAAAGTCAGTTGGTGCCTGAACGATCACACGCGAGGGATCAACAGTAACGGAAGCTGCCGTATCAACTGTGTCAGATAACATCTTAAACCCGACCCATAACCCGGCATAACGGGACAGCGCCCACCCCATTAATCCTAAATCAAGGACATCCTGAACGGTTGCCGGGTAGATAACGGGGATAAACGCATCCATCAGCGCATAGTCGCTTTGATGCGGCAACGTTGAAGACTTGCAGGCATGGTCATCCCCTGTTAAAGCCAAAACGCCGCCATAGGGATTGGTGCCAGCGAAATTAGCATGTTTTAAGGCGTCGCTTGAGCGGTCAACGCCCGGCCCCTTTCCATACCACATAGAAAAGACGCCTTGAACGGTGGCGCCGGGAGATAGGGCGATCTGCTGGCTTCCCCACACGGCTGTGGCCCCTAACTCTTCGTTGATGCCTGGCTGAAAATGGATGCGATGGCTTTTAAGATGAGAGGCAGCTTTCCATAACGCTAAGTCAAATCCCCCCAAAGGAGAGCCGCGGTATCCTGAAATAAATCCCGCCGTGTTCAAACCTGAAGCTTCATCCCGGCGCCGCTGCATTAAAGGAAGGCGGACAAGCGCTTGGGTTCCTGTGATAAAAATACGCCCGGAATCCAGCGTATATTTATCGTCCAGCTCCACCTTGCGAAGAGAGGGTTTCATGCTTGTAAACCTGTTGTCAGTCATTCATCCTTCATAAGTTTAAGCGTGATTTAACCGGGGTGTCCATGGGCTTATGATCAGGAAATAATGGCCTGTTATGATATTCCTTAACAGCAGCTATAGGTATTACGGCCTAAACATAACGCAGTTTCGGTTGGATACCTTAGCACCCATCAGTTTTAAGGAAGAGAAGTTTATTATCAGCTTAGGGGCGCCGACACAAAGCGCATGGCCTCTGGCAAAATCGGGTAAAGGTTGGTGGCGCCTATGAAAAAGTATACCCCTCCATTATGCTACGCATAACGCTTGGTTTGAACAAAAGGGTCTCATTAGTTTAACCAGGCAAGGGTCTTTTTAAAAGGCTAACTGAAACCACCGTATGCGAGACCGCATGTACGGGGGCGAGGGGACGGACCCGTGAAGCTTCCTCCTCCTCGATCTTATAAAGTCAATTAATTTGGGGCAGTTTGATGTGATAAGAGCGTACCGGAGTGATTTATAAGGTCAGGTCGCAACAGTTAGCTGCAGCAGCCCGCACTTACTAGAGAACATCCGGAACCAGTTGGTTGCCTCAATACCAAAAATCCTATTCTTCCTCATGAAATTCCCTGATCTTAGGATACTTTTTATAAAGCGTTGAGCCTATTGTCACCATATTACGGTAATGCGTATATATATCTGATAGCGTCTCCCTGAAATCTTCTTTTCCTGCCCATGACGCTGTTTGGCTATAAGAAAGGACAGGCTTCAATTCTTCGTCAAGCTTTTTGAGAGTTAAGGCATGAGTGGCTAACTCTCTTTGCAAGAACCTTCTATCGGGTTCTAAAAGAGAGGATAGCGTGTTTTTAACATTTTGGGACAACAAGGCTTCCTGGCCAATTCTTGTTCTTAATGGCTCGTCTGACCAATGGCTGGTCGAGAAAAGTCGTTGAGAATGCTGGAAGATATACATCTTTTCTACATCATCTATAAAGGATAAGTCAGGCTCTCTGGCTATTAAACCCCCCGTGGGAAGCGTTTGTTTAAGCAGAGTGAAAGGGTTGTGATCTGATAGGGGATTATTTCTTATCCCCGCTCTATTATGTCTTTCATAAAAGTTAAGGTCTTGCATGACCTTGAATTTTCCAGTACTCACTAACAAAATAAAAGGATGATCACGTCTAGCGTCTGTAGGCCTTTCCTTAAAAGCCTTGTTAAAAACCTCAAGCGGGTCACCGCTCATCTCAAAAGAAATTTTGTCAAGCAACGGATAGAAAGAAGTGCTATCGACGTTTGGTTGTGCGACAAAGTTCATCATTGTTCTAATAAATTGTTTCTTTCTTGAATCAAACTCAGTCATAAAGGCTCTAAAATCATCGACTGGTACCTGCCGGGTTATGTCCTCAAATTTTCGCTGGAGCGAGACATAAGTGTCCAGTTCTGGTATTCGCTGTTGTTGTTCACCTTGAAATCTTGCATACGCTTCTCTTGCTCTCTCAAAGACTTGACCTAAGGCGGCAAGGAGGGGCCTCCCGGTTGTAAAATTTATTATTCTTTCACGCTCAGCGAGCATCCTCTGAAAAGAGGATGTATCTTCAGGATCGAGCTGGTCCATAGAACGTCTGAACAGAAATTTTGACGTTCCTCTGACGGCAATTACGGCAGGTTCCTGCATTATTTCATCATAAGCTCTTTTTAACTCCCTCAAAATTTCTTTCAACGGCTCGTCTGAAACAGGAGGCTGGCTTTTTAAAAAGGCCGTATGGATAAAAGTAATAGAATCCAGGGAAGTCCATACGGGCGTTTGTCCATGCTGCCTTTCCACTGAAGTTCCTGTGAGTTCAGCAATTTGCTCCCTGACGCTCCTTAATTCTTCTGCCAGGCTTTCTATCTGTAAACTTTCTTCTGTCCTTTGGGTATGGTTATCCACGGAGCTGTGTATCCTTAAGCTTTCCTCTGTCCTTTGGATACGGTTATCCATGGAGCTTTCAGCAAAAGGGGCAGGGCTAGATCCTTGAGCCTGATTATTTATTGAAAAGCTGGCGTCATAATAAGAGACCGGCTTTTCTATCCCCGATGAGCCGCTGGCGGAAATGATGAAAGAAGAAGCAGGGGAGAAAGATAACTCTCTGGCATTCTTTAATTTTTCTCTTTGCAACGCATCGGTTAATATTTTGATTTGCGTATCCTGATACGCTAATTGCTCTTTCAAGAAATGATCGCTAAAGCTTGCAAAGCCATTTCTGTTAGGTTTGATGGATATGGATTTATTAGTCAGTTTTCCATTGAGAGCCAGAGAGTCGGATGGCGCACGATTAAAAGAATTATTATTTTGGTTATCAGCTATTAAATTTTTTATTTGTTTACTAAGCGCCTCTATATTCTTTTTAAGAGTTTTATTCTCCCAGATCAACACTTGATTTTGCTCCAATAGCTTTTTGTTTAAGTAAGCCTTGTCCTGGTCAGCGTAAGCAATGGCGCTATAAGAGCTAAAAAATGCTATTAAAAATAAATAAATGTAATTTCTTTTCATTTTTTTCTCCTATAAATAAAAATACTATATTTCTTCAGGTATAAGAGCATCCATCATTTCAATATCGGCAATTTCAGTATTTGTGATCTCAATGCTATGTACATTCATCTGGGGATCCATTGACATGTGTGGTTTGCGCCAGGGTGTTTGATTATTATAAGGCTTGCCATACTTGGTTTGACCCCAATGGCCCGCTTTTCCAAAACGAAGCCTTGCGCTATCAAAAATCAATGCAGTTGACTCACCTTGCGCTATGCGTTTTGCCAACGTTTCGGGGAATTAACGCACCTTCAAAGATATGGCAAAGAATCAAGTCGCTTAAATGACCAAAGCCGGGAACCGGAATATCAGCCTTATTCGTTCTCTGAAGGACTTTAAAAAATCTGCTAATTTGTCTCATTCCTCAAATAAATAGACGGTAAAATATAAAGATAAGTTCAATATTTATTTCTTGGATTGAGTGAAAAATTTTTAATTTTTTCTTTATATGGCATTTTGAGAACTCATATGGCCCCAATAACCACACGTTAAAACATGCCGGGATTAACTGCAAGAAATTAGCCTCCTCTCCTGAACAAAGACTACTCAAACGGAATATGAGGTATGTCTAAAAATATAAAAAAAGGAGACCATCCAAAGAAAGCTGTTCCCAGGTAAATAAGAAGGAATAAACGCATCCATAAAAACGGCGGCGTTAGTGGTGCGTAACGACGAGGTGGGCATTAAGGGGGTCGGCCGGGTTAAAATGGGTATCATGCAAGGTGACGCTTCCGTAGGTATTGACCACGCCATTGACGGTTGATTCAAAGGTCAGGAC
>JACCDN010046133.1_pt1 | contig 12434 bp, 14 predicted proteins | sample 7441691 | NCBI WGS metagenome assembly JACCDN01 (sample SAMN15323439, study PRJNA562643) | freshwater metagenome | isolation source: river surface water | place: USA:Blue River Watershed | collected 2017-08-16 | reverse complement strand
CGGCCTTCCATGCGAGCACCGGGCCGACCACCGGGCTGGCCAGCTGAGATACCAGCACACCGGTCAGCACGACGATGGTCATGAAATCACTGCCGCCATTGAATGCGCCGCGCCAGCGGATCAGGATCAGGACGGTGCTGATGAACAGGAACACACTGCTGGCGAGGCTGACCCCGGCATACAGGCTGGCAGCGGCGGCAGCGCGCAGCAGCAGATGCAGCCGGTGGGCGCGCTCCGTGAACAGCCGGTCAAACAACGCGCGCATCCACCCCGGTGCATGCGCGACATCCTGACGCTGCAGCGCCCATGACCAGACCGCGCGTGCATTGCCGGTGTCCCGGATCCGCAGGAACTCGACCGTCTGGATCAGCAGACTGGTGGCAAGCAGGCACTCGAGCGCGCGCAGGCTCAGATAGAGATCCATCGCTTACCAGTCCATTGCCGGTGAGGTCAGCACGGCATCATGCTCGCCCGGCACCTCTTGCATCGCGGGTACCAGCCGCAGCTGGAACTGGTATTGGCGCGGCCATTCTCCTTCGCACTCGATCAGCCAGCGCGCGAGCTGGTGCACGAGCTGGTAGGTGACCAGCGCGCGCACGTCACCGCCCTCCGGCAGCACCGACAGATCGGCGCTCAGATGATCGATCAGATTCTGGTCTGCGAGGCGGAGATTGTTGACCGGGTTGTGCAGCAGGTCGCGCCAGCGGAAGGGCGCGCGGGGCATGAACATCTGCCATGACGACCATGCGCCGTCTTCGCCCGCCGTGCGCCAGAACAGGCGGGGCTGCTGGCCGGCGCCATGATAGAAGCGCCAGTTTGGAAAAAAGCTCCGAAGCAGGAACAGCCAGGGGCCCGAGATCACCCGACCGCGACGGGTCAGGCTGATGATCAGAAACAGGAAATAGCCGGCGATCAGGATCAGGCTCAGGGACTGGAGGGAGTCGGGCATGCGGTGACGGCCATCGCGCGGTGGGCGCGGAGCGGCAGGTTCTCGTGGAAAGCCGGGCTGTTATGTTGCGATCCGGCAAGTTTAAAGACGCGCCGGGCGAAAAACCAGCGTTTTGGCATCATGCGTTGCCGCGATCGTCGCCGTTTGGAGTTTCTTATTTACAATAGTTCTGAAAATTGCCAGAATGCGCGCATCCCGGCTTTGGGTCCCCTGCCAATGATGCGATTTCCTCTCTCCCGATGTGTCGCCATCGTCCTGCTGCTGAGCCTGTCCGGCTGCGCCAGTCAGTCCGAACTGACGGCGATTCGTCTTGATCCCAGTCATCCGAAATACCAGACCCGTGGCTGCAAGGAGAGCCTCGCTGCCGGCACGCTCCATCGCGACGTAAAAACCGCCACGATGGTCGCGGCACCGGCGCTGATCCTGATGTCGGGCGGCTTGCTGCTGCCGGTGGTCGCCGTGAACGCTGGTCTGGATGCCGCCGACCGGGTGGATGCGTCGAACATGGCGCACAACTGCGGCGGCCGCGCGCAGCCACCGTCCGAAATCGCCACCGATGTGGCCATCGGCGCCACGGTCGGTGTGGCCACGAGCGGGTTGTCGCCGCGATGAGCTCGGCCGGTGGCCGCTGCCTTTCGCCGCATCTGACGCCGCATCGTGGCGCGTGACACCACGGGCGGGCTGCGCTGGCACCTGCGCGCCTTCCTGCGGCGCGGGCAGTGGCGCGAGACCTCGGCGCAGATTGCCGACTGGCTCGATCAGGTCCATCCTTCTCACCCCGAATTGCTGCTGATCGGCGGCAGCGCCGGCTGGATGATGTCCGGCCGCTGGCTGCAGCGCTTTCGGCGCGTGGTGCTGGTGGATATCGATCCGCACGCACACTGGCTGTTCCGAGTGAACCATGGCCGCGCGCTGCGCCAGTCCGGCACGGTGCTGACCGCGCTGCAGGTGGACGCGTTGCAATCGCTCGAGGAACTGCTGTCGGCGCATCCGCAGGCATCAGTCTTGTTCGATAACGTGCTCGGCCAGCATGTGTACCGGGTCAGCAGCATCGAGCAGGCGGAAGCCGATCTCAACCGGTTGGCCACACGGCTCGCGGGAAGGGAGTGGGGCAGTGTGCACGACCTGTACTCCGGCCCGGCCGCGCCGCACCGGCTGCCCGCGCAACGGGTCAGCGGCTATGCGGCCGTGAATACCCTGCAGGGGCCGAGCGTCGGCGGGCTGACTGGCACACCGCTGCACAAGCGGCTGCTCGCGCAGGTGGGCGGCGGCGGCGAGTGGATGGATCACCTGACTTCGGGAGTCTTCCCGGTCGGCGCGGCAACCCGGCTGATTGCCTGGCCTTTTCAGCCGCAGTATGCGCACTGGCTGCAGGCCGGTTGGATGCCTGCCCCGCGCTGATGCCGGGCCGGGTTCAACTTTTGTCCGCTGCGGTCGATTCCCTGAAAGGCTAGACGAGCGCCGCTACAATCGTGTCCTGTGTTCCGTGAGGGCAACCCGTTTCCATGTCAAGTATCAAAGGTCTGCAATGAAAGCTAAGCTACTGTCTGCATCGCTTGCACTGATGTTTGCTGCCTGCGCGCATGCCGGCGGTCCTGATCCGGAATGGGCGTACGAGGGCGAGAAAGGCTCGCGCAGCTGGGGGAAGCTCGATCCCGCATTCAAGACCTGCGGGCTGGGCAAGCGCCAGTCGCCGATCAATATCGAGGAGCGTGAGGCCGAGCGTGGCGGTCTGAAGCCGATTCCGTTCAGTTACAAGGCGGGACCGGGCGAGATCGTCAACAACGGCCACACCATTCAGGTGAATCTGGCCAATTCTGGTTCAGCGCGCTTCGATGGCCTCGAATACCGGCTCGCGCAGTTTCATTTTCATACACCCAGCGAAGAAAAGATCAATGGCATGGCGACGCATATGGTCGCGCATCTGGTGCACCGCGCGGGCGACACCAAACTTGGCGTGGTGGCCGTGCTGATCAAGCTCGGCAAGGAGAATGCGGCGCTCAAGCCGGTGTTTGACAACCTGCCGCCTAGCGAGGGCAAGACTGCACCGCTGGCCAGCTTCAATCCGGCCGATATCCTGCCCACCGATCCGACCTATTTCGCCTATGTGGGCTCGCTCACCACGCCGCCCTGCACCGAGGACGTGAAGTGGCATGTGATGAAGACGCCGATCGAGATTTCGTATGCGCAGCTGGCCGCGTTCAAGAAGTTGTACCGGATGAATGCGCGGCACACGCAGCCGACCAACGGGCGCCGTGTGCAGGTGATGACACCGGATGCGGTGAGTGGTGCGACCGCAGCTCCGGCAGTGGCACCGGCAGCGAAGTCGGGCGGTCAGCACTGAGCATGACCGTGCGGGAGCGCAGTGGCTGAGTTCGTGGCCGCTGCAGTGGCCGCTGTAGTGGCCCGTGCCGTCGCCGATACCGGCGGCGCAGTCCCTCAGATTTTTTCGAGGGACTGGTGCAGGCGCAGGATTTTTTCTTTCAGCTCGGGACGTGCATCCATCAGCTCGGCGTTCGGCACCAGTTGCCTGCGTGCCTCCGGTTCGGCAGGTGCCTCCACCGGCCTCTCGCTGCGTGCAGGCGAGGGCAGATAGATCGCTGTAATAACGATGCTGAGCATCAGCCACAGTATCCACACGCTGCCCGACGACACCTGACCCAGCACCGCCAGCGCACTGAAGTCACTCAGCCAGCTGCCCCAGGACAGCCGCAGCCACCAGAGCAGATTCCCTTGCGCGACCGAGATCCACGCATACACCGCGAAGAAAAGCAGCCAGTTCAGTGCGAGCAGGGAAGTCGCGCGACGCGAACGAGTGACCATGATGCGTGAGTAATTACGGCTTGAGCGCAGAGACGAGTTTGTCGCTCAGCGACTCGGCGATCTGCAGGCGCAGCTTCGAGGTTTCATGCACTTCCTGTTCGCTGCGATAGGCAGAGACCACCAGCTCGGAGGCCAGATGGCGCACGCTCTCGATTTCCTTGCCCAGTGCAAGGATGCGGTCTTCGAGTGCTTTCTTTTCCTGCAGCTTGGTGCCGATCAGCCGGATCGCGGCATGCACCTGTGTCCATGCCTGAAGGCGCGGATCGTTGATCTGCAGGCTGTCGAATACGTCCTGAATCGACTCGCCCAGTGCGACCAGCGCCTCGGCAGAGTACTGCTCGCCGTGCAGCGCCTCGTCCGGGGTGCCGACGTGAGGTTCAACGCGAGCCTCCATGCGCGGATGATCGGTGATGGACACCACCTCGGCCGTTGCAGGGGTTCCTGCCTCGGCCCATCCGCTTTTCGGCTCAAAGCGCATCATGGTCGGTTTAGACGATGCTTTTCCCATAATCACGTCCCTTTTTTAAAGACTCGCCCAAAAAAATATTGAATACACGAAAAATATTGTTCTATACTCCGCGTTATATTATGGCAAAATTTCCCCTGAAGCAATATTTACTTAGGGAATTCGCCTCAAAATCAAAGGCTTGCGGCAAAATCAGAGGATTCTCATGAGCAAGGCGCTAAAAATACTGATCACCAGCCAAAAGGGCGGTGTGGGCAAAAGCACTGTATCTGCCAACCTGGCCGCCTATTTTGCCTATATATCGGGTAAGAAGACCTCGCTGATTGATTTTGATCATCAGGCGACTTCCGGAAAATGGGTGAAAAAAGCTTACCCGATTGGCATTCATTGCGAGACCGTTGACCTGCCCAATGCCAAGGGATCAGGCGTCGCGCTGCTGAAAGCCAAGGAATCGCTGCGCAAGGCCGTCGATACGATGGAAGTCATGATCGTCGACCTGACCTGGGCAGACGTGCTGCCGCCGGATTTCCTGTTCGAGTTCGATCTCGTGCTCGTGCCCAGCTCGCTGTCGCGAGTCGAGCTCGACAGCACGCTGGAATTCGTCAATCGTTTTTCCTTCGTCTTCAATTCCCGCCTGCGCAACCCGCCGAAACTGGTGATCGTGCCCAGCCGCGTGGACAATCTGCAGACCTACGAAGGCATCTTCTCGAAGTCGTTCAGTGCGGGATTCTTCCTGTCGCCGCCGGTCATGTACAGTAACAGCGCGGGCGATTTCTTTGGCAATGAATTCTTCGTCATGACCAGCAATGAGCAGGTGCGCGAGAACTTCATGGACTTTGGTCGTTCGATCGAGCAGCTCGGGCAGACCGAGGCAGATATCCGCCAGTCGTCGAAACAGGCGGCGCTGACGCAAAAGGTCAGCGGTTCCATCCTTGACCGCTTCCGTGCGGTTCGCAATTCCACGCCCGAGCCCGTGCCGCGCCCGGCCGCCAATGACAGCGCGCGCGTGCCGATGGCGCGCAACCGCATCAAGGCTGCGATTCCCTCATTTCTGATGATGGGCCGGGACGGCTGAGCTTACTTCTTTCCGCCGTCGCCCTCACCGCCCGGAGCCGGCGCGGTGCCGTAGAGGATGGTGGCCACCTGAGGATTGTCAGCGGCAATCGCTTCCAGCAGTGAATCCACTTCGGTCGCGAGCGCGGCCGAGTCGGCCGTGCCCATCCATTGCGAGCGATTGTTCCTGATCATCAGCAACTGATCGACCGAACAGTTCTTCGCGCGCTTCTTCAGCCAGTTCATTGCCTGAGTACGACGCTTGGTGGTGTCGTAAACATCCATGCCAATAGCACGAAATTCCGCAACGACACAGGGCGGGCCATCGGCCTTGGCGGTCTTCTTGCGGTCTTTGTCTTCGGCGGGCGGCTCCGCAGTTCCGGCTGCGGCGGCTGCCTTGGGATCGGCGGGCTTGCCGTCGGCGGGTTTGCCGTCTGGCGTTTTCTGCGCGGGCGCGGGCTTGGCGGCCTCTGCGGTTTTTTTCTGATCAGCGGCGGGTGCGGTCTTCGCGGCATCGGCCGCAGTGGCTGCATTGGCTGCATTCGCTGAAGGCTTAGGCTCAGCCGGCTTCGCTGCGGGCGCATTCTGCGCGATGGCGCTGGTGGCTGTGATGGCCAGCAGCACTGCGCCCATGACCGTGGCTCGGCTCAGGCCATTCATGCGGCTCATGCCCGCCCCGCGACATCCTGATACAGGATGGTGATACTGATGCGCCGGTTGCGCGGATCGGCCGGATTGTTCGGCACGTAGGGCACGGTGTCGGCCACGCCTTCGATGCGCTGGAAACGGCTTTCCGGCAGTCCGGCCTCCTGCAGCAGACGGCGGGTCGTTTCCGCGCGCATGCCCGATAGCGACCAGTTGCTATTCACGCCATCGTCAAACGCGAGGCTGTCCGTGTGGCCACGCACGGCGACCTTGTTCGGCATTGATGCGAGTGACTTGGCGACTTCGCGGATCAGCGTCATCGCGCGCGCCTGCATCTTGTTGGTGCCGAGGCCGAACATCGAGAAATCGGCCTTGTCGATCACCTCGATGCGCAGGCCGTCTTTCTCGCGAATGAACTTCACCTGATCCTTGATCTTCTCCAGTTCCTTGTTCATCGAGAGCTTTTCGCGGACTTCCTGCTCGAGCTTGTCGAAATTCTTCTGGTCGGCCTCGGCGGCAATGCGCTGGCGCTCTTCGGCGGAGAGTTCGTCCGGGTTCTTGTCCTTGGTCTCGTCCTTGGTCTTGCCGTCGCCGGACTGGGTGCCCGCCTCGGAGCGCGGCGTCTCGCGCTCGAACATGCTGGTGGTTTTTCCGGCATAGGGCATGCCATCGCTATCCAGCACCGAGAAGCCGCCCATCAGCCCGCCCGGCCCCGGGCGATCGCTCATTTCCACATTGCTGTGCGAAGTCGGCTTGAAGTAGTCGGCGATGCTCTTGCGCTGGTCTTCATTGGTCGAGCCGAGCAGCCACATCAGCAGGAAGAATGCCATCATCGCCGTCATCATGTCGGCCAGTGCGATCTTCCACGCGCCACCATGCGCGCCGGCATGGTCGGCATCAAGCTTCTTTTTCTTGACAATGGGCTCTAGCGCCGGCGCAGCTTCTGCGGCGGGCGCGTCGGGAGGTGCGCCCTCGGCGCCCTCGGCAGGCTTCTTGTCGTCGGCTTCCTCAGCCATCCTGATTTCCTGATCGGACGATGAGACAGTGATATCGACCGCAGTCGGCGAAAATGTAGTGCTCGCCGACGGATCGAACCCGGTTGTGTACTTTATGCAAGATGATACCGCACAATTTCTTTAGGGCATCATTCTGTCCGGCGTTTGTCCTTGTCGATTTGTCCTTGTCGTTTTGCCCGAGTCCGCCGTCATCCGTCATCCATCCTGTCCCCGGAGCCTCATGCGCTGTTGCCAACCTCTGAATCCCTCCCTCCGGCGTTATCGCACTTCGTGGCGGCGGCTGGCGCAGGTGGCGCTGGTGGCGCTGCTGCCCGGCCTGCCGGCGGCCGCCCGGTCGCCGGAGTCGCCTGACGCCAGCCCCGAGGCCGCGTCGGCCATTCAGGCCAAATCGCTGGTCCGCGCGCGCCACTGGATGGCGGCTGCGGCCAACCCGCTGGCCACCGAGGCCGGCACTTCGGTGCTGCGCGACGGCGGCTCGGCGGTGGATGCGGCGATTGCGATGCAGATGGTGTTGGCGCTGGTCGAGCCGCAGAGCTCCGGGCTCGGCGGCGGCGCCTTCCTGCTCGCGTATGACGCGCAGCACCTGCGGGTGCGCAGCTATGATGGCCGCGAGACCGCGCCACGGGCCGCGCTCGAAGAGCGCTTCCTGGTCAACGGCAAGCCGCGGCGCTTCGGGGAGGCGGTGAACAGCGGGCTGGCTGTCGGCACGCCGGGGCTGCTGCGCATGCTGGAGCTGGCGCACCGCCGGCATGGCAAGCTGCCGTGGGCGCAGCTGTTCGCACCGGCGATCCGGCTGGCCGAGCAGGGCTTTCCGGTATCGCCGCGGCTGCACGGGCAGATCACAGGCAACCGCGAGCTGCGCGCGCAAAGCGCCGCGCGCGCCTATTTCTATCCGGGCGGCGAGGCAGCACCCATTGGTCACCTGCTGAAAAATCCGGCGCTGGCCGAGGTGTTCCGGCGCGTCGCTCGCGACGGCGCGCGCGCGTTTTACGAGGGCGAGATCGCGGACGATATCGTGGCCGCCGTGCGTTCGCATCCTGTCCCGGGCGACCTGAGTCATGAGGATCTTGCGCGCTATCGTGCGCTGGAGCGTGAGCCGCTGTGCGCAGCCTATCGCGCGCAGCGCCTGTGCGGGATGGGCCCGCCCTCATCCGGCAGTCTGGCGGTGCTGCAGATGCTGGGCATGCTGGAGCAGCACCGGGTAGACGAGATGATGCCCGGCTCGCTGGAGGCCGTGCATTACTTTGCCGAGGCGGGGCGGCTCGCCTATGCGGACCGCGAGCGCTATCTGGCCGATCCGGAGTTTGTGACCGTGCCGGTCAAGGCCTTGCTCGATCCCGCCTACCTGCACGCGCGCGGTGCGCAGATCGACAGCCGGATCAGCATGGGTGTCGCACTGCCCGGCGATCCGGTGAATTCGCTGCGCCGTCGCGGCAGTGATCAGGCGCTGGAGGTGCCGTCAACGACCCATCTGGTTGCGCTCGATCGTCAGGGCAATGGCGTGTCGATGACGAGCACGATCGAATCCGAATTCGGCAGCAAGATTTTCGTGCGCGGTTTTTTGCTGAATAATCAGCTGACAGATTTTTCCTTGTCGCCTCACGATCCCGAGGGCAGGCCGGTCGCGAACCGTGTCGAGCCGGGCAAGCGGCCGCGCAGCGCAATGGCGCCGATGATCGCCACTTCCGGCGGCAAAGTGACGCTGCTGGCGGGCTCGCCCGGAGGCAGCGCGATCATCAATTTCGTCGCCAAGACGCTGATTGGCGTGATCGACTGGAAAATGACGGTGCAAGAGGCGATTGCGCAACCAAACATGGGCAGCCGCAACCGCGACACCGAACTCGAGCGCGGCACGGCGCTGGAAGCGCTGCAGTCAGGCTTGCGGCAGAAAGGTCACCGCGTCACCATCCTGCCGCTGACCAGTGGCGTGCAGGCCATTGTGCAGGATGCCGGTGGTCTGACCGGCGGCGCGGATCCGCGTCGCGAGGGTCAGGCGGCCGGGGAATGATTGATGTTGTTCACGGAGATGTCGATGGCCCCACGCCTGTCTGAAAAACCTGACCATGAATGCGCTGAACCCCGCGCTGAGCCCCGCGCTCAACTACGCATTCAACAACGCCGTCAACGATGGGGCTGCGGCGCACGCCGGCCGTCCTCGCTGCTGCTCGCTGCGCTGAGTTCCCTGCTCTGTTCGCTGCCACTGGCCCACGCGCAGGCAGACACCCTGAAAACCATCGCCGGGCGCGGTTCAGTGACGCTCGCCTATCGCGAGTCATCGATACCGTTCAGCTATCTGGAAGCGCCCGGCAAACCGGTGGGCTTCGGCATGGACATCGCGCATCGCGTGGTGGACGAGATCCGCAAGGCCACCGGCAAAAAAGACCTGCGCGTCAACTATCAGGCCGTGACCTCGCAGAACCGGGTGCCGCTGGTCGCGAACGGCACGGTCGATCTCGAATGCGGCTCGACCACCAACAATGCGGCGCGCGCGAAAGACGTCGCCTTTGCGGTGAACCACTTCTATGCGGCGTCGCGGCTACTGGTGCGCAAGTCGCAGAACGTGAAGCAGCTGGCCGACCTGAACGGCAAGACGGTGGCCACGACCACCGGTACCACGACCTTCGGACAACTGCGCAAGCTCAGTCTGGAAAAGCGGCTCGATCTCGAGGTCGTGCCCGCGAAGGATCATGCCGATGGTTTCCTGCTGCTGGAATCCGGACGCGCAAAAGCGTTTGCGATGGATGATGTGCTGCTCGCCGGGCTCCTGCTCAATGCACGGACGCCCGCAGAGTTCGAGATCGTCGGCGAGTCGCTGCAGATCGAGGCCTATGCATGCATGCTGAAAAAAGACGATCCTGCGTTCAAGAAGCTGGTGGATGACACGATCACCGGCATGATGCGCTCCGGCGAATTCGAGAAGCTGTACCGGAAATGGTTCCTCTCGCCGATACCGCCGCGCGGACGCAGCCTCGACCTGCCGATGTCGGAGCGGCTGAAGGCCTCGCTGAAGTCGCCGTCCGATCAGCCCACCAGCTAACCGGGACACGGGCATGCACCGGCGCGCGCGATGAACTGGGACTGGGCCGTCTTTTGCCGCGGCACGCTGTCGGGCGAGGCGACCGCCTGCCTCGGCATGCCGGGCGATATCAGTTACCTGCAGTGGATGTTGTCTGCCTGGGGATGGACTGTGACGGTGGCCGCACTCGGCTTCCTGATCGCACTGAGCCTGGGCATCGTGATCGGCATGCTGCGCACGACCCGCTGGCGTGGCGTGGTACTGCTGGCCTCGGGATGGACCGAGGTCTTTCGCAATATCCCTTTGCTGGTGCAAGTCTTCCTCTGGTATCACGTGCTGCCACTGATCCTGCCCGCGCTGGGTGGACTGCCCACGGTGCTGCTCGCATCGTTGGCGCTGGGGCTGTTCACGTCCGCGCGCATCGCCGAGCAGGTGCGCGCCGGGCTGCAGTCGCTGCCGGCCGGGCAGTGGCAGGCCGCGCGTGCGCTGGGCCTGAGCGAGCCGCAACTGTATGCGCGGGTGCTGATGCCGCAGGTGCTGCGCATCATCGTCCCGGCGCTGACCTCCGAGGCAATGAATGTCGTCAAAAACTCGTCTGTGGCCTTTGCCGTGTCGCTGACTGAGCTGACCCTGTTCGCGATGCAGGCACAGGAAGAGACCGGGCGCGGACTGGAGATCTACGCTGGCGTCACCGCGCTGTATGCGCTGACGGCATTCGGCGTGAACCGCGTGATGGCGCTGATCGAGCGACGCACGCGCTTGCCGGGAAGGCTGGGCGCGCGATGACCTTCGATCTGAGCCTCGATCTGAGTTTTTTCAGCAGCGAGCTGCTGCGCGACTACCTGTGGCGCGGGCTGCTGTTCTCGCTGCAGCTGACCGTGATCGCGACGGCCGGTGGCCTGTTGCTGGGCAGTCTGCTCGCGCTGATGCGGCTCTCGGGGCGGCGCTGGCTGGCGTGGCCGGCGGCCGCCTATGTGAACCTGATGCGCTCGGTACCGCTGGTGATGGTGCTGCTGTGGTTCTTCCTGCTCGTGCCGTTCGTGCTGGGTCGCGCGACCGGCGCCGAGCTGTCGGCCGTGATCACCTTTGTCGCCTTCGAGGCCGCGTTCTTTTGCGAGATCGTGCGCGCCGGTGTGCTGGCGATACCGCGCGGGCAGCTGATGGCAGCACAGGCGCTGGGGCTGCCCTACGTGCCGGCGATGCGCCTGATCATTCTGCCGCAGGCGCTGCGGCACATGATGCCGGTGCTGCTGACGCAAGTGATCGTGCTGTTCCAGGATACCTCGCTGGTGTATGCAATCGGCGCCTATGATCTGCTGAAAGGCTTCGAGGTCGCCGGCAAGAACTTCGGCCGGCCGGTGGAAGCGACTCTCGCCGCCGCCGCCGTGTATTTCCTGATCTGCTTTGTCTTGTCGCTGCTGGCCCGGCGGCTGCAGCAGTCCCTGTCCGTGAAAGGTGGCCGTTGATGAGTGCCGACGATGCAATGATCCGTATCGATCACGTGAGCAAATGGTATGGCGAGTTTCGTGTGCTCGACGACTGCACCGCGTCCATACAGCGCGGTGAGGTGGTCGTGGTCTGCGGCCCCTCGGGTTCGGGCAAGTCCACGCTGATCAAGACCGTGAATGCGCTCGAGACCATTCAGCAGGGGCAGGTGACGGTGGAGGGTATCGCCGTGCACGATCCGCGCTGCGATGTGCAGGCGCTGCGCGCGCGGGTGGGCATGGTGTTCCAGCATTTCGAGCTGTTCCCGCACCTGACGGTGCTGGAGAACCTGACGCTGGCGCAGGTCAGGGTCAAAGGGCGGGGCCGCGATGAGGCAAATGCGCGCGCGATGGCGTTGCTGGAACGCGTGGGGCTGGCGTCGCAGCGTGACAAGCATCCGGCTTCGCTGTCCGGCGGCCAGCAACAGCGGGTGGCGATTGCCCGCGCGCTGGCGATGGATCCCAGCGTGATGCTGTTCGACGAGCCCACGTCGGCGCTGGATCCGGAAATGGTGGGCGAGGTGCTGGACGTGATGGTCGCGCTGGCGGGCGAGGGCATGACGATGATCTGCGTCACGCATGAAATGGGCTTTGCCCGGCGCGTCGCCGACCGCGTGCTGTTCATGGATCAGGGACGTATCGTCGAGGATTGCGCGAGCGACGAGTTCTTCGCCCATCCCGAGCGCCGCGAAGAGCGCACCCGCGCGTTTCTGTCGCGGGTGCTACGCGACTGAGCCTGCGCCGGTCAGATCTCGATCTTGGTGCCTAGCTCCACCACGCGATTCGGCGGGATCTTGAAGAAGTCCGACGGTTTTGCCGCGTTCTGCATCATCCAGGCGAACAGGCGCTCGCGCCAGAGCGCCATGCCCGGCAGGTTGCTCGGCACGACAGTGTCTCGCGCCAGGAAGAACGAGGTATCGGCCAGTTCCAGCGCCATGCCGTGCTGCTGCTCCAGCAGGGCCAGCACCTGATTGATATCCGG
>JACCDN010471534.1_pt1 | contig 12438 bp, 11 predicted proteins | sample 7441691 | NCBI WGS metagenome assembly JACCDN01 (sample SAMN15323439, study PRJNA562643) | freshwater metagenome | isolation source: river surface water | place: USA:Blue River Watershed | collected 2017-08-16 | reverse complement strand
TGCGGCAAAGAAGGTCAAAGCGTACCCGTCGGAGTCGGCCAGCCTACTTTGCGCATTGAGCAAATGACTGTCGGCGGCACAGCCTAAAAGGCAGTCTTGGCAATCAGGCTTTAGAATAGAAGCCATGAGCACGAAACCCCAAAATCCTCAAGAGAGCTGGTACGCGAGCATCGATAAGACCTCGGCGACCGATGATCAACGTGTAGGCAACATTACCGTATTGCCTCCCCCTGAGCATTTGATCCGTTTTTTTCCAATCTCAGGAACTCCTACGGAGAAATTAATCGGCCGTACTCGCGAGAAAATCCGCAATCTCATTCACGGCAAAGACGATCGTTTGCTCGTCATTATTGGACCTTGTTCAATTCATGATCCAGCAGCAGCCTTAGAGTATTGCCAACGTCTGCTCAAAGAGCGTGCGCGTTTTGCTGATGACCTTGAGATTGTGATGCGGGTTTACTTTGAAAAACCACGCACCACAGTTGGTTGGAAAGGGCTAATCAACGATCCTTACTTAGATGAGAGCTTCAAGATTGAGGAAGGTCTGCGTATCGCTCGGCAAGTATTAATGGAAATTAATCGCTTAGGTATGCCAGCTGGAAGTGAGTTCCTCGATGTGATCTCCCCACAGTACATTGCTGATTTAATTTCATGGGGCGCTATTGGCGCCAGAACTACAGAAAGCCAAGTTCACCGCGAACTCAGTTCTGGTCTGTCTGCGCCAATTGGCTTTAAGAACGGAACGGATGGCAATATCAAAATTGCGACGGATGCAATTCAAGCGGCCAGACGTCCTCATCACTTCCTTTCTGTCCACAAGAATGGCCAAGTGGCCATTGTGGAGACCAAGGGTAATAAAGACTGTCACGTTATTTTGCGGGGCGGCAAAGAGCCAAACTATGAAGCGAAGTATGTGCAAGCTGCTTGCGCAGAATTAGAAGCTGCCAAGTTACCTGCCACTCTGATGATTGATCTCTCGCATGCTAACTCGAGCAAACAACATCAGCGTCAAATGGATGTAGCAAACAATGTAGCGCAACAAATTGAGGCGGGGTCAAACCAGATTTTTGGTGTGATGATTGAAAGCCATCTAAATGCGGGTGCTCAGAAATTTACGCCTGGTAAGGATGACCCCAAGCAATTAGAGTACGGCAAGAGCATCACGGATGCTTGCATCAACTGGGATGATTCGGTAAAGGTTCTAGAGCGTCTTGCCCAAGCGGTTCGTAAACGTCGGCGCTCCTAATTTGGCATAAGGCACGCGGACTTCGGTCCGCGTTTTTCTTATCCGGCTAAACCTCATTGGCTTTATTTTGGTTCTTCCATAAAACGTCTTGCCCACCGGCTGCGCGATTAAGAACACGAGCCAAGACAAAGAGAAGATCAGATAAACGATTAACGTATTGGCGGGGTGAATCATGAATGGGATCCGCCCAACCCAGTTTTACAATCGAACGCTCAGCTCGACGGCATACAGTTCGGCAAACATGAGCTTGTGCAGCGGCACGTGTTCCGCCTGGAAGAATAAATTCCTTGAGGGGTGGCAAACTTGCGTTGTATTCATTCAGCCAAACATCAAGTTGCTCAACCTGCTCGATCTTAAGGAGTGTGTAGTTCGGGATACACAACTCCCCCCCTAAATCAAATAAATCATGCTGAACACGTAACAGAAGATTGCGCAGATCTGTTGCAATTGCTGAGGGAAACTCTTCAGTCATTAATACACCGATCTGGGAGTTGAGCTCATCCACATCACCCATAGCGCAAATGCGCAAATGATCCTTTTCAACCCGGCTGCCATCCCCCAAACCGGTCATTCCGGCATCACCGGTACGTGTTGCAATCTTTGAAAGTCGATTTCCCATGAACTGATTATAGGTAAATGGCTAAAATAAGCAGATGAACGCTCCTCAAGTCCCCGCAGAAGTCCTAAATTTGCAAGCCAAGCAAGCTCTTTTGGTTGCGGCCCTCAAGCCCATCTTGGCTGAGGATGCCCTGCTATGGCAACCCGAAGACACCATCCCCTATGAATGTGATGGATTGGCGGCTTACCGAAAAATGCCCCTAGCCGTCGCACTCCCTGAAAACGAGGATCAGGTTGTCCGCATTCTTAAGGTTTGTCATGCGATGCAAGTACCAGTAGTTCCTCGAGGGTCTGGGACGGGCCTGTCGGGGGGCGCTATGCCAATCGAGCAAGGCCTGGTTTTATCTTTGGCCAAGTTCAAATCCATATTGCATGTTGACCCCTTTACACGAACTGCCGTTGTTCAACCCGGTGTGCGCAACCTAGCGATCTCAGAAGCGGTAGCTAAGCATGGTTTGTACTATGCGCCCGACCCATCTTCCCAAATTGCGTGTTCCATTGGCGGCAATGTCAATGAAAACTCGGGTGGGGTTCATTGCTTAAAGTATGGACTTACACTTCATAACGTCTTGCGCGTACGCGCTGTATTGATGAATGGCGATGTCGTTGAGTTCGGCAGTATGGCTCCCGATGCTCCTGGCCTTGATTTACTTGCCGTACTAATTGGTAGCGAAGGAATGTTGGGCGTGGTGACAGAGGTAACGGTGAAATTAGTACCAAAACCCAAATTAGCGCGGGTCATCATGGCCAGTTTCGATGACATTGAAAAAGGCGGGAATGCGGTTGCTGCCATTATTGCCGCAGGCATTATTCCAGCTGGTCTTGAAATGATGGATAAAGCCACTACCCGCGCGGTCGAAGAATTTGTTCATGCTGGCTATGACCTCAATGCGGAAGCTATCCTGCTGTGCGAATCTGATGGCACACCTGAAGAGGTTGAAGAAGAGATTGCACGAATGAACGCAGTGCTTGAACAACAAGGTGCCAGCCGAATTCAGGTCTCGCAGAATGAAGCGGAGCGCTTACGCTTTTGGAGTGGCCGCAAAAACGCCTTTCCAGCTGCCGGACGAATTGCTGCTGACTATTACTGCATGGACGGTACGATTCCGAGGCGTCATATTGCTACGCTTCTGCGACGCATTAAAGGCATGGAAGAAAAGTATGGTCTGGGTTGCTTAAATGTTTTCCATGCGGGCGACGGCAATATGCACCCACTGATTCTGTTTAACGGCGCCGATCCAGAAGAATGGCATCGTGCTGAAGAATTTGGCACCGAAATTCTGGAGGCCTGCGTTGAGTTAGGCGGCACCATTACTGGTGAGCATGGAGTCGGTATCGAAAAGATTAATTCGATGTGCGTGCAGTTCGGCGAACAAGAACGCGAACTTTTTTGGGGTGTGAAGGCGGCTTTTGATCCAGAACGCCTTCTAAACCCAGATAAAGCCATTCCCACCCTCAATCGTTGCGCTGAATACGGCAGAATGCGAATAAGTGGCGGCGTTCTCCCCCACCCAGAACTGGAGCGCTTCTAAGCATGAGTGAAGCAATTCTGAACCAGTTTCGCGAGCAAATTATTGATGCGGGAAAACAAAATAAGGTTTTATCGATTGAAGGCGGTGCGAGTAAATCATGGTTTGGTAACCCAAGCCACTGTCAAACATTAAGCACGAAGGAGTACCAAGGTATTTTGGATTACCAACCGGAAGAGTTGGTTATTACCGCATGTGCTGGCACTCCCATCACAGAAATTGAGGCCTTACTGTCTCAAAAAGATCAAATGCTTGCATTTGAACCGCCACACTTTGGCGACCAGGCAACTTTTGGGGGTGTGATTGCTGCCGGTCTTGCCGGCCCAGCCCGAATTAGTGCAGGTAATTTAAGAGACTTTGTTTTGGGCACCCGCATCATGGATGGTCGCGGCGAGGATCTCTCCTTTGGCGGCAAGGTTATGAAAAATGTTGCGGGATACGATGTTTCTCGTTTGCTACCAGGATCGCTGGGAACCTTAGCGCTTTTACTAGAAGCCTCGGTAAAGGTCTTGCCTAAGCCTGCAGCAACAGCAAGTTTGCGTTGCTCCGTTTCACAAGAGCGCGCCTTACGCATTCTTAATGATTGGGCAGGTCAACCACTCCCATTAAATGCAAGCGCATGGATTGGTAGTGCTACTGGGGAAGGCCAACTAACGATTCGTTTAGCAGGCGCTAATGCCGCTGTTGGCTCTGCCAGCAAAATGATGGTTGAAGCACTTCAGGCGCAAATTCTAGACCCGCTAGAGGCTAATGCTTTTTGGAAAGATCTGCGTGAACAAAAACATGTTTGGTTTACAGGGCTTACATCTGGGCAAGCACTATGGAGACTATCCTTACCCGCTAACTGCCCAAGCTTAACCTTCCCATCCGAATTTAATCCAATGACGATTCTGGAATGGCATGGACAACAACGCTGGGTTCAAGGGCCAGCAAATCCAATGACAGCAGATACCCTCATGAAACTTTGTCAGCAATATGGTGGTCATGCCAGTTGCTTTAGAAACAATGGTAATGAGCAGTTTCAACGGTTTACCCGCTTGCAATCCAATCCCCTCACCGCTGGCTTAGAGGCTGTCCAAAAACGCTTGCGCCACTCGTTTGATCCTTTTGGAGTTTTCACTACAGGGCGCCTACCGTAACTATGGAAACTAAATTAGCACCCCAATTTATTAATACCGCAGATGGTATCGAAGCAAAGCGCATCCTTGGCAAATGCGTCCACTGTGGTTTCTGTACGGCAACCTGTCCAACCTATCAATTACTAGGCGATGAGTTAGATGGTCCGCGCGGTCGTATTTATCTCATTAAGCAAATTGCTGAAGGTCAGCATCCCACAGAAAAAACACGGGGTCACTTAGATCGCTGCCTTACCTGCCGCAATTGTGAAAGTACCTGCCCTAGCGGAGTTGAGTACAGCAAACTGGTTGATATCGGACGGAAATGGGCTGAAGAAAAAACTCCAGCACGGCCAAGCACAGAAAGAGTCACCCGCTGGCTTTTAAAAGAAGGTTTAACAAATTCCACTCTGTTTAACACCGCGATGACTATGGGGCGCTTGGCACGCCCTCTCATGCCCGCCACTCTGAAACGTAAAATCCCGCAAGGTCTACCGGCAGGCCAACGTCCACAAAAGCAGCACGCGCGCAAGATGTTGATCCTTGAAGGTTGCGTGCAGCCGGGCATGCTACCCAATATCAATAATGCTACTGCGCGTGTTTTGGATGCGCTAGGTGTTGAGCTCATCAGCAGTAATAAAGCGGGTTGTTGTGGCGCGCTGCGCTATCACCTCAACGACCAAGATGGCGGGCTAATGGATGCCAAACGCAATATTGATGCGTGGTGGCCTTACATCGAGAATGGCAAAGACTCTGTAGAGGCCATCGTGATGAATGCCTCGGGCTGCGGAGTAATGGTTAAAGATTATGGGCATCTATTACATAAGGATCCCATCTATGCTGATAAAGCCAAGCGGGTTTCTGAACTTTGTAAAGATATCTCGGAGATCATGCCGCAGTTTCAGGCGCAGTTAGTGCAAAAAATTGGTCAAGGAAAAAAACAAGGGGTTGTTTATCACCCCCCCTGTACCCTGCAACATGGTCAACAAATCCGAGGTAAGGTTGAGGCTCTCTTGGAAAATCTGGGTATTGGTGTCAATTTATGCGCAGACAGTCATTTATGCTGTGGCTCTGCTGGCACCTACTCCGTGTTACAACCTGCGCTGTCAGAGCAGTTACGTAGCCAAAAAATCCACCATCTAGAAGCAGCATGTGCTAGCTCTGGTGCCAAAACAGTAGTGTCAGGCAATGTGGGTTGTATTAGCCACCTTCACCAAGACCACCTACCGGTGCGTCATTGGATTGAAATCATCGACCAACTACTGCCAAAGCAATAATGGGACGCATTACGAATCAATTGATGGCAGTTCAGCATCGCATTGATGCTGCTGCCGAAGAATATGGTCGCGACCCCCAAACTATTCAACTGATTGCAGTTAGTAAAACATTTCCAAGTTCAGCCATTGAAGAGGCTATGCATGCAGGACAAACTGCATTTGGGGAAAACTATGTCCAAGAAGCAGTAGAAAAAATCAAGCAGCTCGATAAATTACGCCCTTGGCTTGAGTGGCACTTTATCGGCCCACTGCAAAGCAATAAAACTGCCGATATTGCTGAGCACTTTGATTGGATGCACACCATTGATCGCTTCAAGATTGCCGAGCGCCTCTCCGTGCAACGTGAGCCTCATGCACGTCTTGGTCCGCTGCAGGTTTGCGTGCAAGTGAATATCAGCGGGGAAGAAAGCAAATCGGGTGTGCTACCTTCTGAAGTGCTTGCCTTGTGCGAACAAATTGCCCCCTTACGTGGCATCACTTTACGTGGCCTGATGGCGATCCCAGCACCCTCCCAAAATGTCCAGGAACAGCGAAAATCATTTGCTGCACTTCGCGAACTTTTTGAGTCAATCCGCTCAGGAAGGGAAATGCTGCCAGGTTTTCATAACTTTGATACCTTATCGATGGGCATGTCCGATGATCTTGAGGCAGCCATTGCCGAGGCTGCCACGATGGTTCGAGTCGGCAGTGCTATTTTTGGTCAACGCCCGCCAAGCGCTAAGATAGAGGCATGACCAAATCTAATCATATGAATACCCTTTTTATTGGTGGCGGCAATATGGGTCGCGCCTTAATTGGCGGTCTGCTCAAAAAAGGCTTTGATCCCAAATCCATATCGACTGTTGAAACCCATCCGCAAACAGCTGCGCAGCTAGTACAAGACTTCTCCATTCATGTTCTATCGACCCTTGCTAATGCACAAGAACAAGTCAATGCAGCACAAGCGGTTATCATCGCTGTCAAACCCCAAGACTTTAAGCCGATTGCATTTGAGTTATCGCATCTTCTTAAAAACTGTAGCAATGAACGTCCTCTCATACTGAGTATTGCTGCAGGTATTCGCACAAACGACATTGCGCATTGGTTGCATTATGAAAACTGTGTACGTGCAATGCCAAATACACCTGCTTTAATTAACCAGGGAATGACAGGCTTATTTGCGTCGCCTGCAGTGAGCGAGATCCAACGAAAACGGGCAGAAACAATTTGCTCATCGGTCGGCAAAACAGTTTGGATTGATGATGAATCATTGATGGATGCAGTTACAGCGCTTTCTGGCAGTGGGCCTGCCTATGTTTTTGCATTCCTGGAAGCCCTTCAGTCTGGTGGCGAACGAATGGGTCTTCCCGCCAATACCGCCAGACAATTAGCCTATCAAACTGTTGTTGGCGCTGCTGCCCTAGCGATGCAATCGGACGAGTCACCTGCTACATTGCGCCAAAAAGTAACCTCCAAAGGCGGCACTACAGCTGCGGCTCTTGAGGTTTTGGAGCAAAAGCAGTGGCGCACTGTTTTAGAGGAAGCGCTCATCGCGGCCAAAGAGCGAGGCGCTCAAATGGCTAAAGAGCTCGGCGGCTCATAAGGCATTGCTTACTTTAATAGCAAGCCCAGTACGATTCCCATAAACAAACTAGCACCTAACCAGTTGTTATGTAAAAAGGCTTTGAAACAGGCTTCGCGCTGACGACTTGCAATCCAACGAAGCTCATAGAGGGCACATGCAAGAGCAAGGATCCAGCCTAGATAAAACCATTTACTCAGCTGCATTAGCTCTGCTACCCAGATTTGGGTAGCAAACAAAATACCGTAGCAAATTGAAATGGCGGTGACATCAAACCGCCCAAAGGTAATCGCGGAGGTTTTTAAACCCAAACGAATATCATCATCACGATCAACCATTGCATACGCTGTATCGTAAGCAATTGCCCAAAAGATGTTCCCAAAAAATAACACCCATGCTTCGAACGGAATCGTGTTTTGGATCGCCGCAAATGCCATGGGTATTCCAAAACCAAATGCGACTCCTAATACCGCCTGGGGTAAAGAAAAAAAGCGTTTGGTAAACGGATACACGCCAGCAATAATCACTGCAAATACCGATAACTGCTTAGTTAGCGTATTTAAAGGCTGAATCAATAGAAAAGAAATCAGTGCGAGGCCCAGTGCGATCGATACAGCTTCCTTCTTCGTAATCTTACCGCTCGTTAATGGGCGCTCTTTGGTTCGCTGTACATGTTTATCAAAATCACGATCTGCATAGTCATTGATTGCGCATCCGGCGCTGCGCATTAGCACGGTGCCCAAACAAAAGATGAAAAGCATTTGCATACTGGGCCAGCCATCGCTCGCAAGGAATAAACCCCAAAGAGTGGGCCACAGCAATAACAAGATGCCAATGGGCTTATCTAAGCGCACCAGACGAATATAAGACTGCAAACGCTGAGAAATCAGACTAACCTCGCCCCAGGCAAATCACATGCGCGAATTGTTCGTGCCAAAGCTTTCATCGCTTCCACGCGTGGGTAACCTTTGCGCCAAACCAGACTTACGCGTCTTGTCGGCTCGGGGTTTTCAAACGGAATGTAAATAATCAAACCATCTCGATCATCTGGATGAATTACTGAAGTCCTTGGTAATACGGTAATCCCGATACCACCAGCAACCATTTGGCGAATGGTTTCTAAAGACGAACCCTCAAAACTACGATGCTCACCCAAAGTAAGGCCTGAGCCAAAGCGGTTTAACTCAGGACAGACGCCTAATACATGATCTCTAAAGCAATGCCCCGCGCCCAGTAATAAAGTATTTTGCTCTTTGAGTTCTTTTTGACCAATCGCTTTACGATCTGACCACTCATGTCCTTTTGGAATCGCCACTAAAAATGGCTCCTCATAAAGATCAACAAAATCCAATCCTGCACTTGGAAATGGGTCGGCCAAAAGGGCGCAATCGAGCTCACCTTGTCGCAACATCTCAATGAGTCGAACAGTAAAGTTCTCTTCCAAGAATAAAGGGGCTTTTGGCAACGTATCGCGTGCAACCCGAACTAAGCTCGGCAATACATAAGGTGCCACGGTATAAATCGCGCCAAGGCGTAAGGGCCCAGACAAGGGGTCCTGCCCATGCTTAGCCAAATGCTTGAGAGCGTTTGCCTCTTCCAGCACGCGTTGAGCTTGCTGAATAATCACTGCACCCAATGTAGTCAGAGCCACATCAGAACTGGTTCGCTCAAAAATTTGGGTCTGCAGCTCTTCCTCAAGCTTTTTAATGGCAACCGATAAAGTCGGTTGGGAAACATGGCAAGCCTCTGCAGCGCGCCCAAAATGGCGCTCCCTAGCAACGGCAACGATATAGCGAAGTTCAGTTAAGGTCATACCCCAATTATCAAGCCTTTAGAAATTCTGTGCGCGATCCAACCCAACGCCCTAGATGTGCCTTCACCAAATCAGGATGCTCCGCCAAGAGTCGCTCAGCCAGCTCGTGGGCAATCTGAATCAACCATGCATCCCGTTGCAAGTCCACAAAACGCAACATTGCTTCACCAGATTGCTTGGCGCCCAGAAGCTCACCCGGACCCCGTAAGGCTAAATCTCGCTCTGCAATTACAAAACCATCGGATACCTCACGCAAGGTCTGTAAGCGCTCTTTGGCCGCGAGCGATAGAGGTTCTGAATACATCAGAATGCAAACCGAGTCGGCCGAACCTCTTCCCACCCTACCGCGTAACTGATGAATCTGAGCATAACCAAATCGCTCTGCATGTTCAATCACCATCAAGGCAGCATTAGGAACATCAACACCAACCTCAATAACAGTCGTAGAAACCAGAACGTCAATCTTGCCAGCCTTGAAGTTAGCCATGATGGAGGCTTTCTCTTCTGCCTTCAGTCGCCCATGAATCAAGGCAACACGATACTGAGTTAGAACAGCTGCCAGCTCGGCGTGACTATCGACTGCAGTCTGAAGTTGCAAAGCCTCTGACTCTTCGATCAAGGGGCAAACCCAGTAGGCCTGTAAGCCTTTTTGCAGCCATTGCTCTAATCCAGCAATCACTTCTTGGCGGCGCCCATCTTTCACCAATTTGGTAGCGATCGGTTTACGGCCAGGAGGGAGTTCATCAATCACTGATACATCAAGATCAGCATAGTAGGTCATCGCTAAGGTCCGTGGTATTGGCGTAGCCGACATCATGAGCTGATGGCAATAATAGGTTTCTGAGCCAATCCGTTGTGAGATCTCCAAGCGTTGGCGTACTCCAAAACGATGTTGTTCATCAATCACTGCTAAACCTAAAGCAGCAAAATGGACAGCCTCTTGAATTAATGCGTGCGTACCCACCACAATGTGCGCTTGTCCAGATTCAATAGACTCTTGCGCTTGCTTTTTGTCTTTACTCCTCATGCTGCCTGATAACCAGAGCACCGAAATCCCCAAAGGCTCAAACCATTCCTTAAACTTTAAATAGTGCTGTTCAGCCAAAATTTCAGTGGGTGCCATGATGGCTACTTGATAAGACCGTTCGACCATTTGAGCGCTGGCCAAGGCTGCAACAATAGTTTTACCGCTGCCCACATCACCCTGCAATAAACGGTTCATCGGAAAACTGGCCCGCAAATCATCACTGATTTGTGCCCATACGCTCCTCTGTGCGGCAGTCAACTGGAATGGTAGCGCGCTCAGTAATTGTTGCGTTAGCGAAGCTGTCTGTTTATTTGCCAATATCTGTGGGGGCGATGAACGGCCCTTACGTACGGCATGGGCTTGCTTCAGAGAAATTTGCTGAGCCAATAACTCTTCCAATTGCACTCTTCGCCAGGCAGGATGAGTTCGCTCCATCAACGCGTCTGTATCAGCATCTGCCGGCGGTTGATGTAAGTACATGACTGCATCCCGAAGGGTAAATTGCATAACGCCTTCAGCTGCCTTCCCCAAAAGGGTCTTCGGCAAAATTTCAGCTAAGACAGTATGCATACTTGGGTCGGAAAGCGCTCCCATCACTGCTTTACGAATCATCGTTTGACTAATTCCAGCAGCAACTGAATAAACTGGGGTTAAGCTTTTGGGCAATGGCGCGTCAGGGCTGATAGCGCGTACTGTTGGATGAACCATTTCAGGGCCTAAGTAGCCATCACGAATCTCTCCACGGACGCGCAAATGCGCTCCAATAGCCATCTGTTTTTGCTGGCTCGGATAAAAATTTAGCCAACGCAAGTTGAGCTCAGAGTGATCATCGGCGATTGTCACTAGCAGTTGCCGACGGGGACGATAGACAACTTGGCTGCGAATCACTATGCCCTGAGTTTGCACTGCCCCACTAGCACTCTTCATCAAGGCATCTTCGATCGTCCATAATTGGGTCTCGTCCTCATAGCGCATGGGCAGATGTAATGCCAATGCAGCGGGGCTGCCCAAACCGAACTTCTCGAGCAAGGCCTGAGACCCTACCCGAGTCGGTGTTTTGGCTGATTTTGGCAAGGGCTTTGTTCTCATGGTTAGAATCCCAACACCGATGGTAATACCATGCAACTATCTGACTTCAATTACGACCTTCCCCCCGAGCTCATTGCGCAGCATCCCTTAGCGGAACGATCTGCCAGCCGCCTATTAGAGCTTGCCCAGGCTGCGGATGGAAAACCACTATGCATTGATCGTTCATTTGGCGATATTGTGCAATTAATGAGCGAAAAGGATCTTTTGGTATTTAACGATACCCGAGTGATCCCAGCTCGCCTCTTTGGGCAAAAGGAAACCGGGGGTCAGGTTGAGCTATTGATCGAGCGGATTACAGGCCCCAATCAAGCCCTTGCTCAAATTAGGGCGTCTAAGGTTCCCAAGCCCGGTGGGCAAATTTTGTTGCGCTCTCGATTGCCGAACACCAGCTCAAGTGATACCCCAATCACCATCACCGTTTTAGGGCGAGCCAATCTTGGCGGTAGTAATGATTTTTATGAAATCGCTTTCCCTGAAAACGCCATGTCGGTCCTTGAAGCCTTCGGAGAGCTGCCTCTTCCTCCTTATATTGATCACACTCCGGATGACGATGACAGCAAACGCTACCAAACGGTCATGGCCAAGAATCCAGGGGCTGTTGCTGCCCCAACAGCGGGGCTTCATTTTGATGAAGGTATTTTGACAAAGCTCAGAGAGCGCGGTGTTCGCCAAGCTGCCATTACTCTGCATGTTGGCGCAGGAACATTCACACCAGTGCGACACGAAGATCTCTCTTTGCACCAAATGCATCATGAGTGGTATTCAATTTCGGAGACAACACTGCACGCTATCCGAGAAACACAAGAATGTGGCGGTAAGGTAATCGCTGTTGGCACGACTAGTCTACGTACCCTTGAGAGCTATGCAATCACCAAACAGATCGAGGGTGAGACAGACTTATTTATTACACCAGGCTTTCAATTTAAGATCGTTGATGCGCTGATCACCAATTTTCATTTACCGAAGTCAACCCTACTCATGTTAGTCAGTGCCTTTGCAGGAGTTGATCCAATCCGGCATGCTTACCAGCATGCCATTCAAGAACGCTATCGCTTCTTTAGTTATGGAGATGCAATGTTTTTGCGACGAACCTGAGACAATAGAGTCATGAAAGTACTCGCGTTCACAGAGCTTCAAAAAGATATCAATAGCCATGCCCGCCT
>JACCDN010634171.1_pt1 | contig 12439 bp, 5 predicted proteins | sample 7441691 | NCBI WGS metagenome assembly JACCDN01 (sample SAMN15323439, study PRJNA562643) | freshwater metagenome | isolation source: river surface water | place: USA:Blue River Watershed | collected 2017-08-16 | reverse complement strand
CTGAATCTGGGCCTGGCGCTTCGACCAGGATGGCTTTGCGGTAATAACGCAGCTCCTGTATCGATTCGAGAATGTCGGCTAGCGCTCTGTGATTGCCGGTCTTCTTCGGTAGTTGGAAGTAAACCCGCGGGAACCAACGGCGGCTGAGCTCCTTTAGAGAGCTGACATCGATGTTGCGATAGTGCAGAAACTTGTCCAGTTGAGGCATCTGGCGATTCAAAAACATGCGGTCGGTACCGATCGAGTTACCGGCTAGGGGAGCGGTGCGCTCCTCAGTTACCCACTGCTTGATGTATCCCAACACCTGCTGCTCAGCTTCTGCAAGCGAGATGCCACTCGATAGCTCCTCAATCAGACCCGAGTCAGTGTGCATCTGACGAACAAAGTCACCCATGTTGGCAAGGGCTGCTTCGCTAGGTTTGATAACCAACTGCAATCCCGGGTCAACCACGTTCAGTTCGCCATCGGTTACTACAACACCGATTTCGCAAATCTCATCGATCGTGACCTCGAGACCGGTCATCTCGCAATCGACCCAGACAATGTAGTCGGACATAACTAACTAGTCTCCTGAGTGACGAGAGTTCTTTGCAGCCTTCTTCTGGGCCTTGAGCTCAGCCTTTTCGGCCTTGCGCTGGGCCTTGAGCTCACTCTTAGAAGGCTCGGCAACAATTGGATTCTCGCGGGTTAGGAAGTCGAGTGACTCCTCAGCCGGCTGAACTGCAGCAATCGGTGCAGTTTCGGTCTTGGACTCGCTCCACTGCATGGTCGCTTCGCTGTCCAACTCAACTTCATCCTGCGAGATTGACCAAGACAGATTTGGAGTCTCGGCGGGCTGAGCTGGGGTGAAGGTCTCGGCGATGGCATCTGCCAAAGCGTCCTCAGTCACTTCTTCAGCCACCTTAGGAGCTGGAGCCGCTTCCTGGACGGCGACCGGAGCTGCTGCAGGCGCAACCGCTGGCGCCACTGCAGGCGCGGTTACCGTCTGCTTGGCTTCGGACTTAGCCTGCTGTTTTTCAGCCTTCTTGGCAGCCTTGGCCTCGCGACGCTGGATGCGAAGTGCCTTGCGCTCCTTACGACCTTCAACCAACCAATAGAGGGTTGGCACCAGGATCAGGGTTAGCAATGTTGAGGAGAACAGACCACCAATAACCACAATCGCCAGTGGCTGGGAGATGAATCCGGAGTCGCCAGTTAGTCCCATGGCCATCGGGGTAAGGGCGAAGATGGTCGCAAGTGCGGTCATAAGAATCGGACGCAGACGCTGACGAGCACCTGAGACCAGTGAGTCCTCAACCGAGCGGCCTTCCTTGCGGTATTGGTTGACCAGGTCAATCAAAACAATCGCGTTGGTCACCACGATTCCAATCAGCATCAACATACCGATCAGAGCTGGCACACCAAGTGGAGTGTCGGTTAGGAGCAACAGTCCTAGGGCGCCGGTAGCTGCAAATGGAATCGATACCAAGAGCAGTAGTGGCTGGATCAGCGAACCGAAGGTAGCAACCATAACCACGTAAACAATCGCGATCGCGGCAAGTAGCGCTAGACCGAGCTGCTGAAAGCTATCTGCTTGGTCTGCCGCTGCACCACCGATGGTGGCGGTTACGCCAGCAGGCAATTCGATTGCATCAAGCTTGGTGGTGATGTCCAAGGTAATTGCACCTAGGTCATCGCCCTCAGGGGCTATTGAGACCTTTGCGGTGCGGTTGCCTTCCTTGGAGGTAATCGAGGTCGGCTTTAGAACTTCCTTGACCGAAGCGATTGAGTCGAGTCGAACCAGACCGGTGAAGGATGGAATCACTAATGAGCTGATTTCGTCGATGCTCTCTGGAACATTGGCACCAGATACGTAAACCGAAACATCTTCACCATCGATGCTGACGCGACCAAGTGGGCTTGGGCGCAGCTGGGATGCCACGATACCGGTCACCTGAGTCTCGGTGAAGCCAATTGCAGCAGCCTTCTTACGGTCCACAACGATCTCAAGAACACGCTCATCGGCGTCCAAGGTACTGGTGACACCGGAGGTGTTTGGAACGGTCTCCATCTCCTTGGTGAGAAGGTCAACGGCCTCTTGAAGCAGATCGTTATCACTGGAGGAGACCTCAATGTCGATGGTTTCAGAAGATCCAAAACCACCACCGGATGAAATGGTTAGGTCAGAGTCCTTTGGTACCTCAAGCTTGAGAATCTCAGACTTTACAGCCTCGACATCTGTGTCTTCGGATACCTGAACGGTAATTGCAATACCCGATGCTGCAGCACCAAAGGCGACGCGACCATCGGCTGCGGAACCAACGGTTGACTGAACCACAGTAACTCCGGCCACATCAAGAATCTGCTGCTCAAGTTCATTGGCAGCCTTGTCTTGGTCCTCGAATGAGGTGGAAGCTGGCATGGATAGTCGGGCAATGAACTGGCTCGAGCCTGCGCCATCGATGAAGTTGGTCTTTAGCTGGGGGACCAGCGAGAAGGTAAAGCCAAGAATCAAAAGTGAAGCAAAAAGAGTTAGCCAAGGGTGGCGACGAGTGCCGTTCAGCATTGGCAGGTAACCGCGCTGCAGGAAGGACTTCTTCTCGCGCTCTTCTTCTGCGTGGCGCTGCTTCTTTTCAAAGTGCTTTGGATCAGCTTCCTTGAGTGCCACCAAGCGCTTTGGCATTCTTAGGAACCAGTAGGCCAAAACCGGCACGATGGTTAGAGATACCAGTAGAGACGCCAAAAGCGAAATAGCAACTGTGAAAGCGAATGGCCTAAAGAGCTCGCCAATTAGGCCACCGACCAGCGCAATCGGCAAGAACACCGCAACGGTGGTGATTGTCGATGCCGTGATAGCGCCAGAAACTTCCTTAACGGCAGTAAGCACAGCTTTGCGGCGCTTCTCGCCGTAGCTGAGGTGGCGGTTGATGTTTTCGATTACCACAATCGAGTCATCGACCACGCGACCAATCGCGATGGTTAGTGCACCCAGGGTCAGAATGTTTAGTGAATAATCAGCAGTCTGCAAACCAATGAAGGTGATTAGCACCGAAGTTGGGATTGAAATGGCAGTGATCAGGGTGGACTTCACCGAGAACAAGAAAATCAAGATCACGATGACCGCAAAGGTCAAGCCGAGTAGACCCTCGGTGGTCAGGTCCTTGATGGATTTCTCGATAAATGGAGCTTGGTCCAAGGTGGTAACGATGGTGACATCGCCACCTAGCGCGGCCTCAAGGTCTGGCACCAGCTTCTGAATTCCGTGGGAAACCGCAACCGTGTTGGCATCTGGGGTCTTGGTGATGGAAACCGCCAGCGATTCCTTACCGTTGGTTCTTGCAATTGAAGTAACTGGTGAGTCTTGATAAGCCACATCCGCAACATCGCCAATAGTCACCACACTGCTTGAGCTGCCACCAACCAATGGCAGGGCTTCAATCGCCTCAACTGTGTTCACCGCAGAACCCATCTGAATTGCGATGGAACCCTTGTCATCGTTCAAGGTGCCGACCGGAAGCACTAGCCCATTTGCTGTCAGCGCGGTCGCAATGTCTCGCTGGCTCAGTCCAGCGGCTGCAAGACGGAACTGGTTAAGGGTTAGGTTGATCTGTTTGGAAACTGCTCCAGAAACTGCAACATCGCGAACACCATCAACCTGCTGGAAGATGCTCGGAGCACTAGCCTCAAGATCACGACCAATTGCCTCGTTGTCTCCGTTGTTTGCTGAAACCGCAAGGACGATGATTGGAACTGAGTCAAATGAACCGGACAGCACCTGTGGGTCGGCATCTTGTGGCAGGCTCGCCTGCACCTTGCTAATGGCATTGTTCAAGCGCTCGGTTGCCTGAGCAGCAGTGGTGCCGTATTCAAAGGAAACGCGAATAACAGAGAGACCAGTCGTCGAGGTGACGGTAGTTGACTCCAGCTTCTCCAGGCCCAGCACCGCATTCTCGATGACTACCGAAACCTGCTTGTCCACCACTTCTGGCGAAGCGCCAGGGTAGCTGGTGACGATGGCAGCAGATGGGATCTCGATTGATGGAATGAGTTCTTGCTTGAGGCTGCCCAGCGAAAGGAAGCCAAATGCCGCGATGATCACGGTAATCAGCGCTACTACGGCGCGATTTGCAAGAGAAAGCTTGGAAAGAATGAACAAGATCAACCTCGAATGTTTAGGTGACTATTTAAAACAGCCAAATAGCAAGATTACTCCCAAAAACCACTTGTATTTTGGGCTCGGGAGAACTGAGATGTTCGGGTTTTTCTTTGAGTCAAAGATTTACTAGAAAATCTAGGCTTCTATTGGCCCACGCAGCGGAATGACAATCTGTCTCGAGCAGCTAAATCGTTACTAGAATTCAAGCAAGTCGATGGCCTTTTGCCCGACTGTGACTATTTGGGGGTCATGATGAAGCGGCTTTCATCATTCGTACTGAGTTTTCTTTTGATTTTTAGTAGCTCGTCTATTTCTTCGGCCGCGGAGCCATACTCATTCCTGGACATTCCAACAGCAGCTGATGAAGCGATCATGATTATTAGTGAGCCCACGGAATCCAACCTGAATTCTTCAAAATTAGTCGTGCAGCCTGGCTGGTCTAGCTCCACGGACAATAGGGGCGACTGGCTGCATTGCAGCGGTCCCGATGATAAGACTTGCGATACGTCAAACCCGAAACTTGATCTGTTGGCGTGGACCATCATTCCCCACTGCTCGCTATCTGAAAGCCCTTATTGCTTGGAGAAACTCGAGGTCGCCGCTCCTGGTCAGGAGTTTAAAGAAGCCCTATTCGTCAAGCGCGCTGCAGGTGGCCTCACTCATCGCTCTGATAAGAAGACAGCCCTAATTGAAGCGTCGACTCCGTCAATATTTGAGGCAGTAGATGCCCCAAACGCTGGTGGGTCTGCAGGCTATTCCGTCGCAGTCAGAATAGATCAGCACTTCAACCACAAGACGGGAAGGTATGAGCCCGGTAACGTCATAGCAGACGTCAGCCCATTCAAGGAGAGGCAGGGCAATTACACGCCGCTAAGTTTTGTCGGCGGAGACCCTCGATTTGCTTATGCAGGAGGAGGCGTCACAGTTGGCTGCGTCTGGCTAGAGGTGGGGAAGTGCGGTTACCGTCAAGACTATGTTGAGGGCACAAAGGTCAGGCTCACGATCAAGGTTCCAAGTTCGCTCGGTGGCTGGTTTTCCGGACGCATGAAGGATCCACAGATATCTATTTCTTCCGCAGGTACTGGTGTTTCGCGACTTGTCGTTTCAGCCGAGCCGGTGACCATCCCTCAGCTTGCGTATGCGAAGAAGAAAGCCGATATCAAGATTGAGAAAACTTTTAACATCGGTAGAGGTGGAACAGGAAAAGGCGAGTTTTGGGGAGTGAGCTCTGGAGGCCCAGGCGGTGAAGATGTCTTCAAATTCATAAACCTGTACCGAGATGCCATGAAGGACACCTCTGTTGGCACCATTACTGCATGGAACATGATGACAATTGCCGGCAACAACGGAAATTACTGCCTCAATGACAAATCAAAGGTACTTGGAATCGTCACAACAAATGCCATGGGATATGACACAGGGTCGCCAGAATTCAGAGATGGATTCTTGAGCTACAAAGTCGGTGGACTCCACTACATGCCGGACGGAAAAACTGAGGTCCAGGGAACATATGATCTAGTGATGAGAAGTGACACAGCTCGCTGTCTCTACGGATTTACAAAAGCCCCGATTTCGGCAACAGTTTCCGTCGTTGGCGGAGACAACGCCCCAGTAGCAACGACAGTTGTTCGAGAGTCCAATGGCTGGTTGAAGATGGCGGCTTATGGCTTTACTTTCAGCGAGAAGACGGTGCGGGTGAAAATGTCGCAGAAACCAGCAGCAGTCAAGAACACAATCACATGTGTAAAAGGCAAGGTAGTGAAGAAGATAACCGCGGTTGGTCCAGTATGCCCTGCTGGTTTCAGGAAGAAATGAAAAAAGCACTCGCGATCTTAGGCGCGCTTTTCTTAGTATTCGCTCCAGTGACCGCCCATTCGGAAGACTTGAGGTCGGATTATTTCCAGTTAGGTGGGCAGCAGATGCCGCCGAAACAGAATCTTGTCAAATACTGGACCGACTCGACGAATCCAGGGGTGTTTTTCAGTACAGACCCTTTTGATCCAAGTCTGTCGGAGCAAAATCGGACCAATGTGCAAAGTGGTTTCAAAACCGTACTCGGGGTTTGTGAGTCGGAGGCTGATGAGGGTTGCCTGCGCAGCGTGCAATTCAATGTTAACGGGGAGTGGAGTGACGCCAAGTTATTGACCTCACCGGGCCAGAGGAGTTACGCATTTGGCGGAATCACTAAGGACCTCAAGTGGGATGTCGTGAATTCAAAAACCTATGCGGCAGATCCAGCTAAAGGCATTTATCGCGCCTCACAGCCGAACCTGTTTGAGGTCACCAATGCTGCACACAGGTTAGGGAATCAGTACTGGGTTAACGCTGTATTGACGAGTCAGATATCCTCAGGCAAAGCAAAAATCAAGGGCCTTGATATCAGTGCATGGGCAGTTCGGATTGATCCAAATTGCAAGTCAGATGGAAACTTGTCCTACATTCCGATTGCACCTCGAGGTGGCTACTGTCAATACCTCGTCAACTTGCCAAGTTCTATTTCAATTCGAGTATCAGTCGATCTCGGAACCAGGCTTTCTGAACTGAGTGGATGGTTTGACGGCCGAGTAATGAATCCTGAAATCGACATGGGTGTCACTCAGCCAGGGGTCTTGACTGTCGAGGGTTCACCCATTGAAGTTTCTAGTGCAATTACATCCCAAATCCCGAAGGGTGATCCGCTTTACAATGTGACGCCAGATGTAGAGGCAATGCAAGGCCCCGTGGGGACAAACAGCACAGCTCTGAGTCGAGATGGGTTATACGACTGGAATAGATTTGCACCCAAAATTCTTGACATCGCCAACAGCACAAACACTTTTTGGCGCCTGAGCTCTTGGGTAAACAATTCTCAGGGAAACTACGGTTGTTCAAATGCAAGTGGCGTGCTGGGGGTAGTTTTCTCCGATGCAACTGCCTATACACCCGGAGCGCCGAAGTTCGACAGAGCAACTGGTTCCCTGAAATTTGAAGTTGCCTCTCCTCACTATGACGCTTCAGGTTCAAAAAACATCGGATTTTACGACCTCCTAGTTAAGGAATCGGTGGCCAAATGTCTGTGGGGTAATACCTTGACTGCCAACAGAGCTGAAATCAGTGTTGTAAATGCCGATGGCTCGGATCAGGTTGCTACGACCATTTTCTCGATGAGTAAGGGTTGGGCAAAATTCAAAGCATATGGATTCCATTACTCCACGCCAAGCATTTCGGTAAAGTTTGCAAAGCCGGCTGGGGCGACAAAGACGATTACATGCGTTAAGGGAAGCTCCATGAAGAAAGTTACGGGAACGGCTCCTAAGTGCCCTGCAGGCTTCAAAAAAAAGTAGCGAAAAACGACTAAACCCCCTGCTTGAGCTTGGCCAAGCAGGGGGTTTAGTTGATTACTTATCTCTTAGAAGTACCTGCTGGGCAGCCGTAAACCTTTGAGAAGGTCTTTGTCTTCTTGGTTTTAGCGTCGTAGCACTTGAAAGTTGCAAGTTTCGCAAACTTCTTGTACTTGGCGTTCTTGGTGATCTTTAGGGTTGGCTTCGAGTACTCAAAACCAGAGACGTCAATCACAATATTGCCTTTGATGTATGCCACTTTACGGACCGATACGGCTGGACCTCCAGTTTCCTCGGTGACCGAGATGGTCAAAGCAGAAACTGCATCCTTAGGGTTCGACAATCCCCAAAGAAGCAATGCATCGTTAGCCGGAATTACGGCCTTGTAGAAGCCTTTGTTTACGGTCACTCCATCAGGGGCAAAGTGAGGGGCAGCAACAGTCCAGCTCAATTGCTGAGACTGCTCATCCCAAACTGGAGTAGAAGTGCCACACTGGCCATTGGAGGCCACTGACATCTTGCCGGATAGTCCATCCACACCAAAGCCCATGTCGTCGTTCTCGACAACAACAAAGCCCTGCATGCTAGTGACAACCGCGCTAGCAACACCGGTTTCACCGGTGCACTGAGCTGCACTTGTCACCTGAGGGATTGGCACCGGGGTGCCGGCAAACGTAATCGAACCAGCAGCCGAAGACACTGAGAGGTTGTTCGCAAATCCCACCGAAACGCCTGTGGTGATGTCACCGGTTCGAACCTTCACGATGATTTGATCGTCCAGGTTCAAATCGGCAAGAGAGTTTGCATACGTGGAGCTCATCGCCTTCCTGGTCGCGCCGGTAGTCGGATCGTACTTGACGGGCTGAACTGTGAAAAACAAGTGATTCACGAAAGCGTTAGCAGTCTTGATGTCAATCGTGACACCGTCATAACCGAAAGCGCTCTTGCCGCTTGCATCCCAGGTTGGGCTGGTCCACATTCCAGTCACTGGAGCGCCCGCATTGGTTACTACCAGAGGAACGGTAGCGCTCACTGATGCCGAGGCCGTCGAAACTGTTCCAGAGGGGATCCAAGTTAACTTCTCAGCAGCACTTGTTCCGAGCGGAAGGATGGAGATTGACTCCACACAATAGGTAACTCTGGTCTGATCACAGACAGGCCAGGAAGTCTTCGGCACGGCCAATAGTGCGCTAGCTGGCGCTGGAACCAGCGCTGTTGCGGCTAGAGCAAGAGCTGCGATGGTGCTTTTGATTTTCAATCCAAGTTTCATAAGTTCTCCAAACCCCTTTGCTCTCTAAATTACTTGAGTGTCTAGGCTGCTGTCGAAACAATTCGTCCGAGCCTTGTCCCCCGTTTGGGGAAACTTCACTTAGAACTTCAAGGCTTCGATGAACCTAACTGGGTTACCAAAGCGGTGGGCGGTGATGGTAACCGCCTGCTCCTTGAAATATGGAAGCAGCTCAACGTAGCCAGATTCGGTTGGCTTTTGGTCGTAAATCGCAATCTCACAGCTTGCTAGCGGTGAGTCCGCTGCCACCGAGGCGATCGCGCCAATCCAGCGAACTCGGGTCTGCGAGCCCTTGATTCGATTGAGCCACTGCTCTTCGGTTTCGATCTTGACCTCGATACCAAGCTTGCGAAGTGGCTTTAGCAGACGCTCTGGAATCTCGAAAGCGGACACGGTTCCATTGCCTAAGGCTGCCAGGGTGGCAAGTGATCTCCACGAGTCGTAACGAGACGCAGATTCGCTAACACGTAGTTCGCAGTTCGACCTAAGGTAGCGAAGCACGTTGATTTCACTTGCCAGGCCACTCGGATCGGTGTTCTTGGCAAAGTAATCACGTAGGGTAACCAGATCGTTTTGCAGACCTCGAGTCAGTGATTCAACTTCACTGTCAGTCAATTCGCTGGCCGAAGCTAGCGCAAGAATCTGCAGCAGCTGCTTGTCCTTCACGACTTCGCGAGCAGTTGCTTGCTTAGTTCCAAAGTTAGAAAGCGTTGCTAGATAGTTTGGCCCACCGGCTTTTGCGGTTGGTCCAATAGAGCTGCGCTTCCAGCCACCAAATGGTTGGCGCTGCACGATTGCACCTGTGATGGTGCGATTGACGTATAGGTTGCCTGCCTGGACTCTCGCGATCCAGTCGTTAATCTCAACCGGGTCGAGTGAGTGCAGTCCTGCAGTTAGTCCGTAATCAACTGCGTTTTGCAGCGTGATGGCTTCCTCGAGGCTGCGAGCGGTCATGATCGAAAGCATTGGGCCGAAGAATTCAGTCATGTGTGACTTCGAACCTGGGCGAACTCCAAGTCGAATACCTGGGGACCAGAGCTTTCCAGAATCATCAAGCTTCTTTGGCTCAAGCAGCCAGCTCTCACCCTTTTCTAGAGTGGTAAGACCTTCGAGAAGCTTGCCCTGTGGCGCTTCGATGACAGGACCCATCTGTGCCATGGGGTCCTGTGGGTGAGCGACGTGAATCGACTTCACAGCGTCCTCAAGCTGGCGCATGAAGCGCTTGGACTTGGCAACGGAACCTACCAAAATCACCAGCGACGCAGCCGAACACTTTTGCCCAGCGTGCCCAAAGGCGCTGTAGGCAATGTCCTTGACGGCAAGGTCTAGGTCTGCATTAGGGGTGACGATGATTGCGTTCTTACCGCTGGTTTCGGCAAAGAGCTTTAGGTTCGGATTGAACTTACGGAACAGCTGCGCAGTCTCAAAACCACCGGTGAGGATCACCTGGTCGACATCGGGGTGAGAAATCAGCTGGGTGCCAAGTGCACGCTCTTCAAGCTGAATCGGAACCAAAACGCCTTGAGGCAATACCTCATTCAATAGCTTGGCAACCATGGCACCACAGCGGGCAGCTTGACCAGCTGGCTTGAAAACCACGGCCGATCCAGCTGCAATCGCAGCAAGCGCGCTGCCGGCTGGAATCGCAACCGGGAAGTTCCACGGGGGAGTAACCAAGGTAACTCGCCTTGGTTTTGCAACTGCACCATCTAGGTCGGCCAACCTCTTGGCCTGCTCGGCGTAGTAGTGGGCAAAGTCGATGGCTTCAGAAACCTCAGCGTCCGCCTGGTCAAAGCCCTTGCCGGTTTCGCTCATGGCAACTTCGATCAGGTCGCCACGCTTGCGCTCTAGCAGCACACCGATTTGGTGCAGGATGTTGGCACGCTCATATGGATCGCGCTTACCCCACTCGATGCCCGCGGATTCAGCCGTTGCAATGGCCTGATTCAGGGCGGCTTCGGTTTCGATGTATTGCTGCTCAACCTCAATCTTGCCCAATCGAGACGATGCTGAGCGCTTGATGATTTCGTAAGCCCAAATGCGGTTGCCAGCCAAGGCGGGGTCGGTGTCAGGAGCATTCTCAAAGCCATTTGCTGGCACTACCGCGGAGTCGTTGCGACGGTCTTGCAGGCGGTTCGGGATCGGTACTTCTTGGTCGAGCATCGCCATGGAGTTGACAAAGCGGTTCTTCTCGATCTCAAACGACTCCTGCTTACTTAGCTGGAAGGCATTGGAGAGGAAGTTCTCCTTGCTGGCACCTTCTTCAAGTCTGCGAATCAAGTAGGCAATGGCAACATCAAACTCTTGCGGGTGAACTACCGGGGTGTAGAGCACTAGCGACCCAACGCTCTTGCGAACCACCTCGGCTTGAGCTGGAGCCATTCCCAAAAGCATCTCAACATCCATGCCGTTTTCGATGCCGCGCTGCTGCGACAGAGTCCAGGCGAATGCCAGGTCGAACAGGTTGTGTCCAGCAACACCGATGCGAACATTCTGAATACGCTCTGGTGTAAGTGCATAGTTCAAAACTCGCTTGTAGTTGGCATCTGCGGCCGCTTTTGACTCAACCGTGGCAAGTGGCCAGCCGTGCATCTCGGCATCGACCTGCTCCATTGGCAAGTTAGCGCCCTTCACAACGCGCACCTTGATTGCAGCACCACCGGCCAGCACCCTGAGGGCTGCCCACTGCTGCAGGTCGATCATCGCGCGTAGGGCATCAGGCAGGTACGCCTGCAAGACGATACCCGCGGAAAGATTCTTGAACTGTGGCTTGGAAAGAATGCGCTTGAAAACCTCGATCGTTAGATCTAGGTCGTGGTATTCCTCCATGTCCAAGTTAATGAACTTGTTGGCACCATCACGCATCGCTAGCTCATAAAGCGGCGTCAATCGCTCGACAACCTCGGTGACGTTTTCATCAAATGCCCACTTTGAGTGCGGGGCAGTGGTGGCAGAAACCTTCAGCGATACATAGTCCACGTCTTTGCGGCTGAGCAGCTCTGCAGTCTTATTCAGTCTGCGCTTGGCCTCAAGGTCTCCCAGTACTGCCTCACCCAAAAGGTTGATGTTCAGCTTGGCACCGGTGTTTTTGATTCTTCGAAGGGCAGGTCCCAGCTTGCCCATCGAGGCGTCAATCACCAGGTGGCTAACCATCTGGCGCAGTACCTTGCGCGCAATTGGCACCACGATGAATGGGAAAAGCGGTGCAAACACAGCGCCAAGGCCAATCAGGGCGCGAAGTCCAATAGGCAAAAACTTAGGAGTTAGCTTGCGAAGTTGGTAAAGGTTCTTCGCAGCTACCTTCTTATCCTCTGGTCGGATCACGCCATCCACGAAGCCAACTGCGAACTCAAGGCCATTTGGATCCTGCAACAGGCCTGCAAGGCGCTTGGACGCTTTGGGAGTGGGGAGCTTGGATGCCAGTTCAATCCAATTCTGAGTTTGGGCGATCGTCGCCTCGATCAACTCTTCTCTGCCCTGAATAGCAGGAATGTGGGTTGTGGAAAGCGACATTGGTCCCCTTGTAAGCGAGCTGATTCTTGCAGGATTAACTCTAGCCACCTTGGGGCAATAGAATTGCCTTCTTGCCCTCGTAGCTCAGTGGATAGAGCAAGAGCCTTCTAATCTCTTGGTCGCAGGTTCGATTCCTGCCGAGGGCGCGATTGCGAAGGTATAGGCGAAAGAAGCTTATGCCGG
>JACCDN010997681.1_pt1 | contig 12440 bp, 12 predicted proteins | sample 7441691 | NCBI WGS metagenome assembly JACCDN01 (sample SAMN15323439, study PRJNA562643) | freshwater metagenome | isolation source: river surface water | place: USA:Blue River Watershed | collected 2017-08-16 | reverse complement strand
GAACCAAAGAAGAAGCGTAAGAAGAAAGATGCACCAAAGCCAAAGACCGCATCACTTCTTTCAACAATGACCCTCGACACCATCACTATTGATGATGCGTTAAAACTTCTCTCGCTTCCTCGCGTACTCGGTACAAATTCTGCCGGTGAAGAAATCACAATTCAAAATGGTCGCTACGGCCCATATCTAAAGGCTGGCGCTGATTCGCGCACACTTACTAGCGAAGACCAACTCTTCTCACTTTCACTCGATGAAGCACTTGAGATTTACTCGAAGCCAAAAGAGCGTCGTCGCGGCGTTGCTAAACCTCCACTAAAAGAACTTGGCAAAGATCCTGCTACCGATAAAGAAGTTATTGTTAAAGATGGTCGCTTCGGTATGTATGTAACCGATGGTGAAACCAATGCAACGCTTCGCCGCGGTGACACTCTTGAAGCGCTAACTATTGAGCGCGCACTCGAACTACTTGCTGGCCGTCGCGCTTGGGAAGCCGAAAACGGGCCATCACCAAAGAAATCTCGTAAGAAAGCGGCAAAGGTTAAGCCAGGAGATAGCGCGCCTTCGCTTACCAAGAACACTGTAAAGAAGGCTGCAACTAAGAAAAAAGCAGCTAAAAAAGCCACCGGCAAAGCGGCAAAGAAAGCCGAGTAGTTATAACTCTTCTTTTATCGGTTCAATGGGCGAAAGAACTTCAAAGCCAAGCGCCTTTGCGGCTTTTGCCATCTGCTTGTCATAGGTTAAAACCGAACTAATCCTTAAACCCATCTTTGAAGCTACGGCGATATGAATTGCATCGAGAGCACGGATATTAATCCTGTCAGGCAAACGCTCCGCTTGCACAAGAGTCTGCGAATCAATCTTTACAAAGTTTAAATTCTTGAAAACTTGTTCTGCGCTCTTCAGCGCTTTTGGCTCGTATCGTAAAATAGCGCGCGCGACTTCCACCCTAGAAATTTCAGAGGTTATAAATCGTGCACGCGGAATAGAGATAACCGCCTCCGACTCCTTCTCTCTTATTATCAATTTGAGAATGGCGGATGAGTCGATATAGATATCTCTCATAGGTAAGTTCCGCGTTCCTCAATCAACTTCGCAGAGACAGATTTCTTGCCACTGTGAGTAATTGATGGAACTTTAAATTTAAAGTTAGGGTTCTCGGCTGGAACTATCTCACCAGAATCAACCAATTTCTGAAAATAAGAATCTGGATCGTTGTTGACCGGAATCAATTGCGCAATCGGCTCCCCTCTATCTGTGACCAAAAATTCTTCCCCCTCAAGCACTCGAGAGAGAATCTTGGATGTTTCAAGGCGCAGTTCGCGGATGCCGACGCGGTTCTGTTGATGAGATTCGTTGCTTTTGGGAGTCACGGGAAAAGGGTAGCGGATATGTTACACATATTTCAAAATGTGTAACATTTTCTACAAGCACTGGTTTTAAGGGAAGGGAAGCGGATTTCCCTACCTATAGACTGATCCCATGGACCGCGAGAAATGGCTAATCACAGGCGGTGCGGGCTATATCGGAACACATATCGCTGATCTCTTTATCGCAGATGGAAAAGATGTAGTTCTACTTGATTCGCTTTATCAAGGTCTTGAATCCCGTGTTGATTATCTGCGCAAGAAGCACAACACCGATATCCCACTAGAAGTTGTCGATATCCGCGATTACACCGCGGTTGAAAATATCCTTGAAAACAATAACTTCGCCGGCATCGTTCACACAGCTGCGCTGAAGGCAGTTGGCGAATCTGTTGAGAAGCCAGATGAATACAATGAAGTTAACTTCACTGCAACCACCGAACTATTAAATCTTGCCAAGAAGCACGGCATCAAGAAGTTCTTGTTCTCTTCAACTGCCGCGGTATATGGAAGTCCGGACACCATGGAGCCATGCAAAGAGAATGGTCCGCTTGCACCGATTTCTCCATACGGTTCAACAAAGCTGGATGCCGAAAGTAAAGTCACAGAATTTATTAATACTCCAGGTAACTCGGGCACCTCGCTTCGTTTCTTCAATGTTGTAGGCACCGCGGCACAAGAACTCCTCGATAACTCAGTCGAAAACCTAGTGCCAATCGTCTTGGGAAAGTTAAGCAAGAACGAAGCACCAGTTATCTTCGGCACTGATTACCCAACCGAAGATGGCACGTGTGTGCGCGATTATGTAGATGTCCGCGATATTGCAGCTGCGCACTTAGTTGCGGCGAATGCAACCAAACCCATTCCAACGATCATCAATGTCGGCACTGGGCGCGGTGCATCAGTTCGCGATATTGTTAAATTGGTTTTAGCGGCAATCAACAAAAGCGATGCCGAAGTTATTGAAGCGCCACGTCGCGCCGGAGACCCAGCCTTCCTTTGCGCTGACGTTTCACTTGCAGCGACAGAACTCGGCTTTAAATCGAAATACAGCCTCGAAGAGAGCATTAGAAGCCTCTTTTAGGCCCTTTCTGCGCGCCAGGTAGACTTCACACATGCCTAACAACCTGCCGACTCGTGCCGTCCCGGCACAACGAGTTCTCATGAGCAATTCCTCCAATTCTCGTGAAGTTCAGGAATCAAAGAAATCATGAAAATTCTTGCGCTCATTCCTGCCAGAGCGGGATCGAAAGGTGTACCTAACAAGAATTTACAGGAGATCAACGGAAAATCACTCGTTCAAATTTGTATAGAAACCGCACAACAAGTAGCTGAAATCGATGAAATCTTTGTTAGCTCTGATTCGGAAAGAATACTTTCCTTGAGTGCAGATTGCGGAGCAAGTTTAGTAAAACGATCAGCAGAAGTTTCGGGGGATAAGTCTAGAGCGGAAGCAGTTGTAGAGCATTTTTTTCAATATGTGAATGGACGTTTTCATGAGCCACTTTTATTGGTTTATCTTCAACCAACCTCCCCATTCAATACATCCGACTCAATTCGAGAATGTATAAATTTATATTTAAAAAAATCGCACCCCGTTGTTTCGGTGAAAAAAATTGAGGAGTTCCCCGAAAAAATGCTGATCCTAGATAACAAGGGAACACTCGCGCCCTACCTTGTGGGTGCTGAAGCAACAATCAATAGACAAGACTTGTCAGAACGACTTATTCCGACGGGGGCTATATACGTTTTTTCAGAAGAAAATTTCAATGAATCTAAGAATATTCCCGTATCTGGTGCACTTCCTTGCGTGGTTTCAGGCAAAGAGTCCCTAGATATAGATACTGAACTAGACTTGGAAATAGCGCGAAAAATGGGGAGAGTAAATGAACTTTAAAATCGGTACACGATCAGTCGGCCCAGATTTTCCACCGTTAGTTGTTACGGAAATCGGCATTAATCATAATGGCGATTTGGAACAGGCAAAAATACTAGTTGATGCTGCCGCAGGCGCTGGCGCTGAAGTGATCAAGCACCAAACCCATATACCTGATGCTGAAATGTCCCTAGAGGCAAGAGACGTCATTCCAGGAAACGCGGATATTTCAATTTACGATGTGATCAAAAACTGCTCACTTTCTTTAGATGAAGAACTTCAACTAGCAGAATATGTTCGATCCAAAGGACTCATTTATATCAGCACACCATTCTCATTCGAAGCCGTAGACTTTCTAGAGTTAATCGATATACCGGCTTACAAAATTGGATCTGGAGAATGCAACAATTACCCTCTTGTGGAGGTGATCGCCTCGAAAAAAAAACCTGTCATCATGAGCACTGGCATGAACTCAATTGAAAGCATCGCGCCCTCAGTCGAAATCTTCAGAAAATATAAAACTCCTTACGTTTTAATGCACTGCACAAATCTTTATCCAACCCCAGAAAAATTGATTAGATTGAACTCAATCTTGGATCTAAAAGCTGCTTATCCAGACGCTGTGCTAGGTCTCTCAGATCACTCTTTAACGAATTATCCATGTCTGGGGGCGGTAGCACTCGGTGCCTCTGTCCTTGAGAGACATTTCACGGATAACAAAGACCGAATAGGACCCGACATTGTTTGTTCTATGACTCCTGCGGAGTTGAAAGAATTAATTCAAGGTTCAGAAATTATCCATGCCTCCACCAAAGGTTCAAAAATTCCCATTAAAGAAGAGGACGTAACTATTGCGTTTGCATTCTCCTCGGTGGTTGCAACAAAGCCGCTTTTACCTGGACATGTGATTACTCGAGAAGACATCACCTTAAAAAGGCCTAATGGCGGAGATTTTGGTCCGAAGGACTTTGATTTATTGATAGGTTCTATTGTCGCATCAAACATCGTACCCAATGTTCAATTAAGTAAAACTCAAATTCGGTTTAAACCATGAAAAAAATAGCATTTCTTACAGGCACAAGAGCCGACTATGGAAAACTAAAGGCGTTGATAAAAGTATTAAATCTCGATTCAAATTATAAAGTTTCAATTCTTGTAACGGGAATGCACTTACTGCCCCAATATGGCTCAACTGTAAACGAAATTCTATCTGATGATTTAGGGGAGATTTATCTTTTGCCGAATCAACACGGCGAGCAGCTTATGGAAATTTCTGTGGCTAGAACCATTGAACAACTATCAAGCTTTTTTGATATTAATCCGATAGATCTACTCATTGTTCATGGTGACCGCTTGGAGGCCCTTGCCGGTTCGTTAACGGGCTTGCTACGCAATATAGCCGTGGGGCACATCGAAGGAGGGGAAATTTCTGGAACTGTGGATGGAATACTGAGACATTCTGTCAGCAAACTTTCTCATATACATTTTGTTGCGAATCACGAAGCGTCTATGCGAATTAGGCAACTCGGCGAGTCGCCTCAAAGCATTCATGTAATTGGCTCTCCAGACATAGACATTATGTTTTCCGAGAATCTGCCACAACTGCACGAAGTGATTAATCGTTATTGCATTCCTTTTGAAGATTTTGCAATAGCAATTTTTCATCCCGTGACGAATGAAATTGGATCTATGAAAGACCAAGCAACAGAGTTTGCTAATGCATTGATTGAATCCAAGAGAAATTTTGTGTTGATAAAATCAAATAATGATTTGGGAAGCGCAGTGATTGAATCAGTATTTAATAGCAAAATAAATACCAGTAAAATTTTGAAACTACCTTCAATGCGATTCGAATACTTTTTAACCCTACTAAAGAATGCAAGATTTATAATCGGAAACTCCAGCGCTGGCATCCGAGAAGCACCTCATTACGGTGTACCAACCGTAAATGTAGGTTCTCGACAAAATGGAAGAAGTGCCAACGAATTTATCATTAATGTTCCCCCACTAACCAAATTGATATTGGAAGCAATAAATAAGGCGGAAATTTTAAGTCATGAACCAAGATTTGAGTACGGTGATGGTTCTTCCGCAATTAAATTTAAGCAAATTTTAGACAATTTCAAAATTTGGCCCCCAAATGTTGCTAAAGAATTTGTAGACCTCAATAAAAAATGACTAATTCAAGTAGTGAAACTCTATCTCAGCCAAGGATTTTGGTGTTAACCAGCGACAAACCCCGTCACACATATTTTGTCGAAAGACTGATGGAATCCGTTAATGTGGTCGGCGTTTTAAGAGAAAAGAAAGTTGAACCGCTTGATGATTCAAAGATACATTCCGATGTCATTAAGAAACATATCAATAATCTTGCACAGTTCGAGTCAAAACTTCTGCCAAGTGTTGGCTATTCGTGCCCCAATACACTCGAATTAAGTGTCAATCAGGTTAATGAAGAAGATGTTTTAACCTGGGGAAGAGAACAGCAACCTGACGCGATTGCACTGTTTGGAACGAGCATCTTAGCCAAGAATTGGATCGAAACCTTTCCTCAACGAATTGTTAATTTACACTTAGGTAGTTCTCCTCGTTATCGAGGAAGTGCGACCTTGTTCTGGCCATTTTATAACAATGAAATAGAACATGTGGCAGCTACCATCCATTTGGCAACCGATAAAGTTGACGCTGGTGGAATTCTAGACACAGTAGCGTTAAACCCCGACCAAATGCAAAATTATTATCAATTTACGACTCAAACCATCAAGTACGCAATTGAAAAATTCCCGTCAATTTTGACGAATTATTTGAACGGAATTGTTACGCCAATTGAACAGGACATCAAACTTCAGAGATATCTGTATCGAAGATCAGATTTCACGGAAATATCTCTAACTAAGGTGCTCGAAGTCTATGGCATTTAAACTAGCAATCGTTAATTATCACTACATTAGAGATGAGTTTCCAAAACGAGGTATTTTTGGTGTCACTCCCAGTCAATTTATGAAACAAATTTCAGAACTGCTTCGTAATGGATTCAACTTCATTTCCCTTTCACAACTCGAGCTCGCGATTAGGAATGAAACTATTCAAGGTTTGCCCAAGAAGAGTTGTATTATTACTTTTGATGATGGACTGAGAGAATCATTTGAATTAGGAAAGCCAATTCTGGACAGTTTTTCTATTCCAGCGGCATACTTCGTTTCGACTGGCGGAATTGTAGATTCAAGAATCCTCAATGTGCATGCATTGCACGTGATTCAACAAAACTTGCATCTGTCCGATATTTTAAATTTAGTCGATGATCATCAGTTTAAGCTTATAGAAAAGATTCGCGAGAATACAATTGCTGGCCAGTATCCTTGGGATGATCTCGAAACAGGGAAAATGAAGTATCTCTTCAATTTTTTACTTAGCATGGAAGACAGACGGGCGTTTATTACGAAAACGTTGGCGCATTTAGGTTTTAGTGAAAGCGACTTGAGCAGTAAGTTGTACATGAATGCGGCACAGATTAAAACTTTGGGGGGGCTTGGATGGTTAGGGGCTCATGGAGTAAGTCACAATGCTTTTTCTGCTCTTACATCGAGTGAGCTTGAGGGCGAATTAATCGAGTCTAAGAAGACTCTTAATGAAATCGGGGACGCTGCTGTAAACGCTGTAGCCTATCCATTTGGGGGTAAAACCTCATTTAATGAAAATGTCTTAAATGCAGTCGCTAGTTCCGGTTATTTATGTGGAATGACCATGCTACGCGGATTCAATTCAGAAATAGATATTATTAAATCTCCTTTGGTTTTACGAAGATTCGATACAAACGATCTTTATGGCGGAAAATCTCACGTAAATTATGTACAATTGTTCGATGAAGACTAGGAATAATGTCTACTACGGTCTGCCGGAAGTGGTCAAATTCTGCAAACTTTGTGTTATATCAAATCAGCGACCCTCCTCAACGATTGAATTTCGAAATTTAAACGACCCAAAAAAAACAATATCTATCGATAAAAATGGTATTTGTGACGCTTGCAAATACAACGAGATTAAAAAAAGAACTAATTGGGATTTACGAAATGAACAATTTTTAAAATTACTCGAGAGATATAGAAGAGATGATGGACGATATGACTGCATTGTTCCAAGTAGTGGTGGAAAGGACAGCTCTTTCACAGCCCATAAATTAAAGCATAAATATGGAATGAACCCACTTACAGTTACTTGGGCGCCCGCGATGTTCACGGAGGTCGGAAGAAAGAATTTTGAAAATTTAGGAAGTGTTGGTGGTTTAGATAATTTGCTATACACGCCAAAAGAACAGATTCATAGCATGTTAACTCGAAATGCATTTCTAAATTTAGGTCATCCCTTCCAGCCTTTTATCCACGGTCAAAAGATTATAGGTCCGAGGATTGCGGCACAAATGGACATTCCATTGGTAGTTTACGGCGAAAACCAGGCAGAATATGGAAACTCTATAGAAGAGAATGATGATTTCGAAATGAATCAAGATTTCTTTACTTTTGAGAACCCAGCGGATTTATTGCTTGGTGGAGTTTCAGTGAAGGAATATATCTCCGAATTCGGATATAACATTTCAGATTTTTCAGCTTATTTTCCAATTACAAAAGCAGAGTCAGTAAAAGCAAAAACTAAGATGGTTTACCTAGGTTATTTTGAGAGATGGGATCCTCAAGAATGTTACTACTATGCCTGTGAGAACACAGGTTTCTCGGCCGCGCCCGAAAGGTCCGACGGGACCTATTCGAAATACACGGAAATAGATGACAAAATTGTTCCATTTCACTTTTTTACAACTTACATTAAGTTTGGAATCGGCAGAGCAACATATGATGCGTGTCAAGAAATCAGAAACGACAAAATTACAAGAGATGAGGCGGTTTCCCTAGTGAGGAAGTTTGATGGAGAATTTCCACAGACATATTTCGATGATTTTTTGAATTACGTGGAAATATCACAAGAACAATTTCATAATCAAATTGATAAGTTAAGATCACCACATTTGTGGAAACTAACAAATAATACTTGGGAACTAAAGCACAAGGTTTGGGAATGAAATTGACTAGAATTAGATTTGAAGTTCAATAGTGAGGATAGTAGCAAGACTAGACATAAAAGGCCAAAATTTAATCAAAGGCATTCAGTTCGAAGGATTACGCATTATTGGAATCCCAAATCGATATGCCCTCAAATATTATGAGCAAGGAGCCGATGAGTTAATTTTCATTGATACGGTCGCGAGTCTTTACGGAAGAAACCAACTAGATTCTGTCTTGAGCGAAGCTGCGGAAAACATTTTCATACCTTTGACGGTAGCCGGCGGAATTAACTCAGTCGACGATGCCAAGAGGTTATTGCGGGCCGGGGCGGACAAGATAGCCGTTAACACTTCAGCTATTGCAAGGCCCCAATTAGTTTCCGAATTAGCAACCGAGATCGGATCTCAATCTGTAATCATCTCCATTGAGGCAAAAAGACAGAAAGATGGAAGTTGGGAAGCCTATGCTGAGAATGGCAGGCAAAAAACTGGGGTAGAAGTCGTGCGCTGGGCCGAATCCGCAGAAGATTTAGGCGCCGGAGAAATACTGCTCACAAGTGTCGATAGAGATGGAACAGGTAAAGGGTTTGATTTAGAACTGTACAACTGTGTTAGAAAAGCAACGAGCCTTCCAATCATACTGAGTGGTGGATATGGATCATCACAACATCTTGTAGAGATTGCAAAATGTAACTCGTTAAATGCCGTTGCTTTCGCAAGTGAAATTCATTATGAAAAGAGCTCAATACCAAAAATTAGAAATCAATTAAGAAGTCTAGATGTTGAAGTAAGAGAATTTAATGACTAGTGATGTAAGCATAATTGATTACGGCTCAGGAAATATATTGAGTGTGCGCCGGGCATTTGAAGAAATAGGATATAAAGTAAATGAAGTCCGTAATTCACATGAGATTAGCCAATCCAAAAGACTAGTTCTACCAGGAGTTGGTGCATACCCAAACGGAATGGCAAAACTGCATAGTAACGATCTGATTGATTCAATAAAATATGCAGCGCAAGAGGGCGTACCGCTTCTGGGAATATGTCTAGGTATGCAACTTTTATTGGACGAAAGTACTGAATATAATTTAACAAAAGGTTTAGGTATAATATCGGGAAAAGTGGATTCAATTAAGCGATTTGGAGAAAATCTCGGTCCTTTAGTTCCAAGAATAGGTTGGTTCAGCATTGTTTCATCTTCTGACAACTACACTCATCCAATTCTGGATTCACTCAGCGACTCTTCTTCGTTCTACCATGTACATTCCTACATGGGCTATGAAATTGAGAATGAACACTTGATAGCTACGAGTCAAATTTCAGTGGATCTCAGCGCACCTTCAATTATTGTCAAGAAGAATGTTTACGGATTTCAATTTCACCCGGAGAAAAGTGGAAAATCTGGGCTCCAAATCCTAAAAAATTTCGTAAATCACACCTAATTTAATGCTAATTTAGAAAACGTGACAACTGTGCATTGATTATGCCTGACCTAAACCATAACGGATGGAAAACAAGATACGGGTAATCAAGAATTAATTTGGAACTACTGCATTTTGGTACGCTGAACATAAATCCGCTTATAAATGGGTTTTATTTTGGATAAAAGTAACTCAAATGTCATTCTGAAAATGAAAATTTTAATTAGTCGTGTTTGCGGAAAATTTGGAAAAATTTCCGTTGTTATTTTTTGGACTTTATTTTGTTTTTACTAGTTAATCCTGTCCTCAATTCAACTGAATATACTTTAAATGAAACTAAAGCAGGACACTTCGTGATTAATTATCGACCCGATAGACTTCACACATGCCTAACAGCCTGCCCACCCCTGCCGCCCCGGCGCAGGATGAGACCCGCAGCGTTCTGGCAATCCCCGCTTTCCGCAAGCTCTGGAACTCGATGCTCTTCTCATCCCTCGGAGATTGGTTAGGCCTGCTCGCAACCACCGCCCTTGCCGCACAACTTTCTGGTGGTTCTTATGCAACTGCAAACTTTGCAATCGCTGGCGTTTTTATCGCGCGCTTGTTGCCAGCTGTTTTCTTAGGTCCAATCGCCGGAGTTATCGCCGATCGTTTCGATCGTCGCAAGTTGATGGTTAGCGCCGACATTATTCGCACCGCGCTCTACATCTCTATTCCAATTGTTCACACCTACCTCTGGCTTTACGCCGCAATGATCTTGGTTGAATGTGTGACCTTGTTCTGGTCGCCCGCAAAAGAGGCAACGGTCCCTAATTTGGTCGGCAAAGATAAGTTGGAAAGTGCAAACCAAGTTTCACTTTTGGCCGCATATGGCACTGCGCCAGTTGCCGCGATCTTGTTCTCACTCTTAACGCTCTTTGCATCCGCTATCGAATCCCTGTTCCCCTTCTCAATCGGTGATTCAGTAGACATCGCACTCTATGTAAACGCTGCAAGCTTCGCGTTTGCCGCATTTACGATCTGGGGACTTAAAGAAATTCCACAAGGTGCCGCTGCGAAAAAAGATAAAGATGCCAACGTTTTAAAGTCACTACACGAAGGCTGGAAATCAGTTAGCGAAACAAAGTTAATCCGCGGCCTTGTCGTTGGCATGATCGGTGCATTTTCTGCAGCAGGTGCGGTCATTGGCCTTGCGCGCACATTTGTCGGCGATCTCGGCGGCGGAGACGCAGCATATGGTGTTTTGTTTGGCGCAGTCTTTACCGGTCTTGCGATCGGTATCGCCTTTGGTCCAAAGATCTTCTCGCAATTTTCGCGCCGCCGTTTATTCGGCGCATCTCTTACAACCGCAGGTTTCTTCCTTGTTCTCCTCGCCCTTATCCCAAACCTAGTAATGGCCGTCTTTACCGTGATTTTCCTCGGCGCATTTAGCGGCGTTACCTGGGTTACCGGCTTCACGATGCTTGGCATGGAAGTACAAGATGAAGTCCGCGGTCGCACCTTTGCCTTCGTGCAATCACTGATCCGCATTACTTTGGTTGCCGTCCTTGCCATCGCACCAGCAGTAGCCGCAGCTTTCGGTGTTCATACCTACAAAATTCAAAATTCCACACTTAACTTCAACGGCGCACAAATAACAATACTTATCGCAGGTCTTATCGCAGCGTTGATCGGTTACATCTCTTATCGCCAGATGCGTGATCGTCCAAGCGTTTCACTATGGTCAGATATTTCCAATGCTCTTAAAGGCGAACTTGGTGGCATCACTGGCGCACCCACAACCGGCGTCTTCATCTCATTCGAAGGCGGGGAAGGCACTGGCAAATCAACTCAATCCAAACTTCTTAAAGAGTGGTTAGAGGCTCGCGGCGAAAGCGTTGTATTAACTCGCGAACCCGGCGGCACAGATTTAGGAAAAGATTTACGCAAGATTTTGCTTGGACATGAAACCGGTGTGATTAGTCCACGCGCCGAAGCACTTTTGTACGCCGCAGATCGCGCACACCATGTCTTCTCAATTATTCGCCCCGCACTTACCGAAGGCAAAGTTGTAATTACCGACCGTTACTTTGATTCATCGATTGCCTATCAAGGCGCTGGTCGCGTACTTGCACCAGGAGAAGTTGCACGTATTTCTCGTTGGGCAACTGAATCTCTTTTCCCAACGCTAACCATTGTTATCGACTTGCCAGCTGAAATCGGCATCGGTCGTCTGCACAACCCAGATCGCTTAGAGGCGGAGCCACTTGCCTTCCACGAGCGCGTGCGCCAAGAGTTCTTGCAACTTGCCCGCCTTGATCCAGAACGTTATTTAGTTGTCGATGGCAAACAAACAATTCAAGAAATTCACACCGCGATCATCGCGCGCGTTGCCGAACTTCCCGCGCTAAATAAAACTGATAAGCCAGCAAAGAAAATCTTTAAACGCTAAATGACTGCAACCGTCTTTGACTCTTTAGTCGGCCAATCCCACATCACCGAAATCTTGCAAGGCGCAGTTGCGGCATCGCGCACCAAAGCCGAATCACAAGAAATGACCCACGCCTGGATCTTCACCGGCCCACCCGGTTCTGGCCGCTCATCAGCCGCCACCGCATTCGCCGCAGCCCTAATCTGCCCAAACGGTGGCTGTGGCATCTGCCAGGAGTGCCGTAGCGCCCTGACCGGGGGCCATCCCGACGTAGAGATCATCCGCACCGAAGGCCTTTCCATCAAGATAGATGAGG
>JACCDN010046101.1_pt1 | contig 12445 bp, 11 predicted proteins | sample 7441691 | NCBI WGS metagenome assembly JACCDN01 (sample SAMN15323439, study PRJNA562643) | freshwater metagenome | isolation source: river surface water | place: USA:Blue River Watershed | collected 2017-08-16 | reverse complement strand
CTGGAACAGAAAGGGCTAATAAAACACCATTAGACCTAACGGTAGGAATTATTTTTGAATCAGTGTTATATGCAATTACAGAACGAATATTCGGATTCACTTCCCCAACTTCAGCATAATCTAATGTTGCACGTACCGCTTCTAATTCTTCTAAACCTAATCGACTATCGGCAACAATTAATCCTGGATAAACGTGTTTCCCTTTTGCATCTATAACGCTTGCTCCTGTTTCGTTTACAGCTGCAGCAGATACTTCAGTAATAATTCCTTTATCAAAAACTACGTTTGCATTTTCTAGTAATTTACCATTACCAATATGCACTGTAGCATTTTTAATGATTACTTTTTTCTCTTGTTTTTTAGATGGCGCTTGTGCAAATACTTGTGTACTAAATAATGCAGCAGCTAATACTATATATAATTTTTTCATCTTGATATCTAATTAATAAATGGATTCCACTTCTACATCATCACAGTGATATAATTTTTTCTCGGGTTTGCTTGGCTTTTGAGTTGGCATCCCTAATTTTTTCTCCGTTAATAATTTCTGAATAATGCGTTCCTTCTCTACTCTAATTTCTGTACGTAGTTTCGCATCTTTTTCTACATCATAATAATCTACACCATCAACAAAAGTTTTTAATGGTTTCGCGTAAATAGAAAGTGGATTATCATTCCATAATACTAAGTCGGCATCTTTACCTGCTTTTATACTTCCAACTCTATTGTCGATATGAAGCATTTTTGCTGGATTTAATGTCACAAGTTTTAAGGCTTGTTCTTCTGTAAGTCCACCGTATTTAACAGTTTTAGCAGCTTCCTGATTTAAACGACGAGCCATTTCTGCATCATCAGAATTAATAGAAACATTTAAACCTTCTTTAGTCATGATGGCTGCATTGTATGGTATTGCATCAATAACTTCATATTTGTAAGCCCACCAATCGGAGAAGGTAGAAGCATTTGCTCCATGAGCTTTCATTTTATCAGCCACTTTATATCCTTCTAAAATATGAGTGAATGTATTAACAGGGAAGTTAAATTGATCGGCCACTTTCATCAACATATTAATTTCAGATTGAACATAGGAATGACAAGTGATGAATCTTTTCTTATTCAAAATTTCAAGTAACGCATCTAGTTCTAAATCCTTACGAGCATTTTTATTTTTTTCATATTCACGAGCACGTGTAAAGGCATCGATAAATACTTGCTCTACTCCCATTCTTGTTTGCGGAAAACGTTCGCGTTGATCATCACCCCAATTAGTTTGTTTAACATTTTCACCCAAAGCAAATTTTATAAATCCATCTGCACCTTCAAATTTCAAATCCTCTGCATTTTTTCCGTAACGTAATTTTATCAATGCTGTTTGTCCTCCAACAGGATTGGCAGAACCGTGTAATAAGTGTGAAGTAGTAACACCACCTGCAAGTTGACGGTAAATGTTTACATCGTCTGGATCTAATACATCTCCAATACGTACTTCAGATGTTACTGCTTGTGTGCCTTCATTTACACCACGTGATATTGCAATGTGCGAATGCTCATCGATTATACCCGGTGTTAAATGCTTTCCTTTAGCATCGATAAGTTTTGCAGTAGGATCATTTAAGTTTTTTCCAACGGAAATAATTTTTCCAGCAGAAATTAATACATCAGTGTTTTCTTGTATACCATCTTTTTCATTTGTCCAAACCGTTGCATTTTTAATTAACCATTTTTCTGCTTTAGGTAATTGTGTAGAACCATAAGCTGCAAATGGGAATATAATTGGTCCAATGTCTGCTTTTTCTTTTTTGTCGTCTTTTTTGTCATCGTTTTTCTCTGTAAATATTTTTGTTCTAGTGGCAATCCATTCGATGTTTGAATTATTCATACTGCCCTGCCCAACTATTATTAAAGTTGTTCCATCAACAATAGTTCCGCTTAAACGAACTTTTTGTTTAATTGTAGAATCGCTTGGTTGAAATACCAATGAAACGATATTGTTATTCCATGTGGTATTTATTTTTGTTTTACTGCTATCAGTATTTATAATATTCCAATCAGGTTTATTTTTCGATCCAGATATTTCAAGTGAATAATTTTTTCCGTTAGAAGTTAAAGTATATGAACCTCTAATGTCTGTTTCTTTTTCAGTATCGATAATATGTTCTACACCAGCAACCCAGTTCGATAATATTATGGCATCTTCATCTTTAAATAAATTCCCTGTGGTAATTAAAAAGTTAGCTTTCATACCCGCTTTTAATTCACCGAGCATTGCAGATGCATTAATCATTTGCGCAGGAGTTTTTGTTAAGGCATCTAATGCCTTAGCTTCAGATAGTCCGTTGTTTATAGCCTTACGAAGGTTAGGCCAAAAGTCTGAAGTGTTTTTTAAATCACTTGTAGTAATGGCAAAATTGATTTGCTCTTTTTCTAAGTATGCAGCATTATAAGGGGCAAGCTCCCAATGTTTTAATTCAGCGATACCAATTGATTGAGCATCGTAAAAATCTTCTACATCATATGCTTTAGGATATTGTAAGCTTATAATTAATGAAGCATTCATTGCTTTTAGTTCTGCTAAACGTTGGTAATCTGTTCCGTTTGTTTTATAGATAAAAGTATATCCAAATTCCTTTGCAATTTTATTGACACGAAACACATCATACAATTCACTACACTCAAAAAACTTTGGTAGAGATGCTTGTTTATTTAATGCATCATAAGAGTAATTTATTTCAGAATTATTTTTTGTGTACCAATTGGCATCGTAAAATGTCTGACGAAGTAATGCGATACTTCCCATTAAAGAAGAAGGGTAATCTTGAGTTGAAGTTCCTTTGCTAAAAGAGAAATGAGCACTCACATCAGATTTCAATATGGATGTATGTTCTCGTTCTGTATTCAAATTAACTAATACAGAAGTACCTCTGGCAATACCATCTTTCTGATAAGATAATACTGCACCAAATCCTTGTTCTCTTAAATTACTTGCTTTGTCTTCGTTAGTATTGAAAGAAGATTTTGCATCGAACTCCGGGCGAATAGCTTCATTCCAGCTATATGCACCTTTCTTATTCGAAATAAATTGAGGGCCACGATTTTCACCTCTACCACCACGCTTAGCTTCAGGCATTCCGTAGTTTGTATTGATATCAATAAAGGATGGGTAAATGGTTTTGCCTTTACAGTTAATAACGATAGCACCTTTAGGCGCTGCTAATCCAGCGGCAACATTTTCTATACTTCCATTTTTAACGATGATCGTAGCATTTTCAATTTTTGTTGAAGAGTTTACTACTACAGTAGCATTCGTAAATGCATAGGTAGTAGGACGAGCATCTTTTACTCCATTAACAGGAAAAGTTTCCTGCGCATAGGAGATTCGAAATATGAATATCGAACAAAGTAAAAGGGTGTAAATTCTTTTCATATAAATTATTTAGGAATATCTAAGATAAAATAATATTCATATTAAGTATAAATGAATTTATGAATAAGAGATAAAAAGCAATGAAAATGGGCATTCTAACCGTTTGTATATCAACGATGTTACAGTCATATGTTTTTTACATAGATGTATTACACACGTTACATAAAATTAATCATGAGTTTATAGGGTCGTTGTACTTTTGGGTGTCGAAATAATAAAACAAAAATTGTTCACCTTAAATATTCAGTAAAATGAAAACGAAATTTATCACATTATTAGCGCTCATTGTTATGGGACTAGTAAGCCAAGGCTTTGCAGGCGAGAAAACAGCATCAGCAAAAGCAAATGAAGAAGTAGCTAAAGTCGTAAAAGCAAAAATTCAGTACCCATCATTTTTAAAAGCAGATGGAGTAAAGAACGCTCAGGTATTAGTAGAGTTTACTATTAATGAAGACGGCACGTTAAACATTCTTAACACCAATCAAACCGACAAGCGAGTAAAAGATTACGTAATGGAGCAAATGGAGAATATCCAAGTGCAAGATACGGACACTGAAGAAGGAGAGATTTATGTATTAAAGCTCAATTTCCGCTTATTATAAGAGAACTCATCATAATTTGACGTTTATAGGGGGCCTGTTTCCGAGAGGAGGCAGGCTTTTTTATTGCTTTTTATTGGTGTATTGCAGATTCGTTCTATCTTTGAAAAAAAAACACCAAAAAAATGGAAACCATAAAAACGATACACATTGCTAGTGCAGGTTTATTCTTATTAGATTATTTAATCAAAACCATATTATTACTAATTGGAAGCAGTGCTTTAGAAGGCTATAAAAAAGTAACTAAAGTGCCTAGTATGATTATCAGTACAGCATTTTTAGCAACAGGTATATACTTAATTGCAAAAATTGGAATGGGTAATGTAGGCGGATGGTTCCATTTGAAATTAACCTTAGTAATATTAGGTATAGTAATTGGAGTAATCGGGTTTAAGAAGAATAACAAAGCAATGGCGGTTGTCTCTACTGTAATGTTCTTATATGTTTATGGAGTTTCAGAAACAAAAGATGCAAAATTAGGTATTGGTAAACCAAGCATGGCAGATGTAATTACAGATACAGCTAATGCAAACTACGATGTAATTGCGCATGGAAAAGCTATTTATATTAATAACTGTTTGAAATGCCATGGTGATAATGGTAAAGCAATGATTAATGGAGCTTCAGACTTAACAGCATCGATGTGTGAAAACAGAGGTTTAGTAGGAATTATCAGAAATGGTAGAAAACTAATGCCAGCATTTAAAGATTTATTGAACGAACAAGAAGTAACTGCAGTTGCAGAATACGTAAAATCGTTAAGAGCACATACCGAAGAAGTAGCAACAGATTCTACTGCGGTTGATACAACAAAATAATTAATGGCAAAAAAATTATACGATACTGCTAAGAAAAAAGAGCGTGTGGTGTTGGTGGGTGTAATAACCCCCGACGAAACGGAAGAGCAGGAAAAAGAATATTTAGAAGAGTTAGCTTTTCTAGTGGAGACGGCTGGTGGTATCACAATAAAACAGTTTACTCAAAAACTTCAACGCCCTGATGTACGTACGTATGTTGGTAAGGGTAAGCTTGAAGAAATATTAGCTTACGTAACTGTGGAGGAGATTGATCTCGTTGTTTTCGACGATGAGCTTACTCCTTCACAATTACGAAATATTGAACGAGAGCTGAAATGTTTAGTACTCGATCGAAGTAATTTAATTCTCGATATTTTTGCGGGTAGAGCTCAAACAGCACAAGCGAAAACCCAAGTAGAATTAGCGCAAAGCCGTTATCTATTACCAAGGTTAACCCGAATGTGGACTCACTTAGAGCGACAAAAAGGTGGTATTGGTATGCGTGGTCCGGGTGAAAGTCAGATTGAAACGGATAGACGTATCATTTTAAATAAGATATCTATTTTAGAAGATCGATTAGAACAAATCGATAAGCAAAGTGAAACGCAACGACGCAATCGTGGTGATTTAATTCGTGTGGCTTTAGTGGGTTATACCAACGTAGGTAAATCTACGATCATGAACATGTTGAGTAAATCGGAAGTGTTTGCCGAAAATAAATTGTTCGCAACATTAGACACTACGGTTAGAAAAGTAGTGATTGAAAATGTTCCTTTTTTACTTTCAGATACGGTTGGATTCATCCGCAAATTACCCCATCATTTAATCGAGTGTTTCAAATCTACATTGGCCGAAGTAAAAGAAGCTGATATTTTATTACATGTGGTAGACATGTCTCATCCGAGTTTCGAAGATCAGATTAATACGGTAAACGAAACCCTGAAAGACTTGGAATCATTGGACAAACCAACGATAATGGTGTTCAATAAAATAGATGCTTACACGAACGAAGATCAACCCATGAGCTTCGATGATTATAAAAGAAGTTGGATGAACAAAGTAAATACTCCAGCTATATTTATCTCCGCATTAAAGAGCGAAAACATTCAAGAATTTAGAGCATTAATATACGATAAGGTAAAAGAATTGCACCAGGAGAAGTATCCGAATAATAGTTTCTTGTACTAGCATTATTCTTTTTGAAATCTCGCAACATAAACATTTCTATTTTCTGTATAAGCTTTTAAGATATATTCACCACTATCAAGTTTAGCAATATCTATATTCTTTGATACTGGTTTTTTTATTTCTAAAACTAATTTACCATCTATAGAATAGATTAAATATTTTTCGAAAATCAAATCACTTTTAATATTCAGGGAATTCTCCACTGGATTTGGATAAACCTCTAGTTTATTATTTTTTGTCTTGTTGTTTTCGATTCCTATAAGTACACTATCTGCACTGTAATATTTTGCTAAATATGGGATAGTATCGTTTTTAATCATTTTAAATGTCCCTCCTAAATAGAGTTCATCTTTATAAGTTTTTAAACAAGTTATATTACTACTTGGACCTAATATTGGTTCCCAATTTATTCCATCCCATCTTGCTAAACAAGTATCGGTAATTAATCCTTTATTGCTTACTCCACCAGCATACAAATAGCCGTGAAACATCTCCATAGTCAAAACACTACTTGGAAAAATGGTGGGAATACCAACTGCTGTCCAACTACTACCATCCCACTGTGCAACCTTACACTTTATGGTATCATTTACATAGCTAAAATCACCACCTACATAAAGTAAATTTCTCACTGTATCCACCACCATCGATTGTACAATTGAACTAGTTCCTCTTCCAACTCTTCTCCATTGTTGCCCATCCCAACGTGCGATGAAATTAGCAGGGGTAAATCCTGCTTGAGAAAACAAGCCTCCTACATACAATTCATTTTTATACACTGCCATGCAATACACTTCGGGTAAAGAGCCAAACAAACCTCCAATTTTTCTCCATGTTGTTCCATTCCAAACCGCAATATGATTATAGCCCGTAACCCCATCTACTTGGCGAAATAAACCAGCAACATATAATTCATTTTTATATACTGCCATAGATGTTATTTTTTCTAAATTTCCTTGAGCATCTAATCCTTTACCCACGCTGTCCCACTGAATCCCATTCCAGCGGGCTATTTTATTGGTTGTTTTGCCACCGATAGAATTAAAATTACCTCCAGTATATAATTGATTATTATACACTTGAAAAGTCATCGACGCACCTCCACTTGAGGTATTTAATCCTCCTAGTTTACTCCAACTAGAATCGTTCCATTTTGCTATACCTTCAACATTAATATTACATATAGAGTCGAAACCACAGTGAATTAATTTATTATTATAAATTTCCATTGTTCGTGTTTCATATGGAGCTCTGCATCCAACTACACTAAAACTCTGTGCTTGAATGTTTAGACTGAAAAATAAGACAAAAAGCAGAAGGAAGCAGATTTTACTCCAGATGCTTTTAAGTATGTGATTGTTTTTATGCATTAATGTTGTACACTAAATTTTTGAGTGGAAATGGTGTTGCCAAAAGTTTGTGAAGTACTAAAAACTTTGCATCTCACTTAACTTCCTGTACATTCCATTTAAGGCAAGTAATTCAGTATGTGTTCCACGTTCGATAATTTTACCTGCTTGCATCACAATGATTTGATCTGCATATTGAATGGTAGAAAGTCTGTGTGCAATTACAACCGAAGTTCTGTTTTTCATTAAGTTTTGAATAGCTTCTTGTACCAAGCGTTCCGACTCTGTATCTAATGCTGAAGTTGCTTCGTCAAGAATTAATATCGGAGGATTTTTAAGTACAGCTCTTGCAATCGATAAGCGTTGTCGTTGTCCTCCCGAAAGTTTTGCTCCTCTATCGCCAATATTGGTGTGGTAACCTTCTTCTAGTTTCGCAATGAACTCGTGTGCATTTGCAATTTTAGCTGCTTCTATTACTTGCTCTTCTGTAGCCGATTCGTTTCCGAAAGAAATATTTTTGAAAACCGTATCGTTAAACAAAATAGATTCTTGCGTAACAATTCCCATCAAGTGATTTAAGTCCGATAATTTTATTTTACGAATATCAACTCCATCAATCGTAATGGCGCCTTCAGTAACATCATAAAAACGTGGAAGTAAATCGGCCATGGTCGATTTACCAGCTCCCGATGCTCCAACTAATGCAATCATCTTTCCTTTTTCAACATCTAAATTGATATTGTCTAATACTTTTTTCTCGGCATATTGGAACGATACATTCTCGTAAGAAATTTTCCCTTTGAACTCTGCAATGCTAATAGCATTAGGGTCTTCCTCAATTTTAACAGGTGTATCGAGTATAGCGAAAATACGTTCTCCAGAAGCTATACCTCTTTGTATATTCGTTAGTGCAGACGATATGTTTTTAGCCGGAACTAAAATTTGTGAGTATAAAATGATATAGGTAATAAATTCTGATGCATTCAAATCTGATTTATTCTCTAACACTAATTGTCCACCGTAAAGGATAACCAATACTACCACACTTACACCCAAGAATTCTGAAATGGGTGAAGCCAATTCTCTTTTGTTCCACATCGATTTTAAAATGGAACGGTACTGAGAATTTTGTTCATCGAATTTTTTATTTACATATTTCTGCGCATTAAATGCTTTGATAATTCTTATTCCAGAAATAGTTTCTTCTATGATACTTAAAATGTTACCTAGTAATAATTGACCTTGCTTCGCATCTTTTCTTAAACGGCGTGAAATGCTTGTAATGACTAGTCCTGATAAAGGAAGCACGATTAATGTAAACAGTGTTAATTGCACCGACATGGTGAAGAGTAACACAATGTAACCAACAATCATTAAGGGTTCGCGGAAGATCACTTGCACCGAACTTACTACGGAGCTTTCTATTTCGTTGACATCATTCGATAAACTCGACATGATGTCACCCTTACGTTGATCGTGGAAATAACCAACATGTAGGTTTGTAATTTTGAGGTATAAACTTTCACGAATGTTTTTCACCACATAAGTTCTCATATTGGTCATTACGCGTTGCGACCAATATTTAAATAAGTTGGCGAAAAACACGGAAACGATAATGATAGCACAAACGAATTGAAGTGCTCCACTTTGACCGTATGCAGAGTATATTTTGTAGAAATAATAATCGAAAAGGTGTTTAGCATAATCGATATTCATACTAAAGCTAGGCTCGACAACCACTTTTGTAGTTTCTACTTTTTCGAAAATTACATTTAAAAGAGGAATTAAAAGGGAGAAGTTTACCAAGCCGAAAATTACAGCTAACACAGCCAATACGGCGTATTTAGGCACAAAACGGTTTAATGGTCGTGCAAAAGCAAGTATTTTAAAATAGATTTTCATGAATTAAATGCAAAATAATACAATTATTTCAATACGTAGAAGATAATTAGAATAGTATCTTTGTTTTTGTATATGATAAGTATAATAACGGCCGTACATAATCAATTGGCCATTAACAAGATATTTTTAGAATACCTTAAAAAGTATACCCATCATCCGTACGAATTAATCATAATCGATAATAATTCTACCGACGGAACGAGGGAATTTTTTAAAGAAAATGGGGCCATTGTAATAGAGAACGATGCTAATTACTCGTATCCCTTTACTCAAAACCAAGGTATTAAAGCAGCGAAGTATGATGTTTTTGCTTTTTTGAACAATGACATTACCGTTGCACCGAACTGGGATAAGCATATTTTAGAGGCCATGAAAGCGAATGCTTTGGATGTGGCTACGGTATGCGGAATTGAGCGATTGGAGAGCAAAGAAGTAACGAAAGAATATGGCCGAAGGTGGAAACGTATTAAAAATATCATTTCCTTTTTTAATCGTTCTGAAACTAGTTTCCGTTTAATGCATAAATTGATGTATGGAAATTGGGAACGTTTTTCGGATGCAAGGCATAAGCAATTTGGAAACAAATGCATAGAAGGTTTTGTTGGAAATAGCGTAGTGTTTACACGTAGAGCATTAGATTTGTTAGGCTTATATGATGAACGTATACAAGCTGCAGATTTTGATTTGTATGTGCGAGCAAAGAAAAGATTTTTAGAACACGGAGATATTAAACCTTGCCATATAGCATTAGGAGTATATAACCATCATTATATACGAGTTACTTTAAAGTCGAAGCCCCCTGTGTTTGCAGATGCCTCGAAGATGATTAAATTAGAAGATAAATGGACAGCTGAAGAGCTAGCGTTGTATATGAATGACAATGTAACTACTTGATAGGATAGAAAAATGGAATCGAAAAGACAACAAAAGTTTTCGCGAGTAATTCAAAAAGAATTAAGCGAAATATTTCAACGAGAAGGATTATCGTTTCATGGAAATACAATTGTAACGATAACAATGGTGAGAATTTCTCCAGACTTATCGGTAGCACGTATTTACTTGAGTTTATTTAATTCGGATAATAAAGAACAATTATTAACGGAAATAAAATCACAAACAAAAGAGATTCGTTATAAATTAGGAGAGCGTATTCGTAACCAAGCGCGTATAGTTCCACATTTAGAATTTTTCTTAGACGATTCGATGGAATATGTTTCACGCATGGATCAGTTGTTCAATAAAATTAATAAAGAAAAAGAAGAGGGAGAATGAAAACCATAATTCGCGAACCAGCAAATTTCTTAACACATATTATACCTGCGATACTCGGATTTCCGGCAGGTTATTTTTTATTTATGAAAGCGAGTACACCACTCGGAGAATTTTCTTCAGTCTTGTATTCCATTTGTTTTATTATGCTGTTTGCGGCGAGTGGCTTGTATCATGGAATTCCTAAAACGGAAGCAGGCATTAAGTTCTGGAGGAAAATAGATCACGCAAGTATTTATTTAATGATTGCAGGAACTTATACCCCAACTTTAATTGCATTGTATAGTGGGTGGATGTTTTGGACCTTATTAATTTTACAATGGGGTATAGTAGTTTTTGGAGTTACTTCAAAACTATCAGGCAAAATGATGCACCATAAGCAATCTTTGTATTTATACTTAGCGATGAGTTGGATGGTAGTATTAGGTGTAAAAACCCTTTATGTTGAATTACCATTTAATGCACTCTTTTTGCTATTCGGAGGTGGAGTGTTTTATACTTTTGGTTCATGGATTTATCATATGGATAAGGTGAAACCAAACAAAGGATTCCACGAACTGTGGCACCTCTTTGTAGTTGGAGGTGCAGCATGTCATTACTTCTATACGTATTATTATATCGTTTAATCTAAACTTGCAGTAATCAATCTCATAAACTCAGCACGAGTTTTTTCATTTTCGAAAGCACCAGTAAAAGCAGATGTAGTGGTAACAGAATTCTGTTTCTGAATTCCACGCATGCTCATGCATAAATGTTTGCATTCTATTACTACTGCAACGCCGGCAGGGTTTAATGTATCTTGAATACAATCGCGAATTTCATTAGTTAATCGTTCTTGAACTTGTAATCTACGTGCAAATGCATCGGCTACTCTTGGTATTTTACTTAAACCAACAATATGCCCTTTAGGAATATAAGCGATATGTGCCTTTCCGAAGAAAGGTAATAGGTGATGTTCACATAATGAATAAATCTCAATGTCTTTTACAATTACCATTTGAGAGTAATCTTCTTTGAACATTGCCGAACGTAATATTTCTGCAGGATCTACATCATAACCGTGTGTTAAAAACTGCATTGCTTTAGCAACACGCTCTGGAGTTTTTAGTAATCCTTCGCGATTTGGATCTTCACCAATTTCAGATAAAATAGAAGAATAGCTTTTAGCTATCGTTTCAATTTTTTCGAGATTATAATTATCTATTTTACGATAACCGTCCATCTCGTTTTCCTCTGCCATGTTATTATGATTTTTCATCTTATCCGAAATATTCTACAAAATTATTTTCTGTTTCAAACAATTTCACGCTATGTAAAATTGCTCCTTCTTTATTTATTGGTCCAACCAATTGATTCCAAATTTCTTTAGCTAATACTTCTGTCGAAGCCATTTTGCCCTTCATAAAATCAACATCTAAATTGATGTTCTTATGATCTAATTTATCGATAACTTCTGTATTAATGATATCTCGAAGAAATTTTAAGTCGATAACAAAGCCAGTTTCAGGATTTATTTCACCTTTTACGGTTACAAATAAATCGTAATTATGTCCATGCCAATTAGGATTAGAACATTTTCCGAAAACGGCTTGGTTTTTCTCTGCAGACCATTCCTCTTTAAAAAGTTTATGTGCAGCGTTAAAATGTTCTTTTCTAGTAATATATATCATTTTGGTGTTTTGTTATGCAAATATATAACACAATTTCAATAATCATGTTTTAGTGTTTAACTTAGTATTTTAAAAGAAGAATGAAAATACTTGTTGTTGTAGCCACCGCACCAGAAGTTACAGGTTTAAAAAATGCCTTATCGGCCGACTCCCTGAAATCAGTAGATTTTTTAATTACAGGTGTTGGAATGGTGAATACCACCTTCGAGCTTACTAAATTGTTGAATACTTCAACATACGATTATAT
>JACCDN010884570.1_pt1 | contig 12447 bp, 13 predicted proteins | sample 7441691 | NCBI WGS metagenome assembly JACCDN01 (sample SAMN15323439, study PRJNA562643) | freshwater metagenome | isolation source: river surface water | place: USA:Blue River Watershed | collected 2017-08-16 | reverse complement strand
TTAAGGGTTTGCAAAAATTTGCTGAACTTATAGCTGCGAATAAAGAGAAAACTCTTTTTGCAGTTGGTATGGGGCCGAATCAGTTTTTCAATGCGGACTTGAAAGATAGAGCTATCTTTTTAGTGGCTGCATTGACCAGAAACGTAGGCTTTCCAGGTGGAAATGTTGGTAGCTATGCTGGTAATTACCGAGCTGCAATTATTGGTGGAGAACCTGTTTATACTTTTGAAGACCCATTTAATTTGAATTTAGAAAAAGGTGGAAAGCCGTCAGTAAAAAAATATTTGCATTATGAATCGTTACACTATTTTAATTATGGTCAGCGTCCACTCAAGGTTGGCAATAAGATGTTTACGGGACCTGGACACATGCCAACACCTACCAAGTTTATGTGGAACAATAATTCTAATTCTACAATTGGTAACGTAAAATGGCATTATGATGTGGTGATGAATACTCTGCCTAAGGTAGAATTTATTGCCTACTCTGATTGGTGGTGGACTGGTTCTTGTGAATATGCGGATGTTGTTTACGCCGTGGACAGTTGGGCTGAGACCAAACATCCTGATTTGACAGGTTCGTGCACAAATCCATTTGCGCAGATATATCCAGAAACACCATTGCCAAGAATTTTTGATACTAAATCCGATATCGAAGCGATTGCGGGTGTGTCGAAAGCGATTGGTGATTTGATCGGAGAGCCAAGATTAAAAGATGGCTTTAAATTTGTTTTGGATGGTGAGACGAAAGAATACATTCAGCGGATCATCGATGCTTCGTCTTCGATGAAAGGTTACAAATTTGAAGAACTTCATGAAAATGCTAAAAATGGAATTCCAGCATTGATGAATATGCGAACCTATCCAAGAATTTCTTCATATGAACAGGCTTTAGGAGAGCTTCCATGGCATACAAAATCAGGTCGTTTAGAGTTCTATCGATTTGAGCCTGAGTTTATTGAGCATGGTGAAAACTTGGTTGTTTATCGCGAGCCTGTGGATTCGACTCATTATGAACCCAATGTTATTTTAGCTGAAAAACATGAGGCGATCAGGCCAACTCAGCCAGAGGCTTGGGGGTTCTCATCAAAAGATTTATCAAGCGAAACTCGACAGGTGCGAAATGTGATGATGACTACCAAAGAAGTTATGAATTCAAAACATCCTTTAAAGTTAAAACTTCAGTATTCACATGTTTATCACACTCCGAAATATCGTCACGGGGCGCATTCGACGCCGATTGATACTGATTTTAACTCAGTATTTTTTGGTCCATTTGGAGATGTCTATCGACATGATAAGCGTATGCCATTTGTGACGGAGGGGTATGTTGATATCAATCCAAATGATGCCAAATCTATGGGGGTCGAAGATGGAGACTATGTTTTCATCGATGCAGATCCAGAGGATCGTCCATTTCGTGGATGGAAAGAGGGAACTGAAGATTACAAGGTTGCGCGTCTTTTGTTGCGAGCAAGATATTATCCGGGCACACCAAAAGGTGTCGCGCGCACATGGCATAATATGTATGGTGCAACGTTTGGCAGCGTGAAAGGACAAGAAACACGCCAAGATGGTTTAGCGAAATCACCAGAAACAAATTATCAAGCGATGTACCGATACGGCAGTCATCAAAGTGCGACTAGGGCGTGGTTGCGACCTACTCTGCAAACAGAAACATTGGTTCATAAAACGATGTTCGGCCAAGGTATGGGCATTGGTTTTGAGGCTGATATTCATTGTGTGAATGGAGCTCCACGCGAAGCCTTTGTCAAAGTGACGAAGGCCGAAATGGGTGGATTAGATGGAAAAAGTTTATTTAGGCCGGCAGCACTTGGTTTTCGACCGACCTATGAAAACAAAGCAATGAAGCAGTACTTAAAGGGTGGCTTCATGAAAAAGAAAAAAGCATAGGTCGATAGAGACACGGAGGAAATATGGCAAAAGTAAAAAATTGGCAAATTGATAGAGAAATGGAATATCCCTACGATGAAAATCGACCCAAAAAACAGTGGTCCATCGTATTTGATTTAAATAAATGTATTGCCTGTCAGACTTGTACGTTGGCATGTAAGAGCACATGGACCGGTGGTAAAGGGCAAGAGTACATGTTCTGGAACAACGTTGAAACCAAACCGTATGGATCGTATCCATTAGCTTGGGATGTTAAAGTTTTAGAACGTATGGGGCATCAAGAGTGGGAAAAGAAAAAACCATATTATGGTAAAACGATTTTTGAAGCGGCAAGCGACAATGAACGAGCTGCGCACTTTGCGCCACAAGATGAAGATTGGATGTATCCTAATCACGGTGAAGATGACTGTGCTGGGCAGGTCAACAATCAGGGGGATTATATTTCCTTGCAACATGATCGTTGGTTCTTTTATTTGCCACGAACTTGTGCGCACTGTACATATCCGGCGTGTTTGGCTGCTTGTCCTCGTAAAGCTATTTACAAACGTCAAGAAGATGGAATCGTTTTAATAGATCAATCTAGGTGCAAAGGTTATGGAGAGTGTGTAAAAGCATGTCCATATAAAAAATCCATGTACAATGCTCATACTCGAGTGAGTGAAAAGTGTATTGGTTGTTACCCAGCAGTAGAGCAAGGTTATCAGCCACAGTGCGTGCAAAACTGTATTGGTAAAATAAGAATTATGGGATTTATAAATCCGCCATGGAAATCACGTGAAAATAATCCGATAGATTATTTGATTCATAAAACTGGTTTGGCATTACCGTATTATCCACAGCTGGGATTGGAGCCGAATATTTATTATATTCCTCCGATTCATGCTGATAAACAGTACTTAACTCAAATGTTTGGTCCAAATGTTGATAGCGCTATTGAGACATATAGAAATTTAAAAGATGATCCGATTGCGCAGGGCTTGCTTGTATTGATGGGCAGCACGGACAGAATCATTCATAACTTTGAAGTTAAGAAAGGTATTGCTTTTGGTTATGACGAAAAAGGTGACGAAATTGTACGTGTACCGGTAACAGAAGATATTTACACTCGCCCAGCATTTGACAAAAAATTTGGTGCTGTTCGTAACAATACTCCGTGAGGAAATTATGAAAAAAATATTTTTAACAAGTGCTTTAATGTTGGTATTCTTACCTACAGCTTTTGCTGATATAAACGTTAATAAAGTATCTGCTGATTTATCAGTAGATTACAAAAATAAAGAAGTTTGGTCTAAAGCTGCGGTTGATCAGACTGTCAGTATGATGGGGCAACCAATGGTTGTGCCAAAACCAAAAACTACAGAAACAGCATCCTTGAGTGTCACGGCAGTGCATGACAGTAAATGGATTGTTTTTCGCATGAAATGGAAAGATCCAGAGCCTAGCGAAGCGGGAAAGCTTGCAACGTTTTCTGACGCCGTGGCGTTGGAATTTCCAGTGAAAAATAATGAATCTCCTCCGCCGATTATGATGGGCGTAAAAGATGATCCTGTACAAATGTTTCACTGGCGTTACGAATATCAATTGGATGCCGAGCGGGGGAAAAAAGCTATTAATGATATTTATCCAAATATGACGACAGACATGTATCCGATGGATTTCAAAGTAAAGGGTAATTTCAAAGAAGCTACACAAGAGCAAAAAGAATCGTATGTAGGAGGAACTGCAGCGGGAAATCCGCAGTCGTTTGAAAAAACGGGTGTTGATGAGATTTTAGCAGAAGGATTTGGAACGACGGCGTTGATGGACTCACATTTAGCTAAAGGTTCTGGTCAGTGGAAAAATGGCGAATGGACTGTTTATGTAGCAAGACCCTTGTCATATAAAAATGGTTCCAAGTTATTAGTCGGCAAAACTAGCAACGTAGGCTTTGCTGTTTGGCAAGGTGGAAAAAATGAAGTTGGCGCGATTAAATCTTTAACAATGGTGTGGACTCCTTTACATATTTTGGAGAAATAAAATGAATGAACAAAAAATAAAACCAGGTCCCTTCGTATTAGCTTCCCTGTTAACATCATATCCTGATCTTGACTTTCAATCCGCAGTTACAGAGTTGCTTCAAGATGAAAATATAACGGTACCAGAATTATTAAAAAAAGATTTGTCTTATTTTTTACAAAGCACTGAGAAATTAGATGAATTGAGATCTGATTATATTGAGATCTTTGATCACTCAAAATCATTAAATCCATTATATGAAACAGAGTTTGGACGTGAAAGAGCGATGTTTAAGGCCAATGAATTATCTGATATTGCAGGTTTTTATCGAGCCTTTGGTTTTGAAATGGATCAAGATGGTGCGCGCGAAATGGTGGATCATGTTTCTGTTGAGCTTGAGTTTTACAGTTTGTTACAAATGAAACATTTATACCTACAGGAAATGTTTGACATGGACGGTTGTGAAATAGTTCACGATGCGATGAAGAAGTTTATGGATGCACATCTTGGGCGTTTCGTACCAGCTATACTTGAAAGACAGGGTGTACAAAACTCTACTATTTATAAACAAGTTTTTTCTTGGGTGCAAAACACAGTTGATAACGAATGTTCTCGTCTGGGCGTAAAGCCAGAAAGAGCAACTTGGTTTAGCTCACAGGTGGCTGATGAAAATGTATGTTGTGGTGGTACTGTTGCGATAAATAAATAAGTATCACTCCGAGCCCTCGCATTCTAAGGAAGAATACTAAAATTTTCTTCTACGAGTGGTGGGCCGCGAATAAAAATTCGCCGGGGTTTTTAGGGAAACTTAAAAGCCTCCTTCTGGGAAAGGAGTTTGAAAATGCTCGTTGATAATTTTGGTCGTTCTTTTAAATATTTACGTCTTTCATTAACTGAAAAATGCAATTTTCGTTGCAGTTACTGTTTGCCGAATGGTTATAGTTCTTGTCACCGCGAGGCGCCTCTTAATATTCATGAGATTGAAAATCTTGCTTCTGCTTTTGCTAATCTGGGTGTAGAAAAAATTCGTTTAACGGGTGGTGAACCTACCTTACGATCCGATGTTGCAGAAATTATTTCTATGCTTAAATCTATTCACGGTATAGAGACTGTGGCATTGACCACTAATGGTTATAGATTGCCTAAAATTTTGAATCAGTTATCTGATTCTGGTCTGGATGCGCTGAACGTCAGTTTAGACAGTCTTGATCCAAAAACATTTCAAGCGATTAGTGGTTTTGATTATTGTGAATCTATCAAAAATTCTGTTGATAGATCTTTGGCGCTTGGTTTGAAGAAAATCAAGCTCAATGCAGTATTGTTAAAAGATATCAATTCCGAAGAATTATTCAATTTTATTCGTTGGATACAAACTAGGCCCTTGTCCGTGCGTTTTATAGAGTTGATGCGCACCTCAGATAACGCAGATTATTTCAAAAAACACTATTTACCAGTTTCCTATTTGCAAAATCAAATGACGGAGATGGGTTGGTCGATGGTAAACCGAGATGAGCTTTCAGGTCCAGCCAATGAATATTCACATTCTGATTATGCTGGTAGAATTGGGTTTATTTCTGCTTATAGCAAAGATTTTTGTGCCAGTTGTAATCGTTTACGCATTTCTGCAAATGGTGGATTGAGGCTGTGTCTTTTTGGCGACGGAAATATGAATTTGCGACCACTTTTGCAGCGTGTTTCACAGCAAGAACTTTTGCTAGAAAAAATATGTCAAACTTTAAAATTAAAACCATTGTCACACAATCTGCATAATGGTTACAGCGGAGACATGGCCAGTCTTTCTGCCATTGGGGGATAATTTATGCAGCAAAATTTTCGAATGATTGATGTTGGAGAAAAAGAAATTACGCGACGTCGAGCCGTGGCCTGCGGAAGTATAACAGTATGTACAAAAACTATGAAAATGATTCGAGAGGGCAATTCGCCGAAGGGCAATATCTTAGCTATGGCAGAGGTTGCTGGTATCATGGCGGCAAAAAATACTTCGCAAAATTTACCACTTTGTCATCCCCTGCTAATCGACTCTACGAGAATTTGGTTTGATATTCATGAGCATTCTGTAACAGCATATTGTGAAGTAATTTGTCATGGTAAAACAGGTGTCGAAATGGAAGCCTTATTCGGTTTGAATACTTGTTTGTTGACTATTTATGATTTGGCTAAAGCTGTGGATCCGGTGATTGAAATTGCTAATATATTTTTACAAACTAAAGAGGGCGGCAAGTCTGGAAAATGGATTCATCCGCAACACCAAATTGAATTAGAAAATAGATCTGTTAAAAAGACGTTGTCCATTGATTTAAATGGTTTACGATTCGCAGTGGTTACATTGAGTGACCGTGCTAGCAAAGGGAAATACTCAGATCACTCGGGTCCGATTTTACAAGATTATTTTAAAGCCGCTCAGGCTCAAGAAGTTTTTTATAAGATTATTCCTGATGAAAAAATAGCATTGCAAGAAATAATAATGAAAGCGGAGAACGACCATGTCGATGTACTGGCCTTGACTGGTGGTACTGGAATTTCAGAAAGAGACATTACGCCAGAGACTGTTCGTGAGCTTTCAGATAAAGAGCTCATTGGTTTTGGCGAATTGCAAAGACAGCATGGTGCTAAATATACCAATGCTGCATGGTTGTCTCGTTCTACTGCATTTATAGTTGGAAAAACTTTGGTGATTTTATTTCCAGGCAGTCCCAAAGCAGTTACTCAGGGCCTTGAAAGTATTGGTGAGCTGATTCCTCATGCGATTCGAATGATTCGAGGAGAACCACATCATGATTCTGAGAAAATAGCAGGAGTAGATTTATGATTAGTTATCAAGAAAGTTTGAATGTGTTAGTGGATATTGCAAGTAAGCAGTCTATAGATACAGAAATTGTCGAATTAGAAAATTCTGTTGGTAGAATTTTGAGTGAGGCGGTCATTTCTGCAGAGGCCAGTCCACCATTTGATAATTCGGCGATGGATGGTTTTGCGTTACAGGAATCTATTTTTATAAACTGGCGAGCAGGGGTAGAGGTTACGGTCAGTGTTGGTGACTGTTTAGCCGCAGGAGATCGTGTCAGTGACAAACAAAATAATTATCTTGCTGTGGAAATAATGACGGGCGCGGCTTTGCCATCTGACAATTTTTTTGCGGTTGTTAAAATTGAAGATGTCAAAGTTGTATCTGATGGAGATCATAAAAAAATAATTTTATATTCAAAGCCAAGCTATGGTGAAAATATTCGTCGCGCCGGTGAAGACTTTAAAGAGGGTCAGATTTTACTTGAGGCTGGGACGCAAATTCAACATCAACATATTTTAGCTTTAGCTACGTTGGGTATTTCTCAGCTCAGAGTTGTGAGGAAAATTAAAATTGCGGTAGCCTCTACGGGAAAAGAATTGGTGGATTGTAAAACTAAAAAACTTCAGCCTGGGCAAATTAGAAATTCAACAGGTCTCTATCTTGAGTCCTATTTACGCGATCATTTTTTTTCTGTTTTGAATATGGGTATTGTTGCAGATCAAATTGAAAACTATCAAAATACTTTAAGGCAAGCTTTTGATGAGGGCGCGGATTTGTTTATTAGTACAGGAGCCGTTAGCATGGGGATTTACGACTTTGTTCGTCCAGCTCTTGAACAATTAGGCGCGGATATTCACTTTCATAAATGTGCGATTCGCCCAGGTAAACCAATCTTATTTGCATCTATAGAGTACAAAGGGCGTTTTCGTTATATTTTCGGTGTGCCAGGAAATCCAGTTTCAACGGCAGTGGGTCTTCGTTTTTTTGTTTTACCCTTTTTACGTTCTTTGCAAAAACATAAATGCATAGATTCTGTCTTTGCGACACTAGATCATGATGTAAAAAAGCCAACAGGATTAAAATGTTTTTTTAAAGCTGAGCTACAGCAGAGCTCAGGTGAAACTAAGGTAGTATCTTTACCAGGTCAGGCGTCATTTATGGTCAGTCCTCTTTTAAAGTCAAACGCATGGGTTGTATTACCTGAGCAAGGCGAAAGAATCGAAAAAGGTGCCAAGGTTGAGGTGTGTTGTTTATGAAAACAATGAATATTAGAATGTTTGGAGCCATGAGAAAATATTTTCCATCTGGTCAATTAATAATGGAATTGTCTGAAGATTGTGATGTGGCAGCGTTACGACAAATTTTATTGCAAAAAATGATACAAGAATGCACTGATTTTAAAGACTCTGCATTGTTATCAGAATCCGCTTTTTCTAATCATGATGAAATATTGCAAGAGACAGATTTGGTTTGCCAGCAATCAGAAATAGCTTTGTTACCACCTGTTTGTGGAGGTTGAAATGTCAACAGTTCAAGTTATTGTCACAGAGAAAGAAATTGATTTTGATATGGTTGCAAGATGGAATCCCAGCGCAGAGCATGGTGCAAGCAATGCGTTTTTAGGTTTCGTACGTAACTTGAATTTAGGAAAGTCAGTGATTGCTGTTGAATATGATTGTTTCAAACCAATGTGCGAAAAAGTTTTTAATCAGATAGCAAATGAAGCAAAGAGCAAATGGGGAGATGATAGCAATATCCTTATTGTTCATCGACATGGACGCTTGTCGGTTGGCGAAGCCAGTGTTGCGATTGTTGTAACGACTGGACATCGAGATGAGTCCTATCGTTCTTCTCGTTATATTATTGAAGAAATTAAGACTCGCGCTCCCATTTGGAAAAAAGAGTTTTACGTAGATGGACAAACAGAATGGGTTCGGGGACATGCCTTGTGTCAGCACAGAAAGGTTAATCATCATGAAGAGCACAGCTGGACTGATTCTTGCGGGGGGACTGTCCACTCGCATGAGACAAGATAAGGCATTGATGCTAATCAATGGTGAGACTTTGATTAACAGGCAATGGCGAATTCTCAGTGAAATTCTTGGCGTTAAAAATGTTTTTGTCAGTGGTCGACGACCTGGTTTTCAATGTGTTGAAGATCAAGATTCAGGGCTTGGCCCAGTTGAGGGTTTAAGATCTACTTGTGATTATCTTATTCAAAATACAGTCTATAAATCATTGTTATTGTTGCCTGTAGATATGCCATATTTAGACAATGAAACTTTGAGATTATTATCGGAGTCAGCTGATCAGGATGTGGATTTAATTCGTTATGAGAACTATCAATTACCTGTTTTTTTTAATGACGTACGAAAACTATATTCAAAGATAGAATCTTTAAAGTTACATTGTACAAAATCTCTAAAAAATGACGAGATGGGAAATAAAAAGTATTCATTTAAAGAACTTTTTAAAACATTAGATACCACTGAAATAAAGGTTGAAAATCAGTTTTATTTTCAAAATATAAATACACCGGAGGATTTTTTTGCAGCAATATCAAAGGCAAATATTGCTTTCGCAGATAGGTGAAAGCGGGCAAATTAAAATTGTTCAATCAAGAGTGTTGATAATTGGTGCTGGTGGATTAGGACATCCTGCGGCTCAGTATTTAACGGCGATGGGGGTTGGGCATTTAGGAATTGTTGATGGTGATCAAATTCATATTTCCAATTTGCATCGACAGGTTTTATTTGAAACTCAAGATATTGGACAGAACAAGGCTGCTATTTTAGCAAAAAAACTTTCAAAATTAAATGCATTATTAAGAGTAGACGTGCATGCATGTTATTTGAATAAAGAATTAGCTTTAAGGCTGTTTCCAGATTTTGATGTGATTTTAGATTGTAGTGATAATTTTGAAAGCAAATATTTAATTAACGATATCTGTGTTTTGCTTGGTAAGCCAATGGTCTATGCGGCGATTTCGCAATTTGAAGGATCAGTCAGTGTTTTTTGGCGTAATCATGGGCCTTGTTATCGATGTTTGTATGCTGAGCCGCCAAAAGCAAAAATTCAAAATTGTGCAGAGGCTGGTGTGGTTGGTCCATTGCCAGGGATTGTAGGATGTATGCAGGCATTGGAGACCTTAAAAATATTATTATATAATGCAAACATTGAGTCAGATTTTAAGCCGTTGATTGGCTGTTTAAACTATTTTAATTTTCTTAGTAATGAATTTCGAAGTTTAAAAATTAAACCAAGACTAAATTGTTTGTGCCAGAGACATGTGTTCGACGTATCAGAAATTAAAGATATTCAAGTTGCTCAGTGTGCGCTAGTAGGAAATGAATTATTGCTCGATGTTCGAGAACAAGAAGAGTGGAATCAATTTCATATATTGGGAAGTGTTCATTGGCCATTGAGTAAAATTGAAAAAAATATATTGCCAGAATTAAATCGAGATAAAAACATCATGTTAATTTGTAAGGGTGGATTGCGTGCAGAAAAAGCGATGTCTGTCTTGGCTAAATCTGGTTTTATAAATATACGATGTTCTCAACGAGGTGTGTATGAATATCAAGCTTGATTCGAAAAATAGAATTCGCTTTTCGCAAGAAGATCTAAGTGTATTAAAGAATAATTTAATATTGGAACAAGAATTTAATCTTGTTAAAAAAATATTTTTTATACTGACGATTGTTGTGGATCCATTCCTAGAGTCATCTGTGTTAATTTTGTCGGATTACGTTCAGTCAGACAAATCTGTCTGTTCAATTAAGATTCAGTTGTCAAGTATTGATTTAGTTAAGCTCACTGCAAATGAAAGAGTTAACTTTGGAGATCTATCTGTCGAAGTTGATCGCTGGTCTTCAGAAAAACGTACTAAGGTTGAAAAAACTATATAATTTGATGAGATTATAAATTAAATTTTAAGGAACTGATAAGATGGAATTGTTTAGCTATAATTTTTTAATCATCACGGTTTTGTTTTTTGCAGTAGCAGTTGTTTACTCATCTGTTGGTCATGCAGGAGCTAGCGGTTATTCAGCTGTGATGGCTCTGATGAGTGTTCAGCCAATGTTAATGAAGTCTACATCTCTGATGCTAAATATTGCAGTTGGCCTAATTGGATTTTATAGGTTCTATCGTGCAGGCCTGATAGATCTTAAAAAAGTATGGCCATTTATTATTTTCTCAATGCCAATGGCTTTTTTTTCTTCTCAATTAGTAATTGATAAACGAATTTTTTTTTTCTTACTAGCAGTATTGCTTCTGATTGCAGGAATGAAATTATGCATTCATAAATCTTCAAGCAGTAGCGTAGAGGTGTGTTCTCAAGAACGGGTGATTCCAAAGTCCGCAGCGATGTTTTCTGGTGGTCTAATTGGTTTTTTGTCAGGAATAACGGGGACAGGTGGGGCTATTTTTTTTACACCTTTGTTGCTTTCTGCGGGGTGGGCCCAGCCGCGTGAAGCTGCGGGCTTGTCGGTTTGTTTTGTACTGGTGAACTCGATATTTGCCTTAGCTGGAATTTCAAAGGCAGGAACTTTTATTAATATAAAACTTGGTTTGATTTGGATTTTTGTAGTTGTTCTTGGTGCCCTGGTCGGTACCTACTTGGGAATTATTAAGTTTTCGGGTTCAAGTATTAAAAAAATATTGGGTTTGGTGTTAATAACTGCCGCAATCAAGTTGTTTACGGTCAGTTTTCAATAAAAACGAGATCATTAATTTGGTTATTTTTCCAAAGTGATCTTGCTGCGCCTGAATGCTCAGTTTGCCATCGGCGCTAAAATATATCCCGCCCAGTTCCGCTGGCGAAATAAAATTTTTAGCCAGTTCTTGTGCGCTCCATTTGTCTTTCGACTCAAGCAGGGCCATGCCACGTTCTTTGTCGATTGTAATCTCGGCGGGGATAGATGCCCACTGGTTGAATTCCAGCAAGCAAGAGCCATCGAACGAATTTGGCAGTCGGTTGCAATCAATTTTAAAAATAATTTCATCTGTTGAGGATTTTAATTCAAAGTTTTTTCTCAGAGTCCCACTGACCTCACGTTCGTCTGCGGTCAGGGCTTCGTACATGTGCTCAAAATCCCCGTCGTTACCTTGGATGTTGAGGATTGCTTTATTATCAGTAAATGTTGCAAGAACTTCTGCGTTTGCGGGAAAGATGGTTGCTTGAGTGATTGATAAGGCAAAAAATAAAACGGTGAATGTTTTCATAATAATTCCTTATGTTATAGATTCTATTTTCGCAAAAACCTGAATCATAATTCTCATGATCGTGATTTCATTTTAACATTTGAGTTTCAGGTTAGGTGTTGAATACTTAACAAGCAAGAATTTATAATTGGGATATGGTTTTAGCGGTTTTTGAGTGCGCTCGTAATCATATTGCCTCGCGTGGGAAGTGGTGAATTATAGGCTTCAGTAAATCGGTAGGCCGAGTGACAGGCTATGCAATTATTCATTGTATTGCTCAATTGCTTAATCGTATGTTCTGAACTTCTGAGCTTGATTGCATCATCAGAGATTTCGTCAAACTTTTTACGTGTATCAAAGCCCAATGCTTTCATTGCCGCAGGAAGTTTGCGAAATAACGAAGCTGGTGTATCGGCTTCAGCAGACATGCCAGAAATTTTGGCAACTCTGCTAGCTTCTTCGAAGTTTTTTGCAGATACTGCTGCAAGGATAGACTGAGTGCTCTGCAGCCAAGTTCTCATTTCG
>JACCDN011206814.1_pt1 | contig 12451 bp, 10 predicted proteins | sample 7441691 | NCBI WGS metagenome assembly JACCDN01 (sample SAMN15323439, study PRJNA562643) | freshwater metagenome | isolation source: river surface water | place: USA:Blue River Watershed | collected 2017-08-16 | reverse complement strand
GCAATCGAAGGTCACCGCACACGCCCAGATGGCAGCGATCTAAAGTGGAAGCAAATCGGAGTTAATGAGATCACCGACTCTCGCGAACTTCCATTCTTCATCCAATGGTTAACCGCTGATCACCCATCACAAGATGGAAAGGCAGTTGCTGCAATTGAGAGAATTACGATTGCTGACACTGATCACCTAGCTGATTCTTGGTTCAAGTCAGAGATTCTAGGTGGGTTAAATGGCGCAGATGTTGAGTTTATTGACCCATCAACAAATGATGGCGAATACGGAATCGTTGCGGTGCATCTGACGACACCTAGTGGTGTTGTGAGACTGGATTAAAACTTAGTTTTAACCTCCCTGTTGGCTATCGCACAAGGCTAGGTGGTGAAAATCTTTCTTCGTAGCAGCCATCTCTCAACTTATAGTGGTGGTCACTTGACCGCCATTAAAGCTATGTACGCACTGTTGTAACATCACTTAAATTTAGGCTTAGAATTAAGCGTTTCAAATTCTAGAGTGGAAAATGTGAATTTTTAACCTTAAACCGGAACAAATTTAAGGTCAATTACTAAACTCTGATTGAGTTAGAATCTGGATAAATCATAGTGTTTCCGATGAACTCAGTTTCAATTTTCATCGTGATCGAAATTGTTTAATCATAAAAAAGTAATTATTATGGCTGAAATAAAGTCATTACGTGGGAACAAAATCGATCAGTGTGAATTTAATGAAGCATTTCTCCAAATTTGAATAGTTCAACCTAACATGGACTAAAGATTTGAGTTTGTCGGCCAAGGAGATTTGGAACAGTTGATCGAGTGACATTTACGATGTGAGAGCAAAACAGATTTAAACTAAGAAGAGAAGGTTGTGACCATTCAATTTTCAACTTGAATAATCAGGTTGTACAACATAAAAATACTCTTCTAGAACAAGCACCTCAATTGTAAGTTAAAAAACAAATAAGGAAAAGATCTAAAGAATCATTGATGAAAGTAAATTGTCGTGGTAACTTTTACGGTGTGAATCCAATAAAGATGCGGTGGCATTTCCGCCTTTTGATTATTCGAACTGAATTATATTTTTTTCTTGTTCATCATGGAAAAAAAATTTACAATAGCTTGCCATTGAGTAGTCAAACAAAATATCAAATCAAATCAATCATCGAATTCACTCTGCAGGTAGAAGATCTACTCATAATTTCTGAGGATTCATTTGAAAATTACATCCTACCAATACAAAAGAATCAAAATAAGGATGGCAAAAAAAGAATTGCAATCGACATTCAATGTCTTTCCCGCCCAACCTACTTTAGAGGAATAGGTAGGTACACCATGTCGCTGGTGAAAGCGTTAGCACTTCGCAATCATGAATCCGAATTTTTTCTCTATTCGACCAATTCTGGAAAAATTGGAAACCTCGAGCTAGTAATTAAAGAAGTACAAAATTGGGAATTACCAAACATTGAGGTAATTATTTTTGACATCATGGAAGGAAAGAAGTACGTCAATAGATACGAAGCCGTCAAGAATTTAACAAACCATATACTGGATTTAAACCCTACACACGTTTTAATTCCGTCGAACTTTGAACATCCTCAAGATACTATTTATATCGATATCAAAACTTTTGAGAATGTTGGAGTTTTAATTCACGATCTGATTCCTCTTCATTACTCAGAACACCTACTCCCACTTAAAGAACAGAAAAAACGGTATTACTCTCGCCTGACTTATGCTTTACAAGCAAAAAATATCTTCACGAACTCACTTTTTACCAAGAGAGATTTTGAGAATATTACCGGGCGAAAGAATGGCGTAGAAAATATTGGAGGTGCAGGTTTCTATCCTTATACGCCTGATATACGCAATAATTTTAAAGTGCGAAATGGGATATTGTGCATCGCTGCGGAAACTTTCCACAAAAATATTCCCACCCTAATTTATGCCTATTCACAACTTGAAGCAGAAATCCGTGAAAATGAACCATTGACCGTAGTTGGAATTAAGAGTGAATCTCATGTCAAAAAGTTGGGTGAAATCGCAGGAGAGTCACAAGCTGAAGTTGAATTCCTTCATTTCATTGACGATGAATCACTTGAATCTCTGTACAAACGCTCGAAATTGGTTGTCGTGCCATCCTTTATAGAAGGACTTAGTATGCCAATCTTTGAAGCTTGGAGTTTTGCGACTCCAGTTATCGCGAGTTCTCAAACCGTCATGGCCGAGATTATCCAAAATGACTCAATGACCTTTGATCCGTATTCAAAGGAGGATCTATCAAGATTAATAGGAAGTATGCTTACAGATCAAGAATCTTGGGAGCGAGAACAATCCAGGATTCTAGAAAGAAGGACAGATTTCTCTTGGGAAACAGTCGCCAGAACAATGGATTCATGGATTGCATCCCCTTAGAATTGATGACTAAAGAAGCATTTACTGCACTCATTGTTACAAATGATATTGGGTTGAATGGTCTTGAGTCGGGCGCAAGTTTACGAATTGAAACTTTACAAAGCCTGATTGAGGGTTTAGGCCTTCAAGTTGAGAAAGTCTCCTTAAGAAATTTTATAGATTCACCTGATAAGCATTATAAGTTAATTGTTCTAACCCCATTTACTGCGGTCAGAGTTAGCAAGAAAGCACGAAAAAATTCCAATATTCTTTGGCTTGATCACTGCGACTCTTGGATTCAGACTAGATTTTCAAGGCTATATAACGGAGAATTAAAGCAAATCGTTGCCTTGATGCGTGATGTTTATTATTTAATTAGTAAACCAAAATATGAAGTTCAAACTTTCATTAGCCTTCGAGATTCGAGGATTTTACGGCGTCGAACAGCCCTTAACACTTATATCGTTCCTAACGTCATCAAGAATTACAAGTTAGACCCATCATACGATCCTAGACTAGTTTTTATTGGTGATGGAAAGTACAAACCAAATCAAAGTGCAGTAAATTATTTAGAATCCATTCTCAAGTTTCTCCCAAAGGGTACTTATATTCATGTATTCGGCCGAGGCTACAAAAAATCCCATCCGAATATTGTTTTTCACGGTTATGCTCCTAGTGCAGAACTCTACAGGCAGGGAGATGTTCATCTCGCTCCTATTTTTTATGGAGCTGGTATTAAGAATAAAGTGGCTATCCCTTTAAGTCTAGGGTTACCAGTTGTAACAACCCAGCAAGGAGCAAATGGAATAAATCCCTGTAGTGGCCTTTATGTGGAAAATAAACCAGAAAAATTCGTGAAAGCGATACAAAGTGCCACCGAAACTCAAACTCCCATTTTTCGAAATCAAAAGATTTATTCCGACGATGAATCCTCAGAATTAATTCAGTTCCTCAGATCATTGATTTGACTAGTCAAGCTCATTGATTTGTGGAACAAACCACGGTGGGTACGGCATAGTACCTTCTATGATTACGCGAAACATGTCGAGAGCAGATGTTGAAAATGCGGGGAAGAAAGGCGCAACCAATCAATCCCCTTCAAAAATTTTGGATGAATTCTTTTTAATTGTGGACCCTGAAGAGGAATCATTAGGTCGAAATCTAGCGAGGGACGGCTTTTGGGAAGCTTGGATCACATCATTTTTCACATCCGTTGTTTTACCGGGTGACGTAGTGTGTGATCTCGGGGCTAATTACGGTTATTACACGCGTCTTTTTGAAAAATTGGCGGGTCCATCTGGGTTTGTATACGCCGTCGAAGCCAATCCAAATCTTTCGAGTATTCTCAAGAAATCAATAGAAAGCTTTCCGCTAAACGGTGGTGCTCAGGTACAAGTACTTGGTGTTGCTGCCATGGACAAAAAAGGATATGTCGAATTGAATGTTGGACCCCTTTTAGGCGGATCTTCAATAATCGGCTCTCCTCAAGATAGCAAACCAATTCTCGTCAGTGCCGCACCTCTAGACGAGATCATTAGCCGTAAAGTAGACGTGATTAAAATTGACATAGAAGGAACAGAACCTCAAGCAATCTTAGGTATGGCACGGATTATGGATGAATGTCGCATTTGTGTAGTTGAAGTGGGAAATTATCAACCTACAGAGTTCCTGAAGTCGATATTTGAAAGTTATGAAGTTTCTGTGATTGATCTATTTGGCAATGAAAGACCTTATTCGCTTCCGGAAGTATTAATGGAGCAAGAATGTGTGATGGTTGTATTGCGGCACGAAAAAAAGAAATCTAAATATCTTTTAGGAAAACTTTTACCTCAAAAAATGTCAGAGATAAAATTTCGATTCCTTAAAATGGTGATAAAAAAATTTGCAAAAGTTATTTCTAAGGCAAATCGATAATTTATTAAACTCTTTCTACTTTCTCAAAAAAACAAGATTAGCTTGGTAATAGTGCTCAGCAAGGTCGTTCAATCCGAATTGCCAATGAAAGTACCTCTCTCCCCAAAACTTCAATTCGTATATGAGGTTGGTCTCCCCAAGGTTCCCTAGCAATAAATCTCTCTGATTTACCCTTCCATTTATGATCAATTCTAAAATGTTCAACTAAGTATCCTTCAGATTTCAAAGTATCTAACAATGCCTTGATATCACTTTCCCTATATAAACTAAGGGTAGGGAAATCAAATTTTGAATCTTCCGAGGACACATCTAACTCTGTTGTGTGTAATGCGATACCCCCTGGTTTCAATAACTTAACCGACCGGTGAATAAAATCAAGGCCATTTTGGTAACCACCAATATGACCTAATGCACATGAAGACCAAACAAAATCAAATTCGTTGTTTAGCTCCTCTGGAATATTATTCATGTCCATAGACATGAACTTGATTTGGTTGATAAATTCATTTTCAGTAAGAATTCCTCGAGAGTTGAGATCCTCTGGTGATGACAAAAGTTGGTTCGAGTTTTTCCAATCCAGTGCGATGTCACCTTCAAGAAAATCGGTAGCCAAAACTTTGTATCCCAATTTAGCCAAACCAGCAGGAATAGGTTCAACACCAACACCAAAACCTATGGCCTTAACCCCGTTTTTGCCCAAGTCCAATATTGAGTTTGCAGCTTCCATAATTGCATAATTTTGGAACTGTTTTGAATGAAGACGTGGAGGATCACGAAGCAGGTCCATCCAGAGGAAAAAATTGCTCTCCAAGAAGCGCTTTTCTGAGATGACCTCCGATTTCCAGTCCGATCTTGAGGTAGGGCGATTAACGTATTTCAAAAGAAAAGTTTCATTTGATACTAAATTCCTCAAACGGAGAGAATTAAATTGCTGCTGCCTATACAAATCTAAAAATCCACGGACATCTGCATACTGTAATTTTCTTCCAGTCTTGCCTTTATGTAACAGATGAAAGACACGCAACAATCGTCTAGCTAATTTATATGCATTTGAGTCCTTGATTAAAGAAATTTCTTTGGAAAGGCGATCTAGAGATACTCTTGTCGATTCATTCAGTGCATCGCGTTCTTGAACTAGAGCATCGCGTTCTTGAACTAGAGCATCGCGTTCTTGAACTAGAGCATCGCGTTCTAGTTCATAAAGCTTTAGATTCATCTCCGTCAAGTGTTGTTCGATTGCATGGCCCGAAACATTTGGTTCAAAGAGGATATTATTTGATCCACGTTCATTAAAAGTCTTCATCCATGTAGTCTGCTCTTCTACATGTTGGCAGGATCTAGAATACTTAAAAAAAGGCCGAAAATTTTCAGGTTGAGGCCAAATTATATTTGTCTTTTCCCACTCCTTTCCAACCAAAATATTTAAGGAAGAGTCAAATCCAAAGAAATAGCCTGGACTGTCGGTAGAGTTAAAAATTACAGACTCTGGTGCTGTTAGTTCAGAAAAATCACCATAACTTCCAAACATGTCCTCCCAAAATACAATTTCAGAAACATTCGGGAAAATATTTATTAGGTCTTTTCTGTCGATGTGGTGATCAAAACGGGGATCGCTACGGTAGATAACTCGATTGAAACAGTGCAGATCTGAAATTTCTTGCTTGAGATAATCGAGAATCGATAAATCTTCTTTAAATTCGTATATTGAATCCGGCAAACCCCAATATCGCATCACAATAACTAAATCGGTTGCGTTGAAGACATCTCCTTTTTGGTTCTCACTCAACTGTTGTAAATCAAACCAGGTATTTTTAATATGATGTAATTCAACAACCTCGTGATTTAACTCGGCGAAACCACTTGGAATAGACATTTCAAAACTAGTCTCTTTAAGAAATAGTCCAAAATGAATTAATTTCTTTAGTTTCTTGTCAATCTTGGGTAAACCATAAAATCCATTGCGAATTCCATCAGAATATAGAGTCAGAATTTTAAAATCTATACTTGAGATATATTTTTGTTGGTTGTGAAACTCAGAGTAACTATGGATAATTAATTCTAGGTATTTCGTTTCGGATTTTTTTTCATTGCTAATGAAAACAACATTGTATTTTGCAGCGAGTTCCAATATTTCTTTAGTGGGTTCTGAAGAATCTAAAATTACAAAGTGAAATTTGCGTCCATTTCCGAATGTCCTTACGTAAGATAATAAATAGATGGCAAACAATCTGGAAGGGCAAACGACAAGGTTCATGACTAATACCTTAGATCAATTAGTACATGAATTGAAGTATCCAAAATGTACATCAAGGATTTAATTCCAAAAGGTTCAGCAACCTGCTCCATTTAGACAAATCAATGGTTAGGCTTTTGGAATCTTCTAGTTATTTCTGAGAGGACAAATTTCTGAACCTTGACAGAGATTTGTGAGGGTGCATTTCGCTGCCTCTGAAAGACTCTCAAACCTTATAGACTCTATAGGTAATAGAATAATTTTCTTCAATTTTGGATGGAAGTTGAGGCTCTATGAGAATTCTTAATTTTGACGGGGATTAAAGCGATGGATATGTTTGGGATCCAACAATCCGGTTAAGTTCCAGGAGATTTTCTAGAATCTTCTCGAACCTATCTAATGGAATCATATTGGGACCATCACTGAGAGCAACGTCAGGACTAGGATGCACTTCAAAGAATAAACCATCGATACCAGCAGCGACAGCTGCTCGAGCTAAGAGTGGTACCAACTCTCGAGTTCCGCCAGAAGAGTCCCCCTGCGCACCTGGCTTCTGAACTGAATGAGTTGCGTCAAAAATAATTTTTGCTCCAGAACCCTTCATCCATTCCAAGCTCCGCATATCAACAACTAGATCCCCATATCCGAAGGTAGTTCCACGCTCTGTAAACCAAACAGGACCTTCAAATCTTTCAATTTTCTTCTGAATGGGGTGCATGTTCCATGGTGATAAGAATTGTCCCTTCTTAATATTTACTGTTTTTCCAGTTCGGGCGGCTTCAATTACAAGATCTGTTTGACGACAGAGAAAAGCGGGGATTTGAATAACATCAACCAACTCCGCAATCATTTCAACTTCGCGCACGTCATGCACATCAGTGGTAAGTCTCATTCCGAATTCAGTCTTAATGGTTTTAAAAACTTCTATAGATCGCTCAAGTCCAATTGATCGATAGGAATCTCCACTCAACCTGTTTGCCTTGTCATAGGAAGCTTTAAAGATAATATCTACTTGCAAGCGCTTACTGATTTGCTTGAGCCCTGCAGCAATTGAATAGGTCAAGTCTTCTGATTCTATCGAACATGGACCAGCAATAATTATCAATTCAGAGACCACTCAATCTAAGGGTTAAAAGCTCACGCGCAGTAACTGTAGCGACAAAATTCCCGTTATGATCAACAACAGGAAAAAAACTAAGGTGTCTATTTTGGTTCACAAAATCGATGGTCTTCTCAACCGATTTTTCAAGTTCAATAACTGTCGGTTTTCTAATGATCATTTGCCTAAGATCCTTAGTTGATAGATCTAAATTGTCCTTACTTAAGTTTCGCCGAATATCTCCATCTGAAATTACTCCCACTAACCTGGAATTTTGATCAGTTATTGAAATGCCACCAATTCTAAATTTTGTTATTCTTTCTAGAACCTCATTAAGTTCCGAATCGTCTGAAATATGTCTAAGTTTCCAATTCTCATCAAGTACCTCTGAGAGTGGTAGTGAAGATAATTTACCCAACATTCCACCCGGATGATTCTTATCCAGTCTAAATGGGGAATCTAGTTGAACCTGCAAACCTCTTGCCACTAAATCGATCAGCATATTGACTTTTAAACTAGAGGTTGTTGGCAAAACTCTATTTAAGTCTGACTCGATAGAAGGACCCAAATCCACTACCTGGTGGTAAGTACCAGCTTCATCCTTTTTTAACTTTTCATTTTCCGTTACGAGAAATAATCGAAACTTTTCCGAATCAAGCAGTGAAGTCAAACTCTGAATTTCGTCTGTTAAGCCAGACTTACTGAAAATAATTATTGAATTTGAAAAGGCCAAACCACCGAGCCCTCCATGTAATAAATTTGAAACTGTTGGGGCTATTGATGGTTTGCCAATCGAGTTGCACAAATGCTGCGCTCTCTTGGCGTTAATCTCTGATGCGCCAATACCAATAAATATGAGGGGGCCTTGTGCTTCACACAAATTCTTTATAAGACTCTCAACTGATTGCAAGTCGAGGTGCTTTCTAAATAATTCAATTTCATCAAGAACCAATTCAAAGTACTCTTCAATATTATCTTCCCCGGGCGAACGATTAACCACTATTTGTTACCTTTTAACTGGATTAACACTTCCGCGATTTTGAAATCTATCAAAGTATCTATATCTATCGATTCAATATCGTTCAGTACAAATGGGCTTGTCCTACCGTGAATTCTAGATTTGGCGTGTAAAAACCCCTCACGCTTAAAAAAGTAAATTCCACTTGTTTCCTTATGGATTGGTAGAAGAGATTGTGTTGGCAAGACGGTTCCAAGTTGATAATTCAAAGTTTTGTCCTTAAACCATATAAAGCTTTTTATCTCTTGAACTCCAAACACGCTGTCAAAATTGCCAGAGTTGAATAAGTCATGTGCTTTAGTAATCGAATTAGGTGAAAGTAATGGGCTCGTTGCATGCGACATTAAAATCGTAGAATTCCTAGGCATTGCTTCGATTGCAGGAATCCAAAGCTCTTCGTGAGAAGCCGAATCTAAATCTAATCGTGGATCTCTGGGAAGAATCTTGACGCCATTAGGAAGTAGAGATGCAATAGACGGATCACTTGTGTAACAGAAGATTTCCTCAAATATATTTGCCTCCTTCAAGGCATCGAAGATGTAACGTAGAAGAGGTATACCATTTAATTCCAAAAAATTTTTATTTGGAAGTCTGGTGGAATTTCTTTTGATTGGAACGATAGCTACGGGCACAGGCTTATTGTGCCCTAAAGATTGTCTCTGCAAGGTTATTTGGGTGAAATCGAATCGATGAACTCAGGTTTGTTTTGCGACCCGGAATGGACTTGAACCTACGACTTCAGAAATTTGAGGACAGAGCGCTAACGAACTGTGCTACTTGGCGTTAGTTCAGCCTAATTGAGCTCGAAGAGTTTTGTACTCTGTTGAATTTATTTTTCGAATAAAAAGGAAATGATCTGTCGCCCCTGCCTCTATGAGTTCGGCTGGACCAATCGCTTTAGGTCGCCCACGGTTTATCCACTTGACGAAAGTGTTCCCATGGTTCTCATGATTGTCAGCTACATGATGAAAAATTGTCCCGAAAAAAGATTCGTCACTACATTCAATTTTGCGAAAGTATTTTTTAATCTTGGAGTCACTAGCTACAATATGCATTGCTTTTATGTAAGTCTCACTTCGAACCGACCACCACTGGGATCCCACGGTCAGCTTCAAAGGCGCTAATTCTTCAGCAGGATCAACTGGAGGCATTCTCGCCCAAAACTCTCTAGATAGTCGACGGATAATTCGCCCATATAGGTTTTGTTTTAGTTGGAAGGAGAAGTGACGACTAGTGAATCTTCTGACAAAGGGTTTTGTTTGCGTTGCCAGATCAACTTCGTTCGCATCCACGTAGTCGACATCGCTCTGTGCGAATTCAATTAATCGCTTATCGTTGACGATCGGATAAGAAACTCCGCTAAGCAATGTTAGGCGAGTAGCTCCATCGGCAATAGCTTGGTCGGCAAGCAGTTGTGTGGCTTCAACAATGGAGTAGCCGCCCCAGTTTACCTTGATTTGTTTGGTGACCTTGATCTTTGGATGTTTTACAACTTGTTCAATTCTGAGTGAGCTCTTCAAATCTAAATGGATATAAACGTAACCGGATGCGACTAGGCGACTTGTAAGCAGATTTAACATATCTGTATCTTCGTGTGCAAGAACAAGATATGAATTGCGAAATTTATGTTCAGAGTTCATTCACAAATTTTTCATTTAGATTGAATTCTGCCAAAGTCATCCTCGTAACGAAGAATGTCATCTTCGGCAAAGGACGAACCTGTTTGAACTTCAATGAAAATCAGTGGGTCACTGTCCCCGCATGAAATTCGATGCTTGGATCCAATCGGTACGTCAATCGCATGACCTGGCTCTACACTTATTAGATTCCCATCTACCTCAGCAGTCCCATGTCCTGAAACTATAAACCAATGCTCCGCGCGGAATTCATGACTTTGCAAGGAGATACGGCTTCCTGGATTCACAACCAGTTTCTTAACTTGGCAGGTTTCATCGGTATGAAGGATTGTGTAATTGCCCCAGGGGCGTTCCTCAAAGCTCATTAGAAAATTGTAATTATTACCAACCACCTCGTTATCGTTTAAATGGTCAGATTCAATAATTCAGGGCGGCTTGGGCCGGGATCAAACCGGCGACCCATAGTTTGTAGTGCGACCCGGACGGGACTTGAACTCGCGACCTCCGCTAGCCTGTAGCTAACCATCTGCGCTACCGGGCCTTGAGTGATTGATAAATTTAAGTGGCTCCGATGAAGATGTGACCACCAATCTCATACCCATTTGGCTGGTTCCCAGTTACTCTCCAGGGGTTACCCATGCGGGTGACCATTTGGAGGGAAGTTGGACATGGGTGGGTACAGGTTTGGATTTAAGCTAAAGCATAAGATTTCATTTTTCTTGATAGCGGTCTTAGGGGTATCCCTCATTGGCGTTGCACCGGTGGTGGCAGCAGATACGGTCACAACTGCCTGCGTTACAACTAAGACTGGCGCAATCAGAATTTTGTTGAAGGGCACATGTAAGGCAAAGGTAGAGAAGAAGATTTCATGGAAATCAAATGGAGTTCGCGGAATCCGGGGCGTGCAAGGAATTCAGGGAATCCAGGGCATTCAAGGAGCACAAGGCTTAACGGGTCCTGCAGGTATTAATGGACCGGCTGGTGCTGATGGCAAGAATGGTGTTGACGGGAAGAACGGAAACACAATTTGGTACGGCACAACCCCGCCAGCTGCCAACATCGGAGTTGCGGGAGACTTTTATGTAAATACCGTTACTAACTTCTGGTTTGGGCCAAAGACAACTGTGTGGCCAGCGGGAATTAGTTTGGTTGGGCCGATGGGTGCTGGGCCTGCGGGTGCGACTGGTGCAACAGGGCCTGTAGGAGCAACTGGAGCAACCGGTCCGGCCGGACCAACTGGCCAAAGTGGATATTCGTCGTTGTGGTTTACTCCAAATGACCTACGTCTTGGAATCAACGGAGATACATCTACAGTCACAAGTATTCTTATCACGACTCCATCTCAGTACTTTGAGGAAGTTCTTGATATCGATCAGGACCGCACAAAGTTTTTCTTTAGAGCCGTTCCCAAGGGTTGGAGTTCTGCAACCTCCACAACGTGGAAAATCTATTGGACAACTGATGGAGTGGGAGCAAAAGTTGGATTTGATCTATTTTTGAATACTGGTGAAGAAGGATCAAACATCAGAGATATACCACCCGGTTGCAATGTTGGGTGTAGCTCTGCCACTCAAAAGGATCCTCTCGGAGTAAACCTAATCAACGTCACGACAATTACACTGCCAAATTCGGTAAATATGCCTGGCAGGATGATTGAAAATGGGTTGCTGCACATTGGCTTTAGCCGAACTAGCTCTCTTTATAACGGCGACAACACCTTCACTGACAACGGTCTATACCAAGGCAAGGTTTATGTCTTTGGTATGTCAGCGACAGCTAACTTCTGAATTAGAAACTAAACCCCCGCATCAGAAGGCTTGGTGTGGGGGTTTAGTCATTCGTGGTCAAAACTTTTTGTTCACCAGTCTTTGGGGATTATTCCCTTGTCCATGACGGTGAGCGCTGAAACACTTGTTCCATAAATCTCCGGGCATGAGCACCCATGCGTGGATTAGTTATATGGGGTAAAAATGAGCAAGTTGTCATTAAACACATTCCGTTTTGTAATCGTTGCGCTGTTGGCAAGTTTGTTAACACCGATTACAGCGGCGGTGTCGGTGGATACGATCACAAAGACATTTACTGTGCGAGATGCAAGTAATTCTCCTTTAGCAAATGCAAGAGTTCAATTGCGTTACAACAACAATGTCGGAGGCATAGTTC
>JACCDN011140641.1_pt1 | contig 12451 bp, 8 predicted proteins | sample 7441691 | NCBI WGS metagenome assembly JACCDN01 (sample SAMN15323439, study PRJNA562643) | freshwater metagenome | isolation source: river surface water | place: USA:Blue River Watershed | collected 2017-08-16 | reverse complement strand
TAACTCTTGATGGATGCCACTCGAGGTGTGTATTTATAGCTTGAAAGAGATAGGTCATTAAACACTCCTTTGTTTGAAATCTAAGAAATGTTTATTAAATTTATCTCTTTCATGCCACAAAAAAATCTCGAAAGACCTTCAAAATCATAACTTTTAGGAAAATCTCTCAAAAATGAGGGGTAGTGAGTTAAACCTCTAGAATTGACTTAAACCTGAAACTGATCTTTAGATAAAAATAAGGGTTTTCTGTCAGACACTAGATAATGACCTCCTTTTTGCTATAAGGCGGTGAAGCCGCCCTGCATATTGGGCGAGCGCCCCTTGCCAAGAGATCGGCATCGTCAAAGGCAGAATGTCTAATCGAGAATCATCAAATCCTTCCCCAATATAGTGGCCTGTTGCAATAATTTAGTTTTTTTTGGGAAAACCTACTGGAGCGGGTGAGGGGAATCGAACCCCCGTCGTAAACTTGGGAAGCTTCTGCTCTGCCATTGAGCTACACCCGCATTAGATCTGGAAAAATTAACATGACCATTTATTCTTCAATTTTTGAGGTATGCTATACTTGCGTTCCGGTTCTCAACATCACTTGCGCCTGACTTAAAAATTTCTCGAATAAATGAAAAGTTTATTATTTCCAGACTCCTTATGGCCTCTTATAAGGAATTTTTTCAGGTAAATCAAGCTTGATTCACAGCTGCTCCGGCTTTCTTCATCCATAAGCGCATCGGAATTCCCAGTACCAAAATCACCATGGACAATCCCACCATCTTAAAGCTGGCTGCCCATAAAGCCCAACCCGTGAATGCAAAGGCCCCAAGTCCCAAAGCAATTTTGGGGAACGTGCTTTGCCTGTCTCGAACCAGCAATTTTAAATATGCCAGCACAGATACGGCATAAACAAGCAAAATCAGGGTTACAGCAACATCTATAATAAAATTAAACTGCTCCATCAGGGTATTCTGCAAGGATAAAAATAACAAGGGAGCTGAACAGAAGGAAGATATCAACACGCCCCAGTACGGTGTTCCGTGTTCTGTGGTTTGTGTAAAGAGCTTTGGAAATAACCCGTCTTCCGCTGCGCCATAGGGAATGCGGCCTACAATAATCATCCATCCGTTGAGGGTTCCCAAACAAGAAAGGATCGCCGCTAGGGCGACGGGGGCTCCCCATGTTCCCCCAAAGATACGGTGCGCTGCATCAGCGTAAGGGGCTTTAGATTGCAGGAGATCTGCAGGAGAAACAATCCCCATAATGACGACAGCTCCCAAGATGTAAACCAATGCAGCAATGAGAGTTCCAAGAATGGTCGCTTGGGGAACAGTGCGGGAAGCATTAAAAACTTGGCCAGCTGGAACGGTGCCTGTTTCCAGTCCCACAAAACACCACATTGCGGCAAGCGTGGCGGAATTTAAAGACATGCTAAAAGACTTGCCGGATACATTGACATGGTGCGCAAAAGTAGTGATGTCAATAAAGTACAGCCCCGCCAAGGGTAGAATCAATAAGGGAACCACTTTTAACGCGGTAATATAAAGTTCAGTTCGTCCTGTCACTTTGAGGCCAAGCAGGTTAAAAATGGTTAACCCCGCCACGATCATAACTTCTAGCCCAAAGTGGGCCATGGGACTGAGTCCGCCATACAGAGCGGAAATATAGCCCACTGCGGCTATAGCGAGGGCTGGATTGCTGATCCAGGACAGCATCCAGTACCCCCAGCAAACGTAATAGCCGACCGTATCACCAAAGGCTTCCCGGGCATAGAGGTACGGACCACCCGTCTTTGTCTGGCGGGAGCTGAGCTGGGCAAAAACTAATGAAAGGAGGATAGCGCCAAGAGAAGCTGCAACCCACCCCAAAATGTTGACCGTTCCATAAATAGCGAGTGTTGCAGGTAGCAAATAAACGCCAGAACCAACTAAATTGCCTGTTACAAGGGAAGTTAAAGGCCATAGGCCAATTTTGTCTTGTGTATGTGCCGCTGCTGTCATGGGTCTCTCCCAATAAAATATATAATAATATCATCCCGATTGGGGGGAATATTTAAACTTAAAATGAGGTTGTGAGAAAAAAAATTAGCGGGAGCTGCGCTTGAGAAACTTGAACTGGCCATAAGAAAACGTAACCAATCCCTCAAGGCGCTGAATAATATTCTTACGGAGAACATGGCTATTAAGCCGAGCCATTATATCAATCCATTTTAACAAATTAACTATTGTTTCAATAGATATGGACATCCACCCGTCAAATGTCAAGAAAGATTTTTATAATTATTTTTCGTGAAGCAACTTACCTCTTGCCGTTCGACTTCGGCGTCTCGCGCCTGCGCTCAGAGGACGAACAGAATCAGGGGATAAGCAACTTGCAATTGCGAGGAACCGTAAAGCGCGTAAAGAGACGAAGCCATAAAAGGCGCCTTCAAAGGTAATGGGTATATCCTTATTGAGCTTTCATTTTCCTGGCTTCACATTCAACAAGATAAGACGCAACACGACGGCCTAACCATCCCCCCCGCCCCTGGGAACGGAGATGTTCCAATTGAGGAAGGGCGTCTTCCTCCTTCATCATTTTTGTTTCCAGCCGGTCAACGACATAATAAAAACGGGCCATGTCACGCACGTCGGAGGATACGGCTTTTTCCATTAACTCGCCCAATAGTTGGAAACCCGCATCTGGCTTTTTTTGGCCCATCAATACCCTTGCCTTAGCCAGGTCATAAACTTCTCCTTCCCTGACATTTTCGGAACGTGTTTCTTGGTCCAGGAACGAGGTTAACGTTTCAAGGTCATCCGCTGCAATTCCAGCCATCAAAATTAATGCTACCATTTGATGGCGTAAAGGCTTGGGATAGTTTGGCAACAGGGACCTGATCATTTGGAATTGGCTATGAAGCTGCGTCGATGCTATAGAACTCCTTATAAAGTAATGGGGGTATTGAAGCGCTTTTAACAAAGTTACCCAAATTTGGACTTCAGGCTCATCAGGTACGGATTGAAAGAGACGTTCGGCTACGCGCCATTGGTTAAGGAGTAAGCTACCCATACCCTGCAGCATTTGAAATAAAGGCAAATTTGCGATGCTGGGACGCATCTGAGCAAGATGGGTGAGATAGCCTAAAGCCTCTGCAGCGTGGCCATCACTCAACAATAACCAAGCCAGCTCCACCTCCCCTGGACCATGCTGGTCATGAGGCAAATCCGGTAGTTCCTCATTATTAATTCTTTTCTGCCGACCTACCCGGTCGATGTCTTTGGCATCCGCAAAAATCCCCTTAGGGATGGGGCGCGTTCTAACCTGCTCCCGTTCCCGTGGCAAGGTAATGGCTAATCCTTCTGGATTGGGAGGCATGACCGTTGCCTGGTCTAGAGTGGCCTCAATGGTCATATTATTTTTGAGAAGCTGGAACCCAACCCCTTGCGCCATGGCGCTGATCTGGAATTCCGGAAAAGATTGGCTTTCAGCCATTCCAAAACCAACCTGACGGGTTGGAAAAACAACATGGGCATATCCTGTACGAGAGTCTGTAAAATGAACCTTTTTTCCAGGCGCCTTTAAGCTTGCAATAAGCCCCTCTTTTTTCGTTTGGGGCAACTGAATAGAGGCGTTTTGTTCAATTGTGAGGGGCTGCGATTTAAATAAAACTTGCCATTTATCGCCCTCCTGCACAATAACTGGCGTCAGCCGGGCGTCAACAATAATTTGAAGGACGATGCCTCCTTTTGCGGGAACGATGTCAATGTTTACCAAACCAGGAATGGGGCGCTCCGGGAGATCGGGCAGAGAAACGTTTGCCCTTTCATCAAAGACAATCCACCATTGTCCCTTATCTTGCCCGACGGCGCCTTTTACAACAGCAAGGGCGGGTTTCTTTTCACCCCAGTCAAAGCGTAAAATGGGCCCTTCCAAGTCAAACCCGGCCAACACTACCACATTTTGCAGAGTTTCTTCGCTGGGTTCTTCTGTTTTTGGATTCGGATCTTGTCCCCAGGCGGGAGATATACCAGAGATCAGGCTGCTAACCAGTAGCAGCCCGATTATCATTCCAGCTCCCAACCGTCGGCAGTCCATTATTTTTTCAACTTCTTGTTTTTACTATAAGGATAATGAAGATGGCTTAACTCTTCTTCTTTTCTCTTGCGATACATAAGGTGGGTGGTACCTAGGAAGCCGTCAAGAGACTTGCCGGAAAATCCCAATTCACAAGATGCGTCAAGAAAGTATCAACATAGTCCGGGCGCCGGTTTTGATAATCCAAATAATAAGCATGCTCCCAAACGTCACATGTCAGCAAGGCTGTTGCGCCATGGACCATAGGAAGGTCAGCGTTAGATGTTTTCATAATACGCAAGTTCCCTTTTTCAACAACGAGCCAAGCCCATCCACTGCCAAATTGAGCCACAGCCGCTTGCTTAAATTCAGCGGCGAAAGCCTCATATGACCCGAATGTCTTTTCAATACGGGTTTTCAAGTCGCCCGTTGGGTGTCCTCCCCCTTTGGGTTTCATACAATCCCAAAAGAAAGTATGGTTCCACACTTGGGCCGCATTATTGAAAATACTTGCTTTCTCAGAATTTTTAGCCGTCGCATGAATAATCTCTTCTAAAGATTTGTCTGCTAAATCCGTATTGTGAATCAGGTTATTAAGGTTTGTCACATAAGCCTGATGATGTTTCCCGTGATGGAAAGTCAATGTCCGTGCAGAAAGATGCGGTTCTAAAGCTGTAACGTCATAAGGCAGGTTGGGTAGAATATGGGTCATGGGAGTCTCCTTTTAATATGATTCCATTTTTCAAAGCTAACTATAAACTTGAGCTAACGTTAAACCTCTTCTTGCGTCAAGATGAATTTGCAAGGAAATTATTAGCCAACCGCTCAACATTCTTCCCAATCCTTTTGATAAAACACTTGCGGTAGCCCCTCTATTCCCCGTAAAACTATGGATTAAAGAATACGTTAAGCAAGGATGGAAGAATTGAGGATACTGTCACGATTTCTGGGAAGTTTTTCCGCTGACATGGCGATAGATTTGGGCACCGCCAATACGCTGGTCTATGTCAAGGGGCGCGGAATCGTGTTGAATGAACCTTCCGTTGTCGCCATTACCATGAATAAAGGGAAGCGGCAAGTTCTAGCCGTTGGCGAAGAAGCCAAACTTATGGTTGGCCGCACGCCAGGGGGCATTCAAGCTATTCGTCCTTTGCGGGATGGCGTCATTGCGGACTTTGAAGTCGCTGAAGAAATGATCAAGCACTTTATTCGTAAAGTTCATAACCGGCGCAGTTTTGCCGCTCCTCAAATCATTATTTGCGTCCCGTCCGGTTCTACAGCCGTTGAGCGCCGCGCGATCCAGGAATCTGCCGAAAGCGCCGGCGGGCGTCGCGTATTTTTGATTGAAGAACCCATGGCTGCAGCCATTGGAGCGGGTTTGCCCGTCACGGAACCAACCGGATCCATGGTTGTTGATATTGGAGGCGGCACAACAGAAGTGGCGATCCTCTCCCTTGGTGGCATCGTTTATGCCTGCTCCGTCCGGGTCGGGGGCGATAAGATGGATGAATCCATCATCAATTATATTCGTCGTACCCACAATTTGCTTATTGGGGAAAGTACGGCGGAAAAAATCAAAAAAGAAATTGGGTCCGCCGTCATTTGCCCCAACAGCCAGGACATTAAAATGTGCATCAAAGGACGCAGCTTAATTAATGGCGTTCCTCAAGAAGTTGAGATTAACCAAAAGCAAATTGCTGAAAGCATGACTGAAGTCGTCGCTGCCATTATGCACGGAGTCAAGACAGCTCTCGAAAATACAGCGCCAGAACTTTCCGCTGACATCGTTGATCGGGGTATCGTGATGACAGGGGGCGCCTCACAACTCGGAAACCTCGATAACGTTTTGTCACAAGCTACAGGACTGCCCGTCTTTGTTGCGGAAAACCCTTTAACTTGTGTGGTCCAAGGAACCGGCCATGCTCTGGAAGAAATCAAAACCCTTCAAAATGTTTTGGTGAGCATGTATTAAAAAAGTTCCTTTAAACTGTTTCCAGACTTCTGTAGTATACAATAGTTCTTGATTTTGGTACCCTTTCCATCTCGATCGACAGAACATAAAGTCATCATTCACTCTATATAGAGGCATCTGTTCAGTATGACCAAATTGACAACATCAGGACTGAAATTGTTTGCTGGGCGGCGCCAGTCCTCAAGGCATGCTTTTGTTTCCCAGGCGCTCAATCGCCCTTCTCTTGGACATCAACATTTTTCTTTTGGCATTTTTTCTCTCCTTGCTGGGTCCTTGATTGTTTTTATATTGTCAATAAATAACAACAAAGCCGTTCACCATTTAAATGCCGTCCTGCTGGACATAACCTTACCTCTTGTCGATGCGGTAACCCAACCTTTTACGGCGCTAACATCCTGGAGTGATATAGTGCGTACGCGTAAAAGCTTACGGACTGAAGTTGCGATTTTACGCGAAGAAAATGAGCGGTATTTATCCCTTATTCAGTCTTTGCGACAGAAAACCCTTGATCATGATCAATTGCGGCAACTTGTAAAAGCTATTCCTGATTCTAAAATTGAGCGTGTTTCTGCACGGGTTATTGGTCGCGTTACCGATGGAATGAATGCGCTGTTGACAATTAAAGCAATGGAAAAGAATGGCATCGCTAAGGATCAGCCTGTCATTACGGCTGAGGGCGTTGTAGGGCGGATCAGTGACGTTGGTGGATTTTCTGCAACAACAGCGCGGGTTATGCCTTTAACAGATTTGTCTTCCCGCATCCCTGTTGAGATTGAATCCACCCAACACCATGGCGTCATTGCCGGTCAGAATGGTTCTGAATTACGCCTTATCCATCTGGAAAAATGCGCTAGGGTTAAGGTTGGCGATCGTTTGATTACTTCTGGTTATGGGGGTATTTTCCCCCGTGGTTTGCCAGTCGCCGTTGTAACCCATGTTACAAGCGATATCATTACGGCCAGCCCCTTTATCAAAGAAATGCCCGCTTTTGTAACAATTCTGTTTGGTCTTTAGGAACCTGGAAAAATGAACATTACCATTTCTTTTTCGATTTTTGAGCCATCTCTTCGGCGTGATTTTTGCGCTTCCAGTATGTGCACAGGCTAGGCTATGTTTGCGTTCCGGTTCACAAAATCACTTGCGCCTGACTCAAAAATTTCTTGAATAAATGTAAAGTTTATTATTTTCAGACCTCTTAATTTCCTTATGACCCCCAATTTAGAAGGGATAGAATAAACTTCGTGATATATAGAGAAGAATTATTATTCTGGCAAGCCTGGAAACGCCGTTTCCTGGTTTTCATATTTTTAGTGGGGGGAGTATGCTTGACCGTGCTGCCTCTATGGCAAAAGATCGGGTTTCAACCCACTTTACTTCTGATCATCCTCTATCACTGGACACTGTACCGCTCCGACTTGCTACCCGTTGAACAACTGGTTTTAATCAGCCTCATCCATGATGGTATTTATGCTTACCCGTTAGGTTTTTCCGCTTTACGGTTATTAACCGGTTATGCCCTCCTTATGACCCAAAAACGAATTCTCAACCATCAGAGGTTTCTTTGGGTCTGGGGAGGATTTGGCGTCTTTGTGATCCTCGACGCCCTTATTTATGCAACCCTCTTATCCTGCGTTAAGCATGAATGGACGGGAGTCTTTCCCCTTATCCCGGGCATCATGATGACCATGGGCCTTTATCCTCCCATGGTGTGGGCTATGAACCGGTTTGTTATGAAACGGCTTCCGGCCTCATGAGTCGAACGGAAGACCGGATTATATTATCTATTATCCCCATTCTTTTAAACGCTCCAGATGGGCATACTCATGATAAGGCAGCATAATGAGCGGATCCGGACAGGCATGGAAAGGGGTTTCACCCCCTAAAAAAGCTTCAAACAAACGCCGCACGCCCCGCTCTGCCGCACTTAACAAATCCGCTATATTGTCAAAAGAGACAACCTCCCCTGCCGGCGTACCGCCTGTGACTTTCCAATAGCACAGTTTTTCTACATCAAGAGACGGTAAACCAGAAAACCCTCCTCCTTTTAAGATGACGCCTTCCAGGGAGAGTTGAGGCGCATATCCCTGGTTCACCGCTTTTTTGGATGGAATCGTCCCTGTTTTATAATCAATAATGCGCCCCTGGCGAGATGCCATGACGTCAATGCGGTCGGCTTTGGCCGTGAGGACTATAGGGCCACGCGCTGTCGGAATTTCAATGGCCCCCTCTACTTCCGTTTTAATCTCACGGATGCATTTTTGCTCAACGGCAGCGGCCATCTGATCCAAAAACCACGCTCCCAACCGTTGAAAACGAGGCCACCAGAAAGCCATGGCGCGGGGATCAGATAATAAATTTCCGAACGTCCCGCGCCCTAAAGCCTCAAATGTCGCCATGGCTTCCGGTAACTGCGGGTTCATACCCGATCGAACAAAAGAATCCAATACCCGGTGGATGACCTGCCCCCGCTCGGCCAGGGACAAATCCGCATCTAGCGCATCAAGAGGGCGCAATTTCAAAATCTTTTTGGCATAAATGCTATAGGGATCCTGAAGAAGCGTTTGCACTTCCGTAACAGACAAATGACGGGGTCGGACTGACAACGGCGGGCAGGGCGCAGGCGGGAGAAAATGGATGCGCTCCGCTGGTTGATCAAGAGATGAAGACCACTCTCCCCAGGGTTGAACCGCTGACAGCTTTCCCCCCCCTGTGGCCAGCAAAGCGGATAAGCGTTGCCACCACCGGCTCGGTAACGTGGGCGCCCCATCCTTTTTTAGTGACCGGGTCATATAAACTTTTGGCGCTGACATGGCTGTACAAAAGTCATGGGCCGATAAGCCAATCTTGCGTTCCAGGGGGGGCAGCCCGAAACTTTCCCGCATGGAGCGGCTGAACCAGGGATCATCCTGTGAAACGCCTGGCCATGTTCCCTCATTCAATCCCCCTAAAATAACCACATCGGTTTGAAGCAACCGGGCTTCTAACGCCCCTAAAATCAAAAGGCGCGATCCAATTCCTTCAACATCCCGCACAACTTCCTGCGCCATAAGGCTGCGTAAAAAGGCCGGATAGTCCCGGGCTGCCAAAGGGGGAAAACTTTCCGCATGCTCAAGCAAAGACTTCCAAAAAATTGACGCCACCTGGCCATCTTCCTCACTCCATATTAAAGGTTCCCTTTCCCCATGACCTTCTTTCAGGTTCCCTGTCAAAGCTTCCGCAACAGTTGCATGAGCTTTCAGGAAATCACCAAGCGAATGAGTTCGGCCATCATTTAAAGCCAGCAAAGGGCCACACATTTCATAGCCTGGAAAAGGCAAAGTGTGAACTTGGGTGGGAGAAAGACCCCGTAAAACGTCTATCTCAAACCGCCGGGTCGCCCTTAAATGGGACAAGCGGTCCCGTCCTTTCGCATAAAGAGGATGTTTAAGAAGCGCCAGCAAATCTGGAGTTCCTATATCTTGCGTCAGCAGGCTGCTCAATAACAGAAACCGCCCAGCTAAAGATTGAGAAAGAGGCAAGCCACTTGAAAGGTTCCCATACAACCCCCAACGTCCCAACGCCGATTGTACCCGACGGGCCAACTCCGTATCTGGCGTCACAAGGGCAATGATCTGGTGGGGCGTCTCAAGTTCATAGCGCATGATGAGAGCAATCTGGCGGGCTTCTTCTAGCATGGAAGGCGCTTCAACCGCCTGGACAGAAGACAGGACATCTATCGCCATTTCTGAAGTTATGCGCCAGTCTTCTTGGGGCATTGCTGTCATAGCCTTTGATAAAAACACAGCTCGGGGGGACACCTTATGTGAACATGCGGGCCATAGTTCTGGAGATCCCAGTTGGCCTATAAGTTGGCTTAAGGTATAGTGAGGATGCGTGGGGGGTAAAGTTTCCTTATCCTGAATGGAAAGGGACCTATCAACGCCTGGTAAAACAACGCAGCCCTTTTCCATGTGAAGAATGGCTTGAGCAAGGCGTGCTGTCGCTGGTCGCGTAGCCGTTGTTCCTGCCAGAATAACGGGGTCAGCAGGACGCCAGCGCTTTGTGATTTGTTCTAAAAGCATCCGCCTTCGCGCCGCTGGCTCTATGAAACCAGCTTGTTCTAAAATAGGTGGCCAAAGGTCGGTCAAAATCTTTAAGAAGTCGAGGGTTAACTGCCAATGGGCCGCATAATCCGCCCCCACCAGCGTTTTTAAATGGCTCAAATTCAGCCCCGTTGTTTCAACTTCATCCACCAGCCGCATCAATTCCCGGGCTAACCGCACCGCGCCGGCTGGATTCGGAATCCCTCCTTCTTTTTGTTTTTCAAAAGCTAATACCAATTGACCCATCAATCCCAACCGTTGCCAAGCCGGCATGGCAGGAGGAAGGATTTCGGGTGGCAGGTAACCCGGTAAATCCCCTCCTTCTTCAATATCCGCTAAAGCCATAACCCGTGGTAAAATACGGCATCCCTTTGGCGTTGCCGCAAGAAAAGCTTCATGCAACGCTAAACATCCCCGGCGGGTTGGTAAAATAACCAGATAACGCGCGAGGTTTAAGGGATCTGGCGCTGTCTCTGCAATCAACCCTTCCACAAGGGCTGGCAAAAAAGGAACGCCAAGGGGAATCGCGTAAAGGCCGTTCATAGCGCCCTCTTACAAATGATGAGAAAGAAGAGGGTATAGCCTGTGGGTAAGGAATAGACACTTGATTTTAAATTCAAAAATTTGCGCACATAGTGAAAAATCATCATACCGCAGCACGGATCGCCATTAAACTTTCCCATGTCCCCATATCTCCCCACTCGCCATCATAAATTACTCCATAAAGACGCCCCTGGCTTTCCGCTTTGTGAAAAAATGGCATAATGGAAAAAGGGTGAACTTTTTGGCCCGCCAGCAACCGGGGATGGAGAATCCGAATGCCTGAAAATATATAGGGCGCCGTTGCTTTATCTTTCCGGTGGCGCGCGTGTTCATCAGGCGTTAGAAAATAATCTCCCGCATCTTTATATCCAATTGCCTTTTCCCGCGGCACGAGGAGCAATAAGGCATCCATCGTCGCTGAATCCCATATTTTATTGAGTTGGCGTAAGCATGAACCATGGGTCTCCCGCCACCAAATATCCGCATTCAAAACAAAAAAAGGTTCCTCCTTAAAATAAGGCAGGGCGTTTGCGATACCCCCTCCCGTATTTAAGAGTTCGGGTTCATGGGAAATCATCATTTCCGGGCATACCCTTCCTTGAAGATGCCTGTGAATTTGATCCGCCAGATGGTACGTGTTGACCACACACCGCGTCACCTCAACCGCCGCCAGCTGATCAAGGGCATGGTCCAGCATGGTCTTGCCAGCAATGGGAATTAACGGCTTTGGCGTGTGTTCGGTCAAAGGGCGTAACCGCCGCCCTTCCCCGGCTGCTAAGACCATTGCTTGCGTAATCATTCTAGCTCCCTAAACGTGCAGCCATCGGATAACTAAAGAGGTAGATTCACAAGCGCTCTCCTCCTCAATTTTATTGGATTCACCAAGAATCCTTGCCAGGATACCCTATCCCTATCCCTTTCAGGAGAGATATCCAACATATTTCCCGAACAGAACGACTTGGCATGTCCTCTTTCGTATCATCAAGCATCTAAATTGACAACTTTTAGGGCATTGCTTTGAATAAATTCTCGTCTGGGTTCAACAACATCCCCCATTAAAGTTGAAAAAATTTCTTCAGCTTCTTCTAAATGGGTTAGTTTGACCTGGAGAAGGGTGCGGGCCTCAGGATCCAGAGTTGTTTGCCATAGTTGGTCTGGGTTCATTTCCCCCAAACCTTTATAGCGGCTCAAGGTTATCCCTTTACGTCCAACTTCCAGAAAAGCGTCAGCTAAACCGGTTGGGCCTGTAATGACTATTTTTTTGTCTTTAGATTCAAAGCGTACAGGCGCCATAAAAAACTCCCTTAGGTTTGGCAGAAGTCCTTGCAACGCCTTAACTTCAGGAGAAGCGCTTAAAGCTTCGTTCAGACGCCAGGATTCGGAGACGCCAGCTAGGGTGTAGGTAGCAATGACGTCCCCATTCTCAGCGCGTGCCAGCGCCCATGCTGGTTTTTTTGCGGCTGCGCCGTTCAAACGGATGGCTTGATCAGCCTGATTTAATGCTTGCGTAAAGGGAGCCAGGTCCGCCGTGCTTGAGTTTTGGAAATAACCTGCCAGAAAAGCTTGTTCCATCAGGCTAACATTGTTTACGCGGCGGGTTAAGCCTGCAAAACCATGGCGTGCCCTTAAGGCCAAGTCAGCAAGATGACGCAAGTCCTGCCCTGTAATAACGGAACCATTAGCTAAAGTCAGGCGGGTTTCTTCAACAGCTGAGTCTAAAAGATATATTTCCATAGCCCGTTCATCTTTCAAATAGACTTCCGAGTGACCCCGTTTGACTTTGTAGAGAGGAGGTTGAGCGATGTAC
>JACCDN010997555.1_pt1 | contig 12454 bp, 11 predicted proteins | sample 7441691 | NCBI WGS metagenome assembly JACCDN01 (sample SAMN15323439, study PRJNA562643) | freshwater metagenome | isolation source: river surface water | place: USA:Blue River Watershed | collected 2017-08-16 | reverse complement strand
CCCATAGTCAAATGAGTAAGATTTTGATTTAATTGAATTGGTTGATTAAATTTATATCCCATAGTCAAATGTGTGAGATTATGATTTAATTGAATTAGTTGATTAAATGTTTCACTCATAGTTAAATGTGTGAGATTATGATTTAATTGAATTAGTTGATTAAATTTAGAATTCATTGTTAAATGTGTTAGCTTTTGATTTAATTTTGAACCAACACTATAATTAAAAAATGTTGAATCTGAATTTAATAATTTTTCATATTTATTTAAAGAATTATTAAATTCAGATTTAAACATAACACAATCATCAATAATATGATGTTTGTTTGATTCATTCATAATTAAATTATATGATATCTTTAAAATCATATATATATAATATTTTAATTAATTTTTTACTAACATATAAATCATTAAAAAAATATGTTCTTACAAATTATATATTTTATTTACATTAAACATTAAATAAACTTTATACAAATGTGATACATATATCAATGAATGATATTTTTAAATTTATACTGAATCAATGTTTTAATCAATAAAAATGGTGTTAACACCATAAAAAAACAATCAAATATGATATAATATTATACAAGTAAATTTTCATAAATTTAAGTATGACAGAAAAAATTGATTAAGATATTATATACACAATGATGACATATATATTTAAATTGTATAAAATGGAATTAAACAGCAGTATAAGAACTAAATATGAATTAGATGATTTTCAAATAAAAGCGTTTGAATTAATAGATAAAAAAACCAATGTATTAGTTTGTGCACCCACGGGTTCAGGTAAAACAACTGTCGCTGATTATGCGATTGAACAAGCAAAACAATCAAATCCCAATGCTAAAATAATTTATACATGTCCAATTAAAGCATTGTGTAATGAAAAATACCGAGATATGACATTATCATGGAATAAATCACCATATAATTACATTGTTGGATTGATGACAGGTGATATAATAATAAATCCATATAATGAAACAACTGAAACAACTGAAACAACTGAATCAAATGAATCAAATGAATTTAAGCAAAACGGGGATATTATAATAATGACTACAGAAGTATTACAAAAATTAATGGAATCAAATAATAAATTTAATCCTGATGTCATAATTTTTGATGAAGCACATTATATTGGTGATGATTCAAGAGGTCATGTTTGGGAAAAATGTATTATTGGAACACTTTTAAATACTAAAGCATTAATGATATTATTATCTGCAACGATAGGTAATGTGAATGAAATAAAAACATGGTTAAATAAAATTTGTCCACAAAAACCAACTGAAACTGTAATTAAATCAACACGTCCAGTACCATTAAGACATTATTTTATTGATTGTACAAAATCAAGAATTTTTAAAAATATAACTGCGGATAATGATGAAGACATTAGAAAAGTATCATCAGATCCTGATCCGGAATCATATGAAATTTTGGAATTATCTGATTTAAATTATAATCGAGTAAAAAAATATTGGGATAAATTAGAAAAATATGGATATAAGGAATCTTTTGAAATAGAAACAATTTGCAATTTAATTAGTTCAAATCCAAATTTAGGTATTCCAGCAATTATTTTTGTTTTATCAAAAAAAAAATGTGAAGAATTAGCACATTCTATAGAGTCAAATTATATCAATAATACAATACAAAATGAAATATTAAAATTTTACGATACAAATTTAAGAGAATTTAAAGATTGTGAACAATATAAACAAGTTCGAAAAGTAATTTCAAGAGGTATAGGATATCATCATTCTGGATTGATTCCAAAAATTCGTGAAGTTATGGAATTTTTAATTAAAAACAAGCTTGTTAAATTAGTATTTGCAACAGAAACATTTGCGGTTGGATTAAATTTTCCGGTTAAAACTGTTGTAATAACAAGTTTAATAAAACCAACCGAAAAAGGTTTTAGATATTTAACACCAAGTGAATATAAACAGATGGCAGGAAGAGCAGGAAGAAGATTTTTAGATTCTTTTGGAAACGTCATACTTTTATTATTTAATTCAAAATCTAAACAAAAATTTCCATATCCTATTTGGAATGACATATCAAATATGGTGAATGGTAATCCTAATAAAATAGAATCAAAATATATAATTGAACCAAATTACATTCTTAAAAATATTAGTTCAGATTTAGATAAATTAATTAGTCGAAATTCATTAAAATTTTATAATCAAAACATTAAATCAAAACTGATTGATATACCAACAAAATTTTCAAAATTATTTGAAATAGAAAAAAAATTAATGGAATTTACAAATTCAAATATAACATTTAGAGATAAAAATTATTCTAAATTATTTAACAAATTAACAAAACAAGAGCAAAAAGAATATCAAAATTTTTTAATTGAATATAAAAATATTTTTACTAAAAATGAATTAGAATTACATATTGAATTAGAAGAATCTATTAGAAATTTTCTTTTTAATAATGATTTTATTAAAAAAAGTATTGATGCTTTTACAGGATGGGATTATACCATAAAAGGTAAATTAGCCATAGAATTCAATGAAATAAATGCAGTTATATTTATTAATCATTACAAACATATTATGAATGATCCAAACAAAATAATACCCATACTTTCAATGTTTATTGATGATGGAATAAAAATAAATGATGATGAAATCATTGATTGGAATAAAAATTGTTATGATTATGATGAAATGACATATTGGGAAGAACAAATTAAATTATATCTTCCTTTTATAAAAAAATTCCCTAAATGGACTTTTTATCCAAAAAATTATGTTATTATTAAAGAATGGTTATTAAATTCAGAAATCACTTTAGATCAAATTGTTTTGTCTCATCATATAGATTTAGGATTATTTATTAAAATTCTTATTAAAATGTATCAAATTGTTGATGAATTATTGGTGAAATTAAATAAACTCAATATGTGTGATTTAACAGACAAATTGATACAGCAAAAAGAATTATTAATCAGATATCCATTAAAAATTGACAGTCTTTATATAAATTTATAATGTTGATACAAATGATGTTAAAATATTTTTTATAATTGTATTTGTTAAAATTTGATTTTGATTTTGATTTTGATTTTGATTTTGGTCCAATATTAAATTTGTTTCAATATTTTGATTTTTATTTGGATTTACACCATCCATTAAATTTTCTGCCAATGAATTTGTATTTGTAATGAATGAATTTATCGATTTAATAATACTATCAGGCATCGCAATGAATGATGTTTTACGTAAAAGAGTAATAATTGATAACATACCAATACAATTTTTTAATATATAATTTTCTAAATCTAATTGGTGTGGTGAATTCAATAACATTTGCACAATGATAAAAACAATTGTCAATAATAATAATTGAATTATCATATTTATTGATTTAATATTGTTAGTGAATTCTAATGAAATTATACCAATGCAAAATAAAGTTTTTTTTGAAAGTTTATTTATTGATATTTTATTTAAAATATTTGTTATTGTACTCATATTATTTATATTTGATAAAATAATAAAATGTTGAATGAAATATTTTATATATAAAATTATGATTTTATTTTATATTTATAATCTTTTATGAATACAAACATAAACAATACAGATCTAACAAATTCAATAGATTCAGAAGACTCAGATGAATACATTGATTTATCATGTCAGGTTGAAATAAAAAATATTTATCAATTTCATTTGACAAATAATAAATTAATAATAAAATGTATTGGTAAAAGTTCAAATGCAGCAGATATTATTATAAAAGAAAATTTTGGACCAAAATCCAATATGTCTATCTATAATTGTATTTATTTAGAAGATGAATTAGATTATTTAAATGATAAAACAAATACAACCAAACCAATTGATTTAGATAATTTATTTTATCCAATAGTTAAATTAATAATTAAACATGATGAAACCACTTATACCATTTCAACAATCGCAATAAAATTAAATCAAAAAATTATTTATGAACATGAAATTAATGAATGGGAATTATATTGTATTAAATATTCAAGTTTAAATAAAGAAATTTATAAATCAAAAAAAATAGAAAAAAATATAAATGCAGATAATATTTTAGAAAATTTAATAGAATTAAGTATTTGTTAGAATATATAAAAAATTTAAAAAAAATTGTAAAATAAAAATAAAATATAATTTAAATATAATTTATGTTAAAACAAACATTAGAAATATATACTGATGGTTCATTAGTAAAAAAAGATGGTAAAATATATTGTGGTTATGGAATATATTTTCCAAATGGTGAATACAAATCAATAAGTAGAAAATTCACACATGAACCAATAACAAATAATCGTGCTGAATTATATGCGATTTTAAAATCAATTGTATTATCAAATATAATAAATTTGAAACGAATAAAAAATAATCAAGAAGAAATTATATCAATAAACATATATTCAGATTCAGAATATTCAGTTAAAACATTTAATTCTTGGTTGAAAAAATGGAAAATAAATAAAAAAAATTATAAAAATCAAGATATAATTGATGAAATAGAAAAACATATTGAAACAGCACCTTTTAAAATTTCATTATTTCATGTGAAAGCACATACTAATAAAACAGATATGCATTCTATATCAAATAACATAGTGGATGAATTAGCAAAAAAAGGAGCATTTAAAACTGATAAATTTTAAGACCAATAAATCATTGAACTTGATACACTTAATGTTACACATGCTAATAAAACAGCAACTAGAAGATGTGTGATATTAGTCATACCTCTTAACATTTCACCACTTACAGCAGCAACAATACTAGCAACAACAATTGATACAATAAACCAAGCACATAAAATAGATTTTTCAGAATTAGTGATTTTACCTTTTTGTTTAGTGAATTCAATACAACAATAACTTAAACATAACAAAGCAGATAATCCTACATACATAGGTGCAGCATAAATAATAGACATTGTATATATTATTAAAATAAAATTATTTATACATAATTATATAATTTTTTATAAATATGAATGATTTATAAAATTATGTATTCCAATGATATTTTTTAATTTAACATCCTTATCATAAATTGTTGTTTCTTGAATATAATTAAAATCATTTTCAATAACTTTGTAAAGTTTAAGACACCATACCAAATTATTTATATATATATCAAATCTAACAGGATCAAATTTATCAAAATTAAATTTGATTTTTTTGTCAGTCCCTTCAATGATAAAATAAGTTATCAATTCAATTAAATTATCATAATTGATTTTATTATTCAATATGATTGGTTTATTAGACTTTATATATATGTCATATGTTTTAATTATATTTTTATAAGTTATTGATGAAATTTTTGGTAAATAATCATTACCTAATAAAAGAACAATTAACACATAATCTAAATTATATTTTTTGAAATCATCAATATTAATAATTTGTATTGGTCTAAAATTTGTCATTACATCTATTTTTATTGATTTATTGATTGATAATGATTGTGCAATCAATATCATATCAGAATCTTTTGAACATATACATATTTTATCTTGATTTGAATAAAATATAGTATCAAGTATCTTAATGTCTGCTTCACCTTTATTTTCATCACCATTTGTTATAATTTGAAATTTTAATTTATTTATTTTTTTATATTTTTCTATAATATCAACAAAATAATATTTAAATGTACTTAATATTTTTGAACCAGGTTTTATAGTTTGTTTATCATATTCAGTTGATTCTACTTTATTTTTATATCTTAATAAATGTGTCTGATATTTTGGATTTAATTCAAATAAATCAGTATGTTCTCCATCAAAAACCAAATAAATTGCTGATTTTATTTTTATTGATGACATTAAATTTTCCCAAAAATTATTTAATTTTATATATAAATCTTTGTCATTTTGACATTTATATATTAAAAAATGTATTAGATAATTACAATCGATATATACATGATCATAATTTACTGTATCTATTATATTTTCATGTTTCAAATGTTTCAAATAATCTTTAATACCCATAATTAGTTATTATATGTTTAATAGTTATATTGAAAAAAATTCAATTTTTCACATATATCAAAAAAAATTGAATTTTTTTCATAATTATTATGATTGTTATATTATTACTATAAATTAAAATGTCTCATACTTTAAAATTTAACAAAATTTTGAATCTTATAAATAATACAAAAAATAATCTTCAAACACATAATTTAACAGAATTGTGTGTTAAAAAATTGGCAGGGGCGTTATTATTTCCATATGGTATTAAAATTGTTCCTACAAATCATATATTAACATTTTATACTCTTGGTAAATATGATGGATATAGAACTGAAGGTTTGCGTTGGATCAATCCTATTTCAAAATACAATCTGACACCATTATGTGATTTGACAATAAATAATCAACAAATGCATTTGACAGATTCACAATCTAATCCATTGGTTGTTGATACATTTGTTATTTATAATATTGTTAATCCAATAAATTATCATATAAATATAAATGGTAAAAATGTTCTTAATAATTGGATAGAAAGTTTTATTAGACAAATTATAACACAATATTCATACAATGAATTAACAAATAATGATAATAAAGATTTATTATCAAATATGATAATAAATAAAATAAATCGTGATCCAATGGCTAAATTTTATGGTATTGAAATAAAAACAGGTGGGTTATTACAAATTAATTATGCTAAAGAAATAGCTGAAACAATGCTTGTTAAACAAAAAGCAAAAGCAACTATTGAAGCCAGAAAAGAATTAGTTGATGCAACAATAAATTTGATTAATGATATTGGAACTAAATTAGAAACAAAATTAACATCAGAAGATAAATCAAAATTAATTACATGTTTAACAGTTTCAATGATTGGCAACAATTCACCTTCACAAGTTATCAATTTGAATTAAAATATTTATATTTTTTTTATTATTACTTAATGCAAACTTGAATTTTACACAACAAATATATAAAAAATATCAATAAGTATCATTGAACATAATGTTATTTCATACAAAAAAATTATAGCACATTAGAAATTTTAGTCAATATGATATTTATGTCATATGAATTCAACTTTTCATTCATGTTGTTTGTTTTGAATATTTCATATACATCATCAGATGTTATTGAACCATATTCAATTATCATAGCAGATATTTCATGAACCAATACCGCATTGGTTTCTAATAAATTTTTTACTTCTTCTAAAATTATTTTATTTATTGATTTTAATTGTAATTCAATTTCATCATTTGCTTTTAAATTTTTATCTTTATAATCAACATAATTATTTTCTAATATCAACATCCCATTCATTAATAATCTTTTTAGAATTTTACGGGCACGTGAATAATCATCTTCTGCACCACAAGTGATATCACCTATAAATATTTTTTCACTCATTCTACCACCATATAATGTCATCACTTCAATTAATAATTGTGTAATGGTTGTTTTAACCAATAAATCATCATCATCTTGAGAAAATAATGTATAACCTAAACTTTTTGAATTTATGCTAATACATATTTTTGTTGGTATTGTTGAATTTTTTATTAAAAAACCTAATATTGCATGCCCTGCTTCATGATATGCTATGATTTTTTTATTCAATTCGTTTATTTTACGTTCACGTTCCATTCCAAAAATACATTTTGATATTTCTTTATCTATGTCTTCAGTTGTTATTTTGATGTCAATAATGTCTGTTTTGGTTTCATCAGTTGATTTTTCATCAGTTTTGGTTTCATCAGTTTTGGTTTCATCAATTGATTTATCATCAGTTTGGGTTTCATCAGTTTTGGTTTCATCAGTTTTGGTTTCATCAATTGATTTATCATCAGTTTTGGTTTCATCTGTTGATTTATCATCAGTTTTGGTTTCATCAGTTTTGGTTTCATCTGTTGATTTATCATCAGTTGATTTATCAGTTGATTTATCATCAGTTTTGGTTTCATCTGTTGATTTATTATCAGTTGATTTTTCATCTGTTGATTTATCATCAGTTTTGGTTTCATCTGTTGATTTTTCGGTTGATTTTTCATTTATTGTTTTGTTTATATTATCAACAAAATTGTGTGTTTTGTTTATTTTGATAAAATTTACAATTTTTTTAATATCTGCACCTGTCAATCCATAAGATAATTTTGCAACTTTATTTAAATCAATTAATTTTTCATCATATAAATTTTTCAAATACATTTTGAATAAAAGTATTCTTTCTTCAAAAGTTGGCAAAGTCATATTAATAATTTGATCAATTCTGCCAGATCTATTCAATCCTTTATCAACTTGTTCAATGTCCATATTTGAAGCAAAAATAACAATAACCCCAGATTCTGTTTTAAGTGAATCCATTTCAGCTAAAAATTTACATATGGTAGAATTAAAAGAAACAGCAGCCGCAGAATCATCAGAAGTATGACGTGTTTTTAATATTGCATCAGCTTCATCAATAAAAATCAAACAAGGTTTATTTTTTCTTGCTTTTTTAAATAATTTTGACACGGCTGCTGTTCCTGAACCAACATATCTGCTATTAAAATCACTTCCTGTCATAAAAATGTATTTCATTCCGGTTGAATTGATAATCGTTTTAACGAGATGTGTTTTGCCAACACCTGGAGGTCCTAATAATAATACTGCTTTTGGCAACATACAATCATTTGTTTTATAAATTTTTTCATATTTAATTTGTAAAATCAATTTATTCATGTCTTTTTTTATATTTTCACAACCAATAAAATTGTCAATTGTAACAGTATTGTCTTTATTTTCATTTACTATTAATTCGTCAGGTGATAAAATATTTTCTATCATAGTATTTAAATCAAATGTTTTATCAGTTTCTTCAGTTTTAATTTCAGATTTTGATTCAGTGCCTGTTTCAGCTTCAATTGATATGTTTATGGGTTTATTTGAAAAAAAACTTGGCATTAAGACAAAGAAATTTAAAATTTCTTTGTATAAATGTGTAATATATCCAAATGTGTATATGATCATCACTATAATTAATGTTATACACATTGAGATTAATGTAAACACAAAACTAATGATATATACAAGTACCGACAATAAATTTGTTTCAGTTGAAAAAATAAAACGCGATGCCTTATTATTTTTGTTTGATACAAAAGTATGAATATCATTTTTTTTTAATTCAATGTTTTGACTACAATCATAATATGTATATAATAAATTTGTGTGTGTTTTCACACAATAATCGTGTTCATTAAAAACATAAATTTGTTTATTATTAATGTTGTTTTTCCATACATCATAAATTTCAAAATTATAAACACGTTTATCACTAATAATATAATATACCAATAACCACGTAGCAGTGAAATATATGATATTTTTAAGTATTTTTGTCATATTGTGCATTTTCATCATATTGAGCATTTTTTTTATATTAAACATTTTTAATCTTATGAATTTTACAATGTCTAATCATTTATATATAATGTTTCATGTATGAAGTGCAACACTTTTATTTTTCAATTTTTTTTAATACTTTAAAAAAAAATGTATATATATATAGATATATTACAAATTTTATGTGAGAATTTATTATTTACAGCATTTTCATCACAATGTACTTCAATTATATAATGAAGTTTTGATGTGTTGAATTTATCTAATTCACACATTTTAAAGTTGTTTTGAATTAATCTTTTAATTGCTATGTTTAGTGTTGATATATTACCTTTTTTTACTTTTACCTTTAAAAGTTGCATATCCATCGCAAATAATAGCATCATGTCAAATCCTTTTTTGATTTCCATAACTAATTTTTAAGTGTCTCCCCAAATGCAAATGTATTAAAAATTACATTAAAAAAGGTGTAATATTTTAATATTATATCATTTTATCAAAAAAAAAATTTAATTTAATAAAAAAGTTAATATTTTTTATTTTTAATATATTTTATTTTTATATAAATCATTTTTAATAAATGGAAAACAATAATAACAAAATATATTTGACAAATATATTTATAATTGATTGGGATGATACATTATATCCAACAACTTGGGTAAATAAAAATTCTATTGATATATCCAAATTAAATTCATTGCAAGAATATCGTGTATATTTTTTAGAATTAGATAAAACAATTAGTACTTTATTAGAATCATTAAATCAAGTTGGAGATATATGGATTGTTACGAATGCCAATATTAATTGGATAAAATCTTGTTTAATGAGTTTAGATTTGACAAAAAAAACAATCATAACAAATAAAATAAGAATAGTTTCGGCAAGAGATTTATATTCAACCAATAACAGTTCACCAACAGAATGGAAAATTTTAACATTTCAAGACATAACTGAAAACATTATAAATAAAATTAATAAAAAAATAAAACCCAATACATATATTAATATTATTTCTATAGGCGATGCTATGTATGAATACATGGCACTAATAAATTTAGATAATTTTATTAAAACATATAAAAAATCATCAAATTTTTCTGAATCAAATAATCAATTAAAATATTTGTTAAAAAATATTAAATTCATAGAAAAACCTGATTTTGATTATGTAATTGATCAAATGAATGTACTTGAAAAAAATAAAAATAATATAGTTAATAAATTAGATTTTATTGATCTAAAATTTACTTTATAATGAATTTATATACATTATCTTATATTGATAAAAAATTGAAAATTAAACAAATTGATCAAATTTAAATTATCATTAAAAACATAAATATTGAATAAGTGTTAAAAAATTGTGAAAAGTAATTATAGTATAAATAAAATGGTTGATATAAAATTAAATCACCCTTTTTTTATATATCCAAGAGGATTTTTGAGTGAATATAATGATTATAAACATTATAGAAATGAAGTTGTTAGATTGAATCAATTCATTGAGGAATTAACATTAGATATAATGAAAAATCATTCTGATAAAGAAATTTTGATACCATTCATTATTGGTTCATCAATGGAAGATTCAATATATAATTCCAATACAAATAAAAATAATTATTTCCAAATCAGTCAATTATTTCCAAATTATATCAATAATTTTATTCAATCAAATGACAATAATAAATTTATACAAGTTGTCATTATAAGTCCAGATGCTATATTTTCTCAACAATTTAATAAAAAACCATATTTTATTTCTAATGTGTCATTTGAATTTATTCAAACAAATTTAAATGAATATATTTATTCGAATGAAAATATCACTATCAAAATAAATATTTTCAATTGCCCAATGCCTTGTTTAGAATTAAGATCTGAAGCAATTATAAGATATGACAATATGATTAATTTTTTAGATAATAATTATTACAATATAAATACATACAAACAAACTACATATGATGTAGAATTTATTGAAATATTTTATTTGAATCTTAATGAATTATTTAGTCTCATCAATAGAATACATGGTATTAAAATAATAATAAATTCGTGGGTTAGTTTTAAAAATTTAGATGGAATTAGCAATAAATATAATATGTTTCCAAAAATATTAGAATTAGCCAATAAATACAACATTATTGCAACTGAATGGGAATTCATTGATGAACAATTTTTTACAAAAATTATTTCCAATTATAAATTTGGAAATAAAAATTTTATTGGATGTCATATTGATTATGTATTTGATGAATTAATTTTACCTAAACATGTTGTCAATATGAATTTTGACTTGAATAATTTATTTGAAATTGATTTTAATTCAACATATTATTTAAAAAAAAAATTGTCATGTTGAAAATATTTTTTTATATTAGTTTTTGAACGTAAAGAAGTTAAAATTCGAACATTGTTCTAATAATAAAAATAATGTATTTTGTGTTCACATTTTTTAATGCATATATATTGATAAAAAATTGATTTTTATATAATATGCAATTTGACTAATATATCATAAAATTAAATTATGTATGAAATAATAGAAACAATTGATTATTGGATTGTAGATGAATGTTTAATATTTAAACCGCAATTCAATAATACTTTAGATGAATATGCAAATTTATTAAGCAGATATTCATGTTTAATATTTAAACAGCAATTCAATAATACTTTTGAATATGCAACTTTATTAAGCAGATATTCATGTTTAATATTTTCAGATTATAATGATTATAAAATTTATATTAAAACAAATGATGGACATTCACAAGTTTCACACCATCCAAAAGTTAATTCTATGTTTAACAAACCAATTAAATTAAATCAACATCTTACACATTTAACTTTAGGGTATAAATTTAATCAACCAATTGAATTAAATCAAAATCTTACACATTTAACTACTGGGTATTGTTTTAATCAACCAATTAAATTAAATCAAAATCTTACTCATTTAACTATAGGGTATAAATTTAATCAACCAATTCAATTAACAAATAAAATAAAATATTTATGTTTAAATTCAAATCCTT
>JACCDN010749978.1_pt1 | contig 12456 bp, 9 predicted proteins | sample 7441691 | NCBI WGS metagenome assembly JACCDN01 (sample SAMN15323439, study PRJNA562643) | freshwater metagenome | isolation source: river surface water | place: USA:Blue River Watershed | collected 2017-08-16 | reverse complement strand
TAGCACGCACCGATGCTCGCGCCAGCGAAGGTTTAGATAAAGCCATTGAACGCGCCAAAGCTTATATCGACGCTGGGGCTGATGTGATTTTCACAGAAGCTTTGCAAGACGAAAAAGAATTTGAAACTTTTCGTAAAGCTGTTAAAGCTCCGCTGCTTGCCAATATGACTGAATTTGGAAAATCAAAATTACTGACCATTGGTCAATTAGAAAACCTGGGTTTTAATATGGTTATCTGGCCTGTCACAACATTGCGTTTAGCGATGAAGGCACAAGAAGAAGGCCTGAAACATATTTTAGCCAATGGCAATCAAGAAGCTATTTTGGATCGCATGCAACATCGTAAAGAGCTTTATGCTTTGACTGACTATGAAAAGTACAATGCCTTTGATCAAAATATTTTTAATTTTAAATTGTAAATAACACCAAGGAGAAAAACATGTCTCAAGAGTATATCAATCCCGATTATGTCCCTGAACCAGATAAAATGAATGTTAAAAAAGGTCTTGAAGGCGCTGTTATCGATACTTCAAGTGTATCGAAAGTAAATTCAGAAACCAATTCTTTGATCTATCGTGGTTACCCAGTGCAGGATTTAGCTGAGATGTGCTCTTTCGAAGAAGTTGCATACCTGATGTATAACAGCGAATTGCCAAACAAAACTCAGTTGGCTGAATTCCAAAAATTAGAACGCAGCTATCGCGATATCAGCAAAGACAATCTTGAAACGATTCGTCGTTTACCAAAAAAATGTCACCCAATGGATTCCATCCGCACCGGCGTGAGCTTTTTAGGTTGCGAAGATGAAAGAATCTGGGATTCAAAACCGGCTACAAATCTTGATAAAGCTATTCGTATGTTGGCAAAAATTCCGACTATGATTGCGGCAGATTATCGCTGCAAAAAAGGTTTGGATTTTATTGCTCCAGATAAAAATCTTTCTATGGCTGAAAACTTTTTTCACATGTGTTTTGGCAAAGTCCCACAAAAAGAAGTGGTTAAAGCATTTGATGTGTCTTTGATTTTGTACGCAGAACACAGCTTTAATGCTTCTACATTTACTTCACGTGTAGTGACTTCTACCGAGTCTGACATTTACTCTGCAACTGTTGCAGGTATTGGCGCTTTAAAAGGCCCTTTACATGGTGGGGCTAATGAACAAGTGATGCATATGATGATCGAAATTGCAGATCCCGCAAAAGCAGAACAATGGATGCTTGATGCTTTGACTGCAAAACGTAAAGTCATGGGCTTTGGTCACCGTGTTTACAAAAAAGGTGATAGCCGTGTGCCTACAATGAAAAAATACGCACAAGTTATGGCCAATGTTATTGGCGATAATAAATGGATGCAGATGTATGAAACCCTTGAAAAAGTCATGGTCGACAAAAAGAAAATTTATCCAAATCTAGATTTTCCTGCAGGCCCTGCTTATTACATGATGGGTTTTGAAATCGATTTCTTTACGCCAATTTTCGTGATGGCAAGAACCACAGGTTGGTCTGCGCACATTATGGAGCAAGCGGCAAACAATCGTATCATCCGTCCATTATCAGAATACATTGGCTCTGCCCAAAGAGTTGTAAAACCTTTGAGCGAACGAGCTTAAGAGATTTATTGAATAACAGGCTGTTAAAAGGCTTGGCTTGAAAAAAAGCCGAGCCAGGCTTGATTACAAAAAGCCACGCTTGGCTTCATTGCAAAGCCAAGCTCTTATGAGAATTATTGATATAAACTTAATAATATAGGATTCTAAATTAGATCGTTTGATCTAATTCAGCAATATAGCTTTGCAAGCTTACTTGCTCTGAATCAATAGAACCATCATCAACCAATTTCTGATATGACAATGATAAAATAGGATCTACCTTAGTACCAGCATATGCATAATATTGATTTATTGAAGAACGAACTTGGGCTTGCAAATTACCACCAAGAGCACCTGCCGATTTAGACATAAAATAAGCCGCAACAGTAAAAGCAGCACCCAATGGGTTTTGACCAGGAATTGCCGTTGCAATAGCAGTCGTTCCCGTCAAAAGCTTTTCACCATCAGCTTGAGCCGTAGCAAATATAAAACTTGAAGACAATAACGTAATAACCATCATTTTTTTCATTTAAAACCTCTGTGTTAAAGTTGCTTTCTTCAAAGCAATCAATGTGCCATCAGTTAAATCAACCCTTATTCAGTTTTTAATCAGCTATTATGAGGACATACCCTATTTGTTTATAAATATTTTGCCTGTTTAGAATCTATACATCTTCTGCAATTTGCGTCACTCAGACACTAATCAGACGATAACATGCATATTCACCGCTGTGAATAAGGCTTTAGACAAGGATGGAATATAGCTTATTGGCTTATATGTTGCTCTTAACAAAAGAGTCTATTGTGTTGTGAGCGGTGTGTGGTGAGTTGCAATTTATAATCTGCAAAATAGGAATTCATTAAATGCTAAAGACAAATGTTGGACTTAAAAATCATGGCATTAAACATTTTAAATTCAGTATTTTGAGTTTTATTATCATTTTCACATGCCTTTCGCATGCGACTTCTTTAAATACGACATATGATTCAATAAACCCAAGAGATCCATTATTTTTATACCTTGCTGGTTTTGAAGACAACAAAAGCAATGCAAATATTCGTCGAAATACAAACCCTAAAATTGAATTCGACAACCACGAAAAAGAATCCCCAGAAAATTTTCTTAAAATAAATCTAGATCATTATTTTAACGATAAAGAATATACCTGTCGTAAACCAAGTTTAGCTCGATATTTTAAAAAATATTATCCTTCTGATATTTATCAAGAAGAATGTCCGCAGACTATTACCATGCCACTGACCAATAATAGAATTCTCACTCCAATTAAAATCAATCCTGATCATGTCTATCGAATAGACTACATGATGGTAAGTCCAGGTGCATCTGCCGTGTCACATTTTGGACATTCGATGTTTCAAATTATCGTGTGTTCAAAATCAGATTTAAAAAAAGGCGTTGGTCCACATTGTGCTAATAGCCTTACTGATACATATCACTTAGCTTTAGCTTTTCAGGCAGATATTCCTGAGTTTAGTCTCGACTTTAAAAAAGGCCTTAACGGAGAATACACGACAAGATTATTTGTACAGCCTATTTCTGAAATAAAACAACAATATGCAACTCAACAATTACGCAGCATTCGATCATATCCTTTAAATTTTAATCGCGAACAAATTCGTAATTTTATTGAACTGGCCGCAGAGACAGCTTGGAATTATCAAGGAAAATATTATTTTCTGAAACGAAATTGCGCCGTCGAAGCCAAGGATTTATTATTTGCAGTCACGGGAAATTTAAAACTCTACAACGCAGAGACAGTAAGACCGCAAAAACTATTAAATACATTGATCAAATTAGACTTGATAAATAAACCAACCAATTTGGATATTATTAAAGATAAAACTCTATATTATCATAATGACACCAATATGCTTAATCAAGCGCTAGATGTTCTTGTCGACCGTCAAGAGAATTCAGATAATAACCAAAGCCCAATCAATGAGTTTAACGAAAATGAACAAAATAGTTTCTTAAAAAGATTTCTATTTCGGACTACGGTTGCAGAAAGAAAAACTGCTTTAACTAATAAATTAAAAACACCCGATCTGTCGATTGAAAATTTAATAGAAATTTATCAAAGCGCTATAAGATTAGAAAACCAGTCTCTGGATTATTTGTTAAAAATAAATAGTGATTTAATTTTTATAAAAATGAAAAATAATCAAACAACCCAAATGCGTGAACAGACTTACAAATACAATGAATTTTTAAAAAATTATCTTAAAGAAAATACACCAAGTTATGGATTGCAAGTTCAGACCAATATTACAAACTGGGGTGATACGAATCTTATAGATCCAGCAGTTCTGACTGACCAGCAGAAAGAGTTTTCCGAAAAATTAAATATGCATAGTATAAAAACAATAGAATTAAGACCCTCTATTTTGCTACAAAATGACGTCCCCTCATTTGCGCAAGAAAATGAAAGCAATCAGTATCTAGATTTCTTAAATAAAAAGTTCTATGAATTAAGAAAATCAAAGCAAAAAAAATGATTTTAAATCCGTTTTGACTGAATTTTATCAAGTCGATACAAAACAAAGGAAAAACAAAGACAAGTAAGTGACTTGTCTTTGTTTTTCCTTTGTTTTGTCATTGGCTTGACTGACATTTATTTGTCTTTGATTTTCCTTTGAATTGCCATTGATTTTTGCCATTGATCTTTCTTTTATTATCTGTAACGCTTTGGCTATATTTCTAGGTAGGCTCAACCGGTTTTAACAAAAAACCAATCGATTTATTAAAACAATCGTTGTCTATTCGGTAAATATTTTTATTCAACTTTTTAGAAAGAGATGTCGATATGTCTGTATTCAAAAATATTAGTATTTTATTTTTGTCTTTAATATTAATTTCTGCCTGTGCAACCAAAACTGCTGAGAAAAATTCAACAGCTTCGCCCACAACAATTGAGTCCGAACAGAACAACAATGAGCCCATTGAAACGGCTAGGCTGGACAGCAGCCAAGTATTTACCAAATTGGCTTTTGGATCTTGCAGTCACCAAAAACAACCACAACCCATCTGGACAACGATGTTAAATGCAAATCCAGATCTTTATATTTCAATGGGAGACATGGTTTATGCTTCAAAACCAGAAGATAAGCCGATCGCAGAACAGTACAGACTGCAATCCTTGGTTCCAGAATTTAGAAAATTTCATAGCCTAAAACCAGTGATAGGGGTTTGGGATGATCATGACTTTGGCCAAAACGATGGAGGGGCTGACAACAAATACAACGAAGAGGCCCGTCTCGCCTATCTACAATTTTTCCAAGATGATGCGGGTTACATTACGCGATCACAAAATGGAATATACCACAGCATCTTTCTAGGGCCTGCAGACAAAACCATTCAAATAATTTTTTTGGATACCAGATATTTCCGCTCACCTCTTGAAAAAAATGAGCACCCTAAAGATCCGCTTGATATCTACCAACCAACAGCCGATAAAAGCAAAACCTTCCTGGGTGAAAAACAATGGCAATGGCTAAATAAAGAATTAAAAAAACCTGCAGAAATAAAAATCGTTATCAGCAGTGTTGAGTTTTTGGCAGAAGAACATGGATTTGAAAAATGGGCTTTGTTTCCACACGAAAGACAACGATTTTTAGATTTACTTAAAAATATAAAACCTAAAAATTTATTTATCATCAGCGGCGATCGTCATATTGCAGAGATCAGCAAAATGAATGTTCCAGGTTATGGTGATCTGTATGACATCACCTCAAGCGGCATCAACCGTAAAGTTGACAAAAGAGAAGAAGCAAATAAATACCGCGTCGGTGAGATCTTCAATCCAAATAATTTTGGTCTAGCTAATGTTGATTGGCAGAAAAGAAAAATTCGTTTTGATATTATTGGCATCGACGGCAAATCAGCCAATGGTTTTGAAGTTAATTTAAAATAAATTACGATGTGTCCTCAGCTGATCGCCTGGTTACAAAAGTTACTATTTAAAGCAGCACGATCAAAAGAGGTTACAACCCAGGCTCATATTTCCAACAGAGGTTTCACATGAACATTCAAGACATCAGCGAATCGGCAATCAAATCTCTGTTTGAAAAACAAAGACAAAAACGTTGGCAAATTGCAAATTCAAGCAGTGATCAGCGTCTTGAAAAATTGCGCCAGCTCAAAACCGCTGTACTTCGACATGCCTCTGAAATTCAGCAGGCTCTTTATCAAGATTTTAAAAAACCTCTACGCGAAACAGAAATCACAGAGATCCTGCCAACACTGGAAGAAATTAATGTCGCTCTAGCCAATTTATCCAGCTGGATGAAACCGCAAAGAATTAAAACACCGCTGACTTTGTTTGGTGGAAAATACCAATTACAAAATCAGGCCCGTGGTCTGTGTTTGATTTTGTCTCCATGGAATTATCCCTTTCAGTTGACCATGGCTCCCTTGGTTGCAGCCATAGCCGCTGGCAATTGTGTAATCTTAAAACCTTCAGAAAAAACTCCTCACACTTCAAAATTAATGAAAAAAATATTGGATGAGCTTTTTCAACCAGATGAAATTTGTTTATTATTAGATGAAAAGCCTGATGCCTCTTTGGCCAAAGCACTTTTAGAATTACCTTTTGATCACATTTTTTTCACCGGCAGCACATCCGTGGGAAAAATCGTCATGTCAGCCGCGGCTAAAAACCTCTCGACTGTGACGCTTGAGCTGGGTGGAAAATCGCCATGCATTGTGACTGGCCATGCTGATTTAGAGCAAGCCGCAAAACGAATATGCTGGGGAAAATTTCTCAATGCCGGTCAAACCTGTGTGGCCCCAGATTATTTATTACTGGAAGATTCCATTGCTGATGCCTTTATTGAAAAATTGAAATCTAAGATTCAATCATTTTACGGCAACAATGCCGAAGCTCAAATGGCATCGAAAGATTTTGCACGAATTGTTGACGAACATCACTGGCTACGACTTAAAAAGTTATTCACTCAAACAGTTGCTGACAATAAAGTAAAAGTCGTTTGTGGCGGACAGTTCTCTGAATCAGAAAGATACATAGCACCAACTGTTTTAGACCATGTGACAGCTGACAGCCCCATCATGAGTGATGAAATCTTTGGACCCATTTTACCAATCATTCGTTACAAAAATTTAAACGAAGCCTTAAAATTCATTCAATCACATCCGCAGCCTTTGGCTTTGTATGTTTTCACTGAAAATAAAACCGAAGCCAATCTGGTAAAATTACAGACAACCTCTGGTGGTTTTGTACAAAATCATTTGATTATACATTTAGCCAATCCACATGCACCATTTGGCGGCATCGGCCCCAGCGGCCAAGGTTGTTATCATGGTTATTATGGCTTTAAAGAATTCTCACACCAACGCACCTGCTTGAAAGAGCCCAGCACCGTTTCAACATCGCAGTTGCTGTTTCCGCCCTACTCGCGCAAATCATTGGATTTGATTCTAAGATTTATGCGTAGTTTTTTAGGCTAATTATTTAAAAAATCAGCAGAGTAAGTCCTCATTTGAGATCGCTTTAAATTGATTTTAAAGCAGAACGATCAAATGAGGACTCACCATAGATATAAACTAGATACTAATTATTTTTTGTTTTTATCTGATCTCACGCGACGATCGGATTTGGCCAAAAACCGTTTTACTATTCTTGTTTTACCTTTTTTTAAAGACAACGGCTTTGATGCCGGACTGAGCACAGGCTTGGCTCCTAGCTTGGCTTTAGCCACAGGTTTCGATGCTTTTTTAACTGCAGGATTTTTTGCATCCTTAGATGGAGCTTGTTGTTTTGAATTGAATTTATTTGGTTTGCTGTCGTCTCGGCGCGTGTGTTTTCGCCCTTCCAGCATGGCTAATAAACGTTCGTCACGTTCTGTCACCAGATTGATAACCAGACCAGCCTTTCCAGCTCGCGCTGTACGACCGGCGCGATGTAAATAATTTTCTTTTTGTTTAGGTAAATGATAATTCACGACTCGTCCGACGTGATCTAAATCCAAACCTCGGGCAGCTAAATCCGTTGAAACTAACAAATCAATTTTACCATCGCGAAATTTCTTGAGATTGGCTTTGCGTTCATTTTTATCCATCTCGCCTCGATAGACAGCACAAGTATAACCCTTGGCTAAAAGTTCTTCCGCCAGCTTGTCACATTGCTCACGCGTATTTGTGAACACCAAGGTGCCACCCTGCACAGGTTTGGCTAAGATTTTCTCAAACTGAGGCCATCTTTGACCATCTTTTACTATTACATTTTGAGTTGATAAACTTTTAACAACCTTGCCGCTGCCACTGGTACGAATCACTTCCGCATTGGCAAAAATTTTATTCATCAATTCTTGAACTGCCGTTGACACTGTTGCTGAGAACAAAGCCATTTGCATATCCTTGGGGCAAGCGTCCACAATCATATCTGAATCCGGCAAAAAGCCCTGATCCAACATCTGATCGGCCTCATCAAAAATCAACATACGCACATCACTGAGATTGATTAAATCACGCTCCATCAATTGCACCAAACGCCCAGGAGTAGCTAACAACACCTCAAAAGGTCCCGCAACATTGCGTCTAGCTTGCTCAAAAGTCATTCCACCCAAAGCCGGTCGAATTCGCAAACGCGTGGTGTGAGTAAAAGCCTTAAAAACCTTTGAAACCTGATCCCCAAGCTCACTGGTAGGAATCATCACAACCGCACGAGGCGAGCTCTCAAGAGTTACGGCCTTGCCATCATCTTCAAGCGACCTTAGCGCATGCAATAGAGGCAAAACATAGGTCAAAGTTTTTCCGCTGCCAGTCTCGGCCACGCCGACCACAGACTGTCCAGACATCATCAAAGGTATCGCCTGAGACTGAATTTCAGTAGGACGAGTGATGCGTTTTTCTTTTAACGTGTGAAGAAGCGAGGGCAACAAACCAAAATCAGAAAATGAATTCATACAGAGTCCTTATTTAAGTCTAATAGAAAATCTAATCTAACTGAAATCTTAATCTAATAGAAAACAGAATAGAGTGTTATATAAAAAATTCTCCAAATTCACTTAACTCGTAAGCTATCTCGAAGAATTTGTCTTTAGATTTAATCGATGAATCCCCAAGATTCGGGCCTTTCTTGGCCTGAATCCTTAGTTTTCATTCATATTAAGCAGCCTCTAGATGAATCTTCATCTTAATACCATCTTTTTTAAGCTGATCCTGCAGAGCAGACTGCCGCAACTTAATCGAGAATTCTGTCGAGTTTTTTAAATTGAACGAGTAGAAGCTCCCAGAAGGATTCAAATGTGGCAGCTTCTTCAGATAACTGCACGCTTCCCCAGGAACTTTTAAGCTGACGTAAGTTTAAATTTGCGGCGAAATCACTAAACGATCCTGGTAATTCTGTTGATCGAGTTTTGAATGTCGCCAAGATTGCCTTCGAAAGTTTATCGGTATCCTTACAGGCATCAAAAATCACCGTCATATCGTAAATATCTTTTGCTCGGGAGTTTGCGTCTCCACGCTGCACCAGTGTCTCAAGCTTTTCGGAATATATCGACTCTAGTGGATAGACTTTCCACGAAATTGGTTCCCCGTTAGGCAACAATGGCGGAGATTTTATTGGCGAAAGTTTACCAATCACTTTGTCGCCAAATCCTACGTCAAAATGCACCCGCGAGAGTTTCGCAAGTTTCGATTTTTCTTTAGGCGGATCACCAAGAAAGTATGCGCAATCAAATCTTAAAGCTCCATACTCTCCTTGCTCTTCCAGATTTTGGACGCGAATTTCTCCAAACCAGAATCCGTCTTCCAAATCTGTTAGAAGTGCTTCCTTGATCAGGTCTTGCGCGTCCTTTTTTTCAATGCCTTTACAGAGCGCATCTAAATCCCGAGTGAATCGATCACTTTCAAGGACCTTTAAGAGTACAAACCCACCTTTAAAAACCAAATGACTCCTAAGCTCCGCAGAGTTCTCAAGCCTTGCAACAACTCGCTCAATAGTAAGAACAATTCGAAGCTCGTTTATCGTGAGCGAGTTTGAATTTAGAGAAAATTTAAGAAGATGTTTTCGGACTTCGACGGCCTTCGGTTCACGACTCATGAGAGGCTCTCGATGTATTGAAAAATGCGATGCTCAACACCTAGGAGTTGCGACATTTTAGCAATTTTAGAAAGTGTCGTCTTTTTCTCACGAATTGCGCTTTTTATTGCCGAAATCGCGACGTTTGTGCCAACGATTTTTTTATAAATAAGGCAATCAACAAGCGTTCTCTCAATAGAGGTTATTGAGTAAATTTTGTTTTCAACTATGCCGATTTTCCAGTTTGGGTTTCTTGTCCTACATACTCTGATGTCTTTATGTGAGGAATGTGTCTGCACATCGACCACGAGCCAGGTTTTTTTAGGGATGACGTCGGTCAAGTTGTAATAAGCAAGGGCCGACAGCAGACAAACTGCGGATTGCCCCTTGATTCTTATTGAGGCTGCATGAAAGATCTCATCGTCAGATAGGTTTTCACCTGCAATTTGATAAACACCTCGGTTGAGTCTGACAATATGCCCGGACTTCAATAGCTCTTGAATGTGGTTTCCAGTTAGGCCAAGACCTTCAATCTGCTTTCGAGAGAAGGTATTGCCCTTAAGTTTAAGAATTGCCTTTGCAGGAATCATATTGAAAGTATACACGAAAACAATATTGTGTAAAGTTATAATAAAGGCCTATACGAAGGCGGACAAAAGCTATTTTTTTTCATCTTTCCCTGGGCGAGCTGGGCCCATTAGCATCCTAATGTTAGATTTAGAAGATCTATACTCTAATTTAATGCTTTACATGTTGTCAACAATACCGTACAATCATACTAAGGTTAAGGCTGATGAATACACAACTAAAGTTTCAGATTTTAAGAACTCAAGAATTTAATGAATGGTTTAGTGAACAAACTCTGCCAACTCAAGGATTAGTTCTTGCTCGACTTCACAGGATTTCGGTTGATGGATATTTTGGAACAATAAATTATTTTGACGATTTGGTTGAGCTTAAATGGACTTCTGGAATGCGAGTTTACACAGCACGAATTGGCCAAATGGTTATTGTAATACTTGGCGGAGGAAATAAAAATGGACAAAACAAAGACATTAAAAAAGCAAAAAAAACACTCGAAAAAATTAAAAAATCCTATCTTAACTATCCATGACCCATTTTCACCGGAGCTATCTGATCCAAAATTTATTAAACAAGCTGTTTTACAAGCTCTTATTGATTGCGATTTGGAAGCTGTTCGTGATCTTCTCATCGCCCATTTGCAAACCGTCAATAAATCAAAGTTAGCAACAAAAACAAAACTAGGACGACAAACTTTATACGATCTAATGGACTCAAAAAAAGAGTTTAATCCATCTATTAAGACGCTAACTACAATACTTGATAATATAGCGGCTTAATTGACAATCCTAGATCCTTACACACCCTATTTCATATGATTTCCATGATCTATTTATAACCAAGATAGTTATAGGGTAACAAAATATATCAGGGCAAAATGTACAGAAGATATTTTTCTTCACCCCCCTAGACGGACAGGCCCCCTTGACCTGATTTTGGGCAAGGAAAATTGACTTTATGCCATAGCCATTGACCGAGTGTACCAAGAGGCTTAGACCAATACCACTATGACAAAAACCACTCCGCAAAAAATATTTTTAAAAGACTACCAACCACCGACTTACCAAATCAGCTCAGTACATATGGATTTTGTTATTCAACCTGATACTGACGATATTCAAAACGACATTTGTTTGGTGACGACAAAATCATTTTTCAAACAAATCAAACCGGTCAGCGAGTTGTTTTTAAACGGAGAAGAGCTCAAACTGAACAGCCTGACTGTGAATGGCAAAACACCAGAGTACGTTATTTGCGGCGAAGGCTTGACCATAAAAAATCCTCCTGCGGAATTTGAACTGATTGTTGTCACCGAACACAAACCGCACCTCAACACTTCGCTTGAAGGCTTGTATCAAAGCAATGGTATATTTTGTACTCAGTGCGAAGCCCAGGGTTTTCGCAAAATCACCTATTTCTTGGATCGACCAGATGTGATGACAACTTTTCAAGTCCGCATTGAAGCTGATAAGAAAAAATATCCAATTCTGCTATCCAACGGCAACCGCGCAGAAAACAGCCAATCAAATCAAGATCTCGCCAACGGTCGACATCAAGTCCTGTGGTTAGATCCACACAAAAAACCTTGTTACTTGTTTGCATTGGTCGCCGGTGATCTTGCTTTGATCAAAGACTCATGGATTACAGCCAATGGCAAACCTGTCGACCTTGAAATCTATGCTGCTCACGGCAAACAATCGCGCTGTTTACATGCAATGAATTCTTTGAAAAAATCAATGCAGTGGGATGAACAACGTTTTGGTCGAGAGTACGATCTCTCGGTTTACATTATCGTCGCTATTGATGATTTCAATGCTGGCGCAATGGAAAATAAGGGCTTAAATATTTTCAACTCTCGATTGGTTTTGGCAGATACGGCCACAGCTACTGATTTAGATTATTACAATATCGAGTCCGTTGTTGCTCACGAATATTTTCACAATTGGACCGGCAATCGCGTCACCCTTCGTGATTGGTTTCACTTGAGCCTGAAAGAGGGCTTGACTGTATTTCGTGATCAAGAGTTTTCCATGGATCAATACGATCGTTCATTGATTCGAATTGATAACGTCAATGATTTGCGTGATTCACAATTTGCAGAGGATGCCGGCCCCAATGCTCATCCCATTCGTCCTTCGTCTTGTTTTGCCGTCGACAATTTTTTCACACCCACAATTTATGAAAAAGGGTCTGAAGTCATTCGCATGATGCAAACCATGGTAGGCC
>JACCDN010577213.1_pt1 | contig 12458 bp, 12 predicted proteins | sample 7441691 | NCBI WGS metagenome assembly JACCDN01 (sample SAMN15323439, study PRJNA562643) | freshwater metagenome | isolation source: river surface water | place: USA:Blue River Watershed | collected 2017-08-16 | reverse complement strand
ATCAGGCCGAATTCAGAGAAATGGGGGCGCAGCAGGTCAACCTTAGCGGCATAACGACCATCGAGCGGCGAAAGAGCGGTCAAAGCACCGAGACCATTAGACATCTGAAACTCCTGAATACGGAAAAATCGGAACCGTAATTTTACCACCCGAAGCCTCAGGTGATAGCGAGGCTGGGCGACACCGGCTGTTAGGTGTAGGGTACGGGATTCATCCGCACGTTTTGAGAGCAACCATGAAATTACTTGGCACCCCCACCAGCCCTTATGTGCGCAAGGTGCGCCTGATGCTGCTGGAAAAGAATATTCCCCACGAGTACCTGATCGATCCACCGCGCGAGCCAGGTAGCCTGGTGGTACGCGTTAATCCGCTCGGACGTATTCCCGCGCTGATTCTGGATGACGAGACCTGCGTGTTCGATTCCCCTGTGATTGCGGAATACGTTGATACGTTAAATGACAACCCGGTTCTGATTCCACGCAACGATGCGCTAGCGCGTATGCATGTGAAGCGCTGGGAGGCTTTGGCTGATGGCATTATGGATTCGGCCATTGCCGTGCGTAACGAGCGGCTGCGCCCGGATGAAAAGCAGGAACCTGGCAACATCACCTTACATAACAAAGCCATTGATCGGGCGCTTGAATTTGCCAGCAAAGAATTGGGTAGTGAGACCTGGCTTTGTGGCAACGCGCTGACGTTGGGCGATCTGGCGCTGTTCAGCACGCTGGTTTATCTGGATCTACGCCAGCCAGAACGGGATTGGCGCGCGGCTCACCCTTCGCTATTAGCCTGGTACAGCCGTGTGGCAGAACGGCCAAGCGCCAAAACGTCGCTGGCCGAGCAGTAAGCCTGGCAGTTACTCGGCGAGGGACTGCAAATTAGCAGTGCCCGCCGGGCGGCCACCCATACGGGCTGATTCGATGATGCCCCCGCCCAAGCAGACGCGGCTCTCGTACATGACCAATGATTGACCCGGCGTCACTGCCCATTGCGGGGCGGCAAAACGAATCACCGCACGTTGTTCATCGATCTGTTCGATCTCACACGCGGCATCCGGTGAGCGATAACGCGTCTTGGCGGTATAGACCCAGTGTTTATGGGGCGGCTCGCCGGCAATCCAGTTCATATCGGTAATAGTCACTTCATCAACCAGCAGTGCCGGGTGATCGTGACCAGACACCACATAGAGCACATTCGTGGCCATGTCTTTGCGGGCCACATACCAGGCATCATGCTCGCCCGGTGTTTTATCGTGCCCCTGGTCGTTGCCTTTGATGCCGCCGATGTGTAATCCTTTACGCTGACCCAGCGTATGGAAAGCCAAACCCTGATGCTGACCCAGCAATTTGCCCGAATCCAGATCTCGTATTTCGCCCGGGTTCTGCGGCACATAGCGCTGCAGAAAATCATTAAACGGGCGCTCACCAATAAAACAGATCCCGGTGGAGTCTTTCTTCTTGGCGACGGGCAAACCAGCAGCTTCGGCTTTGGCGCGCACTTCTGGTTTGAGCCAGTTGGCCAGCGGGAACATGGCGGGTTTAAGTTGTGTCTGGCTTAACCGATAGAGGAAGTAGCTCTGATCCTTGTTACCGTCTTCGGCCTTAAGCAACTGGCGCTTACCATCAAAGTCTTGCAGGCCGGCATAGTGACCGGTCGCAATCGCATCCGCACCTAGGCTAATGGCATGATCTAAAAATGCCGCAAACTTGATTTCAGCGTTACACAATACGTCTGGATTGGGGGTGCGCCCCGCGTTGTATTCCTGCAAGAATGTGGCGAACACGCGGTCACGATACTCCTTGGCGAAGTTCACGACCTCAACATCAATACCTAGAATGTCGGTGACGCTCATCACGTCAATCAGATCCTGGCGCGTGCTGCAGTATTGATCCGTATCGTCGTCTTCCCAGTTTTTCATAAACAGGCCGATCACGCGATAGCCCTGCTCTTTGAGCAACAGCGCTGCGACGGAAGAATCCACACCGCCGGACAAACCGACCACTACAGTTTTAACAGACGAAGACGACATCAGACGATTCCTTAACGACCTGCCGATGGCTTGGCGTAAGTCGTATGGTGTTGTGTTTCCAGCGAATAAAATCGATAGGCCGCCCATTCTCTCACGGGCGCTACCGGTGGCAAGCTACCTTGTTCTTCATCCCATGGGTCTATGGTGTAAACGTGGCTATCGTCGTCACTTGCCTCACCGGTTTCAACGAGCGTTGCGCTGTAATGCGATGCCACTAATAATGTGCGATGTGCATACGGGCCAACTTCATGCCAACGCAACACCTGTTTCTTTTTCAGTAAAGACAGCATGTTTGCCGTGGTGGTTGAATGGTCAATGCAATCCATGCGGCCGTTGACCGCTTGATCTTCGTCATTACCTGGCTCATCTGCGCCTATGGGCGTCTGCTCGGCGGCTTTAACATAGAGTTTGCGTACCGCTTCAGCGGCTGCCGCACGCTCTTCTGCGGGTGTTTTTGCCTGGCGTAACGGTGCCAGAGTTTTCTTGAGCCAGCTATCGGGATAAACAACCGACACCTGCTTCAGACAGCCCCAGTTATAACAAACCACGACATAGCTTTCGGCGCAGGCCAGCCCGCTGGCAAAACACATGCCCAGCAATAAGCCGTTGCACCAAAGTCGTTGCATCAATCGTAATGGGTGATGGTGTTGAGGGGCATGCGGCGCCCGGCCAGCCAGTCTTCGACACATTGCAGCACCAGCGGACTACGATGACGGTCTTGCGTGGCCTTCAACTCTTCGAGCGTCAGCCAATGCGCGGCCACGATGCCGTCATCGAGTTTTCGCCCAGCGTCTACCTGATCTAAGCGGCAATCGAAGGCAAAGCGCAGATAAGTAATATCACCCGCCGGCACTGTCCATTGATACACGCCTACCAACGCTTGCGGCGTGACGTGGCATCCCGTTTCTTCCAGGGCCTCACGGGCACAAGCGGCTACCAAAGATTCGCCCTCGTCCATATGGCCAGCGGGCTGATTGAATCGCAACCCCGCTGTGGTTTCTTCTTCAACCACCAGGAACCGACCATCCCGTTCAACCAACGCAGCAACGGTAACGCTCGGTTTCCAACGTGTTTTTTGTGTATTCATAGGGCGTATTTTACCGAAAGCACCCGCGCGCCGCCCAAAGCAGGCTAAATCCGCCAGCTGGCCTGATTTTGAGCCAGAAATCAGCTAAAATCACGGCATCTGGCCTATTGCTTGTGGCCCATTCTGACGTTTGTTCAAAGGATTCACATCATGTCGATGTCTGATCGCGACGGTTTTATCTGGCTAGACGGCAAGCTCGTGCCTTGGCGCGATGCCAACACCCACGTTCTGACCCACTCTCTGCACTACGGCATGAGCGTGTTTGAAGGCGTGCGTGCTTACGATACCGGCCGCGGCACATCGATCTTCCGTCTTGAAGATCACACCCGTCGTCTGTTTAATTCGGCACACATCTTCCAGATGGAAGTGCCTTACGACCAAGCGACCATCAACGAAGCCCACAAGGAAGTGGTGCGCGCCAACAAACTGGAAAGCGCCTACATCCGCCCGCTGGTGTACTACGGGTCAGAGAAAATGGGCGTTTCGCCAAAGGGTGCCAAAGTGCACGTTGCCATCGGCGCATGGCCTTGGGGTGCGTACCTGGGTGAAGACGGCCTGAAAATTGGCATTCGCGTTAAAACCTCGTCGTACACCCGCCACCATGTAAACGTGTCGATGGTGCGTGCAAAGGCCAGCGGTCACTACGTCAACTCGATTCTGGCCAACAACGAAGCCGTTGCTGATGGCTATGACGAAGCGCTCCTGCTCGATACCGAAGGCTATGTCTCTGAAGGTGCTGGCGAAAACCTGTTCATTATCAAGAATGGCAAGGTCTACACGCCCGAGCTGTCTTCCTGCCTGGAAGGCATCACCCGCGATAGCGTTGTCACACTGGCACGCGAGATGGGTATTTCGGTTGAAGAAAAGCGCATTACCCGCGATGAAGTCTACTGTGCTGACGAAGCCTTCTTTACCGGCACCGCTGCTGAAGTGACCCCAATTCGTGAACTCGACAACCGCAAAATCGGCATTGGCAGCCGCGGCCCAGTCACCGAACGTATCCAGTCTGCCTACTTCGATGCGGTGAATGGCCGCAGCCCGAAGCACGAAGACTGGCTGAGCTTTATCTGATTCACTTCTTTCCTGAGGCTATTCTGATGAATGCACCGCTTGAAAACACCCTGTCTGCCAAAGCGCTAACCATTACGGCTGATGATCTACCCCTGCACTGCCCACCCCAGGGTGTGCAGCTGTGGTCGGGTCATCCACGTGTTTACCTCGATGTATTGAAAACCGGCGAAGTGAAGTGTCCGTACTGCGGCACGCATTACACGTTCTCCGGCGAAGCCCCACACGGCCACTAACTGATTCAGGCACGCGGAGAGACTGAAAGTCTATGAAGGCTGTCTCTCTGCTTGTTGCACCGGCCTGGGTGGGCGATGCGGTGATGAGCGAACCGCTCATCCGACAAATTGCTGCACACGACCAAGCGCCTGTTCATGTACTCGCACCACCCTGGGTGGCGCCACTGTTCGAGCGCATGCCCAATGTAGGCAATGTTATTCCCGCGCCGTTTGCCCATGGTCGTTTAGACCTCAGAGCGCGTTGGCACTTAGGTCAGACATTACGGGCACAGGGCTATCAGAATGCCTACGTGCTGCCCAATTCCCTTAAGTCCGCCTTGCCTATTTTTTTTGCCGGCATTCCTAATCGCATCGGCTTTACCGGCGAATCCCGATATGGGCTCATTAATCGCCGCCAGAAACTGGATAAGCAAAAACTGCCACGGATGGTGGATCGATTTCTGGCGCTGGGTCCTGCGGCAACCAGCGGCGCTGAAGCAGACATTCCCCAACTCTCAGCCAAGCCAGGCGCTTTAGAAGCGCTCATATCTACGCTGGGTCTGGCGACAACGAATCGCTTAGCGGTTCTTTGCCCTGGGGCTGAATTCGGCCCGGCCAAGCGTTGGCCCGCTGAACATTTCGCGACACTGGCCCAACAATTAGATCAAGCCGGATACACCGTCTGGATCATTGGTTCCGCCAAAGACCAGGAAGCAGGTGCGGCGATTGAAGCGCTCAGCGGTGGCCTGGCGATTAATCTCTGCGGCCGGACAAAGCTGGCAGATGCCATTGACCTCATGAGCGCCGCAGATATTGTGGTGAGCAATGACTCAGGCCTCATGCATGTAGCTGCAGCGCTACAACGCCCGCTGATTGCACTGTTTGGCTCCTCTTCCCCCCTGTTTACTCCCCCACTCAGCAAGCAGGTAGCTATTCTGCAGCATCCGGTGCCTTGTAGCCCCTGCTTTGCACGCACCTGTCGTTACGGCCACCTGGATTGCCTGACCAAGCTGTTACCTGAAAGCGTCATGGCATCGATCCGTACGCTCAACCCGGAAAGTCATACAGCATGAGCCTGCCCCCCCCCACTGCCCCGGTTCCTAATTTTGCGACGCCTGATGAGGCAGAACAGGGTTTCTACGAAAGCATCACGCAGGCCAATCTGGATGCACTAATGGCGGTATGGGCGGATGAAGATGACATTGTCTGCATCGATCCCGATGGCCGACGCGCGGCTGGCCATGCGGCCATTCGCCAAGGCTGGCAATCCATTTTCAATGGCTGTCACCATCTGGAAATCGAGGTCATGAATGTCATGCGCTGGCAAAGCGGCCTGGTGGCCATCCATCTGGTGCAAGAAAGCGTCACGCTGTTCAGCGTACCGGAAGAGCTCACTGATCCGGAACACCCCAATGCCCTAGTCAAACGTAATGGCGTCACTACCGCCATGAACGTCTACGTGCGTGGCGGCAACGGATGGCGACTGGTCTGTCACCAGGCAACGGCGCAACTCGTCTCTATAGAAGAGCAAGTCGCTAACGTTGCAACCCATACGCTCCACTAGCGCGCTTGAAATGCTGCCGCAGTTAGCGCCCTATCGCGCACCTTTCTATCTGTTCAACGGCCATCTGCAAACCTTATGGCCGGTTTGGCAAACGCTGCGTAAACCGGCAATCAACTGGCCACGCGAACGTTGGGAAACACCGGACGGTGACTTTATCGATGTGGACTGCATTAACCAGGGCTCGCCCAGCAATCCAGTCATCATCCTGTTTCATGGCCTAGAAGGCAATTCACAATCTCACTACGCGCGCAATTTAGCGACAGCCCTCGCAAGCATGGGCTGGACAGGCTATGTCCCGCATTTTCGTGGCTGCAGTGGCGGGCTCAATCGCCTGCCGCGGGCTTATCACTCCGGCGACTCACAAGAAATCGACTGGATTCTGAAACGATTCAAGCAACGTGCGCCACACCGCACCTATTTTGCTGCAGGCGTTTCTCTAGGCGGCAACGCGTTAATGAAATGGTTAGGTGAGCAAGGTGCTGCAGCTAAAGAGATCATCCATGCGGCTGCGGCCATTAGCCCACCGATGGATGTCGGTGCCTGTGGTGCCTGGCTCGACCAGGGCACCAACCGCAGAGTCTACACACAGCATTTCCTACGCACGATGAAGGCCCAGAGCGAAGCACGGCTAGCGCGCTTCCCGGGTCTGTTTGATGCACAGCGCATGCGTGGTGCAAAAACACTGCGCGAGTTTGATGACACCGTCACCGCACCACTGCACGGATTCAAGAACGTAGATGATTACTGGGCAAGCGCTTCTGCCCTGGGTGTACTCAATGGCGTGAAAGCACCGACGCTCCTGCTCATGCCCCGCAACGATCCGTTTCTAGTCGATGCCTGCTACCCGCGCGCCTGCCCAGCAGCCGTGACAATGGAAATACCGGCGAGCGGGGGCCATGTGGGTTTTAGCGGGGGGCACGGTGACACTAAAGATATGTGGTTGCCCTCCCGTATAATTAACTTTTTTGCACAATCTATCGGCCTAACGCATGCTGTTGCCGATACCCCACCTCGAGCCTGAACGATTATGTCTGCACACCGGTTTGCGATTCCTAGCCTTCCTGACTCAATTTTCAAAGCCTACGATATCCGTGGCATTGTCGATGACACGCTAACGCCAGAAATCGTTCGGGCGGTTGGCTTAGGCCTGGGCACCCTGGCGAGAGAACAAGGCGTCAAAGCGATTGCCGTAGGACGCGACGGACGACTGTCCGGCCAGGCGCTATCACAAGCTTTGCAAGAAGGTATTGTGGCCGCCGGCATCGATGCCATTGATGTAGGTTGTGTGCCAACGCCCGTTACCTACTTTGCCGGTTTCGAGCTCGAAACCTACTCTTGTGTATCGGTCACGGGCAGCCACAATCCACCAGACTACAACGGCCTCAAAATGGTGATCGCCGGCAACACCTTGGCGGGTGATGCTATTCAGGCACTGAAGAAGCGTATCGAAGCCGGTGATGTGCACTGGGCTGAGCAACCTGGCCAGATGCGCGTTGCAGACGTCAAATCGGCCTACCTCGACAAGATCGTAGGCGATGTAAAACTAGCACGCCCAATGACGATTGCCGTTGATTGCGGCAACGGCGTTGCGGGTGAACTGGCTCCCGAACTCTTCAAGCGCATGGGCTGCAAGGTCATTCCCTTATTCTGCGAGATTGATGGCACATTTCCGAACCACCACCCAGATCCATCCAAGCCGGAGAATCTCAAAGACCTGGTTGCCGAGCTGACCAAAACTGACGCAGAAATCGGCCTGGCCTTTGATGGCGATGGTGACCGACTGGGTGTGGTGACCAAAGATGGTCAGATCATTTTCCCGGATCGCCAGATGATGCTCTTTGCACAGGATGTATTAAGCCGTTGCCCGGGTGCCGACATTATTTTTGACGTGAAGTGTTCTCGTCTACTGGGCGACGCGATTCGTGCCGCCGGTGGCAAACCACTGATGTGGAAAACCGGACACGCCCTGATTAAAGCGAAGCTCAAAGAAACGGGCGCACCGCTGGCTGGCGAAATGAGCGGCCACGTGTTCTTCAAGGAACGCTGGTTCGGTTTTGATGATGGCCTCTACACCGGTGCACGCTTACTGGAAATTCTGTCACGCGCACCGGATGCCAACCCTGTACTGACCGCATTGCCTAATAGCCAGAGCACGCCGGAACTCAACATCAGCATGAAAGAAGGCGAACCACACGCCCTGATGGCTGAGCTGGCCGTTGCACCGGACTTCCCGGGCGCACGTGATGTCATCACGATTGATGGCCTGCGCGTGGAATACGAAGATGGTTTTGGCCTGGCACGTCCTTCCAACACCACGCCAGTGGTTGTACTCCGCTTTGAAGCCGATACCCCCGAAGCGCTGACCCGCATTCAAAACGAGTTCCGCCGCGTACTGAACAAAGCACGGCCGGGTTTGGCACTGCCTTTCTAAAACGAAACCGGGGCACTCGTTGCCCCGGTTTAATTACTTACCGCTGAGACTCCGGCGGTTGTAGTCTTTATCGCCGGGCATGATGCAGCGGCCGAAACCGAACAATCCGCCCTGAGACCCCGCTGGGCAAACTTTGTTCTCAGGGAATTTGTCGGCAACTTTTTTAGCCTCGGCTGCCTTAGCGGTATTGACATACTCCCATCGGCCATTCGGGAACAATAGGACATCTTCACCACTCGCAGTTTTCCCAGCGATCGGTGTGCGCTCAGGCGTATCGGCGATGTCGGCCAAGGCAAGCGGCGTGCTCATGAGCATGAGTGCCGCAAGCCCGATTCGAAAATACGCGATCACCGCTGAGCAACCCAGTTAGATACCGATGCCAGTGCTGCGGCCAGATTGGCTGGCTGTGTACCGCCCGCCTGCGCCATATCCGGACGACCGCCACCCTTGCCACCCACTTGGCCAGCAACAAAGTTGATGAGTTCGCCCGCTTTGAAGCGGCTGGTTAGGTCTGGTGTCACACCGGCAATCACCGAAACCTTATCGCCTTCGGCGACACCCATTACGATGACGGCCGATTTCAACTGATCTTTCAGTTGATCCAGCGTTTCGCGCAAGGCCGATCCTGATACGCCTTCCAGCTTAACTGCTAGGACGGCAACACCATTCACGGTTTGCGCCTGGCTGGCCAGATCACCACCTTGAGCGGCTGCCAGCTTGGATTGCAAACGAGCCACTTCTTTTTCCTGGACCTTGATGCCGTCCAGCACAGCCGCTATACGCGCCGGTGCTTCTGCCGGCTTGCACTTCACAAGACCCGCAATTTCATTCAATGCTTGGCGACGGAACTGCACCGCAGCCAGGGCGTAATCCCCCGTAAGCGCTTCAACACGACGTACGCCGGCAGCCACGCCCGATTCGGCGATGATCGTAAACAGACCGATATCCCCCGTACGCGTTACGTGCGTACCGCCACATAATTCACGCGAACTGCCAATATCCAAAACGCGGACCGTATCGCCGTACTTTTCTCCGAAAAGCATCATGGCGCCGAGCTTCTGCGCATCTTCAATCGCCATCTCGCGGGCTTCACCCGGTAGATTACGCATGATCTCGCGGTTGACGATATCTTCAACGGCGCAAATTTGCTCCGCGGTTATGGGTGCATTGTGCGCAAAATCAAAACGGGTTTTTTCTGCATCAACCAGAGAACCCTTCTGCTGCACATGCTCGCCCAGCACTTCACGCAATGCTTTATGCATCAGGTGAGTCGCCGAGTGATTACGCATGATGCGCTCTCGATCCACCACATTCACCGATGCCTGCACGCTGTTGCCAACAGAGAGCGAACCCTCGCGGAGGATGCCATGATGGCCAAAGACCTTTGGCTGAATCTTCTGGGTATCTTCGACCAGGAATTCACCATGGACTGATTTCAAGACGCCATTGTCACCGACCTGGCCACCAGACTCGGCGTAGAACGGTGTCTGATCCAAGACCACCACACCGGCATCACCGGCTTTGAGTTCATTAACAGCAACGCCATCACGGTACAACGCCACCACATTGGCTTCTACCGCCATATGGTTATAACCTTCGAAGCTGGTCTGCGGGCCTTCATAGACCAGCGCGGCTGCCATGTGGAACTTACCTGCGGCACGCGCCTGATCACGCTGACGCGTCATGGCCGCATCAAAGCCTGCCTCATCGACGTTGAGCTCACGCTCGCGGCAAACGTCTGCCGTCAGATCCAGAGGGAATCCATAGGTGTCGTGCAACTTGAACGCAATATCACCATCCAGCACACCGTCTTTAGGCAAGCTGGCCAGCGCACCATCCAGAATTTCCATGCCGTGGGCAATCGTTTCAAAGAAACGCTCTTCTTCCAAACGCAGGATATCTGTAACCCGTTGCTCTGCACGTGCGAGTTCTGGGTAGGCCTCACCCATCTCAGCCACCAGTGCCGACACCAGCGTATTAAAGAATGGTGTGCGTGCGCCCAGCTTGTAGCCATGACGAATCGCACGGCGAACGATACGACGCAGCACATAACCGCGGCCTTCATTACCCGGAATAACCCCATCCACAATCAGGAAGGCACAGGCACGAATATGGTCGGCAATCACTTTCAGGGAAGCGGCATCAATGGTGGCTTCACCGCCGGCCACATGCACCGCTTTTTGAGCGGCAGCAATCAGATGCTGGAATAGATCAATTTCATAGTTGCTGTGTACGTGCTGCAGAACAGCGGCAATTCGCTCCAGACCCATACCGGTATCAACGCATGGGCGTGGCAGCGGATGGAGCACACCTGCTTCATCACGATTGAACTGCATGAACACAAGGTTCCAGATCTCGATATAGCGATCGCCATCCTCTTCAGGGGATCCCGGAGGGCCGCCCCAGATATCGGCACCATGGTCATAGAAGATCTCAGTACACGGACCACACGGGCCGGTGTCGGCCATTTGCCAGAAATTGTCTGACGCGTAACGGGCACCCTTGTTATCACCAATGCGAATGATGCGGTCTTTAGGCACACCGACTTCATTGGCCCAGATGTCGTAAGCTTCGTCATCTTCCTGGTAGACCGTGACCCAGAGCTTTTCTTTGGGTAGACCGTAGACGCCCGTCAGCAGTTCCCAGGCAAAATTGATGGCATCCCGTTTGAAGTAATCACCAAAGCTGAAGTTGCCCAGCATTTCAAAGAACGTGTGATGACGTGCGGTATAGCCCACGTTTTCCAGGTCATTATGTTTGCCCCCTGCTCGCACACTACGTTGTGACGACGTTGCGCGCGTGTATGGACGTTTGTCCTGCCCCAGAAACACATCTTTGAACTGAACCATCCCCGAATTGGTGAAAAGCAGGGTGGGATCATTTCCCGGAACCAGCGAACTGGAAGGCACAATGGTGTGCCCTTTGGATTCGTAGAAACGAAGAAACTTTTCCCGGATTTCGGCGCTTTTCATAACGGGGAGGTCCTAATACTGATGCGTGACAATGTGTGTTGATTATTTACGACGAGCTTTTTTAGTGACGCTGACGGTAGGTAGCGGCTTATATACTGCCTGACCACGGGTAACCGCCGAATCAAGGGCGGTCTTGGCAGATTTCTTACCCATAAAGACCGCTTCCATTTCTTCGTCAACGATCTGACGCAGCTGCGGATTCAGAGAAATCCAGCCGACGTTAGCACCCGAGGCCGCTGGCTGCATGACATTAGCCAGCCCCAGATCCTGAGCCTGCAGATCATCTCGCAGTAACTTACTCTGAGCACCGGCTTGAGCAGCGGGTGTCAGCGGCAAAAAGCCACCCTGACGGGCAATTGTCAGCTGTGTTTGCGGCGTCAGTGTGAACTCGAGGAACTTGGCAGCCGCCTTGTACTCATCTTTCGTGCCGCCTTGCCCAACCCAGATTGCGGCGCCGGCTGCCAGCGTATTGAAAGGCGCACCGGCATTGTCATCAATCACAGGCAGCGGTCCAACACCAAAGTCAAACTTCTTGTTCGCTTGCAACTCGGCGACCAGCTCACTATTCGTCGTGATCATGGCGCACTCGCCGCTCAGAAAGTGTGCGTCTGCTTCGTTGTTACGGCCAAAGCTCGTGAAGTATTCGGTTTTGTACCAGGACGTCAGACGTGCCAGATGGCGTACTTGAATCAGCGTATTGAAGGCCAGTTTTCCGTCAGGCGTTACTGTTTGTGAACCGGCCCAGGCTGACACGTTATCGATATGCACCCACACTGGCCAGGACGTTGTGTACTCGCAAGTTGCTGCACGTGCTGCGTCAATTTTACCCGAGAGGTCTTGCATCTCTTCCCAGGTCTTAGGCGCCTTGTTTGGATCTAATCCGGCCTTTTTGAAAATCTCTTTGTTCCAGAACAGCACCGGGGTTGTAAAAGCAACGGGCAGTGCCTGCACCTGGTTGTTGACTGTCACAGCGTTGCGCAATGGCTCAGCGATGCCTTTAGGATTGAACTTCACCTTATTGTCAGCCAGTAGTTTTTCAACCGAGACATAGGCATCCGGATTGTTCAGATACTTGGCCAGGTCAACACGTGT
>JACCDN010569599.1_pt1 | contig 12458 bp, 6 predicted proteins | sample 7441691 | NCBI WGS metagenome assembly JACCDN01 (sample SAMN15323439, study PRJNA562643) | freshwater metagenome | isolation source: river surface water | place: USA:Blue River Watershed | collected 2017-08-16 | reverse complement strand
TCGACAGAGTTAACCTCTATATCAAACAATATTTCAAAATAATTGTTATTACGATTTACTATTTTAAAATTAACTATATTACTACCGATCTTAGCTACTGTTCCAGTCATAACAGCGAGGCTTCCTGGTTGATTGAGTAATAAAACTTTTATTCTACACACAAAGGGAATATTTGATCTATTCTCATCCCAGGTTACTTCAATAAACCTATCTGGTGTAGAGTTGAATTCGTTTAAATTTGGGCAGTCAGAAGTGTGAATAGTAACGCCACTACCAGTATGAAAAATACCAACTATTCTATCACCCGGAAGCGGATGACAGCATTTAGCATAATGCATAGCCATGCCGTTTATTAAACCTTTAATAGGCATTGCAAAGTCTTGTGTGGGTTCAGGAGGCAAAGATCTACCCAGCTTTAATAAAGATAAAGTTGAATTTAATCTGCTTTTTTTAGGCATTATTTTGTCTAAAATATTTTCTTGAGTAATCGTTCCTTTACCGATTGCAAAAAGTAATTCATCAGAAGTTTTATTGAATAGTTTACAGGCTGAGGATATAGCTTTTGATTCGTCATCTATTTTATTAACTTTTAAAGCTTTTTTAACCATTGTTTTACCAAGTGTTACATATTGATATCTTTGTTGATTGTGGAGAGCTTTTTGAATTTCTCCCATTGCTTTACCAGTAACCACAAATTTTTTCCATAAAGGGGAAGCTGTTTGGTGCTTAGAGGTCATGATTTCAATCTGATCACCATTAACGAGTTGTGTTTTTAGCGGTACTATTTTTCCATTTACTTTAGCGCTAACGCATTTATTTCCTATATCTGAATCAATTGCATAGGCAAAATCAACCGTGGTAGCGCCTTTTGGTAGAGCAATAAGTTCACCTCCTGAGGTGAAACAAAATACTTGATCGTAATACATTGCTAATTTAGTATTTCGTAAGAATGTGTCATGATCATTATTTTGTTCTAAAATTGAAAGTAATTCTCTAATCCACTTATAATTTTTGCTATCTAGAGTGTTTTTAGTATTTTGTTTATAAAGCCAATGAGCTGCTACCCCAAGCTCGGCTATGTCATGCATTCTTCTTGTTCTGATTTGTATTTCAATCTTATGGCGCAATGGTCCCATCACTACTGTATGCAGAGACTGGTAACCATTATTTTTAGGTGTGCTAATGAAATCTTGAAAAGTTTCGGGAACCATTTTATATTCGCCATGAAGTACCCCAAGACATCTATAACAATTTTCGGTAGTGTCAACCATTACTCTAAAAGCCATTATGTCAAATAATTGGTTTAGAGTGATGTTTTTTTGTTTCATCTTCATCCAAGTAGAGTAGGCGGTTTTTCTCCTGCCAGAGACTTCTGCTTTTAATCCATGGGATTTAAGCACTCTCGTTATTTCAGTAATAATTTGTGGGATAAATCTATCTTGTCCAGTTTCAATAGATTCGAAACGCTGAATTATAGAGTTTCTAATATCCGGATTTAATACTCGAAAACAAATATCTTGTAATTCGGTTTTTATTTGGTTAATGCCTATTCTCTCGGCCAGTGGTGCATATATTTCAAGCGTTTCTAAAGCTATTCTATGTCTTTTCTCCGGGCTGCTAATGAAATCTATAGTGCGCATATTATGAAGACGGTCAGCTAGTTTTATGAGTAAAACCCTTATATCGTCGCTCATGGCTATTAAAAGCTTTCGAAAATTTTCAGCTTGACGGACGTTATCTTCTTTAAATTTTATTTTTGTAAGTTTGGTAACGCCGCTAACTAGCTTAGCAACATCTTTGCCAAAGTTTGCTTCGACTTCTCCAAGTGTTAGATCTGTGTCTTCGATAGTATCGTGTAGTATAGCAGCAACAATTGAATCTGTATCCAAACGCATTTCTGCTATTATTCCAGCTACTTCAAGAGGGTGGTGATAATATGGTTCTCCCGATTCTCTTTTTTGAGTTCCGTGGCGGTTTATGGCAAAATCAACAGCTTTTTGTATTTTTCTTTCATCTATTGTTATACCATGTCCTCTATACGTTTCTGCTATAACTCTGCAATCTAATGGCACTTAAATTATACCTTAATCTATTTTGAACAGTTTATAGTAATTCGCTTTGGATTAGATGCCTTGTTGACTCGTCGCTTAACTATTTTCATAAGCCTTCTAATCCTCACTCCTAGTTACCTAATTCAAATCGAACTACTATTGCCGCAGCAAAACATAAGTAGCTCTAATGGCCGATTTATGCGTTATTTTCGTCCTGGAAATCCTCATATATATTTAATAGATTCCGCTTCTTGAGGGCTAAAACGCCTATAAATCGCCCCATCATAACTACTTTGCTTTGCTGCGGCATAGTTAGGTGAGATTCAACAATTTGTGATTTTTGTTGTTTTGTTCTCAATTTTTGTCCTCGTCTGTTTCTTGCATTATCGCCTCTTCAGAAGCTGATAGTTTGGTCTTAACTTTCTTTTTTGTTTCTATTTTGTGGTCAGTTTTGGATAAATTAAAATGAGGTGGAACTTCAAGTGGCTTTGCTTTTGTTACTTGAAATTCATCAGGTATATTCTCAGTAAGTCCCAAAGTCCTTTTTGCTGATTTGCTACAAGAAGTAAGTAATAAAACTGTTATTATAGTAAATAGTATTTTTTGCATATTAATTATTTATTTGTTAATTGGTGTAATGTCAAAGCGTTGCCTTCTGAATCTAAAATAACTGCCATTTTACACACAGGAGTTATTATATTATCTAATTTAAATTCCACGTTCTTTTCTTTAAGATCGACAATTAGCTTGTCAAGGTTTTCCACCTCAAAAGCAATTGATCCGCCAGAAATGCAAGAAGGCGTGATGCCATCTATCATGTCTGTAATTGCAAAACACCCACCTTGTGGTAAGTCATATTCTATCCATGAGCCCTTGGTTTTTTGAGGGTAGATGGCGGTAGCTTTTAAGCCTAATATTTGTTCGTAAAAGCTTCTTGCTCTTTCTAAATCAAGTACTGGGTACATAGTAAAAGCAACTTTTTTTAGCATAGTATATTTACCTCGTAAATTTCTTTAATTATATTAATTAGTTATCCTAAGTTATTTTTTAATTATATAATTATCTTAAGTTTCAGCAACAGATTTTTTACGCAAGAAATGGTCATATATAAATAAAGCTGCGCCTATTGAAATAAAACTATCGGCAAGGTTAAAAGCGGGGAAGCCAAAATCTTTATAGTTGAAATAAATAAAATCAAAAACTGCCCCCTGCATCACTCTATCTGCTAAATTGCCAATAGCTCCGCCAATTATAAGATTTAGTCCATAAATAGATAATCTTGATTCCGATTTTAGTAACATATTGGCAAGGTATATTACAATTAAGCTGTTCAAGACTAGCAATATATAGTTACTATATTGGTAATATTGCTTAAAAATTCCAAAACTAATACCATAATTCCAAGTATATACAAAGTCTAAAAATGGTGCTATTTCAAAGATGAAATGAGGTTGAGTTTTAAGATATGTAATCAAAAAATTTTTGCTTGTCTGGTCAAATGCGACCAAAATCAGTGAAATTAATAAATATTTTACAAATCTACTCATTAGCTGGCATTGTTTTTGTAGTTAAAATAGATTAATTTCTTTTATGTCTGCAGCGGCAATTTCGATGTTATCATCAAGTTTTGAGTGCAAATGTGAGATTTGATTTTTAAATTTATTAAATTTAGCAAGTCCCATACCAGTTAGCTGTATGCTGGGTGCAGATTTAAAGTTTGCCGGATTAATCTGTTTACCATTCTCTCTTATTTCATAATGTAAATGAGAACCTGTAACGTTACCACTTGTACCAACAAAAGCGATAATATCTCCTTGTCTAACATTTGAACCTTTTTTTAAATTGCTAGCGAATCTAGAAGCATGAGCATAAGCGGTAGAGAGATTATTACTGTGCTTGAGTATTACTATACGACCATATCCCGAGACCCACCCTACAAACTCTACAACGCCGTTACCAGCGGCATATATCGGAGTTCCTACAGGGGCAGAGAAGTCTACGCCTTTGTGCATTGCGCCGTAACCGTGAACTGGGTGCGTGTGTCTATAACCAAAGGTCGATGATATACGCACTACTTTTATTGGGGTTTTAAGCAGAGTGCTTTTTATACTTTGCCCTTCGCTGGAAAAGAAATCATATTGTTCTTTGCCACCAGTTGGAGAATATTTGTAGATTTCATACTCATTACCTTGAGTTTCGATGCAAGCATATATAATGTCTCCGTGATGTGACAATTTACTATCAGCTGTGACAAATTTTTCTGTAATTACTGTTATTTTATCACCTGGATGAATTTGTCTTTGAAAATCAATTTGATGACTGTAAGTATTTATAAGACTCACTATACTATTTGATGAAAGTCCTGTTGTTTTAAGAGATGAAATGACATTTGAGTCTACGATTGTTTCGTATTTTGTGATTAATTTAGTCAGAGGTACTGAATTAATTTCGGTAGAGAAATTATTACCAGATTTCACAATATCAACAGATTTTGTGTTATCTATTTCAAATGAAATCATATTTAGTGTTTTTTGTTCCGTCGTTAATTCTTCTCCATCATTTTCGATAAGGTTTAGTGTATATTCAAACGTTATTGTTTTGCCAATTTTTAACAGAGTTAGGTTTTTAGATTCAGCTATTGAGATGATTTTTTGAATGTCTTCGTTACTGATATTTTCTCTTTTCAATATGTTATTTAATGTGTCACCTTTCTCTATTGTAACTGTATTTACTGTATTCTCTGAAATTTCCTCTTCTGTTACAATTTTTTGATTTAGCAAAGAAAATGACATGTTATATATATGTATATTTGCCCCAAGTAAAAACAAGGCAACTAAAAATAGAGATACAAAAATAAAAAATTTTCTTATTGAGTGATCAAAAAGAAAAAATAATGGTTGCGCCACTACGGCCCTGATAGTATTGATCATAATTATCTATTATCTAAATACTTGAATTTATGTTTCGTAAATTATATCGCATCTTTGATGCTTATCTTAATCTGGTTTGTGGTTATGCAATATATAGTGCTAAGTACATAATATAACATATTAAGCACATTTTTGCGATTATATAGTCGTTCAATTTGAATTAGGTGCGTTGCACTCGTCGCTTACTTATTATTCATAAGCCTTGTACTCCTCGCGCCTAGGTCTCTAATTTAATCTAAAAGGCTATACATACTAACTTATACCGAATCACTTTCATAGCGATTAATTACAAAAAATTTCGGACTCGCCACACTCAAGTAGTTATCTACATTCTGTGCGGCTCGCCTCATTTTTTATATTACTCTTACGAAATTGAATTGGTATTACACAACCTCACTAACTTTAATCTAGAATAAATTTTTTCTAATTACAAACAAAAAATTCTATTTTTTATTTTTTCAGTCGATAAACTTAATCTCTACCATATTCCTATAACTTTCCACCACCATAGGCCAATAACTAGCCACACAGATATATGAATTATACTCATGATAGCGCCTAGTCGCCACCATTCTTTAAGAGTAACGTAACCAGACGAGAAATATACGGGGGCGGTGCCTGTGCCAAAATGTGTAAGCCCGCCTGATAAGCTAGACATTGCGGCAAAAAGTAAAAGCACTACCATGGTTGGTGCTCCAGTAGCGATAACAACAATTGTAAATGCGCTAAAGAGGGAGCTAATATGAGAGGTAATACTTGCAAATAGATAATGAGTGTAATAATACACTATTGCTAAAATAATTAAGGCAGTTTTCCAGGGCATATCACTGACGGTATATCTTATATGATTGCTAAACCAAGAAATTGCTCCCATTTCCCCTAAACCTTTGACTAATGATAATAACACCGAAAGCCAGATAAAAGTGTTCCAAGCTTCTTTTTCGCTAATTACATCTTCCCACGATAATACCCCAGAAAATAGCAGTATAGCAAGCCCAAGCAAAGCAGTAGAAGTGGCATCAACATCTATTATTGGCCCAATTATCCAAAGGATCAATAAAAGGCAAAAAGTCCCTAGCATCAAAATCTCATCTAGCTTGATTTTGCCCATTTCCTTTAATTTAGCTTGTGCCATAAGCGGCGCCTCTGGGGTGTGTTTTATTTCCGGCGGGTAAATCCAATAAAAGACAAATGGTAAAATTATTAGACAGACCAATCCGGGTATAATTGCTGCCATAGCCCATGTTGTCCAGGTTATTTCATGTCCCATACTTGCTGCAATACTCACTATTAAAGGATTTGCTGCCATGGCAGTAATGAACATAGAGCTAGTAATAACGTTAGTTTGGAAACAAATTTTAGTCAGATATGCTCCTATTTTTTGTCTAGATGAGGTATTTGGATAGCTGCCATATTCTTTACTAAGTGCCGTAAGAATAGGGAAAATTATGCCAGCCCCGCGAGCAGTGTTGCTAGGAATGAAGGGCGCTAATATCAATTCGCTGCTAATTAATCCGTAGGAAAGACCGATAGTACTGCGTCCTAGAAACATAATAAAATAATATGATATCCTTGACCCTAGGCCAGTTTTAATAAAAGCTTTTGCAATTAAAAAAGCTGATACTACCAACCATACTATGGGAGAGCTAAAGCTATTTAGGCTTTTTTCGATGGTCAAGCTATTAGTTAAGACACAAGTTACCGCGGCAATAATACTAATAGCTCCCATCGGCATTGGTTTGGTTATTACTGCTACTATGGTTGCGAAGAAAATGATGAACAAGTGCCAAGCTTTTTCACTTAATCCATCAGGTGGGGAAATTTGCCAGCAACCAAATGCCAGTAAAAAAACAAGAGCAAAAGATGATAGTTTTGTTCCTTTCCATTGATACTGACTTGAAATATTGTTCTGGTTGCTGACCCCTGAGCCCTCGATTGCTGAGCTTGTGCTGATTATTGACATGATTCCTAATATAAAATTTATTTAACTTTGAAATTGAAGTAAATTTATATAGTCCTTCAGTTGCTGGTACAAATAATTTACTAGCAACTGATTTGTCATTTAATCGACGGGCGTTACAAATAAGTTACAAAAACTTGCGGTAATAATATTTTTAATTGAGATTTGTTAAAGAAGATGTCGCTCCTCTTTTTTATCCGCCATGCAACAAAGCCAACAAAAAAGGGGGATGACATCTTCTTTCCTTAAACTGACGCCATTGATATATCATCTTCTGCATCTGAACCAATAACTTCTATTTTTATGCTATCCTTGTCTTGGTTGGTAGCAAAAAGGCCAAACATTGGGAAGTCATGAGTGCTATAAAAACTCTGCATATCCTCAAATTCTTTTTTGAGAATAGCTTTTTCACTCCAATCTTTGAGTTTTTCAATGGTTTGTAGTGAATATTCCTCTAAAACTTCAGGCCCTAAAACATCAAAAGCAGATTCAAATTGTTTCAGTTTTGGCTCTAAATATTTTTTTATCCATGCGGATAATTTTTCTGCCTTTCCAAGTGAAATATTGTTAAATTGGGGGAATAACAAGTCTGTGATAGTGTTTTCTAAATAAAAAGCTATCATTTCTCGTGGATAATAAGTTGTATTATAGAGTTCTTTATACTTAAATAACTCATGATTTTTTAGTATTGTATCCTCTGAAATTTCTTTGATTACAAAATCTAGCTCTTTCATATCTTCGCTTTCTTCTTTATAATAAGGTTCGTAATCGGTAAACAGAAATTTCATTAATTTATGAGTTAATTCATGCATAATTTTGCTTACTATAATAATACCATCGTAATGGATTAAGTTAGCAACTATAATGTCCTTATTTTCACAAATTCCACCAATCAAACCATGGTTACCTGTTGTCAGAGTTAATTTACCCGGTAAGAGTAATATCTCTCCGTGCACGGCTGCAGACTTTAATACTGTTTTAAACAACCAGCTCATATCATCATTTTTGCTTACAAGTTTGTTCAATAATTCAGCGATTTCGTTTAATTTACCAGATTCAATAACATTTTTGGAAGTTACTATTTTAGCAAGAAAAGCTTCAACTTCTGGCGCAAAATTCTTTGTTAATTTAACTTTTAAAGTTGGATCAACTATGAAATCTGAACCTATGCCTTCTTGAAATATTTTGTATTTTTCATTGTTCAAGAGGCCATCGCGGTATAAATTTAAAATATTCAGCTGGTCAATATAAATGACATTATCTATGTGAATTTTATTAAATATATCAGGGATATAATTGATTATTTTTGCTAGAATTGCTTTATCGTAGCTGAAGATTTTTAGGATCAAATCTTTTTGACTTTCTTTATCTAATAAATGTAAAGAATGGCAATTTTTTGCATTATGTGTTTCTAAAATTTTAAAGGCTGCTTCATTTGTAAATGATTCTATTATGGCCTTGTTGATTTTAACAAGTGTGTTTTTATTAAAAAATTTAACAAAATCTAATAAATTATTTTTGGTAAAAGCTGCTAGTTTTTCAAACAATTCTGCTTGCGACCATGTGTTTACTCTATCATCTATTAGTTTATTTAGTAGATCTAATCTTTTTTCTGGGCTATATTTTTCTGATTTTTTATCGCTTAGTTCTTTTAACTTCTCATTTAGGCAAAGATGTTTAGATAATATTATTTTTTCTACAATCTTATCTTGAGTTTGTTCATCTAATTCTTTTACAAGGTCTAGTATTTTTTCGAGGCATGGTGCTTTTATTGTTATTGGATATTTAGTATAAAATCCTTCAAATATATCAAAAATATCTTCTACATATGTTGTTATAAATAATTTTCCGCTATCAAAACTTAGCAATTCATCTAGTATTTGTATAAACTTATCTACTATGGTTTTGTCAATATTAATTATTAAAAACATAGATAACTCTGACCAAGATTTTTGCAAAATATCGAACTCTTGATCGTCAAATACTGATATTGTTGTTAGTAATTTGCTGTGAAGTTTTTTGTATGTTGAACTCTCGCAATAAAAAAGATTATGAGAATGTATCTTTATCACCGTGCTTAAATCTTGAGTGGTTTTAGCCAAGTCAATTAATTCTGAAATCATATAATTTTGGCTTGTTAGATCAAGTAGAATAGAGTGATGCTTCATGCTAGAAGTTAATTTTTCCAAGAAACTAATTATTATTTGTGGAGAAATAGAAGATTTAATTACCTTATTAATAAGGTTGGTATGGTGGTCTATGTCTTTGTCTTTAAGTATTTCCGGTAATTGCTCTAGTAATTTTATGCTGTTAATAGATAAATCTGCTGAAAATGTATCAATGATAGTTTCCGCGGCTTGGGCTATAAGCGCGGTACCCCCTGTGACTTTTTCTAATGCCAACAAAGTTGTAATAAACTGCTCCTTGATATTTGAGTTTGTATTTGGAAGTAGTTCAAGTATTTTTGTCCAAGCTTTTTCCAATAAATAAAAGCCTTCAAAGGATTTTATTGATCGCTCTAAAGTTTTACTAATAAATTGCTCCTGAGTTTCTGGTTCCATCGAATCTATTAAGCTATTTATTAATGGCCATGCATCTCTTAGCATTTCTATTGTGCCATTACCTGAAAATTCCAGTGCGTTTGTTATAAACTCATTTTGTGCTTCTTTAGACAGTTGCGTGGTTAGCTCGGTTACTTTTGGCCACAAGCTTTTCAGGTTTATAAGGTGCTGAGGTAGTTTTGTTGAAGTTAAATTTTTAATAAACTTCTTTTGAAGTTCTGGGGTACTAGTTATCAAAGCTTTGGATATTTGAGGCCAGTAGTTGTTTAATATTTTTTTATTAGAATCTGCGTTATCTAGACTAAGAATAAATGGAATTTTAGTGGATTCCGCTGTAAAAAGTGAGGTAGTTATTGTAGATATCTCTGCTTGTAATTTAGCTTGTTCTAAGTGTGTAGATATTGATAGATCATCTATTTCATCTATTTCATCTATTTTAGCTAAAATCTGTTTGGCAAATTCCTTTTGGTTTGTTGTAGAGAGTTTAGGGAAAATCTTTGCTAGATCTGGTACGATTATTTTTGTTATAATATCAACTTCGAATTGGGAAACTAGTCTAGTTATAAGGTTTGCGATGCTTATTTGTCCATCGTCAGAGCTGTCTAAAGCCGATAGTTCGTTATATATTTTTTTCCAAATGGCGACTTGATCTTTTGGTGCTTTTGTCTTGCTAATTAAATTTTGTACTTCGATTGTAAAATTGTTTTCATGGTCGCCATCCTTGTCCATTGCAGAAATGATTGTGTCAAAACTTAAATCAATCATATTGCTGTTTGTAGCGATTTTAGCTAAATTTTTAATGGCAATTTTTTGAGCTTTTTCATTTTTCAAACCTGCAACAGATTTTGCAACTTCAATCCAAATTTTCTTTTGCACGTCGTCTCTTGCTCCTAATCCTTGCTGTAGAGATAAATCATATAATTCTTCAAAAAATTTGTTAAATGTAAAATCATCAAATTGTTTTTCTAATTCTGTAAATAATTTTTGTGCCAATTGTTTAAAGATTCTAATTCCTCTATCATCATCTATTAGTGAAAATAATTGCGAGAAAAATAACTGCTGTAACGATGGTGTAAAACTATTTAATGTTTCAATGATATCTGGCAAAAATTGGGCTAAAAACGCATAACTTTGTTTCGAGAAGGCTCCAAAATTGAAAATACCTATCGTATGCTTGCTAAATACTTCTCTAATAAAATGTTCTTTAACCGATTCTGTCGCATCCTCTAGAGCGGTTTGAATGATAGGGAATAATTGTGATAATGGTTCTCTATCTTCTGCGCGATTCCATACTTTAAAAAAACCAGTGATAAATTCTTGTTGAATGGTGATATTATCTTTATGGAATATTTTTTTTAGGATTTTAGTGGTCAGTTCGTTATTTTTAATGAAAATCAATTCTTTTAAGGCTTTTGGATTAGATATTATTTGTGCGGTAATCAATTCAGAGATTTCGTCATTTTCTAAGAGATGATTAATTATGGCAAAATCATTGTCATATTCCATTTTTGAAAAAAGAAAATAATTATCTTTTGATAAATAATCTTTCACAGATTGATCCATTTCAGGTAGAAGCTTAACCATTTCAGGTATTAGTTTTTTGGCAATTTTAGCCCCTTCGCTTGTGGTTCTTAAGTTAAAGGATTCTTCGAATGCTTGTTGTTGTGCGGAGTTATCTATTTTTGGCAACGACTTAAGTATATCTGGAATCAGTTTGTCAAAAATTTTAGCCCCTTCGCTTGTAGTTCTTAAGTTAAAGAATCCTTCGAGTATTTCGCGCTGAACGGTGGCATTTATTGTTGGTAGCAACTCTAATATTTCGGGTAGTAACTTTGTAATGAGTGCTGAACCTTCTTTTGATTGCTTTAATTCGAACAATTTCCAAATGATAATTTTCTGAGTTATAGCTAGTAATGAAGTAAAGTAGTTAGAAAAATTATCCATGTTTCTAAAGAAATTAAGCGCTGTATCTTCTGTGATATAACGCATCCAATTTACATTATATGTTGTTTGCTCGGTTTTATTCAGAACGCTTAAAGATTTCATAATTGTATTAGCGGTAATCATCCATTCTTCATTTTGTTCCATTTTGAAGAATTCGTAAGATGTTTCTATTTCTTGGTTCTTGTGTTTGGATACCAAGTTAAGTAATTCTTTAAAAGTGAATTTAATAGCTAATGTTTCTTGAGTTATTTCGTTTTCTATGTGTTTTGAAACGAGGGTTTTTTTGCTCATAAATCTGTTTTTTTAAATAATAATGAATTCTCTTAGTTAACAAAGTTAACATTTATTAACTAAATAATCAAGCAATTAATTAATAAAAATTAACTAGTTACTGTTTTTTAAATAAAAACTATAATTCATTAAGAGCAAGGAGCATGGCCTATAATTAGCAAGAAAACCACAAGTGACACACAGACAACTTCAAGATAAATGACCAAGATAGATGACTATAACTACAAATATGATGGTGTAATGATAAATAAGTAAGATATTAATGAGGAATTAATGTCAGTCTGGTTTTGTCATTCCTTGATAGTCTTGTGGCGGTTTTTTTATAAAATTCATTAGGTGTTTTTGTGGCGTATTTATTAGGTGTTTTACGGTGTTTTTGTATTTTTAAAATTTTTTTTAAATTTGTTGTTGACAGATGTAAGGTTCTTTCGTATAAATAGGCCTACACGAAGCGTAACACAGAAATTCAGATGTTACGAAGCTGTTTTAGAAGTAAATATAAACAAAGTAATTTGTTAAAGGTAGTGACAGTAGTAAAATTGCTATCCTTATGGGATAGCGCAAAACTGTCAATTTTTTTGAACAAAAAGTAGGCAGAATCAAACTTGAGAGTTTGATCCTGGCTCAGAACGAACGCTGGCGGTATGCTTAACACATGCAAGTCGAACGAACAAAATTGGGGCTTGCTCCAATTTTAGTGAGTGGCAAACGGGTGAGTAAC
>JACCDN010151756.1_pt1 | contig 12459 bp, 10 predicted proteins | sample 7441691 | NCBI WGS metagenome assembly JACCDN01 (sample SAMN15323439, study PRJNA562643) | freshwater metagenome | isolation source: river surface water | place: USA:Blue River Watershed | collected 2017-08-16 | reverse complement strand
CATGTGGGCATTTGTACCTTCTGCGGGATTCGAACCCGCACACCAAGATTTTGAATCTTGTACGACTGCCGATTACGTCAAGAAGGCATTTGTGGTGATTGAAGGAATCGAACCTTGAACTGCATACCGTCCCCCACTTTTGTTGACGCAGAGCGGTTTTACAGACCGCCAGAGGGCACAACCACCTAATAAAAAACCCGTCCGACTGTTTAAGGTGGACGGGCATTCGTTTTGTTTTATGCAAAAATTACGACATACCAATCACCTTGAACTTGTTGGATAACAAGAGCGAAGATAGACTATAGTATGATAATAAATTTTTCATTTTTATTTTTTTGACACTGCAAATATAAATAGTTTCAAATCATTTTACCAAATCTTTTTTGAACTTTTTTAAAAAAGATTTTTTTGTTTCAGTTATTTGTGAAGTTTTTGGTAAGCCAACAACAACATTTTCTAACGGAATATCTACATTAAAATTTACTTTTGCTGACTTAATTGCATTATTTGCAAATTTAATATCTGATATATAAATTACTAAATTATCAGCATCAATAATTCGGTATCCTAATTCTACATCTCTTGTTACTTTATTTACGGCATCTTGTAAAGATGTTACATGTTTATCACCACCAGAATTTGACCATCCCCACCAAGTTTCCCCGTCATAATTCATAGCAGAAATTTTTGGTATGTTTAATGTATTATCTTCGGTTATCGTAACGTCTGTTTTCTTTTTTTCTGCTACTTCTAAAGCCTTGTCTATCGTTTTGTCGCTAGCGTCTTGGTGGACGGCCAAACCTTCTTTCAATTTTTTTGCTGTAGTTTTATAAACATTTGGTGTTTTATTCTCAAAGATAAAATCACGATAATTCCTGTATCTATTATCGTGTCTATTGTCGTATGGGATTACCACAACATCTTTATCTTTATAATCTGGCAACTTTATCAAGTGTCTATATAAGGTTTCTACCATATTTCGTGGATTTAAAATACCGTCAGTTACCATTTCACTAAATGATGTATCAATAATATATGTACGTTCACCATCAGAAGATGTATGCCAAACAGTTATATTATCGTGGTCTCTTTCAGTATCAATATTATAATAAACTATGAAAGGTGTGGATTCTTCGTAATCCTCAAATTCGTCATTTTCTTTCAAAGCCTTGTGTTTTTTTAATGGAGATAAATCAGCAACATATTGATATATTTTACTCAACGCATTTGTTATGGTTCTTGATTTTTTTCCGTCCAAATGTTGAGAAATAGCATTTTTCAATTCAAGTATTTTTGATGCCACATTATATGTTAATTTATCAACATCTTCTGCTGTGTATACTTTTTCTTTTTTTTCCTCTGTTAGCATTTTTTTAAAATCACCAATTGTGATTTTTTTGTTTTCATTTTTCATTTTGTTTCCTAAATATGATTTTATTGTGTTATCAATATTGTTTAAATTTATTTTTTGTAAAATCAATGGTTTTTTTGAAGATTCAAAAATTGTAAAATCTATTATTTCACCATTACTAGTTAGTGAATATTCAATATATCCATTATCAGAACTACCTGTTATGGCAAACGGAATAATATGTCTAGAAACGTTTATTGTGTCAAATAGTTTTAAATTAGGCAACTCTTTTACTGAATTAAAAATTATTTGATTTATCTGCTTAAAAACTTCTTCGTTGCTTGCTTCAGTCATCAAATGTTTTTTTGTTATTATTGATTCATTTCTGTTTTTTGCGTTATTATAAATATAATCCACAATTTTGGTTATTTCTTCTTCATGGGGTTCATATACACGAAACTCTGCCTCTTGTCCACCCTCTTCATCATCAATTGAAACAATAAAATTTAATACAAGTTCGTCACCATGATATCTTGGGAGTTTTATTTGTGTTAAAAATATGCTTACCTCATTCCCCTTTATATTAATATTATATTCAGAATAATCTTTTTTACTTAAGTTGTCGCCAAATTTAAGTAAAATTTTTTTATTTAATTGATGAAATATAGTATCTATATAATTTATTAATTCTTGAGGGTATGCACCTTCTATCAATATTAATTTTTTCATTTGTTTGTTATGATATTGTTTATGTGGGAATAAAACGCTGCGTTGGACGGCAAATTTGTGGACTTTAATTCGTTTTTTGGCATATTATTTTCAGTCTCCCACAAAGACATTTTTTTGCCATTGTTGTCTTTGTTGCATTTTACACAATACCTGCCTTCCTCTGTTTGAACTAAAAACGAATAACCATCATTTTCGTCCAACATCTTATACCCTTTAATTTTGTTGTTTTTTTGCATATCAAACAATAATTTTTTAGTTTCATTTCTTTCATTTAACCAATCCACATCCTCGTCAAACATATCTCCATTATTATCTTGGTTTTCTGGGGGGTTCTCATTATTGGTATCATTGGTATCATTGTTGTTTTCTACATCATCTGTTGCCAAAACGCTTTTTGCCTTTCCCATCAGTTCATCCTTGTTTTCATCGGACAAACCTTTTGCTGACGATAAGACAGATTTAAATGCACCAACGGTGGGTTCTTCCCTACCAGCATCTATCATTTTTCTTATTTCTGCCGTAAGTTTGCCAGTCAATTGTTGAATATCCTCCCCATCACCTTCATTGTTTTCATCTGGGAGTTGTTGTTCCATGTTGTCATCATCCTCAATATCATTAAACTCACCGCTGACATCAGAAGGCTGGACTTCGTTTTGCGTTGGCTGAGCAGGTTGTGGATTAGGGACATTCAAGACATATTTTGTCTCGTTTATGTACATGTTCAACACCTTTATAGCCTCTTGCAATGTTTGTTTATGAAACCTTGTTTTTGAGGTCGTTTCTATGTTTTTTAAGTCGGATTTTGCAAAGTTGGACGGCTTTTCACTTTCCTTGACCACATAAAGATTTTGTTCTTTGATGATGGCGTAAGTCTTACCGTATCCACTGTGCTTCAAATACTCTATTTTTACACTTTCGCGTTGAACGGGCAGCTTTGCGCCCTCCATTAGATTGTTCAATTTAGTGTAACTGTTTATATTGTTCATTTTGTTATATTGAAGGAGTATGTGTTAGACATTGCAACATTTTTTATACCGTCACAATCAATTACATCCAATTTTATTTTTACATTGTTTTTTTTTGTTAATGTGTAATTTGGTAAAGAATTTATATAATTCACAATGTTTAAATTATTCTTGCCCAAATTTATAGAACCATAAGAAGAATTGTTGTTCAATTGTGTAATTGGTTCTTTTGCCTTTTCATAACCAAAACTATCACAATAAACATCATCTATATATATAGACCACTTATATGTTCGTCCGTTAAAAACACCACTATCAAAAAAATAACTCTTTTCTATCAATCTAAAATTGTCATAAATAAACAACGGTATTGGTGGGTTGTTTTTTTTTTCACAAAAAAAAGCACATCCATATTCCGTAACCGTATTTGTAATATTTTGACATCTCATTTTCAAATAAATAGGTTTATCTGTCATAAATTACTTTGTAATCACTGTATTTTGGGTTTTTTGATTTGACACGATATTGTATTGTTGATTTGCTTTCCCCAGTAGATTCACTTGCCTTCCTTAAAGAAGGGAATACAGCACCGTGAATAGAGTAGGAAATACCATCAGTATAACCGTCATCATCTTTCTTATCATCATCTTTACTATAAAAATCCTTGTTTTTTACCCAATCACTGCCCATTCGCAATCTTTTTTGTTTACCCGCAATATCTGCATTATTGTGTTCAGAAGAATATTCATAATCCAAAGCATTGTTTTTTACGTTACCCGCTTTTTTTATGATACCGTTTCGACGCAAGTAATTAAAAGCCGTTTTTTTATCGTCAGATTCTTTGCTGTTTTTTAATGAATTTGCATAATCAAACATTTTTTCAAACGACGCTTTTTTTTCATTTGCATCTTGACTATTTTTTATTATATCTTTCATTCTTTTCAAGAATCCCATGACATATTTCCCAACAGATTTTGTGTCGTATTTTTGTTCCAAAAATATAGGGTTGGAGAGCCATCTATCGTACATTATACTATAAACACCCTCACCATCATATTCTTTCGTTTTTTTATCATCTAAATTTAAATCAACGGAAAAATCCATCAACACAATATCATGTTCTTCCGACCATTTTTGTATCTTATCAAAAATTTCTTTGTTGTTTTTAATTTCACTTAAATTTACCACACCCCTAATCTTTATATCTGAATATATTGACCAATTATAATTAGCCAATTCACCAACTAACCAAACATCCAAAATAGAATCTGTTATATCCAAGCGTTCAAAAAAAATATTTGCAAGTCGTAAAAATTTTTTTCTAACGTCCATGTTCATTTTTTCATTTTCAATGTCAAAAATTTGTGGATTTAACGAATCGGTATTTTCCATCAAATCCAAATCATCTTCTTTTAAAAGTATCTTCATTGTTCATAAATAGGTTTTAACGATTCTATAAGTTGTTTTATTTCTTCCACTTTTGTGTTTTCAAGTTTTTGGCTTACCTTTGAGCCGACATAATTTTTAACAATATGCTCTTTCAAACCAATACCCGTACTACTTGACAACTTGAATCGTTGAAAATGATAAGGTATGACTCCATCATAAACATATTGCCGTCCATCACCAAATATAACAGCCATTTTACGTTCCAAGATATTATATTTTGCACACAATATATTAGAGGAATCAAAATAACAAATAACAGCATTTTCTAAGTTTTCCTCTTTTATTACCATATCTTTTTTATTTATAAATAAAACAAAAATGAAAGGAATTACAATATCAGAAAAAATACATAAAAAATTGGCAAAGGATATGCAACATTTTTTGTTGACTGCTGCCATGTACACGAAAAATTACAAAGAACCAGAAATAAGGCCGACGCACCTTGTATATTCTATTTTAGTTGATGTGTACCCCAATATATGTGTCTCGACATTGGAAACTATGAAGGTTGATGTCACCTTACTTATAGATGCCATTGACAACGAGAGAAAAAGAGGAGAAGGTAATCCACCAGAGATAAAAATATCCAATGAATTGCTTTCTATTTTAGAAAGAGGTGTGAAGTCATTGAAAAAAAATGAGCAATATGATTCATCCGATTTTTTTATGGATTTGTTGCGATACCAAAACGAACTGAGTGATGTGTTTTTACAACATGCCATAAACCACAAAGTATTCAAAGAAACGATGGCTGAAATGTTGGAAGATGTTGAACAAGAAATAAAAGAGGCTGTGTTGGTAGAAGAAACAACAGACAAAACAGAGTTAGAAATGCATGGTGGACGGTCAAACCCTTTAATTAACCAAAAAACCAAGTCCAACATAGAAACTTTATTGCTCTTTGGTGAAATCTTGAATTTAAAATATAAAAATGGTAAAATATCGCCTTGTATCGGTAGGGATGAGGAAATCCAAAAAATAGAAAGAATATTGAACAGAAAAAATAAACGAAATGTGTTGCTTATTGGTGGAGCTGGTGTTGGAAAAACAAATATTGTTGAAGGATTGATTGAAAGAATTGAAAGCAAAAACGTTTCTACACCACTTTTAAATGCAAAAATTTATGCATTAGATATAAACGCAATAATATCTGGTTCAATATATAGGGGACAAGCAGAAGAAAAACTCAAAACAATTATAGATATCTGTGTTTCTGATAAATATATTATTTTTATCGATGAAGCACATTTAATGACAAATTATGGCAATGGGGGGAATATTGATATTGTGAACGTATTGAAGCCCCTTATGGCAAGGGGTGATATTCAAATTATTGGTGCGACCACCAATGCTGAATATAAACAATACATGGAAAAGGACAGGGCTTTGGTTAGAAGGTTTTCGATAGAATACATAAAAGAATTGGACAAAGAATCAACTCTAAATGTATTAAAACAAATAAGAAAAATATATGAAGAAACACACAATGTTAAATATAGTGATGAAATACTACAAGAAATAGTAGAATATACAGACAAATTCATAAAAAATAAAAAAAACCCAGATAAATCCATTGAGTTGATGGATGATATTGGTGCAAAATGCAACACAATTAAAAAAGTTGAAGATGAGAATATTTTGTTTTTAAAAAAACAACTTGCTGATATAAAAAACAAAAAAATAGAAATAAGGGATAATGGTTTATATCATTTAGCAGAAGGTATCTTACAAGAAGAAAAAAGACTTCATAAGTTATTGGCAAAAGAATTTGAAAAAAACGATGACAAAAAAAGTGATGTATTATTGTCTTTATCTGAATTTAGGGATATTTTACAATCAAAAAAAGGTGTTGATTATATGAAATTTTTGTCTGAAAAAGAAGTCTTATTGAAAAACATCGTAAAGGGACAAGATGAAACAATCGAGTACATCATAAGTGATATTAAGACAAAATACTTTTTTTTGGATTTGGAAGAAAACAGACCGATAACATATTATTTTTTAGGCGATACTGGTGTTGGAAAAACTTTTTTGGCAGATAATATTGCAAAGGAAATATACGACAACAAAATTTTCAGGATAGAGGGTGAAGATTATAAAGAACAACATAGTGTCGCAAATTTGGTTGGAAGCCCGAAGGGTTACGTTGGCTCCGAATCTGGTTCTGCTTTATACGAATATGTGAAAGAAAATCCAGAATGTGTGATTGTTTTTAATGAAATAGAAAAAGCCCACCCTTCGCTATATGATTTCTTTTTGACAATTATGGATGAGGGTATCAAGACTGACAAAGATGGTATTGTGACCAATTTTCAAAATTGTTTGATTATTTTCACCTCAAATGTTGGAACTCAAAAAATGAACATCGCGCCGATTGGATTTGGCAATATCAATATAAACAAAGAAGATTTTTTGGAAAAAGAACTAAAAAATCATTTCAAACCAGAGTTCATAAACAGATTGACAAATATCTTTTATTTCAAAAATATAACTGATGATGTATATTCTAAAATATTGGAGGAAGAAATCGAAAAAATTTATGAGTTTGCAGAAAAAAAAGACGCAAACATTAAATTGACTGTTGAATTAAAAGAAAAAATTCTTTCAGAATGTAGGAGTAAAAAATATGGTGTTCGAGAATTGAAGAGGCAGATTCAAAAACAAATAAAAAAATCGATAATAGAACAATATGAAAAAAGGCCGTCAAATTGACGGCCTTTTTTTGGTTTTTTAGGTTTTTTTAAAACATATCAAGGCGTTTCAAATTTTGGAAATGCTTTGTCGTCATTAAAATCCACCTTAAATTGAGTGTCTAATGCTTGCGGTGGTTGCTGTGGCTTTGGCTCAAATACTTGTTCTGTGGTATCCTCATATTCGAGATTCAAGTCCGTGTTCAAGATAATCTTTTCATAAGATTGAAGATTTGCGCCCAACATATAGGCTTGCAACATGTCTTTTAAAATGTTTTCTTTTTCATCGGATTTTTCGCGGAGGGCTTTGATTTCTGCTGAATCAGATTTGATTTTTTGTTTTAACTGTTCTGGAAGTGTATGTACTCGTTTCATAATTTTTTTGTTAAATATATTGTTTTTATTTTTAATTTACTATCCAACCAAGATTTTGTAGGTTTGTTTTTGTGGTGGACGGCAAATTAGTTAAAGATGACCCATTTATTTCACAGTTTGTTGACACACCCTTTTCTATTACAGGGTAAAATATTTGTTCCATAAATATTGATGATAGGTGCGACATATATGTTAGAGTTATTGTTATGTTTTGTGGATTATTGGGCATACTTTCAAGTATTATGTCTGGTTGAGTTGTGTACAATGATTTTAACTCTATGTTTTTAACAGAACTTAACGCGCACCTTGCAAACGGATCAATGTCACTGTTTATTGCCAAAGAACTTTGTGCCAAATAATTGAACGATGGGGCATAGTTTGCACCCCAAACACCAAACATATCCTTAAATTGGTAAATCATATATGCTGTTGGATTGTTCAACCCATTATCTGGATCATTGTCAATGGCATGTGCGGTATAATTTTCAAGAGCGTTTGCGTTCCATCCAACCGTGAACAAAAAAGGGATATTCGATAAAGAAAAAACATTGCTATAAACATCCCTGACGGCAGCACCCACATCTTTGCTTGCGCTTGGTACAACCCCACCAATCCCGTATAATTGCCTGTCTATTATTGTCACTGGTGTCGTAAAAATCCTGTTTTGCCCGTCCAACCTTACACCAACCACCCTAACACCAAGATTGTTGCTCGCACCTATACCAATACCACCGATGTTCATTTCGTTCAATCCACCAGAAAATGGATTCATGGTGCATTGAGGTAAATATGTTCCGTAAATTGAATATTTTTGTGGTTTATTTATAAAAATCACGATATATTTTATGGTTTAAATAACAGTGTCAATGATAATCCTTTGTCTTTTGTTGCTTTTGCTGATGTTATGTTTACGGAAATTCTATTTCCTACTAAAACGGTTTCATTGATACCTGAAACAGATACACTTTGGCTTGTTATTGTTGCAGTGGACGCTGTTATATTTGTCCCGTTCTTTGCCACGATTGCCACAGTGCTTCCACTTACTCCAACGGTATCAACGGAAGCAATCAAGGAATCCAACTTCCAACCGTTGAGTTGTGGCGGAACCACAAAAAACAATTTGCCGTCCATCACAGAGACTTCCGATCCTCGTTCAACTTCGTTCAAGCATACAAATTCCCTTTGGGATGCATTTGCAACCCATGTGGGTATCCCAGATGATATGGACAAAACATCGCCCTCATTGCCCAAATCTGGGAGTGGATTTGCAACACGCAAAAGATTGCCAACAGTTCCGTTCCCAGATAATGTGTCATCTGTTTCTACGACTTGAGTGCCCCAGTTATCGCCAAAACCAGAACCTGTGGGGGTTTTAAATTCAACAGTGCCTAAATTGGTATATGTTAAGACCTGGCCGACAGTTGGCGTTGTATTCACACCGTCTTTGACAATAATACCATCAGAATTAACAAAAAATCCACATTTTTGCGTACTACCTTCTTGAAAGAACAATGAAGCTGCTGATGAATCCACTTGCGCTTTGAAGGATGTGTTGGACGGCGAAATTGCTGATAAAGTTGTCGTACTTGAACTTGAAATTATATATACACCGTTTTTAAATCCAGTCGTGTTGTCTGTTATCGATAATTCTCCTTGACCTGCGACAACATTGAGCAATATTTGCCCGTCTTTGTTGGATTTTGTTGTCGTTAATTCAAATTCTTTCAAGTCCAACAAATCAAAGGCGTAATTTGACCCAAATATTTGAGTGTTTTTTGTTAAATTTCCACCAATACCAAAAGTATTTCCTGTTTGGTATATGCCGTTTGTTGAACTATAACTTGCAGGTGAAGATATTGTTGTTGGCTCCCATCTACTGTTTGTAGAGTTATATATCAAATATTGGCCGTTGGACGGCGATATATTCGATACATTGCTCAAATCACCTAAATCCGCATTCCAAGACACAATTATTTCATTGCTGCTCGATATTTCTACGTCTATATTGTCTGTGCTAACAAAATTGATGGTATCACCACTTGTTATTGTTTCAAATCCACCAAAATCGTCGGAAACATTAAAAAACGATGCTGGTGGGGTGTATGGTGCAGTCGGTTCCCACTTTTCGATAGCGTTGTTCCAACCTAACACATACCCGTTTGGTACAACACCATTGATATAAACATTGTTTAGATTTTGTAATCCACCGTTGAAATTATATGTTATTGTGCTGTTTATGGAATCTAAAGTGGTGGTCAAGCCATTTGACCCTAAAAATTTTACGAATCCACCGTTTTCTATTGTTTTTTCGTTGTTGAGATAATCCTTTATCTTGAAATCACCATATGTTTGGTTTGAAAAAGAATAACCACTTCCATTATATGTCAAATATTGTCCATTCGCTGTTGGCGCGGCGACATCGTTCAACATGGTCAAACTTATGCCGCTTGCAATGTTGGATGCATTCGCGTCCAACATAATCACGCCGCCATTTGGCACGACGCTTACCCTGTTTGATGACGCTGCTATGCTCCTAAAATTAAGGTTGTACCCGTCCTTAGTCCTTGCTACCGCCACGCCCTCACCCAAAGAAACAATGTTTAATTTTGAAGCTGCATATTCAGCTACCAAATCTGTGGGTATACGGGATTCTTGCGGGGAAGCATCCGTTGGTGGGTTTTGGGAAAGCAAATCCTCCGTGCCATTTAGGGGCAACGTTCTTCTAATCCAATCTGTTGACGGTTGTTGTGCCATACCAATAAATATGTGCGGCAACTTTTTTATCTAAATTAATAGATGAAATATTGCGTTCCGTTTGACTTGACCTTTATTGCATTATACTGTCCGTTTATGACATAACTGGAAGCACCGTCAATATTGGTTGTCGCGCCGCTCAAAGTCACTGTGTTCGCTGAACTGTCTATTTTTTTGACGACATATTCCCTTCTTGCCACACCTGTTGCAGCTGGGAGGTTTATGATTGAAGATGCCAAAGCAGCGTCCACCAAAATCAAATAATCCGTTGCTGTTGCTGTATAGTTCGGCGTTCCGACACTCGATGTAAATGTTGTGATAGCACCTACCGAAACGCTCGTGTTTATGTCAAAGCCGCTGTTTGGCGAAGCTGTTGCCACGCCTATTTTAGCACCTGTGCTTTGCGTGAAATGCAAAGCGTTGGTTCCCATAGCGATTGTTGTGGTGGATTGTGTCAATGTTCCGCCCAATTCTACGTTGTTTGAAACAATCTGCAAACCGTTTGTCGCACTTGTCGTGTCCGTAGCGTTTACCCAGTTTGTACCATTGTATTTAACGACTTGTCCGTTTGATGGTGATGTGATAATCACATCAGATAAGTTGTCCAAAGTAGCGTTTAACGCAATAGTAACGGTGTCGGTTGCACTTGCCGTTGTTGATATACCAGTACCAGCAGCAACGGTCAATGTGTCGCCAGCTGTGATTGTTTGGTTCGTTCCAGATGTGGCCGCTAATGTAAAAGCAGATGGTGTCAATGTAGCGTTCACCCAGTTCGAGCCGTTGTATTGTACGACTTGGTTGGTGGACGGGGATGATATTACTACATCTGTTAAATTGTCCAAAGTAGCGTTTAAAGCGACTGTTACGGTATCAGTCGCGCCACCAGTGGTTGTGATACCAGTTCCAGCAGCAATTGTTAATGTGTTGCCATCGCTAATTGTTTGGTTTGTTCCAGATGTACCAGCAAGCGTAAAAGAACTCATACTGCCACCAGTACTGATCCTTACAATATTACCGTTGGCATCGACACCGATAGGCCCACCAGTTGATGTAGCTGATGTTGATAATAAGCGTGTTAATCTCAAGCCAGATACATCGGTCGTCCCAGAATCCACCTCCAACTTGACAGCTGGGTTGGTCAAGCCAATACCCAAACCAGTGGAAGTCAAACGCATCAATTCACTGCCACCCCTAATAAACGGTATGTCAAACGAATCGGTTGTACCAAAGTTCTTTAAACTACCGTTTGTGTTTCCTCCCTGAAACCACACATTATCTTTTAAATTTTTTGGCGAAACCGCAACGTCGGTTAATACACCTGCTGCTATTTCTACCTGACTTGCTGGACGAATATAACTCATCTAATGTTATCTTTTTGAATAAATAGTAAAAAAAATCAATATACCCACCATTGAACATCGTCGCTTTTCAATTTTATCGCAACATTGTGTGATTCGATTTCATAAGAAGATACGTTGTCAATATTCACTACGGATGTAACATACACTATATTCGGAGAAGAGTCTATTTTTTTAACGACATACTCCCTTCGATATAAATCGATTGCGGATGGCAATGTAATTGTCACGTTACCTCCACTTGCGTTAACCAAAATCATATAATCCGTGCTTGATGCTGTGTAATTTGCTGTTTTTGTTGTAACGTTCCCCAATCCAATACTACCGTTCACCTCAAATTTGGAATTGGGCGTAGCAGTTCCAAATCCTATACTGCCACCTACTTTGAACTTTGCAACTAATATGTTGTTCACCAAAATAGGTATATCTTGGTTGTTCAATGTACCAAAGGATTTTTCAGAAGTCTCGCTATTGCCGTCCAACATCCAAGCGTCCGAAAATGACGTTGACGGGAACGGTTGGAATATAAAGTTCGTGCCGTTATACACCAAAACATCATCAACCTCTGGATTTCCAAAAACGTTTCCTAAGTCCTCAATATCAATAGCATCAGCAACCGCATTTATGTCCAATGTTACTTTTGTCTTGCTTGGTTCATTTTCCGTAATTATAAACTGTTCATCGCCAGCAAGAATATATGTGTCGTTGTTTATTATCGTATTATTTGCGCCAGTGTCGGCTTCCACTGTTATCGATACGGACGGGCTTACGGCAGAAGTTATCCATGT
>JACCDN010435919.1_pt1 | contig 12460 bp, 12 predicted proteins | sample 7441691 | NCBI WGS metagenome assembly JACCDN01 (sample SAMN15323439, study PRJNA562643) | freshwater metagenome | isolation source: river surface water | place: USA:Blue River Watershed | collected 2017-08-16 | reverse complement strand
CTGCATCATTTAGTAGTTGTTTAGTAGTATTTAAATGAAACCAATCTGCAAATAATTTATCTCCAGCTTGACATAGTTGAGTTGCATTTATATAGTTGTCGTCGCTTCTTGAAATAACAACTACGTCATTTAATTTTAATGTTTGTTGTTTTGGTATTATTTCAATTAATGAATTATTATCAGTTTTATTTTTATCTATTTTAGTTTTGAGTTCTTCTATTGTATTAGTTTTATCTACAATTAAATTTATTAATTGATTATTAATTGATGGTTGTTTTTTTAATTCTATTATAGTTTCTTTTAATATTGTATTTGTTTTATCAACTATTGTATTTGTTTTATCAACTATTAAATTTATTTTTTGCTTATTAATAGATACTTGTTTTTGTAATCTTTCTTCTTTTAATTTTATATTATTTTGTTTTAATATACGAGCTTCTTCTTTTTTTAAAATAATTTCTAGTTCTTTTTGCTTAGTTGTTTTTTCTTTTGTTTCTTCTATAATTTTATCAAGTTTTAAAATTTTAGTGTTACAAATTTTTTTATGCATTGATTTTGCTGATCTATAATTAAATATTTTATTACATATTTCACATGTTAACGATTTATTTAATTGAAGATTACTATTGACATTATTGACATTATTGACATTATTATTGACAATACTATTGACATTATTGACATTTTGTATAGTATGTATAGTTTTATCATTATGAAATTCTTTGTTGTGTTTCCATAAGGTTTGATATGTTTTATAATATTTGTTACATTTATTACATTTATATTCCATATACTTAAATTGTTTATATATATTATATTAGATATTATTTTCTTAAATGATTTTTTATAAAGTATATATTTAGTATATACTTTTTTTGATATGGGAGGGAGAGTGCAACCTAAAAAAATCCCGTTAGAATTTTTCATGTAAATAATAAAATAATAAATTAATAAATTAATAAATTAATAAATTAATAATAAAATAATAATAAATTAATAAATTAAATAGTTTTAGTCATATAAGTTCCTTCTAAATTATATCCACATTTATTTTGATAATATTCTCTAGTACCAACACCAGCAATAATAGCTACTTTATTTAATTTATGTGATTTAACTATTTCTTCAGCAGTTTTTACAAGTTGTTGACCTAATCCCTTGTGTTGTGATGATAATGTGTTATTAGAGCCAACATCTGTTGAGATTCCATAAACATGAACTTCACGAATTAATCCAGCATTATTAATTTCAGGTACAAAATCACCACCGGGTGTAGGGTCAATTCTTAACCTTAAAAATCCAAATAATGCTTTTGATTTAGATACTGTATAATATTTTTGTAATCCTAAATAGAATAAAATACAAAACCAAATCCAAGAAAATGTCCAATAATAATCTTCTGCTTCATAACTAATAAAATATTCAATACCATTTGATGCATTATATTGTCTAACAACTAATTTGATATCATTAATTAATTCTATTTTATTTTTAATTTCACGACATCTAATACAGTTACATTGTAAATTTTCAGATTGCATTTTATTATGTAAAATTTGTCTAAAATTTGATATTTTATTATAACCAGCTTCAATACTTTTACTAGGAATATCACGAACTAATCTTTCAATACGAACCCATGGTTGAACTTGAGTTTTATAATGTAAACATACATTAACTAAATCATTAATATTATTTTCAGCATATGGTTTATATGTACCATTTTCATACCAATCATTAATTTCTGATTTAATAATTAAATCATCACTTGCTGATTTAACAATAGCGGTTGGATAGATTTTAATGTCATCAAATTGTAAATCAGGATTTGTTAATGCTTGGTCAAACATCCATTTATCTAATTCAGGTGATGAATCAGGCAAATCAGGCATTAGATGAACTACAACCTTTAATCCAACCATTTTTAATAATCTAATTGCTTTAATTGTATCATTAGTTGTACATCCACGTTTAATTTTTAATAAAATATCATTATCATAATGTTGAACACCGATTTGTACTCTTGTTATACCACATTTTAAATATTGTTTAACAGTTCTTTCAGTTATATAATCTGGTCTAGTTTCAATTGTTAATCCAATTACACCATATAACGATGATTGATTAATTTGAATTTCTTCTTCAATTGATAATGGTTCTCTTTTATTTGTTTGATTATATGTATTAAAGGTCCAATATATTTGGTTGATAACCCAGTTTCTATATTCACTTGGCATAACATCCCATGTACCACCTGATAATATTACTTCGAATTTCTTTTTTTTATCATTAATTTCCATATTACCTGTATATAAATATGAACGTAATCTATCTTCAATTTGACCTTTAATATCAAAATCAGATTGTAATGCTCTTAACATTGCAGGTTCTGTAGAAATATATGATTTAGGTTGTGTTGGTTTTCCTTCTAAATTAGTTTCAGTAGGACAATATGCGCATTTTTCAGGACAAGAAAATTTAATATTTTCACCTGGTTTAGTAACAATAGTTACAACAAGAACTCCAGATTCAGATCTTGAGACTCTTTTAATTAACCATCTTTTAAAAACTGAATTAATTTCTAATGCTTTATATGTTTTTTTATAAACTCTTGAAATTTGAGCTTTTCCGGGATGAACATGATAATTTGAACATAATTCTCTAAATTTATCTTCAATATCATCATTTGATGGGTTTAATAAAGGTGAACCAACTGTATTAATAAATTCTTTTACAAATTCTAATAAATCTTCATCTTTATGTGCTTCTACTTTAATAGACTTGATATCTTCTATATCCTTATTATAATTACTTTCTTGATTTGATTTAATAATCTCCATAATTTATCATATTTATTTAATAAATATAATAATTATCAATTTTTTTACTTTAAAAAAAAATTGAAAAAAAAATAATAAATAACTATTAAATAATAACTAATAATAAATAACCTAACAATAATAACTATAATAACTAATAAAGTAATTTTAAATACTATATTTTCTACAATGAGTTCAAAGAGCATCACTGCATCTACTAGTGTTTTTCATCAAATATTCAATGCAAAAATGATTATGTATTCACTTGTTAACGCCAATGATGATAACATTTATATTTGTAATAAAATATCAAAACTTGACATGAAAAATGGTACTATTACTGCGAGTATATTTGGTGATAGGTATAATAAGGAAAGAACATTGTCTATTAATGAAATAAAAATAATAGGCACAACCCAACACGCTAATGATATGTGGTTATCAGATAAATAATATGTGGTTATCAGATAAATAATATGTGGTTATCAGATAAATAATTAAGAAGCATATTTTAATGTGTATTCTTTTGCATTTACATTAAATTGTTCTCGATTTGTTTTATATAAATTTGCAATAGATGGCATAAGTGGATCATTTGGATTAGGTTCATTTAAAAGAGAACAAATAGATAATAATAATTTAGAAACAGTTAATACTGGAGACCATTGGTCTTTTAAAATATCTAAACATATTGACCCATTTTCATTAATATTAGGATGATAAATTCTAGTAGTAAATGTAACAGATGGTGCTTTAAAAGGATAATCTGTAGGGAATACCATTTTTAAATGAAATACACCACCTTCATATGGTGTTTCAGTAGGACCTATAATAGTAGCTTGCCATATAAATAAATCATTATTTAATAATCCAGCAGAACAATTTGCTGGTGTATCTTTAATAATTTCATTTAATTCTTTTTGTAAACGTTTTAACGCCATTATAATATAATATAATTATATTTTTATATAATTATATAAAATTATTTTAATTATAATAAAACAACAATAATATAATATTTATTGATTTCATATAATTTATAATTATAATTACTAAATTGTTCAAAGTCATAATTAAATGGTAATTTAAATACAATTAGTTTATTTGATGTTTTTTGACTAATATTATCAATTATAATATCTAAATCTAATGAATCCATTTTTAATCGTAAGTTATTATGTTTTTTATAATCAGGGCCACCCCATGGTGGGTCAAAAAAGAAAATATCAAATTTTGATAAATTTTCATACATATATTTAATAGAATTTGTATTTACAACAGTAACATTTGATAATTCAAATAATTGTACATTATTTTCAAGCATTTCACATCTATCTTTATTGAGTTCAATTGAAGTAACATTAGTAAAATGTTTACCAAATGAAATTGTATTTCCACCAATTCCCCCAGTTCCATCTAAAATTGAAAGATTTTTATAACTTTCATATAAAGAAATTAATAATTTTGATATTTTATCGGCATCAGTTGGATGTGTAATTGAATATAATCCTTCATTATCATATTTAATTTTTGAATAATCCACAAGTGGAAATAATTTTGATAACATTATTAATAATAAATCTTATTTCTTTTAATAGTTTATTAATAATTATTATTTAGTTTTTATTGATAATGAAAATAAATACGAACAAAATTTTCACGATTTTCACCAGCAGGTAATGGTGTTGATATACTAGTATTAGAAGTATAAGTACCATTTGCACCTTTACTTCCTGTACTACCATCATTTGCGCATTCTTTTGCAGGTCCAAGAGCAATTAATCTTTTAGTTGCATCATTACCTTTACCACCAGTTCCTCCACTATTTGCGGTTAATAAATTAGTATTTCCAATATTAATACTAATTGATGTTCCATTAAAAGTTGTATTTGTATTACTACCGTTAATTGGATATTTTAAAATACCAAATTTTACTGCATCACCACCAGCACCACCAGACCCCCCATTATGTTTAGCATCACAAGTCCAACCATTTGCGCCTTTAGCACCTGTTTTAGTGGAACCGTATACACTTATATGTTTATAACCAACATTATTAGTATATAAATTATTTCCAGAAGTATAATCAACATATGGTGAATTTGCAAGTTCATTTATATCTTTACCATTAATTTTTATTCCATTTGCATAATTTTTTTCAAATTCATTTGTTGGTACTTTTTCAGTAGATAATATGTTAGGAATAACAGATATAGAACCAGATTTATATAAGTCTTTAATATTTTTACCTTTAAAAGTTATTGACATTATTATTGTATTATATTATTAATATATAATATATTTTTTATAAACATATTTTATTTAAAGATTAATATAATTAATTTTATAATAATGGACCTCAATACATATAATATTAATTTAAATACGTATAATATTAATTTAAATACGGATAATATTAATTTAAATACAAACTTAAAAGAAGAAATAAAAGAATATATATTAGAAACAGATAATTTAAATTTAGGATTATTTGATGTTAATAAAAATAAATTAAACATTATTGAAAAGTTAGTATATGATATTGTTAATTTTCATGTAAATAGATTAAATATACAAGATGATTATTATATTGAATACTGGATAAAAAATAAAAATAAGTATATTAATCAATTACATATAGATTGTGATGAAGAATTAAGAAAACAAAATATATTTGAATATCCTATTTTATCATGTGTTACATATTTAAATGATTCAGAATATCCATTTATATTAACTGATATTAATTTAGATGATTATAAATATAAAAATTTTAATAATTCAAAAAAGATAAATATAGTTTTTCCAAAAACTTATTCTCATGTTGCATTTAATCCAATTAATTATCATGGGGCTATTGATATATTTTCTAATCAGACTATTGATATATTTTCTAATCAGACTAATAATAATACAAATAATCGAGGTTTACTTGCAATAAATATTTGGAAAAAGAAACCAACTAAATTAGTATGTATTAAGCATAATTTAGATAATGAATACAATAAAGATGATTATTCTATTATATCATTTGAAGAAAATTTAAATATTGATAATTATAATTTATCTGAAAAAGTTTTAAATTTTAATTTTTATGAAACTTTATTATATAATACAAATAATATTCAAAATGTTATTCCTCAATTTATTAAAGATTATTTAATAAATAAATTAAATGAATCAATAAATACTATTATTTTATATAATCCAGAAAAAATAAAAGAATTAGATTTAATTGAAGAAAAAACATCAATTAAATCAATTGAAAATGCAAAAAAACAAATATATGAAATAGAAAAAATAGATACATCATCAATTGTATATAATAGATTTTTACAAAGATTTATTTATGAAAAAATGTATCAACCAAATATATGTAATTGGATTATAAATGAAAGTGAAAATTATGCATTAAATAATGGAGGATGGATGACACAACGTCATAATAAATATCCAACAACTGATATTCCTGTTGATAAAATACCAAGTATTTTTGGTTTTATTATGTCTACATTTGAACATATTTTTAATAAAATAAATAAATCATATTGTATATCATCAAATACTAAATATGATATTACTGATTTATTTATTGTAAAATATGAAAAAGATAAACAGAATAAATTAGAATTACATAAAGATGGTTCTTTTTTAACATTTAATTTATTATTAAGTGATTCTAAAGATTTTGAAGGTGGTGGTACTTTTTTTTCAGATGGTATAATATCATATTTAGAACAGGGTGATATGTTAGTACATTCTGGAAAAGTAAAACATGCAGGTTTACCAATAACAAATGGAACACGATATTTATTAGTAGCATTTATTGATGTTGATAATTTTAATTAGTTAATATGATATAATTTTAATTAGTAAAAAACAACAAAATTTTAATTAAATATTAGTATAAATCCATCCAGTTAATATATATTTATCATTAGATATAGGTATTTTACCACAATGTGGAAATGTCCATGTGGCTGGAAATAATATTAATTTACCAACTTCAGGTTTTACTAAAAAATCCCCAATAAATTCTGTTTCACCCCCTTCATCAACTGTATTTAAATACCATAAAAAAGTAATAATTCTATATCTATTTTCTTGTATATCAATTTCATTATCACTATGATAAATATATTTACCAGTATTTGCAGTATATCGTTGTATTTGAAAATGTTTTATATTAATTTCATGATTTTGGAAAAAAATAAAGTTATTTTTATTATTATTTAATTGTTTTAAATACGTAGTTATATTACGTGTTAATTCATCAGTTAAAAAACTAGTAATTTTATTCCATTTTTCAGAAACTTTAGGAATTACAAAATCTGTAGTATCTTTAATATTTTTATCTAATCCACTCATTGTAACACCTTCATATTTATTATCTTCATTTTCAAACAAGTCAATTATATCTGCACATAATTCTTTAGAAATTGAATTATTATTTGAATATATATACATTTTTATTATAATATTACTATTAATATTATAATAAGACTTTAAATATTTATTATTTTATAAATTGTTTTATTTTTCTTCTAATTGTTTTATTTTTAATTTTAATTCTTTAATTTCATTAACTAATAATGGTATTAATCCAATATAATTAATAGATTGATTATTTTCGCCATCTTTTTCACCATTTACTAATTCAGGAAATAATTCTTGTACTTCGTGAGCAATAAAACCAATTTCATTTTTATTATTTATTTTATTAAAATAAGTAACTGGTCTTAATTTATCAAAATTATCATTAGTTATAACATTATTTACATTATCTTTAATACGGTAATCTGATGCTATATTAATATTAGTAGAATTTACAGTTGTACTATTTACAGTTGTACCATTTAAAGTTATACCAGTTATAGTACCTTCTGAATTCATAAATGCATTAACAGTTTTATCTTTACCACATGCAATAGTTGTAGATGAATAAACATCTTGAGTTCTAATACCTGCTGAACCCCAACCAGCAGGAAAATCAGTAGGGTCTAAACCATTTGTTGCTATTTTAGTACTAAATGTTGTATTGCCATTTCCTGCTACTGAAATTAATTTTATTGAACCAGAATTTGTTAAATCTCCAGTAGCACTTGTATTTTGTATTTCAAAATTTCCACTAATAGAATTAATAATAGAATAATGAGCAATACCATTATTAAACATTTTAATATTACCACTACCAAAAAGAATTTTTTGTTTTGGATCATTATTACCAACAACCATATTATTATTAACAGTAATAAGACCAGGTACTGTTAATCCATCTTTACTATTATTTAAACTATCTGCAATTTGTGATAATGTTCTAATAGCTCCAACATCTGCTTGATAAATTGTATTAATAGCTGCTTTCATATCATCAGTAATTGTAGTTGTTGTAGTATCAGCAAATTGTTCATTATTTATTTTATATAAAAAATAAAACATAAATATTATAACTACAAATTTAAATATATTTTCAGTGTTCATTATATATGTTTATATAATAAAATTTGAAAAAATAAATTTAAATATTAAAATCATTGTATATTTAATGGCAAATAATAAAATAATAAGTGAATTTGAACGTTTAATTGCTTTTATACAAAATGAAAATGAAAATAACACAGCTAATAAATTTAGAGTTAAACAGTTATCAAATGTATTAAATATATTAAAAAAATATCCTGAAAAAATTACATTAGATAATTTAGGTTCATTAAAAGAAGTTGGTGGTATTGGTAAAGGTTCAATTGATAGAATTATTGAAATATTATCAAATGGTTCACTTTCTGAATTAGGTAATTTTGTTGATAATAATACTGAAAAAAACCAAATATTACAAGATTTAGAATCGGTTGTAGGAATTGGACATGCTCATGCATTAGAATTATATAATAAAGGTATTAAATCAGTTAAAGATTTAAAAAAGCAAATTAAAGATGGTAAAATAGAAGTAAATGATAAAATAGAATTAGGATTAAAATATTATGGTAAATTTGAAGGAAATATTCCAAGAAAAGAAATAGAAAAAGTTTATAAAATAATTCAAGATATAATTAAAGTAATTAATAAAAAGTTAAAAGAAGAAGAACAATATATTTTTGAAATATGTGGTTCTTTTCGTCGTGAAAAACCAACATCTGGAGATATTGATATTTTAATTTCAAAGAAAGGAAAACTAGATGAAACCTATAATTATTTAGCTAATATAATTTTATTATTAAAAAGTTCTATAAAAAAGAATGATGATAAACCTCTTTTAATTGACGATTTAACTGATAAAAATATTCATACAAAATATATGGGTTTTAGTAAGTATAAAGAAAATCCACCAAGAAGAATTGATATAAGATTTGTTCCTTATGAAAGTTTTTATTCGGCATTAGTCTATTTTACAGGTTCAATGGAATTAAATAAACAAATGAGAGTTATAGCAAAATCAAAGAAATTAAAATTATCAGAATATGGTCTGTTTAAAGAAAATGGTAAAAGTTTACCAATTAATTCAGAACGTGATGTATTTGAACTTTTGGATATAGAATATATTGTACCTCGTTTACGATAAATTAAATCCAAAATATTAAATTTTCTAAATGTGAATATTTAGTTTTATATAATTTGATTTCACTTTTATTATATCTTAAACTGAAATGAATAAAAATAAATTTTGTATTTTTATTAGTTTCAACATATGGTATTAAATCTTTTATATGTAGATGTTTCTTTTCTCTGGCTTCATTTAAATGTTCATCATTTAAGAATGAACATTCGATTATAAAAACAGGATATGTTTCAAATGGTAATATTTCTAAACTAGTATAATTCATATCGCCACAAAAAAATAATATTGGATAATTAACATTATTTGTTATTTCAATATTTGATTTTTTTAATTCTTCTATTTGTGATTGTTCTAAATTTATATATTCTTCTTTTAATTTACTTCGTATTTCATTAATACCATATCCTAATGTTTTTACATCATGGTCTAAATCATATGCTTCAATTAAATAATTAGTATTTGATACATTAATTGTTTTTTTATTAACAATAGGTATAGGATGCCAATTATTAAATTTAGATTTTTGTAATGCATTTAAACTTTTATTTGCATTTAAATAATCTTGTAAAAAATTAACAATATCAATACTACAAATAACAGGAACATTTTTTGTATCAAGTAAGTGATTATATAAAGAGTTAATATGGTCTTGATGTGCATGTGTAATTAAAATCATATTTGGTTTAATAATTGCAGGAATACCTGCGTCTAAAAATATTTTACATGGTTCTAATATAAATCCAGTTTGTAAACCTCCACGACTCCATCCTTTTATTTTATATTTTTTATCAATAGTATATTCTTTTTTCCAATATTCATTAAATATTTCCATAAATATTTAATCAATAAGTATAATTATTATTTTAATCAATTTTTATTATTTTATTGATAAATTAATTTGTTTCTAGTTCAGCTTGATAATTATTTACAATATGTTTAATTTCACATTTATTCAAGTTATTTAAGTTATTTAAGTTATTTAAGTTATTCAAGTTATTTATATAATCTGTATTTAGTGAATCAACTTTTATTTCACAATTATTAGATTCAACCAAATCATATTTTCTTTTATAATTAACAGAATCAAGTTTAATTTGTTCTAACCATAAATAAGCTATTTTATAATTTTTCCATGCAATATTTAATATATGATGGTTTGTTTTATAAAAAACTTTTTGACCTATTTCTGTTGTGTACCATAATACACTATGTTCATCTAAAGATTCTAACATAGGACCTTCATATAATCTTGATTTTAATTCTTCAATAAAATTATTATCAAAAAAATGATGATTATTAAATTTTGATAATTCAAATAATATATTATTTGCGTTTTTAAATAATTCTAATAATTGTGATAAATTTGGATTTTTCATTTCATTAAATTTTTTAATAATAGATTTTTTATTATATTTATAATATTCTATGAAATTCATAAATATAATTAGATATTTAGATAAATATTTTGTTTGTCAATTTTTCTACTAGTTATTATTAGTTATAAGTAATTTATTATTAGTTTTAAATTATTTATTATTTTGCAAAATTTTTAACAAAATGATTTTTTTCCCATTCACTTTCATCTAAAAACATACATTTTGATTTTAATTCAGTTTCCATATGATTAATAACATATGATAAAGTATTAATTGATTTAAGAATTTCTTTATTAGGAATTATTGTTTTTTGTTCACTATATTTAGATTTAATATAATCAATTAATACTGATAAATCGGCAGAAACCATTCTATGAACATAATGGTCTTGATAACATTGACTTTTATTTTTTAAATTATAATTGTATACACATGCATCTTTATAATTACAAAATTTATAAGAACATCTTGAAATAGAATTATTAATAAATTTAGCATCATGAACAATTTCTTTTTGATTAATTCTATTTCTTAAAATTTCACTTAATTCTAGTAAAAAATTTAAGACATTAATAAAAAAATCATAATCTAATATATTATTTTGTAATGAATATTTAGTTAATAATTTTATAATCTCGTGTTCTTTTTGTAATATAACAAGACTATTTTTAGTTTTAAATTTATGTATTTCTTCTGTATTTACACACATTTCTTCTAATTGCTTTAGATTAATTAAATAATCTGTTTCTATTTGTTCTACTTTAGTTTGTAAAACATCGTCTTCATTATTTTTTGTATTATTTTTAATAATATCTAAATAATTTGATATGTTAGGATTTTCGAAATCGGGACATAGAGAATATTCATTAAACCATTCACTCATTTATATAATAAAATAAAATATTCTTTATATTGTTTTATTATATTATTTAATTATTTTTATTTATTTATTAGTTTGTTGATGTTGGTGTTGCAGTTAATGTGTCAGGTAATACTGAATTATGACGAGTATCAAGAGGTGGTTTATCTTCTAGATTAACAGGTTCAATAGTTTCATTGATACTATTAATTTTAAAAGTTAAAACTTGTTCAGAACTTAAGCCTAACATACCAGAGCCTGATTGTTTTAAATTTTCAACTAATATAAAATCATCAACAATATCCCATTGTTTAACATTTTTATTTTCAAGTACAAAACCTAATTGCTTAGTAATTGCAACTGGTCTTAAAGTTTTATCAGTATTTTCATCAGCAGTTGATAATGCATGTTGATAAAGGTCAATAAATTTATTGTATGCTTCTTTTCTTTTATCAGATAAATTAGAATTTTCACATAATTGAGCATTAATGTGATTAAGTAATCGTGTACCTTTTATTTTTAAATTATCACAATTAACAGAACTTAAAAATTTATCCCAACTAATATCACCAGAAACTTTATCTTTTTGAAAATCTAAGGTTGATACAGTAATATACTCTTTTCTAGCATTATCTAATTTTGTTTTATAGTCTTTTTGTTTATTAATAGTATCTTTATCTTTTTGTGATGAACCTGCAAATTCCATAAAAATATTAAAAATAGGTTCTAATTTACCTTTTCCAATTGTATATTTCCACATACATGGAACCCCATTAATATCATTATTGGAAATAGTTACTTCATTATATTTTGGTTCTTTAGTTTTAGTATTACTTTGCCCTTCACTGAG
>JACCDN010266012.1_pt1 | contig 12460 bp, 12 predicted proteins | sample 7441691 | NCBI WGS metagenome assembly JACCDN01 (sample SAMN15323439, study PRJNA562643) | freshwater metagenome | isolation source: river surface water | place: USA:Blue River Watershed | collected 2017-08-16 | reverse complement strand
TGAGCCGGAACCCCACGTCACGCAGCCGCCGCACCGTGACCCAGCGCTCTTCCAGCGGACCGTACGCGCTTCGGAAGAACCGCTCCAGCTCGCGATGCCGAAACACCGTGTACGCGAGCGGTCCACGAGCGAGCACGTTCGACGACCTCAGCAGCATCAGCCCCACCGGCGGCGGGCCGCCCTCCCCCGACCGGTCGTCGGCCGGGAACTGGAAGGGCAGGCACTGGATCCGCAGCGGCTTGTCGCCGATCCCCAGACGGACGGCCTTGTACAGCTCTTCGAACCGCTCGGCCGTGAGCGCGAGCACCTGATACCATCGACTGAGTTGAAACATGACGACCTCCTTTGAAAACAGACGTCCATTTTGATCATGGCACGCGCCATGGCACCCGTCCACCCGAACAAAAAGACCTCCCTAAGGAGGCAGGTCCGACTCCTCGAACCGTGACAGGTCGAGCGGCACCCATTCCGACGGATACCCCTGATGGGCCGCGCAGACGGGCACATAGTGCTCATGCGGAAAATACCGGTGAGGCAGGGCGAGTTCACGCCGCAGGCCGACGATCGGCTCACGACAACCCTCGCGCGGACACACGAACGGCGCCCCCTCCGGCACCCAGACAGGAAACGAAAGCGAAGCACCGACCAGACGAGCGAACACCCGCTGAATCTCCTCATGCCAGGAGCACAAGACGAGGATCAGGCCGAGTTCGAAACGGATCTCCGGACCATGCTCCGTCCGCAGCACCCGCGTCGCCGCCTGACAGCCGCAGACGAACAGACTCGGAACGACAGAATCATCCGTCTCCTCGATGGCTGTGAGGAGCGTCTTCACGGCACCCCACCCGGATGCAACCGAGCGAACGCCTCCCGTGCCCGCAGGATGTTCCGGTGCCGCCGCTCTTCCCGCTGACGGTCGAGCCACGGCCACCAAAGACTCACCCATTCGATCAGTCCATGGACCATCTGCCGAAGTCGGTGGCTCATCTTCAATGCTTGCGCATCGAACGGAACGCCAATAACCGTCACGATCCAGGGGGACTTGAACTTGATCCGCGCGAGGCACAGGACGGTCCAGATGCGCGACCGCTCACAGAAGAAGACGGCCCGCTCGCGAACGAGATACAGATCGGCGAAGGCTTGAATGTTCTCGCGAACGGAAAGGGTGTCCTCGATCGTCCAGATCGAATCGACCCACTGCGGCGCGTGTTTGGCGATCCAACGCCGCATCGCCTCCGCCTCGCTCAGGTCAGCACGGTTCGTGAACCCACCGCAGAGGACGACCTTGTGGACCTGGTCGCGATGCCGATCGAGCCAGTCGACCACGCACCGAAGATACCGTGTCAGGTTCCCATCTGTGAGCGGATCAAACGGCGCACCATACCCGTTCACGTAGACACAGAATCGCCGTTCACCCACCCCCTTCTTCCCAAGCGTGATCTGGTACTCCCCGTGGATCTTCCCAAGTACGGCCTCGAACTCCATGCGAACCTCCTGATGAGGAAAATGCCTTCCTGCTGGGCGAAGCGGATCCTACCGAAAAAAGGCGTTCGCGTCAAGGGAATTCTGCACAGATCTTGACATAATGACCCAATTTTGCTAGGCTAAATCGTTCCCGACGGTCGGGAGCTCGTCCGCGGAAGGAAGGATATCCCATGAAAAACCCCGAATGCGCCAAGGTCGCCCGCCTGTTCACCGATCCGAACGCCCGTCGCAGCCTCTCCTACAGCGTCTCCGGTAAAACGGCCCGCGCGCTGGATACGCGCATCGGCGCCACCGTGAAGATCCCTCTCCCTGTCGGAAGGGAAGTCCTCGATCACTGGATCATCACCGAAGTGAACCACTTTCCTGACGGGATCCTCCTCGTGATCTTCGCCCTCAAGAGCGTCCGCGTCCCCGAGAGCCATCGCCCCCTCTGGATCAGCCAGCTCTTCTGGATCAGTAAGCGTGGTAACTGCGGCTTCCTCGCGACCTGGACCTCACTCCAGGAGCGCCACCACGGGCACAGATAGATACGCGCTCACCAACATCCGCACACAGGAGAACCTCCATGGGAACCGAAAAGATCGCCCGCCTCTTCACCGACCCCAAGGCCCGTCGCAGCCTCTTCCGCGACTTCGATAGGTACACGGCCCAAGCCCTGCCGCGTACGCTCGGGGCACGCATCTGCGTTCGCTATGCGGCCGCCATCCCCGGAATGGAGGAACTGCGCGGCACGATCGCCAGCGTTTCACAATTCCCCGACGGCTGGCTGCTCGGACTCGAACCCGAACCCGGATCGCCCTTCGCACGCTGGGAATCGCCGATCCTCCTCTGGATCTCGAATCGGCCGCAAGGTTCCGGGATCCTGGATACTTCGACCAGTCTGCGCGAAAAACGTCTAGGCTACCGCTGACGCCCCCCCTCTTCACCCGCAACCGTCCACCCTCAACCCAAATCTCCTTCTAAATGAATGAGGTTCGGCACCGCTCGCCTGTTCCCATCGTCCATATGGATGATCGTCCTCTCGTTCTGAGAGCAACGCAAAGGAACAGGTCCAAGCTCGAATGACCGAAGCATCGGCCCTTCAAGCTTGGATACAAGAAAGCCCCCGAATGGGGGCGTTTAATTTGAGAGAAAATCACCCTCACGAACCCCCTTCCCTCCGCCCCTTCTTCCCCGTCCGCCACGCCGCGATCTTCGCATGGTCCCCACTCAACAACATCTCCGGCACGATCCACTCAACTCCTTTCGTTGGAGAAAAGCTCTCCGGCCGCGTGTACTGGGGATATTCGAGAACGCCTTCCTCGCTATGCGACTCATCCTCCGATGACGCATCATCCCCCAACACCCCCGGTCGCAAACGCGCCACCGCATCCGTGATCGTGAGCGCCGCCAGCTCCCCCCCCGTCAGCACAAAATCCCCCAGCGAGAGCTCTTCATCGATCAAATGCTCCGCGACGCGCTCATCCACGCCCTCATACCGTCCACACAAAATCACCAGGCGCTCATATGAACACAACCGGTGCGCATCCGTCTGCGTAAAGCGCTTCCCTTTCGCGCTCATCAAAATCACCCGCGTCTTCTTCGCCTGTTTCGACCGCACGCCCTTCTTCGTCAAAATCCCAAAGCTCTGCAACGCCTCAAAAAACGGCGCGACCTTCATGACCATCCCCGGCCCACCTCCGAACGGCCGGTCATCCACCTTCTGATGGCGATCATGCGTCCACTGTCGTAGCTGATGCGCCGCGAGCTTCAACGCGCCTGCCGCTTCCCCACGCCCAAGCATAGCCGCATGGAGATACGGCTCCACGAGCTCAGGAAAAATCGTGAGGATGTCGACCTGGAGAGGCTTCGGCATAACGGGACGGTTGTACTATAGATCGATAACAAACACCAGCCCGGAGGCTGGCGCGTGTTGCTAGATCCCGAGGCCTTGCAGGTCCTCGTCGGTGACGAGACCGGCTTCACCATGACGTGGCGGCGCAACGGAGGCTTTCGTCTCTTGGTGCGCGCGGCGGGCGTCTTCGGGTTCGTAGATCTTCATGTTGATACGGGCGTTCACCTTGGCACCCACTCCCTTGAGGAGGATGCGGAGCGCCTGGGCCATCTGGCCGCGGCGACCGATCACGAAGCCCATGTCGGATGGGTCGACGTAAAGGGTGAGCAACACGCCGAGCTCGTCGACCTCGCGGGTCACCTTGACGAGTTCGGGCTTGTTCACGACGGCTTTCACCACCGTCTCGAGGAATTGCTGGTCATGATGTCCTTCGGCCATATCTGCTTGGTTCATCATAATGATGCTAAGGATTAGCCCTGTATCAGGGTTGCTTACAGAATAGCACATTTTCGCCAAAAAATCAAGCCCCTTGGGGAAAAAAGGGCTTGTTCTTGACAAATGTGCCGGGGGTCGGTACCCTTTGGCCCATGCTCAACGTTCCGGGGTGCTGGTACACCACGGCGCGAACTTCCGTCATTCTATCCGTAAATTAAGGGCATTTATGCCCATCTTGTCCCCATGTTAACCATCCGTTTGAGCCGCATCGGTAAGAAAGGCCAGCCGTCGTACCGCTTTATCGTCAGCGAAAAGGGCCGCGACCCGTGGGGAAAGTCCCTGGAAATCCTGGGCACGTACAACCCCCTCACCAACCCGGCGAAGATCACCCTCGAAAAGGAACGCATCCTCCACTGGATCAGCAAGGGCGCCCAGACCTCGGACACCGTGAATAACCTCCTCATCAACGAGGGCGTCATCCAAGGCGAAAAGCGCAAGCTGATGCAGATCTCGAAGAAGCGCGCCGCCAAGATCGCGAAGAAGAAGCAGGCGTAAGAGTAAAAAGCACCCTTTGGGGTGTTTTTTCGTGGAAGAAACGGCTCATTTGAGCGAGACTCGGGCGGGCCAAGCTTCAGAATGCAGAAAACAACGATTCTTTTCGTTGTTATTTGAACGGGGCTTTTGGCTCCGTTGAGAAGAATTTGCCTGCTCGGACGGGATAAATACCTTGACAGGAAGGACATTTCCTGCTAGGATCCGGTATTCTGCGTTTGTCGCTGCGAGGCGACGAAGGCACCTCGACAACTCGAACAACGAATCGCAAGGAGACCGACCATGACCATGACGAAGCGCATCCTCCAGGCCTTGCTCGAGACCCAGCCCGCACGGATGGCGGCCGCCTGGGTCCGCGCCTCGATCGACGAGGAGGTCAATACACGGGTAAACGAGCGGCTGCGCGCCTACCAGGCGAACCTCCGGGCCGTCGCGCAGGAGAACGGCGACGACAAGCCGCTGCTCCTGCTCGCCATGCCGACGATGCTCGACATCGCCAAGCGTATTTGCGCCCAGCACCCCGGGCAGATCGAGCTCGGGAACGTCTCGATGGACGTCTTCCCGGATGACTTCCCGGACATCTTCATCGAGGGAGCGGGCGACTTCGCCGACCGCAACGTCGCCGTACTGTTCGACTTCAGCGACAAGCGGCTCGTCCTCGACCAGATCAGCGTCATGTACACCCTGGCCGCCCAGCGCCCGCTCTCCCTGCGCTTCATCGTCCCCTACTTCCCCACCGGAACCATGGAAGACGTGCGCAAGGAGGGCCAAGTCGCCACAGCCTGGACGCTCGCGGTCGCGATCTCGGCCTGCGCGCCGGCGGGGCCGGGTCCGATCCCGATCTACTTCTACGACATGCACGCCCTCCCGATCCGGCACTACTTCGAGAAGACCATGGCGCCGCGTTTCAAGAGCGGCGTGAAGTGGCTGAAGGTCCTGCTCGCCGAAGAGGCGGCCAAGGGGCGGAAGATCGCGATCGGCCTGCCCGACATGGGAGCCGCGAAGCGGTACGAGCCCTGGTTCGTGAAGGCTGGCGCCCCCAAGGGCAAGAAGGCCGACTGGATCTACGCCCACGCCATCTGCGACAAGGTGCGCCTGCCCGGCAAGGACCGGATCGTCACCATGCGCCCCGGAACGCCGCGACTGGACGGGTACACCGTCTACCAGATCGACGACCTGGTCCACGGCGGGAGCACCGCCATCGAGGGCGCGCGCGCCTTCCGCGACCACGGCGCGGCGGAGGTCGTAAACTTCTGTACGCATGCCGTGATGGAGCACGACGCCCACCTGCGCCTGGCCGATTCGGGAGCGTTCGATCGCATCATGATCACGGACTCGATCCCGGAGACGGTCAAGCGCATCGGGAACAACCCGCTCTTCCACACCATCACCCTCGACACATCGCTGGGCAACGCGCTGCTCGAAGGCCTCCCCGGCCTCCGGCGCATGGCCCACATGATCGGGTGAGCGTCATCATCGAAAACGAGAACAGTGCCCGCAAGAAAAGAAAGTCGAGAACGTCATGAACCGTCCCCACAAGATCCACGTCGTCGTCGGTACCAAGCCCAAGAAGCTGCCGACGGATCCGGACCCCATCAAGCTCGTCGCGACCATCGACGCCTGTCAGGCGGCGGAGCTCGGCGCCACCGTGTGCTGCGTGCAGAGCTTCTCCAGCGTCGACGAGCAGCCGGTCGGTGAAGAGATGGGCAAGAAGGGCGCGGCCAACCGCGCCCGCGTCCTGCGCGGAGGGCATCCCCATGCCTACGTCGTCGGCATCGAGAACTACATCCATCGGAATCGGGACGGGGAATGGGAAGACCTGGCCGCCATCGTCGTGATGGCCCCGGATGGTTTCACCTACACCTGGGCCTCGCTGCCGATCCAGCTCGATGCGATGGATGTGCTGGCCGCCAAGACCGAGGGCTTCGACCGCACCACGGTCGGGTCGATGGTCGCACGGCGGCTCGGCTGCAAGGCGGACGATCCCCACGGGCCGATGAGCGGACACGCACGGAGCCGGCGCGGCCTCCTCACCAAGGCCCTCACGCACGTCTTCCGGCAGGTCAAGGCCGACCTCGACGAAAGCCTCCTCGACCTCACCAACGGCGAGGAGGACTTCCACGAGGTCAAGGCCGGACGTCACATCGTCCGCCTGCCGTGGGGCGTGGCCGTGACGAAGACAGGCGTGCGCCTGCGGCTCGCGTTCTTCGACCTGTTCGGCGCACCGGCATTCAAGCGGAAGGCCAATACCCTGCTCGCCAGGGCCCTCGCTCCGTACATCCCCGAGGACGTCGCCCTGGTGATCACCCCCGAGGGCAAGGGCGTGATCGCCGGCGAAGCGCTCGCCGGCGCCCTGAACATCGACCCGGTGATGTTCCGAAAGAAGAACCGGCCGATGCGCCCCGCAAAGCGGAAGATGCGCTACAAGAGCGTGACCACCGAGGAAGAGCAGGACCTGTTCCTGGACGCGGACGTCCTGAGCACCCTCGAGGCGAACCGCGGCAAGAAGGTCGTGATCTTCGACGACGTGGTCACCACCGCTGGCACCGTCGGCGCCATCGAGCGGCTCGTGGCGGAGTACGACATGACCGTCGTATACGCCTTCATCTTCACCGAGGGCGACGAGTGGAAGGAGCACATCGACCCCGCCCGCGTCGTGTCCCTCAACACCCTTCCCGCCCCGGTCCCCCTGGAGGACTGAGGGCCTGCCCCGTCTGCATCCCGCAGATGGGGTATTTTTAATACGTCATTGAAAAAGTCGCTTATATGAGGGAAGTTTTCCCAGTCCTAAGAGATTGACAAACGTTCCGCTTTGTGCGATCATGCCGCATCCCTTCCGAACCTCAAATCAATCCCCGGAAGAGAACACGGAGCGAAGACCATGCGAACGATCCACATCGTGGTAGATTCCCCCGTCCCCGCCGACCTCGAGACCGTCCGGAAGGCGGCGGCGGAGGCCGGACTGTCCGTCGAGGTGACGGGCGCGACAACGACTGACCCCAAACGGACCAGGATCTCGCTCGGGTCACTTCGCCCCTTCACGGACGGGGCGGATCGCGTCTGTGACCTTCACCGCGAAAACCGCGACGCGATCTGCTTCGCGGTCGTGGACGGCATCGGGACCCGGGAGAATGGGCTGCGGTCCGTGGGAGCGACGGTCATCTCGGCCACGTTTCCGGACTGGCTCGGTCCGGCCATGGCGGCAAGGCCCCATCCCGGCAGCTTCTGGCCGGTCGATCGGATGAATGACCGCCCCATGCGGTACGAGGAGCTGACCGAGGCCGTCGGCATCCCCCATGCGACGGCACAGGCGGTGTTCGCCGCGAACGGGGCGCTCTCGATCGGCGAGGCCCTCCACACGGTCAACCCCGGACCACAGTTCGATCAGGACGAGTGGCGCCAGCGCCACGACCCGGCCTCCGGCTACGACCCGAACGACTGGGAGGCGGTCCACAGCGACGACAAGAGCCGAGCCCAACTGATCGGTGCGAAGCTGGCCCCCATCTTCCGTTGGGTGAAGGGGGCGGTGGGGATGCAGGGAACAGTCGACCCGAAGGAAGGCCTGCCGACCTAGCCGTATCCGTCAAACCCCTCAAAAGCACGGGCCCATCCTCACTACGGATGGGCTCTTTTCTATATCTAAATCCCTTTTTAGAAGGCCCCCATCTGATCCCTCTCCAGATGCTCGAGCATCTCATCCATGAGAATACACCCAGCCGCCCGTCGGAACCTGGAGAGCACTAGGTCGGTGCGTTCATTCATTTTACTCAATGCATCATTGAAGGCATCCGCAAAAAAGCTTTTTACGTTTTGCTTATAGCGTTTCACGATGGCCGGATCCTGCACACCCACTTCGTGCATCGCCCGTATCCGCTGCCAGTCGCGCACAATAGGATCATTCGGCCTTATCCCTAGCAGGTCCAAATAGGCACCCGGATCCTCGAAAAGTTCCTGGCGAGCTTGGGCGAGAACATGCCCAAGGGCACGTACCGCATATGCCCGTCGTTCAGTAAAGACAATCCTCCCTTCGATCATCCTAAACGCATCTAAATAATACTGCTTACGCTTATCATTCAAGCGAAGTACGTCCTTCCTCATGGAAGACAACTCCTCTAGCGAACCCATCGCGGCATCCAAGCCCTCGGCGAGTCGAATCAGCTCCCTGGGGTCATGCACCCGCAACAAGGCGGCAGGGTCCACACCGCTAAGGCATTCGCGAAGAGCGCTCTCCCGGGCTTGAAACGCCTCGAAGAAGGCTTCGCGATGAGCCCGATCATCCGCTCCTTCCGCTGCCTTGGGGTTTGCCGGGAGAGGCTTTTCCTTAACGACGGGTTTCAGCTTCTTAATGTCGCCGCGCTGGGGCTTCTCAACTGCAGCCGGAGCCGGCGACAATGGGAGAGGTGGCGCGTTCGCTCCCTCAACAAGGCTGGAGAGGTCGGTCACCGTTCGCAGCGCGGAATCATGGATCGCATCGATCGCCTCCTGAGGAACAATCTCTTTGAGCAGCCCGTACACGATTTCGCGAATGCCCTCGGAGGGAATATAGGCGTAGGGACCACCCGGAGGGCGGCCGAGATGCCGCCAACGTGCATAGGCCTGTGCAATGTATTCGCCATTGAATCGAATAAGGGAGACGTCACGCAATCTGCCTTCGATGGAGGCACGAGCCGCTTTTACCTCCTGCCTCTTCTTGCTGAGCACGCTAGAATTTGCCGATGTCGTCAGCTGAAATCCTTGCACCATCCGATCATCATTCTCCGTCACTTCCGTACGCACACCCCGAAGCCAACTGGGTACGGAAAGAAGGAAATCGATTTTCTGCACCACGTCATGATAGTTATCCGCACGCATGACACGGAAACCGGGGTCCGCATCGATCTCCAGGCGACGCATCAACCCGTAGATCATGCGCTCCGCCAAGTGACCGAGTTCCGTTGATCGCTCGTGGCCGGGCATATTGCCGATTCCCATCCGCAAATTCTTCTTGATGTCTGGATTCGCGCTCTCGTGTATAGCGATCTGCTTCTCAGTGATCCTAAAAATGCGCTGTTTTGCAAGCTCCAAGAGATATCGCTTGCGAATGTTTTTTGGAACCGAGACGTCCAAGTCGTAATGCTTGTCCCAATCCAAATCCGCGATGATCGTCCCGACTGTCACCGGAATCTCTAGCCCCATCCAACGCGCAACGAGTTTTCCATCCCGATAAGAGGTCTCCAACGCGTGAGGAAGCTTTTCCTTCGTAAAGGTGCCCGCCTCGATGCGTCGAAAATCCTCTTTCAATTCCTGCATGATCCCCGCCTTTTCCTGTTGGAGAAGAAAGACCGCCCGTTGAACAGCGCCCGGGACCCGGGAGGCGCGCTCGGCCTTCTCCATTTCCCAAGCAGCCGCCGCATTCAGACGTTCGGCACGTTCTGGGCCAATTCCGGGAACGGCTTGCTCCCGGGCAACATGCTGATACTCCTCCAAGGTCCGTCGAAATGCTTCGCGCATAAATCCCCTCCATCATACCACGCCCGCAACAAAAACGACCCGCTTCAGCGAGTCGTCTCCTCCCTCAGATCCTTCTCCAACTTCATCGACAGCACCCGCGAAATCCCCTCCTCCATGGTGACCCCATAGATCGCGTTCGCGTGCATCATCGTCGTGCGATTGTGGGTGACGACCACAAATTGCGTCTGCTTGGCCATTTTTGCAAGCATTTCCCCAAACTTCCGCGCATTCGATTCATCCAACGCCGCATCCACCTCATCCAACACCACGAACGGCGAAGGGTTCGTAGCCATGATCGCGCAGATTAGAGCGATGGAGACCAGCGCGCGTTCCCCGCCAGACAAGAGTGAAATCGATTTCAGCCGTTTCCCCGGTGGCGTAGCGTGGATCTCGATCCCCACGATCTCCTCTTCGGGCTCGATGGTCTCGCCGGTTTCGGGATCGATCTCCGGCTCGGCGCGCACGTCGACCAAACTCGCCTCACCTCCTCCAAACAGTTCACGCATCGCCTGGCCGAAGGCGTTGTTCAAGGCATCAAAGGCCGTCCGACGTTTTTCGAGGATCGTGGCGTCTAGCTCCGCAACGACGGCATCCAGATCGCGCAAGCTCGCTTCGATGTCAGCGGCTTGCGTCGTGAGGGCCGTCAGGCGTGCCTGCGTCTCCTCATATTCGCTCATGATACTAGGATCAAGCGCCCCGACCCATTCAATCTGCGAACGGAGCCGCTGAATCACGTTCGGCAGGCCAGGATCAACCGCATCGCCCGCCTGATCAGCAAGTGCCTCAAGACGATCGCGCAATTCCGGAACGAGACGGTCGACATCCTCCAAGAGGGTCGAACGTCGCTCTTCGACACGGGCCAGGGTCACGGCCTGCTCGCTCCGACGACGCTCCAGGGCGAACCGTTCGCGTTCCAACGACGAGCGCAAGCGTTCCTGCTCCATCCAGGCGTGGCGCTTGGCCTGGTCCTGTTGGCGATGCGTCGCCACGCTCGTTTCGAGTTGGCGGATCTGTTCGGCAAGCGCCTGTTCGGATTGCCGAATCATCTCAAGCTCTTCCAAAACGGCCGCATCTGACTTCGGGACGACCGGATCCGGGGCCGGACGCTCCAGCTCCATCAAAAGGCGGCCCAGCGCCTCCGTGAATCCGCGCAAACGAGCGCTTAGCTCTTGGGGATCGATACTGGAAAGGGCGCTCTGCAAGAGATTCCCGTCACGCTGGAGCTGCTGCAAGCGCTCGGTGATCTTCGAGAGCGGTAACGGCGACCAGGGACGTTCGTTTTTCGCGGCTGCGACCGCTTGCTGCATCTCCACCTTCGAACGGCGCTCACGCAACGCCAACCGCTGCTCTTGCAACAGCTTCAGATCCTCTTGGATGGTCCAGGACACGTCCTGTAACGGCTCGGCTTCAGCGGTTTCGGACTCCAAGGCAGGCAAGGCCTTTAGGCGAGCTTCCAAGTGGCGCTCTTCCTCACCGACCGAGCGCACTTCCTGCTCGATTCGCCCCACTTCACGCCGCAACCGTCGCCACTCGGCGCCATACCAGCGCTCTTCCATCTCGACCAGCGTCTTTTGGAGCGTCTCCTTCTCGCGAAAGCGTTCGACCTGCTTGCGCAACGCTTGTACTCGCGGTTCCAATTCGCCCATCAGCAGGTGCGATTTCTCTAGATTCTCACGCGCTTCCCCCATTTTCCGCAACGCCTGTTCACGGCGCAAATGGAACGGGCGCAATCCGAACGCCTCGTCAAAAAAAACTTTCCGTTCCGACGGGCTCGCGGCAAGCACCTGGTCAACCATCCCCTGCCCGATCACGGCATAGGAACGCTGCGCGATCCCGATCTGAGCGAGCAGCAGCGAGACATCTGAAAGCTTCGCCTGTTCCCCATTAATCTCATAAACCGAATGCCCATCCCGATCAAGACGACGGCTGAGGGCGATCTCGGCGAACGCGATATCCGGATGGTCGTTATTTTCGATCGTGATACTCACTTCCGCCAATCCACTCCGCGGCTTCGTCGCGGATCCCGAAAAAATCACGTCTTCAGAGGATTTCCCCCGCAGCAGCCGCAAGCTCTGCTCGCCCATGACCCAACGGATCGCATCCGCCGCATTCGATTTCCCCGACCCGTTCGGTCCCACCACCACCGTCAGCCCGCCAGACCCATCCGTTGGCTCAACAAAGGCAAAAACCGTCTTCTGGGCGAAGGTCTTGAAGCCTTGAATCTCGAGCCGCTTCAGGCGCATGGGTGTATGCTATCGGGTTCTGGAGGGGAGGGCAACGGGCGTGATACCGTATGCGGCATGGGACACGCCACCATGCGCCACGAGGCAAACGGACCTTTTCCGGAGCTCTCACGGAGGCAACGGCATGAGCGCCATATCGGCGAATGCTTCATTGTGTTTGAAACGGAGTCCTTGAGCCTGAAAGATGAGGATCTGCTCACCGAAGAGGATCGGGCACTCCGGCTAAGAAAAATCGTGTCCCTCCGCGCCAGGTCCAACACAACCGGACAAACCATCGATTTGCTGCGGCTGATCTGTCCGAGCGGAACGCCCGTCTTCATGAGCGAAGAGCGCCTGGAGAACTATCACCACGTGAGCGATTTCGATCCCGAGATGATGGATCCGAAAAAACCCACCCATGCGACAAAACGCTACTCCCTCT
>JACCDN010318968.1_pt1 | contig 12462 bp, 15 predicted proteins | sample 7441691 | NCBI WGS metagenome assembly JACCDN01 (sample SAMN15323439, study PRJNA562643) | freshwater metagenome | isolation source: river surface water | place: USA:Blue River Watershed | collected 2017-08-16 | reverse complement strand
TCAGTTGATTAAAATATTCTCCCATAGTCAAATGTGTGAGATTTTGATTTAATTCAATTGGTTGATTAAAACAATAACCCATTTTTAAATGTGTAAGATTTTGATTTAATTCAATTGAGTTATTAAAAAAGTAACCCATTGTCAAATGTGTTAGATTTTGATTTAATTTGATTGGTTGATTAAATCGTGAATAAACACATAGATTTCTATACATATACATACATTTATTATCTGTTTCAATACAAATTTTCCAATCATCATAATTTGCAAATATTAAACGTGTATATTTGTTTAATAAATTGGCATATTTATCTAAAGAATCTTTAAATTTAGGTTTAAATATCAAATGATCATCAATAATCCAATAATCACTTGTTTCTATCATTTCATTCATAATTGAATTTTATAATATAATCAAATCAAATGCATATAATATTTTAATCAATTTTTTTTATACATAAGCATTAAGAATTGAGCACCTATGGGAGTAAATAATATTAAATATCTATACTTACAAATTATATATATCATACATAAAAAATACAGATTTAACATAATTTTAAAAATTATATTAAAAATCACCAATAATGCAATGAATACAAAATCAAATAGTAAAAAATTCTTTTTGAATACTATTTTTTTTTTCAACAGCATTATTAACATTATTAACAAAATTCACAAATGGACTAAAATTGATCAATCCTTTATTTATATGATTAAAAGGAAACGAAAGTGGTCTTTCAATATCAACAAATAGAACTATTCTTGTTTCATTAGTATTATTGTATACACTATGTACAAAAGTATCATCAAAAATCATTGTTTTTCCTTCTTCCCAATAAAAATCATCATCATTCACTTTGATGAAACAATTTGATTTATCTGATGGTATTTTTAATCCTAAATGCAATCTTAAACAACTGGTAGATGGACCTTTATGTGGAATAATAATTTTTCCTGGTTCTAAAATTGAAAACATAGCAATATGTACATCATCAAGTTGTGAAATTAGTTTTGATGTTTCAGGACAATTTACCAAAGCATTTGAATGTATTTCATCATACCATTTTATCACATAAATTTTCCATTGATTAGGAACATCATCAATTGAGTCAAAAAAAGTATTTGCGATATCTTTCATATTCAATGTATTTTTTTTATTATAAACATTCAATGCTTCTTTTTTAATAATTTCAAAATTATTTTCCAATATTTTAGCAGAATTAAAATCATTTGAATTAAAATAATGTTTATGCGAAGGATGACTAATTCTTATTAAATGATTATACATACCAAGAAAAGCTAAAGGAAATTTATCAATATAATAATCTTTTATACCATAAGCATATTTACCATATTTATCATTAAAATTTCTATCTTCTTCTATAATAAAAAAAACAATAACAACAACTATCATAATTATAAAAAATAAAAACAAATTCATTATATAATATATTTGTGAAAAAAAAAATTATACTTGAAGCTCAAATTCAACATCATTTATTGTTATTTTATTCGTATTATTTTTTTTAATTATTTTTTTAACCGAAGCAGATTTTTTTAATTCATCAAATATCATATGATTTGTTTGATCAGAATTTTTATATGTTAAAAAATCAACAACATATTTTTCTAAAAATTTCATATTATTAGTTGCCAATTCATCTGTTTTAAAAATTGTTATATGTGGCATCCAAGAATTTTTACCATAATAAAATTTTTTAATAGCAATTAAAGGTATATTTTTAGAAAAATTATCATAAAACAGCAATATATAATCAGGATCAATTTCTGTTTCAACTCTATAACCAACATAATCTTTAGTTTTACCACCAAGTTTTATAAATTCAAATTTCATAAATTCATTTAATTTTTCATATAATTTTATTCTAAAAGTTGTAATTAAACATTTGTTATTAACATCAAATTTATTAACAAAATACCAACCTGGATATTTAACACAATCATCAAGTTCTTCATTTTTTACACCTGTAAAAATTTCTTTACCATTATCTAATTTTATTTTAGGTAATTTACCTAGAACTTCATATTCGATTGATTGTAAAATGACATTTTTGAAAATTGTTTCAAAATTTGTTTTAATTTCTTCAGGGTCCAAAAAACTCAAAGTTTTACGAATTTTTTTTTTTCCTAATGTTTTATCAAAATATGATATAGAATTTGATATCAATGGATAATCTAAATTTACTTCTAAAATCAATAATGTCATATGATAATTAAAAGGTGGTAGAGAATTATTTTTTAACATAGTTTTTCTTATTTTATTATATTTTTTTATTATATTTGAATTAATTAAATTTGTTTTGAAATATATTGAACCAAATTGATATAAATCTTTTTTAAATTTTTTACTTGTTGTAATTGAATTTATTCTTTTAATTAAATCATTTTGTTCATAAAAATAACTACCTCCTTTTTGTTTATTTAATTCAATTGGTTTTTGTGGCAAGTTTTTATTTTCGAAAGCATTTATTAACGTTAAATATTTAAATTTGTATTTTAAATATTTATTCATATAATGTAAATTAATTTCATCATCATTCACACTGTCATTATTATTTTTTATTAAAATGTATTTATCAATATCACTCATCATTGTATTGATTATATATATAATCAATATTTTTTGTTATTTTAAAATAAAATATATTTATATTTTATATACAAAAAATCATTTTGAATGGATTTAATAAATAATAAAAACATAATAATAGAATGCAATCCAATTATGAATCTTATAGGTGGTAAATATATTTGTGATCCAAATAAAAACAAATCTGATCAAATATGTTATGTTCAAACAAATGATGCTCATACAAAATCAGAAAAAAATATTTTTAATACAAAAATAGAATGTGAAAATAAATGTGAAAACAAATTTATAAATGTTCAATTAAAAAAATCAAAATTATTTAATGAATCATTACAATTTTATTTTTTCATCAAAGATTTAATTAATAAAGAAAATATGAAAATATATATCAAAGGTGGTAATGTTATAGGTTTGGCTGTTCTTAAATTAATTTATGATGAATTTCAAGAAGATGTAAATAAATTTGCTCAAGTTTTTAAAAATTTTCTTTCAATGGAATTAATTAAAGATTGGGATTTTACCGCTTATACTGATGGAATTGATACGGATGAAAAATATAGAAGTAAATTAAATAAAATGGCTTCTAAATACAAACTTGTTCCTAGAGCAAAAACTTTTATTTTATATCAAGCTAAAATTCCTATTTTGGTTTATGATAAAGCATTATTTGAAATAGCTATTATTCCTGCGGATACACCATATTCTAAAATGGAAATACCTTTAACAACTATGAAAGTAAAAATTGATGAAGAAAATCTAAAATATATTTTTATAATGGCTAAAAATTTTTACTCATATCAAACAAAATCAATGCCTTTTGATTTAAACATCATTAAAAAAGTTATTTCTAAAACAAATATTTCTATACATCCTCATAAATATGGATTGTATGATCCTGGAACAAAAATTGATACAGGAGATTTAAATCCTGATTTAATTGAATTCATTGCTAATTGTGTTGAAAAAAATAAATATTGGACACAATTTTTAATAACGCAAGTTGAAGATCCATACAGATTGATTTATAGAATGCCTGAAAAAAATATTGTTAAAACAAATCAAATTGAAAAATTCATTAATATAAATTTACCTAAAACATCTAAACCTGATTGGTTAATGGATACAAATAAAGCAACTAAAATATTAAATAAATTTATTGATAAATTGGGATTAGAATTAAAAAAAATATATTTATCAACACAATTATTAGAATCGGTGTTAGATTTTTTAGATGGTTCTAATTTTGGAAAACCACAAATTCAAATTGAATGGAATGAATTCAATACAAATACAAAAAACAGAGTTAAAAGAATTTTTGATCCAATGGTAAAAATTATTGGAAAAAATGATTTTAAAAGAATGGTTACAAGTTTAATGGATAGGTATAATTTAAATAGCGCTAAACCATCAGAAATGACAAATTCACAAAGAATTATTAAATTTTTTAATTTTTTAATTGATGAAAATTTTTTTTAGTCTTTTTGATATACTGTTTTATAAAATATTTTTTTATCATAAAATTATTTTTTTTTTATGATAATATTGTCTCCATCATATTTTACATCAAAATCATATTTTAATCTAGTTTCACCACCCATGCCAAACATATTAGTTTTTTTTTCAATAACAATTATTCGTGCTATTTTATTTGAATTTTTATTAATTAGTTTGACATAATCAATCAAACTGTTTTCGGTGATATCAGAGTCAAATTTAAATCCACCTAGTCCAGATGGTAATTCTATTGGTAATTTACCGCAATCATTTATTTCATCACCACCTGTTTGATTATCATTGTTATTTGTTGGTGTTTCAGAATTTAAATCAGAAGTATGTATTGTTGCTTCGGAATCATTACGTTTTGTTGCTTCATATAATGATTTTGCACCTTGATTAACTACATCATTAAATTTTTGGACACCTTGATTGGCGGTGTCATTTAATATTTTAACTCCTTGTTTGGTTGTATCATATGCTTGTTGAATGTATGGTTTAGTTGCATTATATGCATCAATTGATTTGTCTTTGATATTTTTTGTTTCTCTTTCAACAACATTCCATGAACTTTGATTTGTATAAATTGTTTTATTGTTTCCTGTAGATGTAGATCCTATTCTTAAAAATTTTGTACAATTTCCTAATTCAGTTGTTAATTTATCTAAACTTGGTATTGTTTTATTTTTTACTAATAGTTCATTATCAATTAAATTTTTTTTATTTTCGGGTATAAAAAATAAATATTGCCCTGAAGCATACATAAAACCACCTTTTTGTGAATTATGTATATTTTTTGAATTTTTTTTTAATTGAATGTATTTATTTTTATATTTAAGATATTTTTGTTTATAATCAATTGTATCCATTATATATATTAAAATTATATATTAAAAAAAATTGATTTTTATAAATAATATAATATAATTTTTATATATTTTATAATGAAATTACTTGTAAAAAAACTTCATTCAGATGTCATTACTCCTTCATATGGTAATAAATATGATGCAGGTTTAGATTTAAGTGCATATGGTGAACATATTGTTAAAGCTAAAACAAGACAATTAATTCCAACTGGTTTATGTGTTCAATGGACATCAGATGAAACTGATTGTGATGTTAGTGCTGATGAATACTATTTTAGAATAGCACCTAGATCTGGATTATCAGTAAAACATTCAATTGATATTGGCGCAGGAGTGATTGATTCTTCATACAGAGGTGAAATAAAAATTTGTTTCATCAATAATTCAGAACATGATTTTGGTATTCGCAATGGTGATAGAATCGCCCAAGGTATTTTAGAAAAAATAAAAACATTTACTTCTATTGAAGTTGTTGATGAATTAAATACAACTGAACGTGGTAATGGAGGTTTTGGTTCAACCGGTGTTTAATCTAAATCAAAATATTATAAATAAAATTAAAATAATAAAACCTAAACCAATAAAAACATTCACAATTATACTTATCCATATTATAAAAAAATATGGAATTGTTGGAAAATAAAAATAAATATTTGAATAATTTATGTTTGAATGATCTTGTTCTGATAAATCTAAATAATTAATGTATGAATAATTTTGTCTGGATATATTTGAAATTCTATTACAAACAATACATGAATTATTTACTTTATTCGCACAATCATAACAATATTTATATTTGCATTTTGAACATAATACAATGGTTCCATTTTTTTCTAAACATATTAAACATGAATCATGTTCATTATTTAAAAACATTTTTTTTTATATAAATATTAATCTATATAATAATTTCTATAATATATATATATATACATTATATGATTTCAATTGTATCTGAACCAGAACGTATAATAAATGGTGAAACATTAAAAATCAAATTAAATATTGAAGGTAAAGTAAACATATCAACATATAAAAATATGTATTTTAATTTAACAATAAAAAAAAATGGTGGTACATATGGTAATGTTATATTATATCCATTAAAATTTATTGGTTGTTCATTAGAATGGGAAGTTAATCCATATTCATATGGTTCAGAAGGAACATTCAATGTATATTGCACTTTACAAAACAGTCTAAATCAAATTTGTTCATCAACATTTGTTGTTGAACCAGATAAACCTTGTTCTAAAGCAATATCGTGTTCCAACATCACAACTATTATAAATAATATTAATTTAAGAAAAGGCATTGTAAAAAAACAAGAGGAAAAACCTCAATATTTTCAATCATTTCAAATAGAAAATCCAAATATTTTATCTAATTCTCAAGAAATAAATCATAAAGAAAAAGAAATTGAAAAAAAAAATATTAACAATGAATTTAATCAACAATTGATATCATCTGCAAAAGTTCAAAAAGCATTTAAAAATGTTTAATTTAAAAAATATTTAAATTAAAAAATGTTTAATTTAAATATAAATCATATTTGTTAATAAAATATGTTTAATTTCTTTTTTTCGACTAATTTAACTAAATCAATGAATATGAATTTTAATGATTTAACAAAATTATCTAATTTTATCAGTCAATTTAATTCATATGAAAGTTTTTATGAATTTATGATGATTTTAAAAGCATTACCAACCATAGATGAACTTGAAGATTTAACAAAATCAAATAAAAATTTATATTTTTTTGAATTTTTACAAACAGAAGGATATTTTAAATTGCATAGTCCAATAAATAAATATAATTTATTTGTATCAGCATGTTTATATGGTTCAGTTGACATAGCAATGTTAATTTTTGAAAATGATGTTGATTTAGAAAGTGTTAAAGGTTTAATGTTAAATTATTTGTCTTTAACAGGCACAGAAACTGATTACATAATTTTTAAAAAAATATGGGAAAAAAATCAAATTTATTTTAATGAAATTGAAACAGAAACTTTATTTTTTTCAATACTTAAATCATCCAATATTGAATTCATTAAATGGTTTTATTCTCTTGATTTAATTGATTTTTCAAACATTGAAATTAAAAATAAAATTATTACCGAAATTATATCATTTGGTAAAAATAAAAAAAATTTTCTAATTGATTTGTTATTTTATGCAATTTCACATAAATAAAAATTATTTAACATTTTTTTTGATAAGATTAAATGTTGTTAAACATTTTTTTTGATAAGGTTAAATTTGTTAAAATATTGTTTTGAATCAATGAATTAGGAACCATTGAAATTTGATTATTTGAATCTAATAATGTTGTATAATATAAATTAAAATCAATAATTTTCCCAATAGTTGTATTAACATTTATAAATGGTTTTAATATAATTATATCTCCTATATTGAATAATTTATTTATTCCAATGTATATTCCTGAAATCATGTTTTTTAGTGTTTCTTGAAGTGACAAACTTAATGCTAAACCAACTGTTCCCAATAAAGTAATTATAGTTGCTACATTAAATCCAATGTTTACCAATGACACAATTAAACCAAATATTATGATTGAATAATATGTCATCCAACTTAATTCATGATATATTAATGAGGTGCTTGTTTCATTTTCTTGTTCTGAATAAAATGAATTTTTTGATTTTTTAAAATCAATAACATTTGTTTTATAATATTCAGCGATTATATAAAAAATAATAAATATAATAATTGACAATACAATTAAAGGAATATGATCTATAAAATTATTTAAAAATAGATTAAATTTATCAGTTAATAATTGTTTATCTAACATTGATATATAAAATAATAAACTAAAATAATATTTTATAAATTATTATTTTTTAATATAAAAATCTGTATTTTACACTTTTTAACATTTAAAATACAGATTTTATAAGTAATTTTTCATACTAACATCACCCAATACGTAAAAATTTGATTATATTATGTTGTTTAACAGATTTCTTTTATTTATTTACAATACTTTTTCGGTCATCCTTTTTCATTTAGTATTGATTGACTTATTTTATACATATTTAATGATGAATTTTTATCTCTGTCATGGATTAAACTACAATTCTTGTTTTCACACAAGGGTTAAACCCCAAACTTCAATAAATTATCCTTTTTTTGTTTTTTATCTATGCCTTTTGGTTCATGTGATTTTTGTTTTAAGAAAGGAGAACAACAATTTTCACACACAACACATAATTTTAAAGTCATAAATGAATTTATCATATAAACTTTATGACCATTATTTCTAAATATTTTTACTCGTACAAAAAGCATTGCCAAGCAAATCTATCATCACAGAACATTCATTTGAATTGTAACATTTAGAATATGATTCAGAATCATATTTTGAACATTTATCAAATCTGTCATAATAATTAAAATGTTCTTTATATAATTCAATTATTATCAATATAATTAGCGTAATGATTAAAATTATTTTTATCATTTAGATGTTATTTATTTATATTTAGATTTTTTTTTAATTTTGTATAAATTAATTTTATTCATAAAGATTCACTTTATTGACTTTGTCATTTGAAAAAAAACTATTTAATGGCAATGGATATGGATTCATATATGATTGGTAAAAATAATTATATAATCCATCCGTTGTTTCAATGGATTGAATATTATTTGTTTTAAAATTTTCTTTTTTACTAAATTTACTCAAAATATAAAAAATTACATATAACAGTATTAATAATATAATAAAATTTATCATATTCATTTTATATAATTATATAAAATATTTTATTTATTATTTTATTATAATTATACTAAAATAAATGGATAATAATTTTTTGACTAAAGATAACATTATAATGTTAGGTGAAGCAATATTATTAGCATCAATGCAATTTTCAATTGGCAGTGTTGAAATGAGTTCTAAATTCAGTGTTAAAAATTTTTCAAAAGATCAAGAAACATTACAAAATGCGGCAGATGCATTAAGTGATTATATGAAAATAGGACTTTTATGGACATTTGGTTTATCAATAATGTTTTATGCAAGATATGATAAAATAGGGGCTGCAATGAGTGTAATTATAAATTTACTAATTATATCATGGATATATTTCAGTTATACATTTGCTTTTAAAATTGCAAGTAAAAACAACAATTTGAATTATCCATATATAAATATTTTATGGTAAAAAAATAATAAAATAATAAAATTATTTTCATCAATTAAATAATAAATGATTGAAGATAATTATAAATTAAAATATATAAAATATAAAAAAAAATATATTGAATTAAAAAAAATTCAAAATAATTTGGACGTAATTGAAAAAAAAATTTTAATATTACCAAATGAATTCAATATGTTAAAAAATGAGAGTAAAAAAAAATTTGATATTTATGAGGTAGATAAATTATCAAATCCAATTTCATTTATAAAAAAAGACTATTTAACAGGGGGAGATTATGATAAAAATATAATCAATTATGATGATGAAAATAATATAATGAAAAAAAATATCATAATGCCTGACGAATATTATTTATTATCCGATGTAAATAAATCAAAATATGAAATTAATGATTATGATTATAATAAATTTCCTAATAGAGTTGTGCCTAAAAACTATAAAAAAATTAAAAATGATGTTTTATAATTATTTGACATTTATAAATTTAATTTTATTTATTAAAACTTTTTGCATAGAATCATTTGTTATTTTTTTAATGGCTTCTTTTTCTATTAAATTTGTTTTTTTTATAAAATTATTAATTACTTCTTTTAATGCTTTTTTAATTTTTTGTGTACCATTAATTATTTTAACTTTAAATTTGTAATTTGATAAAGCAGAATATGTTGCTAAAACAGGTATCGCATATTCTATTTGTTCATTTATATGATTTTTTCCATTAAAAGCAATATTTTCACTAAATTCCTCTTTACCAACTATTTTAAATAGAATTCCTAAACCTAATTCCATTTTATCAACACAAATAAAATTTTTTTGACCACGAATAATAAAACTACCCTTGCTAATATATTCTCCAGATTCAGGAGTTTTTGATACTTGAGTAGGTTTGACCCAATATGCATTATTTAATGTATTTGTTTCCCATGCTTTAGTATGCGCAATCAAAAAAATACCACATTCAATTAAACTTTTTGGATGTAAATTTGGTATGTCAATATTTTTTGGATTTTTTATTAATCCCGAACCTGAACCATATGTTTCTGAATGAAGATATATATCATTGTTTTCCATATATCTTTTTACAATTAATTCATTTTGTTCCGCATTTTTACCACTAATAAAAAGCAATTTGTCTGATGTATAAAACCAATTAAATTGTTCAAACCAATTTATTTTTGTTTGAGCTTGAACAATTGTATGAACATTATTTATTTCGTTTTCAATCATTTGTTCAATTTTATTAAATTTAAATTGTAAATTTTGTTTTTCTAATAAAATAACAGCATTGTTTAATTTTGATGTTATTTTTTTAATTTTTTTATAAAATTCTTCTATACTCACATACACAGTATTGGTATAATTCAATTCAAATTCAGTTGTTTCTAACATAAATTTAATTGTTTTTTTATAAGGGATAATTTCAATGATTTTAAAATTATTCGCATCAAAATTAGAACAATTTACATTTGGGTCATTTAGCAAATATTTCATTGTATTTTGTATATAATCAATGTGTTTTCTTAATAATTCAATTTGTGTTTCTATCAATTTTATTTGTTGTTCCATTGATTTAATTTGTTGTGTTATATTGTAAATTATTTTTTCTTGTTTTGATTTTTTTATTTTTATTGTATTTTCATGCATTTTTGCTTTTGTTTCAATTGGATTTAATTGTTGAAAATAATTACTTGTTGTTTTAATGAAATTATCATATGTTGTCATTTCTTCTGTATTTATATGTGCATACGCATATGGATATATGTCATTATTTGATTTTATATAGCCATTGTAAATTCCTTTTAATTCAAACATTTTTTTTATTTCTTCAATGAAATTTGTTATTTGTATTGAATTTTTAAAAATATCTTCAAATTTTGTTATTGATGATATTTTTTGTTTAGTATCAATTTGGACCAATTTAAACGCATGTTCTATAACATTGGAACTAAATTTAATTAATGGTAATTTTGAAATAAATTGTTTTAATTTAATTTTATTGATTTTACAAAGATTTTCATCAAACATTGTTTTCAAATCAATGTCAAAATCAATTTTTGTTGTTGAATTGATATACGAATATGTAGAACCTACACAAACTTTATGTTTATTTGGCAATTCCGTAATGGATGTATTATTTATAGGTTCAATAGTTGTTTGTGTTGTTTTATATGTATGTGGATGAATCAAAGTTAATATTTTATAATCAAATGATGTTAAAATGATATTTCCTGATGCATAAAATTCTCCAATTAAATGATGCATAAATTTATCTGAACCAAATGTAATTTCAATAACTCTGTCTAAATTTATTTGTTTGATTTTTTCTAATCTTTTATTATTTAAATGTTTTCTTAATTTAGAACAAAATGATGTTGGGTTGTCTCTTATTGCTGTAAAATTATCTAACAAATAAAATTTTGTTCCTGATTCAATTACTAAATATTTTTTTTCAGTGTTCATTTGATTAAGTTTTATACATATTGTTTTGGTATTTATATCATACACATTTAATACTCGCGAACCCTGTAAAAATTTTAGTTCATTTGTTAATATATATATGTCATGAGTGTTTAATGATTGTTTCATTTTTATGTTTTTGAATATCTAAATTATATACACTTTGTTTGAATAAGTTTAAATATCAATTTTTTTAATGTTCTAATGAATATAAATGAATTGTATGAATATTCTAATTGTTTTTTTGATAGTAAATTAATGCCATCTTTTATTAAATATTGTTTCCAATTCTGCACATCATATGTTGTATTTAATGTGAAACATGAAAGTTTATGTAATGATTTGTTTATATATTTTTATTTCACTTTTCATGTGTTGTATATAATTTGTATTGAAACTGATAATGAATTTAAGTATAAATATAAAAGTCAATATGTAAATTCAAAATTTAATCAACCAATTCAATTGAATCAAAATCTTGCACATTTGACTGTGGGACATTATTTTAATCACCCAATTCAATTAAATCAAAATCTTACACATTTGACTATTGGAAACTATTTTAATCACCCAATTCAATTAAATCAAAATCTTGCACATTTGACTATTAGTAAAATTTTTAATCAACCAATTCAATTAACTGATAAAATAAAATATTTATATTTAAATTCAAATTCTTGTAATTTAATTGATAATTTACCAAATTGTATTGAAGAATTAGTATTGGGTCATTATTTTAATTCACCAATGAATGATTTACCAACTTCCATAAAAACAATCAAATTAAATACTTATGAATACACACATGAACTAAATTGCTTACC